>Ga0310840_100500_pt1 | contig 28634 bp, 28 predicted proteins | sample SM_ome_8_FD_201304 | JGI IMG/M metagenome (GOLD analysis project Ga0310840, IMG submission 201304) | Sorghum-adapted microbial communities enriched on stacked mutant (SM) sorghum from Joint BioEnergy Institute, Emeryville, California... ...
CTGCCCATTTTTATGACCAATAAACTCCAATTACACATTTTTAAACGTTAAAGCCAGGAATTAACTGCTGCTAGTTGAGGACTCCCTATGAAGCTGGCTTCAAAACGAAATTATGCAAAAGGCTCATTTTATTACGTTTACTGCGTTCCGTGTACAGCGAATCGGAAGCCTGTATGCCATTTTACTTGCGGGTTACTAACGTTTACTGAAGCGCGGCGGGATCGGACAACAGCGCACCGCCTGCGCCCGGCCTGCAGGCCCGACGCCGAATCCCTTGGGGCTGCGCAATGCCGGTGCCGCCTCCCTTGCCCCGTGCCGTCCCCTCCACTCAACGCCTGTCGGTGCGCCGCCGGGGGCCGTGTCCTGTCCATGCCGCGCGCCCAGTGCGTACGCCGACCCGGCGGCGGAGAAGGCGCATGTGTATGCCATGCCGCTGTATGCCGAATCCGCCCCTTGCAACCAGAAACCGCACCCGGCATGTATGCGCGGCGGACAATCTGCAAACAATCTGCAAACAACAGGCGCCGGAGTCCCCCCCTCAAACAATACCCGGAAACCGTGCAGAAGTTGGGAAAATGCCCGCCCTCAAAGGCTTCAGAAGATGCCCTTCGGCGCACCAAATGCGCCAATTGACCAGCTATGCGGACAGGAGTAACGAGCCGGTGAGGGGGTGGTCTGCCGATTATCCCGAAAGCGTTCACGGAATGCCCGCGAGAGAGAAGCGGCGGACCGAATCCGCAATTCCGTCCAATTGAGCGGCAATACGCTTGAATTCCAGATTCAAATCCAACGTTTTGATCATGATTTTGCTGCCGCTGATCGTGAATTCACAGTCGGGAACGATCGCTTCATCCGTCTTGGCGTAGAGCAGCATTCCCGCTACATTGCCCAATCCGTGTTTGTCCTGATTTTTGACATACGTGAAGATCTGGTACAGGTTTTCGGAATGCAACGTCCGGCGATCATAGCGCCGGCCACATTCTCGGCATCTCCCCTCCCCGGCCTGAAATCGCTGCGAAGGGCTTCCGCCACGGCGCGGCATTCGGAGTATTTGTAAATATAGTACCTGTCCGGATAACGAAGCCACAAATAGGTGCTGACGGCATTGATATTTTGAAAATGATTTTTCCAGACGCCTTCTCCGTATTTCCGGCGCATGGCATCCGCGTCCTTGAGGAAGCGCTCCACCCGGTCGACGAGATCCCGCGTTTCATCAAACAAGCGAAGGAACATGGCCCGCGTCGCTTCGGGATCCGCGACGGCAAAATCCCGTATCATTCCCCTTGGAAAAAAATGAGCCGAAGCGAGCAAATTCCCGGTCTTTGCCGTCGCCTCGTAGAACATCCCCGCAAAATCAGGCGCGTTGATATCCCAATGTTCCTGGAAATGTTTGACCGCTTCCCATTTGTAGCGTTCGTTCTTCCATTGGCGGGCAAAATCACGCTTGTAGACTGCAAGCGCTTCCTTCAACTTTTCATGATTGATCATGTCCCCGAAACCTCACCTCCGAAGCCTGCTTCTCGTTTGAAACCATTATCATCCGGAGATTCCCGGTGTTCAAGCCTTATTCATGGGAAAGGGAACCCGGCACCCGGGTTCCCTTGAGGCATGGCCGCTTTCACATGGCCAATCTTCTTCGAATGGCATCCAGCGCTTCGTTGGCCGCTTTTTCCCCCATGGCGATATTGTAAGCCGAATGTTTGAACGAAACCTTGTCCGGCGTAAACACCGGCCTCAGGACAAAGTCGGCCAATTGCAGTTCGTCCGTGACAATTTTTTTGCTCATCATTTCGATCGTCTGCAAAATGGATGCGACGAAGGTTTTGGGTTCGGTTCGATGCGGCGCGCTCAAATCGACGGCAATGACGATATCCGCCCCCATGCTTTTCGCAAGGGCGACCGGCACCGGACTGACCACCGCGCCGTCGACAAAAAGGCGGCCGCCCAGTTTGTACGGCTTGATGATCCCGGGGATGGCCGTTGAGGCGCAGATGGCGTGAGACACCCTTCCTTTGTTGAAAATACAGGCTTCTCCGCTGACGGCATCCGTGGCGACCGCCGCGAACGGGATCCGCAAATCTTCAAACCGGACGGGGCCGATGAATTTCTCCACGAAACGGGTCATCGGATGATTGCTGACAATGCCTTTCGACGGCCAGGTGACCTGGACGAGCTGCCTCCACCTCACCGTGGGCAGCACGCTCTCAAACGCCGATATCGGCTGCCCTCCCGCATACAGCGCCCCGATAAACGCGCCGACACTCGTGCCGGCGATCATGTCGACGGGAATGTCCGCCTGCTCCAGGACCTTCAGGACGCCGACATGCGCCGATCCCTTGGACGATCCGCTGCCCAGCGCCAGTCCCACCTTCGGGCGTTCGCCCGGCTTGCGAGCTCCGCCAAACCGGAGATGTTTGGTCAGAATGGTCCGCCCTCCGCTCACCGTAAAGGCATCTTGCACGACCCTCTTCAGTTCCTGGATGTTGCCTTCCAGATAAGGATAAACGCCCAGCATATGCATGGCTTCCCCGGAGATCGCCTCCCGCGCGTTCGTTGCGCCCGCCTCTTGCAGAAACGCGCAGGCCAGCGCCGGGATATCTTCCGTTCTCTCCCTCAGCGGGATCATGCGCAGGCTTTGCAGGTTGACCGGCGGTTTGACGCGCGCCGTCAAAATCACTCTCGCATCCCCGGAAGATTCGAGCAGCCGATTCAGCAGATCAGCCGGCAGCAGCTCCGCGCGTTCCAGAACCATCGTTCCGTCTCTGGCGGCGCGGAGCTTCATCTCCCATTCTTCCAGGCGAAAGGTTTCCCCGTCCACGCTCATGATCGGTCGTCCGGCGCGCCGGGACCGGCGATGGATCTCATAAGCCGCGTGAAACTTGCCGGTTCCCTTTTCCCCAATAATGCACAACGGTTCCCGACGGTCGGCCTGCTCATCGATCCGCTTCCGCAACTCTCGCATGAAAGGGTTGCCGCCGACCAAAGGTCCGTAATCGTGCCGCCGTTCAAGCTCCAGTTGCCGGATCACCGAGATGCTTTTGGTCACGATTTCGTTCACGTGATCATTGGACTCGCGAATCCGTTCCGCCATCGCTTCGATCATATGCCGACGAAAGGCAGCGCTGCGATCCATGAGCAGGAGCATCCCGTCGCGCGGCATCGATACCGTCGTCACCGCTCCCACGGCTTGTACGGTCGCGCTGACGGCTCTGCCGGTCAGACAAGACATTTCGCCGACAAAATGCCCCGGCCCCAGCTTTGCCACACTGACCTTGGTTTCGCTTTCCAGATACACATCAAGCAGCCCGTCCAGCAAGATATGGAAGCTGCCGCTGGATTGGCCCTGTTTCAAGAGGATCGCGCGGTCGGGGTATTCGTTGATTTTCAGATAAGGTGAGATCAACGCCATGTCTTCCGGTGACAGTTCGCCGATCAGCGGGAATGTTCGCCAGTTGGACCACCCGATTTCGGCGGACTTGCCTGCCATCGCCATCGTCCCACTTCTTTCGCCTTTTTTTGACACAGTATAAGCCTGTATTGTGTTCGTTTTGTGTCAATGCGATCGAATGGCGGGAATGGCCAACGCGAACGTCGTGCCTTCCGGGCCGCTGCCGGCCAATACCAGATCGCCGCCCAGCGAACGGGAAATCAGTTTGCTGAAGGAAAGGCCGATGCCGAGCCCATGGACATGCGCCCGTTTCTTCTCTCCCCGGTAAAAGGGTTCAAACACCCTGGCCTGCTCCTCCGCCGGGATCCCTTCCCCCGTGTCCTGCACCTCGATGCGATATTGCGCCGGTTCCGCGTACAATCGAACGCTGATCGTTCCGCCCCCTTGCATCGCGTCCCTGGCGTTGTTGAACAGATTGACCATAATCTGCTCCAGCCGGACGGGATCGGTCGACACTGCCCAATTTCTTCTTTCGCCCGTCGTTTCCACTTCAATCCGGACATTCGTTTTCTCCTGCGCCTGTTGCCAGCGCAGCGCAATCTCCTGCAGTTCCGCGCGCAGATCCACCCGCTGGTGCGTCACGGTGACGGTATGGGCCGCAAACCGATTGAAGTCCAGCAAATCCTCCACCATTTTCTGAAGCCGTCCGGTTTCCTTCAATCCCATATCCAGAAATTCCCGCGCCTCTTCATCGCTGACGACGCCGTCCTTCACGGCCTGAATCAATCCGCTGATCGAAGCGATCGGCGTTTTCAGCTCATGCGTCACGCCGAGAAACAACTGGTTGCGCAGCGATTCCAGACGCTTGAGTCGGGCGGCCATCTCTTTGAACGAAGCCATTAATTCGTGAATTTCCTTCTCCTTGTGACCGGCGTCCATATCGACCTCATAGTTGCCCGCCACGATCTGTTTGGCCGCTTCGGCCGCTTCCTGGATCGGTTTCAACAACCGTCGGGTGAGCTCGAAGAGAATGCCCCAACCGATGATCAACGCGATGGCCACAATGCTGAGCCGCATCACGCGGTGCCGCATCGGCGTACTCAACAAGATCGTTTGCCTCCGGACGACGTACGCGGCATAGCCCGTGATTTCCCCGTCATTCCCGATCGGCCGGAACGCCGCCAGATAAGGCGTTTGATCCTGGTCCAGTCTGAACTCGATGATTCGGGTTCGATCGTTGGACATTTCAGGCCACTCCCGGATCAACCGCTCGGGTTCGAACGGAACAAACGAAGGAAACTGCCGCGTCAGGCGCCGATCCGAATCAAAGACGAATACAAACGACCGATCCTGAAACCCGTTCCTGCGCGCGAGTTGATCCAGCAGACGGCCCAGCTCCGCCCCGTCCGGCAGCCGGCCTCCCCGACCGGCGGCCTCGGCGGCGAGATCCTCCGCCATTCGCTCCAGTCCGCTTCGCTGCGTGGTTTTCACATCCCGATAAATCAGAAAAATGATCGCCGCGCTCACAATAACAATTGTGGTCAACAGGATCACGAAATAACGGATGGAAATATGATATAGCAAACTTCTTCGCCGGTTACCTGACACGGAATTGATACCCCATTCCTCTTACGGTCGCGATTTCCCCTTCTTCTTCCGGCCAGTCTCTCAGCGAATGGCGAATCCGCTTCACGGACAAATCGACGGCCCGGTCGCTGCCTTCGTAATCGAAGCCCCATACGGCTTCGATCAATTGCTCGCGGCTGAACGTCTGGTTGGGATGCCGCGACAAGAACAGAAGCAAGTCCAGATCCCGCGGAATCAACGTGACGCTTCGCCCGTGGAGCGTGACTTCCCGCGAAGCGTAGTTGATCTTCAATTGACCGAATATGGCGGCATCCTCCGTGACGAGGTGCGGCTTGCGCCGAAGCACGGCCTGAACCCGCGCGACCACTTCCTCGCCGACGAACGGCTTGCACAAATAATCGTCCGCGCCCTCCCGGAGTCCTTTCAACCGTTGTTCCACATCACCGAGGGCCGTCAGGATAATCACCGGGCATGCGCTTTGCTCCCGGATCTTGTTCAGAATCAGCCAGCCGTCCTGGTCGGGCAGGCGCACATCCAGCAGCACGAGCGACGGCTTCCAATCCCTGAATTTGCGGATCGCCTCCCCGCCGTCGAACACCTGCTCCACCTCATAACCGGCCTTGACGAGATACGCTTTGAGCACCATGGAGATGCCCGGTTCATCTTCCACAATGAGAATTTTCTTCATCGCTCAACCTGCCCCGTCGATTCAATACTTCCCGCACGCGTTCCACTACCTCTTCTCCGACGAAAGGCTTGCAGATATATTCATCCGCCCCGGCATTCAGCCCCCTGGCGATGTACTCATCGCTGCTTAACGCCGACAGGATGACAACCGGACAATGATGATGCTCCCTGATCCATCTTAGCACCGTGAATCCGTCCGTGTCCGGCAGCATGAGATCCAGAATCACGAGAGAAGGCTTCCCTTCCGTGAACTTGGATACGGCCTGGCGGCCGTCGAAAGCCTGCTCAACGGCGTATCCCGCTTTCTTCAGATAAGCCTTGAGCACCATCGAGATGCTTCTTTCGTCTTCGACGAGCAATATCTTCTCCATCGTCTTCTCCTTGTCGGCAAGCCGATAACGGTTATCTATAACCTTACCATATTGGCCGCTTTTGCCAACAGTATAGGCTCCAATCATGTCGGGGGTGTGTCAGGGCGCCATCAGCAATTCAAGCTCCCGGTTCTGACGCCGGCGGTTCTCCAGCATGTGCGCCGTCCTCGCCTGAAAAGGCCCCGCATGACCCATCACTTTTCGCATCGAACGGTCCATCTTTTCGATCTCCGCGGCGGCCTGAAGAATCCGGTCCGGGATTTGGCCCATCTCGCCGGTCAGGTAATCGAACGACTGACCAGCTGCAATACCGATATCTTTGTAGCCCAATTCACAAAAAATATGCGCGATCCGACACAGAAAGAACAGGAAATGATCGTGTATTCTTTTTGTAAGGTTGCGAGGGTGATGTGCTCATCAGGTTCTGTCAGGAGGCTGAAAAGAATGAAGAAAATGATCGCGCTGATCCTTTCGGCCGTCATGCTGACGGGTTCCTTGCCTGTCGCCGCGGCCCCATCCGGATCGACATTTTCCGACGTTCCGGCCGGCCATTGGGCAGCGGCGGATATTGCCAGGGCGGTGAAGGCGGGGTACGTGTCGGGCCTTCCCGACGGCACGTTCAAGCCGGACAAGCCCGTCTCAAGAGCCGAGTTCATCAAAATGGCGGTCGACGCGCTCGGATACGAAACCTCCGGTTCGGACGGCGCGTGGTACACGGATTATGTGAACAGCGCGCTCGCCAACGGGTTGATCGCTCCGGACGAATACGGCGCAAAGCCGGATTACACCGCGGCCATGACGCGTCAGGAACTGGCACGGATCGCTGTCCGCGCCATCGGCGAAACGGCGAAAGACCGGCACGACGCGCTGATTCTTGCCGTAAAGAACGGCATGCTGTCCGGAACGGGAAACGGCGAACTCGCGCCGGACGGCACCACCACAAGAGCGCAGGCCGTCGTCGTCATGGAGCGGATTTTGAAGGTCAACAGGGGCGAGAAGCTGCCGGTTGACGAGCTGGCGCTGATCGCGGCCGAGAGCGCCGCGGCGTTTGAACAGCGGCATGCGTTCCGCACGATCGGCGCGGAACAGCCCACATCGGATGAAAGCCCCGCAAGCAACGCCGGCATCTTGTTGAACTGGGAGTATGAAATTCATCACACGGACCCGGGCGTCAACGATATCGCCTACGGGAACCGGTTGTACGTGGCCGTCGGCAACGACGGGATCGTGAAAACCTCCAGGGACGCCAAAACGTGGGACGTCCTGAAACTCGACTATGACGGCGATCTCGCGGCGGTCGTATGGGGCGGCAATCAGTTTGTCGCGGTCGGGAATGAAGGTTCCCGCCATACCATCTTTACATCCACAGACGGTCTCGTATGGAAAAACGTCCATTCCGGACGAGACGGAAGCATCCGGGATTTGGCATGGAACGGCCAGGTGTACGCGGCCGCGGGAACGCAAGGCCTGATTCTGACCTCGACCGACGGCGTGAACTGGGTCAAACGTGACGTCAACATTGTCAGCTTCGACAGCACGGCAAAGCAAATCAACGCGATTGAATGGGGCAACGGGGCCTTCGTCGCCGTCACCATTTACGGCAGTGTGCTCTATTCGAAAGACGGCTCCGCATGGGAAACTCTTCACCTGCCGGTTGAATACGAACGGATCTGGGATATGGCATACGGCAATGGAACCTTCGTTGCGGTGGGAGATTACGCGATTCACTATTCGAAGGACGGACGCAACTGGAGCCGGCTCGGCAATCCGAAAGGATTCTGGAGCAGGGTTCAATTTGCCAAGGATCGGTTCTTCCTGTCAGGCGGGGACTACACGGACAGCACGAAACAGGTTTTCAAGCGAACGTATTATTATTCCAGGGACGGCAAGGCGTGGACGGCGTTTGCGTATGAGCCTTCAAAAGATCAAACCCACATGCGACTTACCGTTCACAACGGGTCGGAATATGTGACCATCATGTCGAATGGCGTGCAGACATCCAAAGACGGCGTGCATTGGGCATATATTCACGAATACCCCATGAATAATCTGGACCTGAAAAGCGTCGCGCACCATGACGGTCAATCCGTGTTTGTCGGGGGGATGGTCGAGCTTCGCGGAGCCCAAAGAGGCAGCAGGGCCGTATTTCTGCGGCTGGATAACGGCAAATGGTCCTCGACCGTGCTGCTTGATCAATATCCCCTGAACGATGTCATCTGGACGGGAACCCGGTACCTCGGCGTCGGCAACAAGGGGACGATGATGGTTTCGGCGGATGGCTTGCGCTGGAATCCGCTGCCCAAAGTGACGGAGGAAAACCTGCACCATGTGAAGCTGCTGAACAACGTCATCTATGTCACCGGAAGCGGCGGACTGATCATGACCTCCAGGGACGGCGCGACGTGGTCCAAACACGGGACGCCCGTCAAGACCGATCTTCACGCGATCAGCTGGAACGGAAAGGACACCTGGGTCGCGGTCGGCAACAAGGGACTCATTCTGGTTTCAAACGACGGCTTCACCTGGGACTCCGTGTTCTACGACGCGACCAAGACCTGGCATGATGTGGCGTGGGGCAACGGCCGGTTCGTCGTGGTCGGCACCTGGGGAGACGCCATGACATCGCAAGACGGGAAAAGCTGGCGAAATATCAGGATGCCCGAAGAGCATGCGTATACCCACTTTTATGGAATCGAGCATGTCGGAGACATGTTCGTGGCCGTCGGCATGAGCGGAAGAATCGTAGTGTCCCGGGATACGGCGGAATGGCACTCGCAAATTGAAATGACGAATGCCGATCTCTATCATGTTGCCGAAATCGACGGCATGATCTACGCCCTGGGGGGAAACGGCAGATTAATCGTCGCCGGGACGGATGAAGCGGCGGAAACTCCTCAATAAACGGTCATGCGAAAGTTCTGAAAGGAAGCGTGTCCATGGTCATGAAAAAGAGTCTTGTTGCGGCGATGATCCTGTGCGGCGTGTTGTGCGGCGCTGTCGGCGGACACGAACTTACGATCAGCCCGCATCCTGTCAACGCCGATCACGTGACGATCTTCATCGAATGACCCTTTCACGAAACGACAACGAAGGGATGCCCGTCAAGGCATCCCTTTCGCTTCACCGGAACCGGGCGAACAATACCGCGGAACAGGTGCACGGCGGTTTTCCGCAATCGGGACAGTGATAGTTGTTTTTCACGCTGTCCTCTTCCCAATACCGGGAGTATTGCCGCAGCGCCTGAAACCGGAGATTTGACAGGATACCCCCGATGTTCACACCCGCTTTGCTTCTCCATCCAATGGCGCAGATGACGCCAACCTGCTCTCGCATCAGATCCTCCACAGCCCCGGTCACGAGGCGATGCCCGACACCCCGGCGTTGATGGATCCGGCGAATGGCGGCCGTCTCGATCATCCCGATGCGCGGCGAATGCAGAAGCGCCTTCGGAATGTCTTCGGGCGGCACCTTCATGATCCCTGTCAGCTCTTCCGGCGTCATCACACTGTAGATGCAGAATCCCGCGATGCTCTGGTCGGGCAAGACCGCCACACTGCAAAAATGCTTCCGCGTCGGCGCCACGTCCAACAGGCTCTTCAGGCGGTCAATCGTGACGTAATCCTTGCCCAACTCATCGTCCGCGATCGCGATGATGCTTGGCACGTCTTCCTCCATCAACGGCCGCACCTGCACCCCTTTCGCGACCGGCCGGAAGATATACCGGCCCGAGTTGATTTTCTGATTCACGGAGTCATAACCGGACCACAGGCCTTCCAGAACACGTCCGTGATTGATGTACAGAAAAAAGTTGCCGATCCCATGGTCATGCGGATCTTTCGCGTAGTAAATCCCGTGAATGTGGCCGCCCTCGGCAATCTGCCCTTCCAACACCCAGACGCGTTCTTCGTTCGTCAGACGGGTCTCGCCCATGATTTTGTTGCCTCTTTGCTTGATCAGAGCCGGAGCTGTGCGCTTCACGATCACCCCCTGCTCCTCGTCCTCAAATTCCGTGAGAAACTCGCCCGCTATCGGATATTTCCGCTCCAGCATTTTCTCTCTGACTCGTTTGGTCACGTAGGACATCAAGAAGACGAGCAACCCGGACAGCAGTCCGACCACAATATTCTCCCAAGCGACGCCAAGCAGGTCCGTCATGTTTCACATCGCGCTCCGTTCGCTCTGTAGTTCATCTTCAACCTTCATTTTCTTGGATATTTCGACAAAGCCCCGGTTTTACCTCCATGGCACAGTGCCATCACCGGATTAATTTCAACAAATCATCAGCCGTTATGGGCTTTACCTCGTCCTGATCTTCGTCCGATTCAAAGGAGTTCAATCTTTCCTGGAACCTCTCCCTGCTCTCCCGATTGAATTGCTCGACTTTCTGCACGATTTCGTTCATAAAGCCCATATTCCGAATCTTTCGCTGTTCCGCCCGACATTTCCTTTGTGAACCGGTCGAAAAGGTTCTTGTTGCGCGGAACACAAACATGCGTTCCGGCGTCTTTCCCCATTGCGCAAAAGTCGTCCGCGGGTTCCCGGATTTCGGTATGGTATAATGAGGGAAGTCATTGCTTTCATCATGATGGCTGAAATCGATGAAAAGGGGCAGAATCATATACTTGTCCGTGCTGGATACTCCCTTTTTCCGCGGCATGATTGAAGACAAGGACCGAGAATGGGTGGAATCGCTGTTCGTGGAGCGGCGATATCCGAAGGGGCAGATCCTGTTTTTCCAAGGCGACGAAGGCCACGAGATGTTCATCGTGAAATCCGGGACCCTGAAAATTTTTCTGCAGCGGGATGCGCAGGAGATCATTCTGGGGCATCAGTTTCCGGGCGAAGTGATCGGCGAACTCGAAATGTATCACTACGACAACCGGCGGACCGCATCCGTCGCGGCGATCGAGCCTTCCGAATTGTGGATGATCAGGCGCGGCGAATTAATGGAACTGACCCATCGGTATCCCGAAATCATGCGGAAGGTGATCTATATCCTGAGCGAGCGCCTGATCCAGGCGGACAGGAAACTGGAGTATCTCGCCTTTCTGGACATGAGGGTCCGGGTGGCGAATCTTCTGCTGGATCTGGCCATTAATTTCGGGGTTTCCACCGAAGACGGGTTGTTGATCAACTGGAGAATTACGCAGCAGCACATGGCGGGCATGATCGGGGCCGGCAGGGAAGCTACGGCGAAGGTTTTGCAGGAACTGCGGGACGACGGCATCATCAGCATCCGCAACCGCCAAATCTATATCGAAAACCTGCAAGCGTTGCGGGAAATCGCGGAAGCCCGGAAAGAACCGGATCTGAGCCGAAGATGGCACAGTACATACAAGTATGATGTTTCATTCCTCTAGAGCGCATGATCGTAATTGGAGATTTCGATCAAATTTCCGTCCGGGTCCCGGATGTATATGGATTGAATCGTTCCTTTCGCTCCGGTTCTCCGCACCGGCCCTTCTTCGATCGGGATGCCGTTCGCCGTCAGGAAAGTTTGCCACTCCTGAACGGCTGTCGGGCTGATGAAGCACAAATCCGCCGAACCGGGGCACGGTTTTCGGGCTTTGGGTTCGAATTCGTTTCCGTATTGGTGCAAATTGATTTTTTGATCTCCGAATGCTAGCGCTTTCCGGTTGTTCCCGAACGTGACTTCCTCCATCCCCAAAAAGTTCGTGTAAAATCGGATCGTTCTCTCGATGTCGGCAACCGTCAACACCAAATGGTCCAAAGCCGTGACTTTCATTCCATCAACCCCTTATGCTCAAAACCGGGTTCGTCAACCTCCGCCGCAGCCTCTTGCATGAATAGACGAACCGGATCATGCGAAAGTTTCCAACGTGTATGATGCCCCGGCCCGTCAACCTCGTCCGCACATTCGGCCGATCAGCTTCCGGGACTCCGGAGGGCGGCGGCCGCAACTTGCGGACAGGATGGGCGAGCCGGGGCAGAGGCGAAGCGCCGTTCGGGCGCGTCATTCGGATCAGCTGGCCTTCGCCTGCTCCGTGCCGACCATTTGCTCCAGGTTGCGAATCAACTGCTCGAGACGGTTATAGTTCGCGAGCACCTGTTCGATCTGCTCGCGCTGCCGGCGTACGCTTGACAGGATGTCGCTTGCCGATTCGCTGGATTGGGAGGTGATGGACGCGACGGAATTGAGTTCGGCCACGATCTCGTCGGAAGACGTTTTGACCTGTTGAATGAACGCGTCCACCTTCTCAACCCGGTTCAACGTCTGCGCGGCATTGTCCGAAATCCGGCCCAGGGATTCCTCCGAACGCTGGACCGAATCGTTTCCGCGGGAAATCGTCTGCTTGACGTTGTCGAACCGCTCGGTCAACTGGCGGGTCTTCTCCTGCAGCGATTCGAGAATATTGCCGATCCGGACGGCGGATGAACCCGAGTGCTCCGCCAACTTGCGGATTTCGGTGGAGACAACGGAAAATCCGCGTCCGTGTTCGCCGGCCCGGGCTGCTTCGATCGCGGCGTTCAGCGACAACAGATGGGTTTGATTGGAGATTTCGGTGATCGTGGATACGATGACGCCAATTTCATCGCTTTGACGCCGCAGCTCCTCCATGGATGCGTTCATGTCATCCATGAGGAGAAGAATCTCGTTCATGGAGTCCGTCGCATCCTTGATCGTCGACCGGCTGTTCTCCGTGATATCGACCGTATCAATGGAGCTTTCCTTCATCAGGTTGGAATCCCCGGTCATGTTCCCCAGCGCTTCGCTCGTTTTCCGGATGGTGTCCAGCATGCCGTTGATGCTGGCCGTCTGCTCGTGAATGGCGGAATGGAACTGCCGGAACCGGGTATCGATGTTTTCGGCCGTCTTCCCGGTCACTTCGATGACATCCTGGAGTTCTTGCCTGAACTGGCTCAAGACCCGGATGGTTTGCTGCAACTCCGTGACCAGCGCCTGGCTCCTCATCTGTTCATCCCGCGCATTCTGGTTGCGCCGGATCCAATCTTTGAACATCCGTTCCGTGAGCAGGGCGACGATCGTCATCGCGATGCCGGCGATGATAACGGGAATGATGCCCAGGAGCATATCCGCCGCGCCGATCCCGTTCTGTATCGATACGGCGATATTCCCGGCCAGCGCAAGGATCAGGAAAACCAGCACCGGCCTGTAGGCGGGAAAGAACAGGAAGAAAGCCGCAAAAGCAAGGGTGATGGCGGAGTCCACCCCGCTCCCCTGGGCGGCAAAAAGCCCGTTCAACACGGTATTCATCACGGCAAAGCTCAGTACGGAAAAATAGGGAGAAATGCGCAGCGCCCTGGCATTCCGATTCAAAGCTGTAATAAGGATACCGGCTGACAAAAAAATGAAAGCGATTACAATTCCGGACAAATCAATAAAGCCGCTGAGGGCCGATATGCTGAAGTTGATCAGGCCGAAAGCGAAGAAAAAGTTCGCGATATACTGGTTTCGCCGGATGAAAAGCGCGTCATACTCCCCGATTTCCTTCTTCCTGGCGGCTGACTCGACGACATCGGACGGAAAGATGAACCTGACGATGTTGGCCATGATGCTTGTCCTCCTTTTACCGTTCAAGTGACCGAGTGAATGACCGATCTGGCAATTTTATCGGAAAATTTCGACCGATCGTAAATAGCGGCCCGGACCGGAAACAGCAAAAGGGAACCCGCAAGCGGCGGGTTCCCCGGAGCGGATCGCCGTTCCGACGCGCCGTCAGGCCGGGCCTCAAGGCGCGCAGGGAGCGTCGTGCCCGGGCTTGCTGCGACACGCGGGAATGGCCTTACTGCCTGACCATTGCATGGCTTTGAACCTGATCGTCATTCATCAGTTGAAACACCTCGCTGCCCGACATTTCCTCCAATCGCTCGATGGCTCCCGTCTCTTTGTTTCTCACGGTTTTGAGATCAACGGCCGGTTTGTCCGGAACGTCCGCGTCTTCCACCGCATTGAAATAGAGCACCCTCTTTCCGCTTTGCGGATTTTCATCATAGAGTGAGCGAACCCAGCTTCCGCGGTAGTAATACTTGACGGGATCATGTTCAACCTTGGTCAAAAAAGCTGAATACGGGTCCATGGGTTCGCTTCCCGTTTCCGGTTTTCCGCCGACGGCGACGGATTGCTCATCGAGGGCTGTGCCCGAAGAAGAGTGGACAAAGGTCACTCCGGTTGCGATCGTCGCCAGCAGGACGATGACGAATGCCGCAACGCCGGTTCTTTTTTTCGTGGTGTCCATAATGGAATGAATGCGCGTTTCCATTTCCTTCTTCCCCCCGAAAAAATTCGTGGTCAACCATGTTCGGCGCATGGAGCCGCTCCTGACGACCCGAAGAATGGTTTCCCCGTATTTCCTGCGCTGGCGAAGGTTTGCGCCTTGCAGCACCATTTCATCGCAGGCGAGCTCGCACTGCACGTCAATGGACCTGGCCATGAGATAGACGGCCGGGTTGAACCAGTGAACGGCGGCAGCCAGCATGACCAAACCCTTGCGCCACAAATCGTGATTCTTCATGTGCACAAGCTCGTGCTTCAGAATAAACGACAGACCGTCATGCGTCAGGACGTCGGGCGGCAACAAGATGGCGGGTCGGAACAATCCGGTCAGCATGGGGCTGGAGACGCAGGAACAAGCTTTCAGGGCGACCGGCCTGGAGATTCCAAGCTCCCGCTTCAGTTCCCGCAACAAGGCCAGGAGACGCGGATCGGCGATCTCCTCGCTCCACCGGGCGACCAATCGCAGAAAGCGCCAATGTCTCCATATGTAAAAAGACACCAACGCCAACGCTCCCGCCATCCAAAATCCGACTGCCCACAATTGCCGCCCTGCTCCAGTATCTCCATCCGGCACGGCAGGATTCGCCAATGCAGCCGGCTCCGGACGGAACGATAACATCTGTTGCACTTCTGTGACGGGCGCGGGCAGATCGATCGGAATGCGGGCGCCATCCAGAGGCAACCGGAACGGGAGCAGCAATCCGAGCACGATCACCATCCAGGCGCGATACCGCCACCCGGCCGCATACCGCTTCTCCAGAAACGGGGTCACGGCAAGAAACAGAAGGATCAGCACTGACATGGCAAGGGAGCGCTCAAGCAGCCCGGCCAAAAACTCCTGAAATTCCGTCCGCATGTCAATCCTTCTTTCCTTTCAGCCAGTCCAGCATTTCTTCCAGATCCCGCTCGCTGATCTGTCTGCCGGAATAAAGGGTATTGACGAGACTGAGAAACGAACTTTCATGCACCGTTTTCATGAAATGTTCCGTTTCGAACGCAAGATATTCTTCCTTCGTTACAAGCGGGAAATAGAGGCGCTCCTTGCCTCTCTTTTCCGTCCGCAAAAATCCCCGCCTCACGAGCCGCGACATCAGCGAAATGACGGTCGGCGCCTTCCATTTCTTTTTGCTTCCCAGCCCTTCCATGATCATGTTCGTTGTAATGGGCGGCTCGTTGGCCCACGCCACTTTCATGATCTCGAACTCCGCGTCCGGCAGCCTTTCCATTGTGGCACCTCCGATCCTTATTTTAGACATTTGTCTATTACTAATTTTACATTTGTCTAAAACCGTGTCAACAGGTTTCAATCACATGCAACGTTCTCCCCGGTTTGACCGTAGTTTTACTAGACACAGGCAAGAAGGGGTGATCGGATGTTTCGGGAAATCAACGAGCGGCTGGCGATGCTCAAGGGCAGGCAGAGGCAGAAAGCGAACCGGGAGAAGCGCGTGCAGGATTTGACCGACGAACTGGCGCGCATGAAGCGCGAGCGGGATCAATGGGCGGAACGGCTCCGGAAAGAGCAAAAAGATGTCGACCGGCTGAAAGGCATAAGCTTCGGCGCGCTGTTCTATTCGATGATCGGCCGCAAAGCGGAGAAATTGTCCGAGGAAGAAGCCGAACTGCTCCAAGTCAAGCTGAAATATGAAGAAGCACTGGAAACGGTGAACGATCTGGAAGCGGAGCTCGCGGAACTGAAGCGGGAGCTCGCCGGCCTGCAGTCCATCGACGCCGAGATCAGGGCGGCGCTCGAGGAAAAAAGGAAGCTCATTCAGGAAAAATCCCCATTCCTGGCCGACGAGCTGCAACAGTTGACCGACCAGGAGGCGGAGGAACAGGCCAATCTGAAAGAACTGCGGGAGGCCGCATCGGCCGGACGTTCCGTCATCAGCGCCCTGGATCGGGCGAGAGAGCGGCTGCAATCCGCCCGCAATTGGGGCACGTTCGATATGCTTGGCGGCGGCATCATCGCGACGGCAGTGAAGCACAGCCGCATCGATGACGCGCGCTCGGCGATTCATGCCGCGCAGAACAGTCTGCGCCGGTTCCGGGCCGAACTGCAGGACGTGCAGCACGACGTCAATGTTCGGATCGAGATCGGCGGGCTGCTTACGTTCGCCGACTACTTCTTCGACGGTCTCGTCACCGACTGGATCGTGCAGGGCCGCATTAATCAATCGTTGAGTCAGATCGGCGAGAAGCGCTCGCAGATCAGCCGCATCGTCGCGGAACTGGAAGCGCTGTGCCGCCGGACGGAATCGAAGCTGCAGGAACTGCGGCGCAGACGCATCGCCCTGATCGAGAACGCGTAAGCAACCCGCGAAACCTATATGAACTTGTGATCGAGCGCCCATGCCAGCCGTCTGTTCTCCGGCGGGCTGACGTCAAAGCGCGGCAACCGATGCCCGCTTTTGATCCGCATGGCATGCAATTCCGCGAGCAATGCGCCCAGGGATGATAACAGGGAATCCGTCCTGTCGACGCGTGCGTCCTTCTGCCCCCCGAGGATCAACGAAAGCATGGTCGGACCTTCGATATATTTCCGATCCGTCCGGTCTCCGGGTCCGGGCTTCTACCCGCGATCGGACCGAACCTCCAGGACAAACTCCGCCCATTTCACGGCGACAGATCCGTCGATATGGGGAATGTATCGGGGACTGTACACATTCACCAGATAGGTTCCCGGTTCCGGCGCCGGGAATGAACCGGAAAACCGGTTGTCGACAATCGGAATGCGCACGTCTTCGCCCGCCTGGACAAAGACCTTGTGCACCGGATCGTACCGTTCCAGTTGGAGGGTCATGTGATGGTCCGACAGTTCGCCTTCCAGGCTGACCGTTCCCGACACGACAACCGGCTCGCCCTCCCCGGCCGTGACGTAGCCGTATCGGGGCTCTTCGAACTTCACCGGCCAGACTTCGAAAACGGAAAGCGGAACCTCCTCTTCCGTCTCCGGCCGCCAATACGTCTCCAGCACCGTCTGACCGAAAGTACTGCTGCTGAGCATGATCGGATTCGGACCCGGGCGGAGCGGCAGCGCAAACTCCATCCGCGTAAAGGTTTTTCCGTCTTTCACGATGTCCCGCCCGACGATCTTCCGATGATCGGAGGAACCCGTCCAGGCGCTGCCGTTCAACGCGGTCAGCGCGGACGGGGCTTCCAATCCGGTTTCGTACAGCACGGTAAAGCGCACTTCCCCGTCCCCGGCTTTGATGGCCGGCGTATGGATTTCGAATCTTTTGTCCGACCATTTCAGGTTGAGGTGCGGTTTTTCATACTCCACCGCGACGCCGAGCAAAGCCAGATGCTGCACCGGCACATACACCCGGTTCCGCTCCAGGAACGGCGCCTCCGACACGATGTCCGGAAACGCCGCTCCCGATTCGTCATACAACCGCTCGCTGGCGACATGAAAAACGAGCGTCTGAACGGGCGCGCGCAATTCCGGGGCGGCGGTGACCTTCACCTCCCGTTTTCCGGCATCCCATTCCACCGAACCGATGCCGAGATCCTGCAGCAAGCGAACCGGAATGAAAACACGGCCGTTGCGGATGTGAACCCGCCGGTTCCCGAGGGATGCGTCATCCAGTATGACGGCGCCATGCTGCACATGAATTCGCGCGGCATGCTTGACGAGATACATGGTCACGGCGTCCCGCGCTTCCGCGGACGCGGCTGCCGCCGGAACGGAAGAGCCCGAACAAACGGCCAACATCAGCATGGCGGCGCAAAAGGAAAAGACGTGCTTCATGATTTACCGCTCCTTTTTTTGCAAAATCAACCAAAACACCGTATCGCTGTTTATATAGACTGATGCAAGCCGAACAAGGTTGCCTCTGCGCGCCGGCAAACGGCACAACATGGCGAAAAAAGACCGGCCGGAAAACGCGACGCGTTCTCCGACCGGCCGGTTCACATTCGGTCTACAAATACGCTTCCAGTTCTTCCAGCCTCGAGATCACTCCCGCCAGATGATCGGATTGCGGCGGAGCCTGCCCGCCTCGCTTGTTGAACCATACGGCCCGAATCCCCAGGCGGCCGGGACCGACCACATCGTTCGACCATGAATCGCCCACGAACAGGGCATGCTCCGCTGCCGTTTGAGCAGCCGTCAATGCCCGCTGATAGATCTCCGGCGCCGGCTTCTCATGGCCCGCTTCTTCCGAGATGATGATGAGTTCCGGCGAAAAAAACGGCAAAAGCCCGGAAGCCTCCAGCTTGCCCATCTGCCAGCTTGCTGTTCCGTTCGTTACGATCCCGATCCGATATCGGCGGCTCAATCTCGCGAGAAGATCAATGGTTGCCGGATCGGGCTTGATAAAGGACAGACTGAGCTTCTGATGGAACTGATTGAAATGGTCCGAATCCTCCACATCGATCTCTCTGCCGAATTCGGCAACGGCGCGGATGAGTCTGAAAATCCAATACTCCCTCAACGTGATTTCCCGATTCAGATACTTCGCCTCGAAAATGGCGTTATACTTCCACACCGCGTCGAACAAAGCCCTGGCGTCCAAAGTTCTGGTCACCGGATGCCGGCGAAACGCCTCCATCAAGCTCTGCGCCCAATAATCGTCAAAATGAACCAGCGTGTCGTCCAGATCGAACAGGATCAGTCTGACCGGCGGCATACTTCCCCTCCCGAATATCCCTTCCGGAAAATATTAGGTAGATTTTACCACCCGTCAAACCACGGATCAAGCACGTCCTGGCCGGGGCATCCGTTCGCAACATGCGGACGATCCGGACCGATCGGGTCAACTCCAGTTCTGAATCTCGATGAAATTCCCCTCCGGATCTTCCGCGTACACGACGGTGAGCGTCCCGATCCCCTCGTACGCCTTCGTGACGATTTCTCCGAGCGGCTTCCCGCCGTGCTTGACCAGCCGGTTCAGCATGTCCTCCACCGAATCGGCGTGGAACGCGATGTGCCCGAACCCCTGCCGGTTGATCCGGTCCGGCCGATCCCGCAAGTTCTCCGGCTCATATTGAAAAATTTCCAGCGTCGGCCCGCCTTCCCCGTATCCCGGCAGCGCCAGATGAATGCCGCGGATATGCGCATTTTCGATGCCGGTCACCCTGACGAGCCAGTCCCCGGACAGATCCCGCTCCGGATACAGCGGCTTGCACCCGAACACGGCGATGTAGAAGTCCGCCAGCTTCCGCCAATCCTTCGCGATCAGGTTCGTGTGCACGTACCGGATGTTTTCGCTCATGGCAACATGCCCCCCCCGCTTCCATGAAAATGTTCCGCCGCATACAGCGTCACCCCATGGATATACGACTCCGGCTCGCGGATTTCCTCCGGGCGAAACCTGTTGCATGGTCGAATCGTCAAATTTTGCAAACTGCGTTAAAGGAGTTCGAACGCTATGCGATCGTACCTGGCTGGCGTGGCCGTGTTGACGCTGCTGCTTCTGATGGCGGCGGCTTGCCGGCACGATGCCGAACCCGAGGCGATTGTCCCGCCCGCGCAGACAACCGACGCGGCGCCGGAGGAAGACCGGCCGGCGGTGGAAGAACATCCGGCGGAGAACATCGCCCCCGTATCTTTCCGCGAGTCGCTCCTCCAGCTGGACTTCGGCCAGAGCGACGAATCGTTGGGCTTTCTGTTCCTCTCGCTGACCGCGGACGAGGTGCCGCGTCAGCCCTGGACCGTCGTGCGGCATCTGGACGGCGAATTCAGCATCGGGATGTCGTTCGAGGCTACCCGGGAGGAGGTGGAGCGGCTGCTGGCGCAGGTACGGGTGGAAGGAGCGGGCAACGTTTTTTATACGAACAACGACCAATTCCCGAATCACCCGGTGCTGCGGATGACCGATCTCCAGCCCGAGACCGTCGTGACCCTCGGCGACCTTCCCCCGATCACCATCCTGAAAAGGGAACCGCTGGGCGTCACGCTGGAATACGAGGACCCGACGACGCCGACTCCCGGTCTGTTTGTGCATCCCTCCGAGGACGAATGGGCGATGGCCGTCGCCATCGTGCCGACCGGGCACCCGGACCTCGTGCTCCGGTTCAGCGAGGAGATGGATCAGTCGCCGAACCCGGAACTGCCCGCCGGCGAGTGGATCGACGCGTACCGGTATCGGCTTCACCTGCCGAGACCGGAGGCGACGATGCCTCAGGAACGGGTTTCCACGGGAGGATCGCTGCACGCGTTCCGCTCCGCGATCGGGAACTATGTCTACAGGCGCCGGTTCGGTTATTCCGTCATTCAGGTCAAGTATTCGGATTGGCTCGATCCGCAGACCGGCGAGCGCGTCGGCTGGTCGGAGAACGACCCGTTCTACGAGACGATCGTCTGCTCGCCGGACGGCGAATCGTATGTCGGCACGGCCGTGGTCGGCTGGCCCGAAGGCGACGGCACCGGTTACTACCACCGGATGATGCTCGAACGGAAGGGCGCGCCGGCCGTCGTGATCGAACCGTATTTCCATACGGAAATGATCCATATGGGCTCCCCCGTCCAGTGGGTCGGGAATGATCGCGTGGCTTACGCGGACCTTCATTCGCTGTATGTCTATGATGTGAAAGACGGCTCCCGGACCACGCTGTTCAGCGTCGCCGGCACGAAATGGCACATCCTGCACGCGGCCTGGGACCCCTGGGCGAAGGAATGGAACGTCATGACCGGCACTTACGACGCCCCGGACGACTCGGATTACGGTCCGTACCCGGTCGATCTCCATCTGCTCGACGAGAAGGGCAACCCGATCGGGCATCGCCCCGACTGGAGCCTGTCGCCGGCGGTGGAGCACATACTGATGGATCATCCGGTCGTTCCGGCGGAGAACGGCGTGTACCGCACCTTCTACCGGGACGGCAAGCCGTTCACCCGGTTCGAAGGCCGGGACGGTTCGACGGAGGAGCTGCCGGGCGCCATCGAGTACGCGGATGCGCAGCGGGCGATTCTGCTCGAGTATGTCGAAGGAAAAGCGATCCTCTATGTATGGAAGCCGCACCTGCGACAACTGACGGTCAACGCCGATGCGCCCGACTTTATCCGCGCCGTGGGTCCGGCGCCCGTGGCCGGGTCGCCGTCAGGGTACCTGTACCGGTACGATGCCGAATCGAACGAGTGGTTGCGCTGGGAATCCGAGAGGTCCGTCAGCCTGCCGCTCCACAAGTCTTCGGGAATGTACAAGAAGCGTTGAAGAACCGCATGGATGACCTCCATCCCCGCAATCGACAATGGCGCGCCGCGTCCGAATTGCTTCGCAACAATTCGCGATGTTTTCGGGCAAGCCGGTCGGTTATGCTCAGGACAGACGCGCGTCCAACAACCCTTTGCGGATGGATGGAGGTCATCGGCCATGCGCTCACCGTTAACCTTGCCGCAGGCGATCGCGCTGTACGTCGCGGCCATTCTGGGATCGGGCATTCTGTTCTTGTCTTCCGGAGCGGCGACCATCGCCGGTCCCGCCTCGCTTCTCTCATGGCTCATTCTGGTCCTGTTCAGTTTTCCGCTCGCGTACACGTTCGCCTCGCTGTCCCGCTCCTGGCCCGATGCCGGCGGAGCCGCCACGTTTGTCCGGGTCGCGTTCGGCGAACACCCGGGCAATCTGGTCGGGTGGTATTATTTTCTGACCGCGTCTGTCGGACAGATGATCGTGGCGCTGACCGGCGCCGGCTATATGGCTTCCGCCTTCGGCCTTTCGGAAGGCGAAACTTCGCTGCTCGCCTGCCTGATCCTGCTGGTCGGCGGCGTCTCCAACCACTTCGGCATCCGGGTCAGCGGCAAAGTGTCCCTGATCTTCAGCTCGCTGCTTCTGGTCATGCTGCTCGTCGCGGTCGCGGCAGCCGTCCCGCATGTCCGGCCGGACCGGTTCAGCCCGTTCTTTGCGGCGGGGTGGCATGCGGTCGGCGAAGCGATCGTCCTCATTTTCTGGTCGTTTTTCGGCTGGGAAGCGATCTGCAACCTCGCGGACCGCTTTGCGCGTCCGGAACGGGACATGGTCCGAAGCGCCATGATCAGCGCGGCGGTCACGGGAACGGTTTTTCTCGCATTGAGTTTCGCGACCATCGGCAGCGGCACATACGGAAGTCCGGAAGCCGATTCCGCTCCCCTCGGCATCATGCTGGGCCGTTCCCTCGGCCTGGCCGCGCAATACGCCACGGCCCTGCTGGCGTTTGTCATCTGCGCGGGCACCGTGAACGCTTATGTCGCCAGCCTGGCGTCGCTCGGATATGCCCTGGGCCGGGACAACGCGTTTCCCGCCTGGTTTCACCATCTGCATCCGCGCACCGGCACGCCGACCCGGGTCGTCTGGCTCGTCATGCTGTTTGCGTGCGCCGGTGTGGCGGTCTCCGCGGCGGCGGATCTCCACTTCACGCAATTGCTGTTCATTCCCAATGCCCTGGGGATGGTCGTCTACGTGCTGTCGATGGCCGCGGCCGTCCGGCTGTTCAGAAGATATTCGCCGCCCTGGCTGAGCGGCCTGATATCTCTTATCATGTTGTGCGCTTGTCTCCCCTTTCTGGGGATCCGCTTCATGGTGCCGGTCCTGGTCGCGATCGTGTATATTTTGTATAAAAGAAAGCGCTTGACGGAACAGATCGCCGTCAGGCGAAACGTTGCGGGGAGAGGCGACGGGCATGCGGATGCAACCTGACACCATGTGGGACGCGGTCATCGCGTGCCGCGCGGAATATGACGGCATCTTTTTCTACGGCGTGAAGACGACGGGGATCTTCTGCCGTCCGTCCTGCAAATCGAAGACGCCGAGGCGGGAAAACGTGGATTTCTTCGGCATCGCCCGGGAAGCGATGGAGCGGGGATTCCGCCCGTGCAAGCGATGCCGTCCCGATCTGCTGGAGGCGACGCACGACCCGAATGAAAGGACGGTTCGGGAGATCCGGGAGTTGCTGGAGAGGGAATACCACGGCTCCTGGACGCTCGACAGGCTGGCCAGACACGCGGGGATCAGCGCCTTTCACCTGCAGCGAGTGTTCAAGAAATATACGGGCCTCAGCCCGAAGCAGTACCTGAACCGGATTCGCGTGGAAGAAGCGAAGCGATTGCTGGCGGACAGCGGCCGGAAGATCACCGACATCTGTTACACCGTCGGTTTTTCCCGACCGGACCCGTTTTATCAGGCTTTCCGCCGGTTCACCGGCCTCTCCCCGCGGGCGTACCGGAATCTTCACCGTCTCAACTGACGACGAAGACCCGCCTTCGGCTTTCGCCGCCGTGTGGGTCTTCGTGCCTGTTTTTGGACCGTCGACGGCGGGCGCGGTTCAACTTTCCGCCCGTCCGGACGATATATAAGACGATATATAAAATGACATCTGTGGAAAACGTTATGCCATCCGGCGCGAAAGGAGGAATTTCCGATGCCGTGACCGCCCTTGGGGGCAAGGAAAAAAGCGTATGAAGGAGTGATTCCGATTTGCACAGAAAGTTTGCCTATGTGTTCATCGCGTTGCTGTTGATAGCAGCGATCGCGAATCCGCTTGCGCTTCTGGCGGCGACAGATATGACCGCGGAGGAAAAATACTGGAAGCTCGTTGAAAAGGGCGCCTTCCCGGGATACGGGGACCAGAACCAAAATCAACAGGACCAGAGTATGACGCGGGCCCAGATCGCCATGATTATCTCGCAGATACTGGGACTGCAGCAGAGCCCTGAATACGCCCAATTCTTCAAGGATCTCGGGCAAGAGTGGGGTTGGCTCGGAGGATACGCCGGAGCGTTGTACAAGTCCGGCATCATGGTGGGGAAGGACGTCGGCATTTTCGACCCGGTGTCGGATGTCACCATCCAGGAATTGGCCACGGTCATGGTGAGAGCGCTGAACCTTCCGTACGATAGTGATACCACTTATCCGGGCGCCGATGACTGGGCCGGCGGTTTTGTCAAGGCTGCCGTGGATGCCGGGCTGATTCCGCCGTTGCCGGATTACACGGTCCCCGCAAGCCGGGATATACTCGTCGAAGCCTCATATCCTGCGAACCAATATCTCTCGTATGGCAGCTGGGTCCAGTCCGTGAAACAGACCGGCGCCCGCCGGGTGAGCGTGGAAATCAACGGCGCATTCGATCCGGACGCGACGACCATCGTCATCGGGCGGATCGGCGAAGACGAAGAGCGGATCGCCGTCGGCATCGAATCCCTGGAGTGGAGCGACGACGGCAGCCTGGTCACGGTCGTCCTGAGCGAAGACGCCGAAGCGGGCAAATATGTAGCGGAGCTGACCGTCGATCACGACGGGGAATCGATCGAGTATTCCTGGCGCTTCGAGATGGAGGACGAGAGACTGGACCACTTCGAACTCGGCGGATCCGGGCGGCTTCCCCGCGCCGACAATGTCGAAGTGCCGTACTTCCTGTACAACCAGTTCGGCGAACCGATGTCCCATCCGCCCGGGGATTTGCAGATTGACGTCGCGTCGAACGCGAAAGTCGGACTGCATCCCGATCGCCAGGCCGTGTTGGTGAATCTGGCCGATTTGAACGACAATCGTGTCATGATCGCTCTCGCGGTCAATCAGAAGCAAATTTCCCGCTTTTATGAGATCGACGACCCGCCTGTTGTCCGAAACGTCGAAACGGTCGGCTTCGTGGACGAGACGGGCGCCCCCGTCGCCAGCCTGAAAAAAGGCGAGTCCGCTTATCTGCTGCTGCGGCCCTATGACCAATACGGCAATCTCATCACGGATATCGATTGGCTGAACGAGAACCTGCAGGCCGTCGTATCCTCGACGGGGAACGGTGACCGGTCGAGGAAGTTGTTGACGCAGGGCCCGGACGGAGCAGTTGCCGTCCGCGTAACGGCCGGCTCGTACTGGGTCAACTCGTCGATCGAAGTGGACGTTTATTCCCCGGATAATCGGGTGCTGGCGCATGCTGCGATCCCGGTCGAGCACGACCCGTCGCTGTATGTAGTGCCGACGGCGACGGCTCCCGTGGAGCGGGCGACGATCGCCGTCGATCCGAATCTGATCGTCACGGTGGGCGACCCCGCCGATCAAGTGAGCGATGTGACCACTTACGTGTACGTCACGTCCGAAAATGTGGACACCTTGTACTATGTGGTCGTTATCAGCTCCGAGGAGGAAACCCCCACCGCGGACGACTTGATGAACGACTGGTCTCCCAGCGGAGCGCTGCCCCCCGGCCCCGGAACCGCCCCGACCGACGGCCAGGCAAGACTGGCTCTCAAGCTGCCGCCGGGCGGGCAATACATCCTGTACATCGTCGGCGCCAAGGACAACGGTTCGCTGGTATCGGATGTGCTGACCGTTAACCTGGACACGGACGCAGCCGGCCGGTTCCATCTGTCGCAGGTCATCGACAACACCAATTATTCCGACCCGACCGGCGAGCAATGGGAGGTCTACCTCATCCATTCGCCGGCGGACGCCGTGGGAACGGTCTATTACGTGGTCACCGACAATCCGTTCTATCCCACCTCGGAGGAGGAAATCGTCCAGGCCGCCACGGCGGCGGATCCTTCCGACATCGTGGATGTCGGCATCGTGAACAGGGGCGTGAAGGAATGGAGCGGGATCGCCGATTCGATCGTGATCGACGGCAGAGAATCGAACAACCATTATCACATCTACGTTGTGCTCGAATATCGAGGCGTCCGGTTGATGGGTGAAGGCATCCTGGGCGATTCCAGCATCTGAAGCCACAAAACAAGGGTTGTTCCCCGAAACGCTGCGGGGAACAACCCTTTTTCCATGCCTCGATCGAACCGTGTTGTCCGGTCTGGATCATCGCAGCACGATCTCCACGATCTCGCAGTCCGATCCGACGCGCATGGGCATGCCCCATGTGCCGACGCCGGAGGTGACGATGACGTGGGGGCTGGCGGGATCTTTTTGATCGTAGCCGTAGTCGACTTCATAGATCAGGCGCGTGACGAGATTGCCCGGGAAGATCTGCCCCTTGTGCGTATGCCCCGACAGGATCAGATCCGCCTCGTCGCGGTACTGCGACAGACGGACCGGCGTGTGGTCGAGGACGATCCGCGGCAGCTCCGGATCGATCCCGGCCAGTCCGGCAAGCAGCGCCTCGGTGGGCTGTCTCGCCAGATCGCCATAGCCGCCGATCGGCGACGGGTCCAGCCGCCCGATCAGGACGAAGCGCCCGTCGATCACGGCGTGTTCTTCCATCAGCACCGTGATGTCGCTGTCCGCGAGAAATTGCAGCATCAGCGGGAACGTCGGCCCCCCGTCATGGTTGCCGAGCGACGCGTAGACGCCGTAGGTCGCGTCCAGTTCGCGGAGCAGCGCGCTTGCCCGCCCGGGGTCCCGGATCGCGTGGTAGTCGTCGTTGAAAATATCGCCCGCCATCACGATCAGATCCGGCTCCATGCGGTTGATCCGCGCGACGATCTCCTCCAGGCGGCTTTCGGACCGCACGGCCCCGAGATGAAGGTCGCTGATCAGGACGAGCTTGAGCGGACGGTCGAGGCCGCGACCCGTCAGCTCCACTTCGTACCGCGTTTCGGTGATCTGCGTCGCGTGCCAGGCGCCGTAGCCGGCAAACCCGACCGTGAGCGCGAGGACGAGCAGCCAGACCCGGAAGCGGACCGCCGCCGGGACCGGCGATCGGATCAGCCTCGCCAGCCTCCCGATGGCGATCCCGATGTCCGCGACGACGAACCACAGGATCAGGTAGAACCAGATCCCCATCCACCAGGAGCCGAACAGGTCCGCCCCATAGCGTAGCGCGTCCGGCAGCGGCAGATACGAGAGCACGAAGGCGGCCGCGACGGCGCCGTACGCCCACGCGAACACCCTGCCCCCGAGCGACGGGAACAGGCGGACCAGACCGCCGTAGAGGCGGCGTCCGACGTAGACATTGGCAACGACGTAGATGAACAGCGCGCCCAAAATGCCAAGAATCATGGCCGGTTTGCTCATGGACCGAATCTCCCACCCTGCTTCGTGTTGAATCGCCCCCGCCGGGGGACGGCTTCGCCGCCCGGCCGGACGCCGGAGGCTGAAGCGTCGGATCGCCCGCGCAAGGGGGCGGCTTCGCCATCCGGCCGGACGCCGGAGGCTGAAGCGTCGGATCGACCCCGCCGGGGAGGCGGCTTCGCCATCCGGCCGGACGCCGGAGGCTGAAGCGTCGGATCGACCCCGACCGGGGTGTCTTCCGCCTTCTGTTCTTCCTCCGCCGGTACAGGCCGGCGAACTTGTATTCCGCGCCGGAATGTCCGACGCCCGCTCCACCCGCTTGCCGCACGTCTGCCGCTGCTGACGGGTTTTCCTCCATTGTCACGAAAATCCGGCGATTTGTCCACTTTTCGCTTGCGTTGACGGGGCGGCCCGTCGACTGTAAAATACGGAAAGAAGTGGCGAAGCACGCCCCGATTCTCCCTGACCGGGTGGATCGGGGCGTTATTTTTGCTGCGAGAAGGAGGTTATTAAGCGGATGGGATTTGAGGCCATGCATGAGCAGTGGTTGTCGTCGCATCTGAGGCGGCGGTCCGGAGAGCGAAGGAACCGCCTGCTGCGGGGTCACGGGCACGGCGAACGGCTGTTTCTGGAGCGCGTCTGGTGGCCGCTGTTCGGACATTTTGACCATCTGCATCCCGAATACGAGGTGACGGACTGGCGGGGGCAGCCGTACTTCGTCGACTTCGCGTGGATCCGCGGGCAGTGCCGGTTCGCCTTCGAAGTCAAGGGGTACGGCCCCCATGTGCAGCAGGCCGACCGGACCCGCTACCGCCGCGAGCTGAATCGCGAGACGTTCCTTCAAACGCTCGGCTACCGCGTCGTGTCGATCCCGTACGACGACCTGGAGGAGAGCCCGGAGGTGGCGCGATTCCTCGTGAAATCGCTGATGGCGCCGTACATGGCGGCCGCCGACCGGGCCGACCGGGCAAGCGGCTATTCCCCGTTGGAGCGCGAAGTGTTGCGGTATGCGATGTTGGAGGACAGGCCGGTGAGCCCCGCCGAGATCTCCCGTGCATTTTCCCTGAATCATCGCACGGCGGTCAAATTGCTCCGGCAATTGTGCGACAAGAGGAAGCTGCGGCCGATCGTTCGCGGCGCCAGCGGCAGGGTCACCCGATACGAATGGGTCCGCTCGCTGGGCGATGAATCGATCTGGTGACACGAACGGCCTTCTTGAGCGGGAGAAAGGAGATTATAATGCAAATTTACATTATATTTGGGCAGGATCATCAAAAATTGCCCAATGTAGTGCAAAAATGCAGTACATTTGGCCAATCTGCGGATTTTCCAAAAAATATAATGTATTCTGAATATCAAGTTAACTCCGCCAAGGTCATGATGTGAGCATCCGATAGGTGATCGTGTCGGTGGAAACACAGGCTGTCAGCAGGCGATTGAACAACTGGCCTTCAAACCGTCTGCGGTTGGTA
>Ga0310840_100504_pt1 | contig 28591 bp, 26 predicted proteins | sample SM_ome_8_FD_201304 | JGI IMG/M metagenome (GOLD analysis project Ga0310840, IMG submission 201304) | Sorghum-adapted microbial communities enriched on stacked mutant (SM) sorghum from Joint BioEnergy Institute, Emeryville, California... ...
GCCGAGATCGCCCCGTCCGGCTCCGCCCGGTGATCAGCATTGCCCCGGTGGCCCGGGGTGGACGGGCCCGATCCCGGCTCGGTGTCGGGACGGATGTCGATGCGCCAACCGGTCAACCGGGCAGCTAGCCGGGCATTCTGCCCCTCACGGCCGATGGCGAGGGACAGTTGGTAATCCGGGACGGTCACCCGTGCGGTCCGGGTCGCCGCGTCGACGACCTCGACCCGCAGCGCCTTGGCCGGGGAGAGGGCGTTGCCGACGAAGGTCGCCGGATCCTCCGACCAGTCGACGATGTCGATCTTCTCACCGTGCAGTTCACTCATCACGGCACGGACCCGCTGCCCCATCGGACCGATGCAGGCTCCCTTGGCGTTCACCCCGGGCACCGTGGAGCGCACCGCGATCTTGGTGCGGTGGCCCGCCTCCCGGGCGATCGCCGCGATCTCCACCGTCCCGTCGGCGATCTCCGGCACCTCGAGGGCGAAGAGCTTCTTCACCAGGTTGGGATGCGACCGCGACAGGGTGATCTGCGGACCGCGGAACGTCTTGGCCACGTGGACCACGACGCAGCGAATCCGCTGGCCGTGCTCGTACACCTCGCCGGGGACCTGCTCGGCCTGTGGCAGCACCGCCTCGACCTTGCCGAGGTCGACCGAGACGATCCCCTTCTCGGCCCGCGCCTCGTGCGCCTGCACCACACCGGTGACCAGGTCACCGTCCCGGCCCGCGTACTCGCCGAAGTGCACCTCGTCGGTCGCCTCCCGCAACCGCTGCAGGATCACCTGCTTGGCGGTCATCGCGGCGATTCGACCGAAGTCGTGCGGGGTGTCGTCGACCTCACGGATGACCGCCCCCGTCTCGTCCAGCTCCTGGGCGTAGACGGAGGCGGCGCCGGTCTTCCGGTCGATCTCGACCCGGGCGTGAGCCTGGGCCCCCTCGGTGTGCCGGTACGCCGTCAGCAGTGCGGTCTCGATCGCCGCGAGAATCGTGTCGAACGGGATCTCCCGCTCACGCTCCAGAGCGCGCAACGCCGCGAGGTCGATGTTCACCGCTCCTCGCCCTCCACATCTTCGTCGTCGCCGTCCTCGACGTCGTCACCGTCGCCGTCGACCAGGTCGTCGTCGACGATCTCGTCGAGCCGGCTGAACTCCACCTGGACCCGGCCAGGGCCGAGTTCCGGATACGTCCACTCGGTCAGACCGTCGTCGGTGCGCAGCACCACCCGCTGTTCGTCCGCCGCGACCACCCGCCCGGTCAGCCGCCGCGGGGCCGCGGTCGCGTCGTCCACGGCGTCGGTCGAGGCGGCCGGAGTGGCGGGAGTCACGGTCACCTTCACCAGCCGCCCCACGTTCCGCCGCCAGTGCCGGGGCAGGGTCAGCGGCCGGTCGACGCCCGGGGAGCTCACCTCGAGCTGGTACTCCCCGGCGATCAGGTCCCCGCCGGTCTCCTCCGCCTCGTCGAGCGCCCTGGAGAGGACGCGGGAGACATCCGCCACCGCGTCCAGGTCGAGCCCGCCGTCCCGGTCCACCACCACCCGGACCACGTACCGGCGCCCGATCCGGGACACCGACAGATCCTCCAGGTCGTAGCCGGCGGCGACGACCACCGGCTCGACCACGGTGCGAAGCCGCTGCCGTTGGGCGGCGGGCACGTCGGCACGGGGGCGCCCAGGGGCGCGCTGCCCCGCCCTCGGTCGACCCGCGACACGGCCACGCTGCGTCATCCCCGCCCCCTCTCATGGTCACCGACCGCCGTCTGGTGGCCATACCAGCGTGCCACCGGACGAACGCGCCCGGCGGCTGCGCAGAGCGTAACGCGCTGCCGCACCCATGGCCGGGCCGGCGCACCGACGACCCGTGACCCCACCACGCGGGGCACCATCGCGGTGCCCGCTCCGGCGCCGACCCCGATGGTGTTGACTGAGCCGCGTGCGAAGCACGGACACGAACCAGGAGAACGGCACACCCGGGCGGTCCCGTCGCGCGGTGGTACGCGGCGCCGCGCTGCTCGCGCTGGTCGGCGCCGCCGGGCTGACCGGGTGCGGGCTCTTCGAGGACGAGCCCGACCCGGCGCCGGACCTGATCACGCCGTTGATCGCCGGTGCGCTCGAACTCGCCGCACGGTACGACGCCGCCGTCGCGATCGCGCCCGAGCTGGCGGAGCGGCTCCGACCGATCGCCGAGGCGCACCGGGCGCACGCCGCCGAGCTGGCCCGGGTGACCCGGACGGCCCTGCCCACCCTCACCGCCGTCACACCCGCCGCGACCGCCGCGGTCTCGCCGGGCTCCGGGAGCGCGCAACGCCGGGCCGCGGTGCTGCACGGCCTGCGTGAGGCCGAGCAGGCGGGTCGGGACGCCGCCCGGACGGCCTGCGCCGAGGCGCCGGCCGAGCAGGCGGCGCTGCTCGGCTCCATCGCCGCCGCCCGGGCCACCCATCTGGAGATCCTGCGGTGAGCGCGGACAGCGTCACCGCACCGCCCGAGGCGGTTCGCGACCCGTCGGGGTCCTCCCGTCGGGCCGCCCGGCGCGGCGGGCGGGACGACGCTCGGCGACGTGCGACCACCAGGACAGCGACAACCAGGGCAACCCCGGCGACGTACGGCGACCGGGGCGGGAAGACGAGCGGGGGAAAACCATGAGCGGGAGAGGGCGATGAGCGGGGAGCTGGCCGCGGCGCTGGCCGCCGAGCACGCGGCGATCTACGCGTACGGCCCGATCGGGGCGCGGCTGACCGGCGACGCCGCCAAGCAGGCCCGGGAGGCGGAGGCCGCCCACCGCCGCCGTCGGGACAGCCTGGTCCTGCTGTTGACCACGAGGGGCGACGAGGTGCCGGGCGCCGCGGCCGGCTACGAGCTGCCGTTCCCGGTGACCGACGAGGCCAGCGCGCTCCGACTGGCGGTCCAGGTCGAGGAGCGGACGGCGGCGGTGTGGCGGGCCGCGCTACCGGCCACCGAGGGCGCCGAGCGCACCCGTGCCCTGGACGGGCTGACCGACGCGGCGATCCGGGCTACCCGCTGGCGCCGGAGAGCCGGCATCGCCCCGGCCACCGTGCCGTTCCCGGGCAGGCCGGCGTGACCGCCAGCCGGTCCGACGCCTCGGCCGAGCCGGCCCGCGGGTGACGGCCGCGATGTCGGGCTCGGCACGATCCACCTCCGTGTTCGGCCGGTTCCTGCGCCGGATCGGCCACCATCGCTGGTTCGCCGCCAGCACGCCGCTGGTGGTCCCGGCCGACCGTCTGGTCGCCCGGCTGACCCACGGCCGGGTGGTGGCGCTGGGACTGGTCCCGTCGCTGGTGCTCACCACCACCGGGCGCCGCTCCGGCCAGCCGCGCAGCACCCCACTGCTGTACGTGCCGGACGGGGACGGGTACGTCGTCGTCGGCTCGAACTGGGGGCGGCCGGAGCACCCGGCGTGGACGTACAACCTGCTGGCCGAGCCGACGGCGACGGTGACCGTGGGTGGCCGGCGGATCCCGGTACGCGCCCGACTGGTGGACGGCGCGGAGCGGGACCGGCTGTGGCGGCTGCTGGTCGCCGAGTGGCCACCGTACGAGACGTACGTGCGGCGGGCCGGTACCCGGCGGCTGCGGGTCTTCCGGCTCGAACCGCGACGGCGCGCCACCGGTGGCTGAGCGGCCCGGACGGTGGTGACGCCGCCGGAGCGGGGCGTCCCGGCGGCGTCTCAGCCGACGCCGACGCCGACCAGCCTGCCGACCAGGTAGGTCACCGCGGTCGCCAGGCCACCCAGCAGGAGCTGCCGGCCACCGCTGACCCACCACCTCCGGTTGGTGAACCGGGCGACGACCGCACCGGCGACGAAGAGGCCCAGGCCGCCCACGGCGAGCGCCAGCCACAGGCTGTCGAGGCCGAGCAGATACGTGATCAGCGGGATCAGCGCCCCGACCGAGAAGCAGAGGAAGGAGGAGAGGGCGGCGGTCCACGGGCTGGGTCGCGCGTCGGCGTCGACGCCGAGTTCCTCCCGGACGTGGACCCGCAGCGCCTCCTCCGGGTTGTCGCGCAGTGCCTCCGCGACCTGCTGGGCCAGTTCCCGGGAGAGCCCGCGCCGCACCCAGACGTCGGCGAGTTCCCGGGCCTCGCCGAGCGGGTTCCGCTCCAGCTCCCGGCGTTCCTTGGCCACCTCGGCCGCGATCTGCTCGTTCTGCGACCGCACACTGGTGTACTCGCCGAGAGCCATCGAGATCGCCCCGGCGACCAGCCCCGCGAGGCCCGTCAGGACGATGCTGCGCGGCGGGACACCTCCGCCGCCGACGCCGGCGATCAGCGCGATGTTGGTGACCAGGCCGTCCATCACGCCGAAGACCGCCGGCCGGAGCCAGCCACCGGAGACGTCGGCGTGGTGGTTCTCGTCGACCGGGATCAGGGTGTCGGTCACGGCGGGATGTCGGCCGTCGTCGGTCACGGCAGGGTCAGGATCTCGTAGCCGTCGTCGGTCACCACGATGGTGTGCTCGAACTGGGCCGTCCAGCGCCGGTCCTTGGTCACCACCGTCCAGCCGTCGGGCCAGATCTCGTACTCGTACGTGCCGAGGGTGATCATCGGCTCGATGGTGAACGTCATCCCCGGCTCCATCACCTCGCTGGGGCGCGGGCTGTCGTAGTGCGGGATGTAGAGGCCGCTGTGGAAGGCCTCACCGATGCCGTGCCCGGTGAAGTCACGGACCACGCCGTAACCGAACCGCTTGGCGTACGACTCGATCACCCGGCCGATCACGTTGATCTGCCGTCCCGGGGCGACGGCGCGGATCCCCCGCATCATCGCCTCGTGGGTACGCTCCACCAGCAGCCGGGCCTCCTCCGAGACCTCGCCGACGCAGAAGGTGGCGTTGGTGTCCCCGTGCACCCCGTCGACGTACGCCGTGACGTCGACGTTGATGATGTCGCCCTCCATCAGCACGGTCGAGTCGGGGATGCCGTGGCATATCACCTCGTTCAGGCTCGTGCAGCAGGACTTGGGGAAGCCCCGGTAGCCGAGCGTCGAGGGGTAGGCGCCGTGGTCGATCAGGAACTCGTGCACCACCCTGTCGATCTCGTCGGTGGTGACGCCGGGCTTGCAGTACTCTCCGGCGAGTTGCGTGGCCTGGGCGGCCAGGCGGCCGGCGACCCGCATCTTCTCGATCGTCTCGGCCGTCTGCACGTGCGACCCGCGGTACTCCTTCGGCCGTTTCCTCCCGACGTACTCGGGTCGGGCGATGTGCGGCGGCACCTGGCGCCACGGGGAGAGGGTGCCGGGAGTCAGCGGGGCGCGGACACTCATGGTCTCCAGCCTATCGCCGTCCGACGTGGGCCCGTCCGCCCGTGGTCGTCACCGCCGCCGGGACGGCCCGCCGGAACCGGCCGCGGTTGCCGTCCGTGATTCCCGCAGGCGGCGGGTGGTGGGAAACGTCCCGGTCTGGGGGAACCGTCACGGCGGGGAGTTGCGGTCGCCTCCGGCCGCTCGCCGCCGTCGTGCCCGCGGCGCGGACGGGCCAGGGACGGCGGTGGGGAGGGCCTCGCCGTCGCGCCACGGCCGTCGGGTGACCGGGATCACGAACGACCGCCCGGTAACGTGGACGACATTGAAGAAGTCTTCAATTGGTGTAATGCAGGTTCCGCTCTACCAAGCCAAGGCCGAGTTCTTCCGGATGCTGGGCCATCCCGTTCGGATCCGCGTACTCGAACTGCTCGGTGACGGTCCCCGCCCGGTCCGCGACCTGCTCGCGGAGACCGGGGTAGAGGCGTCCAACCTGTCTCAGCAGCTCGCGGTGCTCCGCCGAGCCGGAATCGTCGTCTCCACCCGGGACGGTGCCCAGGTCGTGTACGCGCTGGCCGGTCCCGACGTGGCGGACCTCATGCGGGCAGCCCGGCGCATCCTGACCGAGGTGCTGCAGAGCCAGGCCGAACTGTTGGCGTCACTCAAGGGCGGAGTCGAGTGAAGCTGGTCGACCTCCTGCCCGGCCGCGCCGATCTGGCCGCCATACGTCGCAACCCACGCGCCGACCTGTTCGCCGGCCTCACCGTCGCGGTGGTGGCCCTGCCCCTGGCCCTCGGCTTCGGGGTCGCCTCGGGGCTCGGCGCCGCCGCCGGGCTGGCCACCGCGATCGTGGCCGGTGCGCTGGCCGCCGTCTTCGGCGGCTCCAACCTCCAGGTCTCCGGTCCGACCGGGGCGATGACCGTCGTCCTGGTCCCGATCGTGGCACGGCACGGCCCCGGCGGCGTGCTCACCGTCGGCTTCCTCGCCGGGCTGATCCTCATCGGGCTGGCCCTCGCCCGCGCCGGCCAGTACACCCGACTCGTGCCGGCACCGGTCGTCGAGGGTTTCACCGCCGGGATCGCCGTCATCATCTTTCTCCAGCAGGTACCCGCCGCGCTCGGCACGGCGGCGCACGGCGAGAAGGTCCTGCCGGTCGCCGCGCGGGCCGTGCGCGACTTCGTCGCCCGGCCCGACTGGGTGCCCCTGGGGATGTCGCTCGGCGTCGCCGCCGTCGTCCTGGTCATCCTGCGGTGGCGCCCGCAGATCCCGGCCTCGCTGCTCGCGGTCGGGGCGGCGACCCTCTGTGCGGAGCTGGCGGACCTCGACGTGGCGCGGATCGGCGCGCTGCCGGCCACCCTGCCCGAGCCGTCGCTGGACTTCCTCCGCCTCGACGCCGTCGTGACCCTGCTCCCGTCGGCGGTGGCCGTCGCCGCGCTCGCCGCACTCGAGTCGCTGCTCTCCGCCACCGTCGCGGACGGGATGCGCCGGGGCGAACGCCACCATCCCGACCGGGAACTGTTCGGTCAGGGCATCGCCAACCTCGTGACCCCGCTGTTCGGTGGCGTACCCGCCACCGCCGCCATCGCCCGCACGGCGGTGAACGTCCGTGCCGGGGCGGTGTCCCGGCTCGCGGCGCTGCTCCACGCCGTCATCCTCGCGGTCGTCATGTTCGCGGCCGCGCCCCTGGTCGCCGGCATTCCCCTCGCCGCGCTCGCCGGGGTGCTGCTGGCGACCGCGATCCGGATGGTGCAGCTCGGCGTGCTGCGGGCGATCGTGCGGGCAAGCCGCTCCGACGCCCTGGTGCTGGTCCTCACCACGGGAGCCACCGTGTTGCTGGACCTCGTGACGGCGGTGCTGATCGGCCTGGTCGTGGCCGGGGCGCTGGCGCTGCGTACGGTCGCCCGGTCGATGCGGGTCGACACGGTCGCGCACAACGAACCCACGCCGTCCCTGACGGTCTTCCGTCCGCGCGGGCCACTCTTCTTCGCCGCCGCCGACCAGCTCCGCCGGACTCTGTCCACCGTGGAGCACGCCGACGTCGTCCTCCTGAAACTCTCCGAGGTCACCGCGATCGACGCCTCCGGGGCGCTCGCGCTGCGGGAGGCGATCGAGGAGCTGCACGACCGGAACGTCACGGTGCATCTCGCCGGTGTCCGCCCGGAGCACCACCGGACGCTCGCCGCGCTCGGCGTACTCGACCTGGTGGAGGAACGGGTACACGCCGACGCCCCGGCGGCCCTGGCCGCGCTGCGCGGCGGATAGCGCGGCGCCGCACGCCGGACGGCGCGGGCAGCGACTCACAGCTCTGGTCAGGTGGTGCCGGGTCGGCCCGCCCCGCGGCGCGGGTGACCGCCGTGGGCGGGCCGACCCGGACGTCCGACACGGCCCGGCGACGCCACCGACCCGTCGGGCGACGCGCGCACCGTGGCCCGCCCGCCGGGCGGCTCTGCCGGGGGTGCGACGACCGTCAGGTCAGGACGAGTCCGACCAGCCAGATGCCGGCGACGACGAGCGCCGTGGCCAGTTCGATCAGCAGGGCGAGCCCGACCGCGTGCAGGGCCTGCCTGGTGGCGGGCCAGGCGAGCCGCAGATCGCGGAGCCGGGCGAGCTCCGCGAGCCAGAGCCCGAGCACGAAGCCGAGGACCAGGCCGACCACCGGTACGACGAAGAAGCCGACGATGCCGAGCACCCCGCCGGCCAGCAGGGACAGGTTGGAGACGCCGGCACGTCTCAGGTTCCGCCCCGGCCAGAGGTACTTGACGACACTGCCGAGGAGCGCGACCAGGGTGGTCAGGGCGAACACCACCCAGGGTCCGACGCCCGAACCATCCCCGAAGAGCGCCCAGACCAGCACGCCGAGCCAGCACAGGATCAGCCCGGGCACGATCGGCAGGAGCACCCCGACGACGCCGATCGCGATCGTGATGCCGCAGAGGATCGTCACCAGTCCCTCGGTGTCCGTCATCGCCATGCCGTCCAGCCTGTCCCACCGCCGCCAGGTGCCGTCCGGCCACCCCGCCGCACCGTTGTGACCGGCTGCCGGCCCACACGCGCCATCGGCGTGACGCCACGAGACCCGGCGACGGGGACGAGCCGGCGAGCCGGACCGGCGCGAGGTCGGGCACGACCGCCGTCCCGGCTATCGCGAAATGCCGGAACCCGCTGATCGTGTAAGGAGCCTCACCCCGTTCCGTCTTTTACTTGCCGACCGGACGACGTATCGTCACGCAACGATGACGAACATCTGGTTCCTGACCGCCCGCCTGTACGTCGACCTGCGGCTACAGGCCAGTGCCGGCTGTCGCGGCTGACCACGCCCCTCCCCTCGACCGTCAGACCGCCCTCCGGCCGCGCCGCGGACGGTTACCGGCCCGACGGGGCCGGCCGGACCAGACCGCTTGGACTCGTCATGCTCTCTGTCGCGCGCAAGATTCCCTTCTCCGTGCAGATCCTGCTCGGCCTCGTACTCGGATTCGGCCTCGGCTTCCTGGCCCGCGTCGCCGACGTCGCCTGGCTCGGCACCACGCTGGACACCATCGGCAGCCTCTTCGTGCAACTGCTGCGCGTCGCCGTACCCCCGCTGGTCTTCACCGCCCTCGTGGTCAGCGTGGTGAGCCTGCGCGGGGTGGCCGGCGCCGCCCGACTGGCCCTGAAGACCCTCCTCTGGTTCGGGATCACCGCGCTGCTCTCGGTCGCCGTCGGCATCGGGCTCGGTCTGCTGACCAACCCGGGCCGGGGCGTCACCCTGGACCTCAGCGCGGCCAAGGAACCACAGCGCACCGGTTCGTGGACCGACTTCCTCACCGGCCTGCTGCCGACGAACGTGTTCGGTGCCTTCGTCGAGAACAACGTCCTGCAGATCGTCTTCCTGGGCGTGGTCGCCGGCCTCGCCGCCCTGCTGGTCGGGGCCGCCGCCGAGCCGTTCGTCGAGTTCAACCGCGCGGTGCTGGCGATCGTGCAGAAGGCGCTCGGGTGGCTGATCCGGCTCGCCCCGCTCGGCACGCTCGGGCTGATCGGCCACGCGGTGGAGGCGTACGGCTGGGACCTGCTGGCACCGCTGGCCAAGCTCACCACGGGGGTGTACGTCGGCTGCGCGATCGTGCTGGCCGTGATCTACCCGCTGGTGCTCGCCCTGGCCGGCCGGCTCAACCCGCTGCGCTTCTACGCCGCCTCCTGGCCGGCGATCGAGCTCGCCTTCGTCTCGCGGTCGTCGGTCGGCACGATGCCGGTGACCCAGCGGGTCGTGGAGCGGCTCGGCGTGCCGCGTGAGTACGCCGCGTTCGCGGTGCCGTTCGCCGCGACCACCAAGATGGACGGCTGCGCCGCGGTCTACCCCGCGCTGGCCGCGATCTTCGTGGCCCATGTCTTCGGGGTGAGCCTCGGCCCACTCGACTACCTGCTGATCGCGTTCGTCTCGGTGGTCGGCTCGGCCGCGACCGCCGGGCTGACCGGGGCGCTGGTGATGCTCACCCTCACCCTGAGCACGCTGGGGCTGCCGCTGGCCGGTGCCGGCCTGCTGCTGGCCATCGACCCGATCCTGGACATGGTCCGCACCGCGACGAACGTCGCCGGCCAGGCCCTGGTGCCGACGGTGGTCGCCGCCCGCGAGGGCGTGCTGGACCGGGCCGCGTACGACTCCGCCGGCCGCCGGGCCCTGACCGAGGAGGCCCCCGCCGAGTCTCCGGCCCCGGCCACGGCCTGAGTCGGGTTCGCGGGTCCGCCCGACCGTCTCCGGCGGTCGGGCGGACCCGCGACGTGCCACGGCCGCCACCCCCGGGTGGCCCGTCGGGTCCGGCGGCGGCCGGCGCGTGCCCGCGGCCGGCGGTGGGGCGGCCAGGCGTGGAGATCCGGCGCGGGACGGGCGGCCGCGGGTCGGCGCCCGTCGCGTCCCGCGCACGCCGTCGAGTCCTGTCGGGAAGCCGTTAGGGACTACAGGAGACCGACGGGTCCCGCGGGAGACCGTTGGTTGACAGCAGGGAACCGTCACGTTCTGCGAGGAGAACAGAAACCGGAACACGGCCGCTGTACGCAGCGGCGTCACCCACATTCCGAACCGAAGGAAGGTCTGTCGGATGAGCGTGTTGTTCACCCCGTTGACGCTGCGCAAGGTGACGCTGCGGAACCGGGTGGCGATGTCGCCGATGTGTCAGTACTCGGCAGGGCCGGACGGCCTGCCGACCGACTGGCACCGGATACACCTGGGGGCCCGGGCGGTGGGCGGGGTCGGCCTGGTGATCAGCGAGGCCACCGCCGTCGTCCCGGAGGGGCGGATCAGCCCTCGGGACACCGGGCTGTGGTCGGACGCGCACGTCGAGGCGTGGCGGCCGATCACCGCCTTCGTCGCCGAGGCCGGGGCGGTGCCGGCGGTACAGCTCGCCCACGCCGGTTTCAAGGCGTCGACGTACTGGCCGTGGGCGCCGACGCAGGGTGGGGTGCCGGACGCCGAGGGCGGCTGGACCCCGGTGGGGCCGCACACCGATCCGTTCCTGCCGACGTACCGGAAACCGGAGGCGCTGGACGCGGCCGGCATCGCCCGGGTGGTCGAGGCGTTCGCCGCCGCCGCGAGCCGGGCGTTGGCCGCCGGTTTCGCCGCGGTCGAGATCCACGCCGCGCACGGGTACCTGCTGCACGAGTTCCTCTCCCCGCTGACCAACCGTCGGACCGACGAGTACGGCGGGGACCGGGCCGGGCGGAGCCGCCTCGCCCTGGAGGTGACCCGGGCGGTCCGGGCCGCGGTCGGCGACGACGTTCCGGTGCTGGTCCGGATCTCGGCGACGGACTGGGTTCCCGGCGGCTGGACGCCGGAGGACAGCGTGGCGCTGGCCCGGGAACTCGTCGCCGCCGGGGCCGACCTGATCGACTGCTCGTCCGGCGGCGTCACGCCACACGCCGACATCCCCGTCGGACCCGGCTACCAGGTGCCGCTGGCCACCCGGGTGCGGCGCGAGGCCGGGGTGCCGACCGGTGCGGTCGGGCTGATCACCGAGCCGGAACAGGCGGAGACGATCGTCGCCGACGGCGCGGCGGACCTGGTGCTGCTCGGCCGCGAGCTGCTGCGCGACCCGTACTGGCCGCGCCGGGCGGCGGCGGCCCTGGGTGCGACCCCACCGACCCCGGATCAGTACGAACGCGCCTGGTGACGGGGTACGACGTCCCGGGCGGACGCGGTTGCGACCTCCCCGGGTGACAGAAGGGCCCCCTCGTCCCACGCCGCGGGCGGGACGAGGGGGCCCTTCGGCACGTCTCAGAAGAGGGGCACGTCTCAGAAGAGGACGGTGGCGAACGTGCCGACCGACCGGAACCCACACCGCTCGTAGACGCGGCGCGCCGGCACGTTGTAGTCGTTGACGTAGAGGCTCACGGTCGGGGCGACCCGCGCCAGGGCGTCCCGGACCACGGCCGCCATCGCGGCGGTGGCGATGCCCCGGCCGCGCCACGCCGGATCGACCCAGACCCCCTGGATCTGCGCGGTACGCCGGGTGACGACCGCCAGCTCGGCCTTGAAGACCACCTGGCCGTCGACGAACCGCGCGTACGCCCGCCGGGCCCGGACGAGCTCGGCGACCCGCTCCCGGTACGCCCGACCGCCGTCCCCGGCCAGTGGGGAGACCCCGACCTCCTCGGTGTACATCGCCACCGCCGCCGGGAAGAGCAGGTCGATCTCGCCGGGCCGAACCGGGCGTACCTGCGGGTCCGGGGCGACCGGGGGCGGCACGTCGGTCGCCAGCAGGGGTTGGTTCGGGCGTACGTCCCGGGCGGGGCCCCACCGCGGGGCGAGTCGTTCCCACAGCCCGAGCACGCCGTCGGCCCGCCCGACGATCGACGAGCAGTACCGCTCCTCGGCACCGAGCGCCTCGGCGAAGGCGGCGATCGCCGCCGGGGTCGCGCAGACCGGGGTGAGCTGACCGCCCGACCAGCAGAGCGCCTCGATCCGGTCGCCCGTGCCGTATCCCAGCACCCGGCCGTCCGCCCGCCACCAGGAGAGGCCGTTGGCGGCGACACGCTCGGCCACCTGGGCGGAGGCGAAGGGATCGAGGTCCAGGATCCGCTCCACCGTGGCACGCTCGGCCTCACCGAGCTGCCGTACCGGAACCATGAGCACGGTTACAGCCTGCCAGATGAACGACCGGGTGGCGGGCTCATCGACGCCGGTCCGCCCACGAGGCCCGGATGCGCGGCGGATTCGGCTACCCACCCTTCGGCCCACCCGGCTGGCGCGGACCCGGCCCCGGCCCCGGCCGAGGCGGTCGGCGCGGGCGGAGTCGGCGCCCGAACGTCCGCAGCGCCGTCCTCGCGCTGCTCGGCGAACGCCCGATGCACGGCTACGAGATGATTCAGGAGCTGGACTTTCGCACCGGCGGCGCGTGGCGGCCGAGCCCCGGGTCGGTCTACCCGACGCTCCGGCCACTGGAGGACGAGGGACCGGTCGCGACGGCCACCGACGACGCCGGCGGTCGGAAACGTTTCCAACTCACCGAGGCCGGGAGGGCCGAGGCGGAACCGGCGGCCCGGTCGCCGCCGTGGGCCCCGAGTTCGCCCCGGAGACCATCAACCGCCGGCACGAGATCCGCGACGCGGGGTTCCAGGCCGTGCACGCGCTTCGCCAGGTCATGATGACCGGCACCGACGAGCAACGCGAACGGGCCGCCCGGGTGCCGGACGAAACCCGACGCAAGCGGTACGCATCCTCGCCGAGACGGAGTGAGCGGCGCCGACCACCCGGGTTGGCCACCGGCCACGAGGTCGGCACCGGTGAGGCAGGATTGTTCCGGTCACGGTGGTCACCGCGACCGACGGTGAGCACCGGGGACGCCCCGACCCGGCACGCACGGTGGCACCGGACCGGGCGACGGGACCCCAGCCGCCGCGTCACCGTGCCGCGCGGTTCGTGTCCCCGACGACGGGCGCCACGACGGACCCCGCACCACCGGCCCACACCGCACCAATCCCGATCGATCCGCTGTTTAACGAACTGTTAGCACGAAGCGGACGACACATTTACGTGTCTCGATGTAACCTGGATGTCGGTGCCCGTTCACCTGACGGCCACCGATGATCTTCAGGAGGATCCGCAGATGCCGCAGCCCGCCCTCTTCGCGATCGACATCGTCGCCGTGATCCTGCTGGTGTTCGGGCTCTACTTCCCCCGACACCGGCGGCGTGATCTGGTGGCGGCCTACCTCGGGGTCAACGTCGGGGTGATGGCCGTGGCGAGCTCGCTCGGCACCAGCGGCGGCGCCGGCGCCGGGCTCGGCCTCGGCCTGGCGCTGTTCGGCGTCCTGTCCATCATTCGGCTGCGCTCGACCGAACTCGACCAGCACGAGGTGGCGTACTACTTCTCCGCCCTGGCCATGGGCATTCTCTCCGCACTCGGCGGCAGTGCGCCGTGGCACATCCCCGCGATGATGGCCCTGATCCTGCTGGTGATGTTCGTCGGCGACCATCCCCGGCTGTTGCGCGGCTACCGACGACAGAGCATCCTGCTCGACCAGGCCATCACCGACCAGGTCACGCTCGTCGCCCACCTGGAGCAGCTCCTCGGCGCCCGGGTACACGCCGCGTCGGTCCAACGGGTGGACCTGGTCAACGACACCACCCTGGTCGACGTCCGCTACTCGGTGCCGACCGGTGCCACCGCCGCGCCCGCCCGGACCGCCGCCACGGCCGCGGGAGGAGTCCGGCGATGACCGCCCTGACCTGCCCGCCGCTCAGCACGCTGGAGTCGATCGAGCTCGACGAACTCGTCGCCCGGGCAGCCCTGCAGACCCGCGTGGACCGCAAGTACGTCCTGCCCGTCGCCGAGGCGTGGGAGGTGCTGGCGCTCGTCGAGCCGGGCACCCGGGTACTGGACATCGACGGCGTCCGGTCCTTCGGGTACACGTCGACCTACTTCGACACCCCCGACCTGGCCAGCTACCTGTCGACCGCCCGGCGGCGCCGCCGCCGGTTCAAGGTCAGGACGCGCACCTACCTCGACTCGGCACAGTGCTGGCTCGAGGTGAAGACCCGGGGCGCCCGGGGCAGCACGGTGAAGGACCGCCTGCCGTACCAGCTCGACCACCAGTCCACCCTCGCCCCGGGGTTGGACTTCGTCGCGGACGTGTTGGACCGGAAGTCGATCCGGCTCGGCGCCGAGCCGGTGTTCGTACCCACCCTGGTCACCCGCTACCGGCGTAGCACCCTCTTCCTGCCCAGCACGGCGAGCCGGGTCACCGTGGACACCGACCTGGTGTGGCAGGGCGCGGGTCCGCCGCTGCACCTGCCCGAGCTGGCGGTGGTGGAGACGAAGACCGGCTCCACCGCCTCCGGCGTCGACCGCCTGCTCTGGGCCCGGGGTCACCGCCCGGTGCGGATCTCCAAGTACGCCACCGGCCTGGCCGCCCTCCGACCGGAGCTGCCGGCGACGCCGTGGCGCCGTACCCTGCGTCAACACTTCGCCCCCCTGCTCGCCGACGGCCGCCACCACACCACCACGCCGCCGGAGGCCGGGCACGCCCTCGTGCCCGGCGCAGCCCGTCCCCTCGCACCGGAAACGGAGTGACCGTGCGCAGACTCGTGTACTACGCGGTCGGCGTTCTCGCCGCCGCCGCCATCGGAGCCGACATCGGGCTCCCCGCAACATCGAACGCCGCGGCCCGGCCGGCGACCGCGGCCGGCGCCGAGTCGGTCACGCCGGCCGACGCCGGGCCGGTCGGCGCCGACGCCGAGGAGGCCGACGACGCCGCAGCCCGGGACGCCGACCTGGCGGCGGCGGAGCTGACCGGCGACATCATCTTCTCGGTGCCGAGCGGCACGTTCGTGAACGAGGTGTCGGTCTCGCTCGACACGACGATCGCCGGCGCGGTCATCCGCTACACCACCGACGGCCGGCTGCCCACCGCCTCCTCGCCGAGCTACGACGGCACCCCGCTGCGCTTCACCCGCACCACCCAGCTGCGGGCCCAGGCGTACGTCGACGGCGCCCCGGCCGGGGCGCCCGGCACCGCCATCTACGTGGCCCGGGCCGTCGAGACCAACCACGACCTGCCGGTGCTGCTGCTCGACGCGTACGGCCAGGGCGCGCCGGGACGCGAGTACATCGACACCGCGGTGATGGAGTTCCAGCCCACCAACGGCAGCACCTCGCTGGCCGCCTCCCCCGTCCTGGTCAGCCGGGCCGGCTTCCACCTGCGCGGCAACTCGAGCGCGATGTTCCCGAAGGTGCCGTACCGGCTGGAGCTGTGGGACAACGACGATGACGACGTCGACCTCCCGCTGCTGGGCATGCCCGCCGACTCGGACTGGGTGCTGCGCGGGCCGTACACCGACAAGGCGCTGATCCGCGACGCCTTCGTCTACGGTCTCGGCCGCGACCTGGGGCTGTACGCACCGCGGTTCGCCTTCGCCGAGGTGTACGTCAACCTGGACGACCAGCCGGTGAGCGCCGACGACTACCAGGGCGTCTACCTGATCGTCGAGACGATCAAGAACTCGAAGAACCGGCTGGACCTCAAGCAGCTCGACGAGGACGACGTCACCCTGCCGAAGATCACCGGTGGCTACATCTTCAAGTTCGAGTGGATGGCCGCCGAGGAGCCGACCCTGCCCTGCACCGGCCCGGCCGAAACCTGCTGGAGCGACCTGGAGGTGGTCGACCCGGACCCGCTGAACTCGGCCCAGCGGGAATGGCTCACCCAGCACATCCAACAGTTCCACGACATGCTCCACTCCCCCGGGTTCGCCGATCCGGTGACCGGCTATCCCGCCTGGATCGACGTGGACTCGTTCGTCAACCAGATGATCATCGAAGAGCTGAGCCGGGAGATGGACGCGTACGTCCGCAGCGCGCACTTCTACAAGGACCGGGACGGCAAGATCACCGCCGGGCCGCTGTGGGACTACGACCTCTCGTTCGGGGTCGGCGGCTACTTCAACAACAACCAGATCGCCGGCTGGCAGTACCAGCAGACCCGCTTCCCGGCCTCGCCGAACGACTGGTTCCAGCGGCTGGTCCAGGACCCGGCCTTCGTCAACCGGGTCAAGGTCCGCTGGCAGCAGCTCCGGCAGGGCCTGCTCTCCGACGCCCAGCTCGAGGCCCGGATCAACAGTCTGGCCGCGCCGCTGACCGCCGCCGCCGAGCGCAACTTCGCGAAGTGGCCAATCCTCTCCGCCCCGATCGTCGGCCCGTTCTTCACCCCGACCGCCCCCACCTGGAGCGGCCAGGTGCAGTACATGCGGGACTGGATGTTCCAGCGGGCCGCCTGGCTCGACTCCCCGGCCGCCTGGGGCGGAGCGACGACGCCGCCCACGACACCACCCACCACCCCGCCCACCACGCCACCGACCACCCCGCCCACGACACCGCCGACCACCCCGCCCACCACGCCGCCGGTGACCACCACACCGCCGACGACCCCTCCGGTGCCGGGACGGTCGTGCACGGCGAGCTACAGCATCGTCAACCAGTGGCCCGGTGGGTTCCAGGGCAGCGTCCAGGTCACGGCCGGTTCGACCGCGATCTCCGGCTGGCGGGTGACCTGGACCTTCGCCGACGGCCAGACCATCTCCCAGGCCTGGGACGCGACCGTGACGACCAGCGGCGCGACGGTGACCGCGACGAACGCCGGCTACAACGGGGCGCTCGCCGCGGGCGCCAGCACGACGTTCGGCTTCCTCGGCACGTGGAACGGCGTCAACAGCCCGCCCACGCTGACCTGCACGGCATTCTGATCACGGGATGACAGGCGGCGCCGTCCCCGTACCCCGGGGGCGGCGCCGCCGCCCGTACGACGCGAAGCCCGCGCGCGGCCGTCAGTGCACGGTGACCGTGGGGCGGGCGACGAGGTCGCGCAGCTCCTCCGGCAGCTCGGCGCCCATCTCGTCGGCCAGCCGGGCCGCCTCCTCGATCAGCGTCTCGACGATCTGGCTCTCCGGGACGGTCTTGATCACCTGGCCCTTGACGAAGATCTGGCCCTTGCCGTTGCCGGAGGCGACCCCGAGGTCCGCCTCGCGGGCCTCGCCCGGCCCGTTGACGACGCACCCCATCACCGCCACCCGAAGCGGCACCGGCAGCCCTTCCAGGCCGGCGGAGACCTCCTCGGCGAGCTTGTAGACGTCGACCTGGGCCCGGCCGCAGGACGGGCAGGAGACGATCTCCAGGCCGCGCTGGCGCAGACCGAGCGCCTCCAGGATCGCCGTACCGACCTTGATCTCCTCCACGGGCGGGGCGGAGAGCGAGACCCGGATCGTGTCCCCGATCCCCTCGGCCAGCAGCGCGCCGAAGGCCACCGCCGACTTGATGGTGCCCTGGAACGCCGGCCCGGCCTCGGTCACCCCGAGGTGCAACGGGTAGTCGCACTGCTCGGCCAGCATCCGGTACGCCCGGATCATCACCACCGGGTCGTTGTGCTTGACCGAGATCTTGATGTCCCGGAAGCCGTGCTCCTCGAACAGCGAGCACTCCCACAGCGCCGACTCGACCAGCGCCTCCGCGGTCGCCTTGCCGTACTTGGCCAGCAGACGCTTGTCCAGCGAGCCGGCGTTCACCCCGATCCGGATCGGCACCCCCGCGTCGCTCGCGGCCCGGGCGATCTCCTTGACCTTGTCGTCGAACTGCCGGATGTTGCCCGGGTTGACCCGGACGCCGGCGCAGCCGGCGTCGATCGCGGCGAAGACGTACTTCGGCTGGAAGTGGATGTCGGCGATCACCGGGATCTGCGACTTGCGCGCGATCGCCGGCAGCGCCGCCACGTCGTCCTGGGACGGGACCGCGACCCGCACGATCTGGCAGCCCGCCGCGGTCAGCTCGGCGATCTGCTGCAGCGTCGCGTTGACGTCGGCGGTCAGCGTCGTGGTCATCGACTGCACCGACACCGGCGCACCGCCACCCACCGGGACGGAACCGACCATGATCTGCCGGCTCTGCCGCCGCTTCGCCAGCGGCGGCGGGGGGACGGCGGGCATGCCGAGGCTGACTGCGGTCACTGGGCACTCACCTTTGGATCAGGGTTATCGGGTTCACCACGTCGGCGGTGATGGTCAGCAGCGTGAAGGCGCCACCGATCAGGATCAACGCATACGTTACGGGCATCAGTTTGAAGTAGTCGACCCGCCCGGGGTCGGGTTTACCGAGCCGGGTGAAGATCCACGATCGGGCGCGTTCGAACCAGGCGATGGCGATGTGGCCGCCGTCCAACGGCAGCAGCGGCAGCAGGTTGAAGACGCCGATGAAGAAGTTCAGCGAGATGAAGAGGAGGACGAAGACCTCCCAGAGGCCGTGCTGGACCGCCTCGCCGCCGAGCCGGCTGGCCCCGACCACGCTGATCGGGGTGTCGACGTCCCGCTCCCCGCCGGTGATCGCGGACCACAGCGCCGGGATCTTCTGCGGGATCCGCTGGAGCGCCCTCGCGGTGTTCACCGCCATGGTGCCGGTGAAGTCGGCGGTCGCCCCGAACGCCTCGATCGGGCCGTACGTCACCGTGGCCGGCGTGCTCGGCACCAGGCCGACGCCGAGCGCGGAGGTGGGACCGACCGGCCCGTCCGGCTGGTCCTGCGGCGGGCGCTGCACCTGGGCGAGGGTGACGGTGGCCTGCTGGGTGACACCGTCGCGGACGAAGGTGACCTGGACCGGGCCGGCCGCCGTCGCGCGTACCGCGTCGAGCAGCTCCCCCCAGTTGCGCACCGGGGTCGTCCCGATCGCCGTGATCACGTCGCCGTCCCGCAAGTTGGCCTGGGCGGCCGGGCTCGCCGGGTCGCCGGCCTGGCAGGCTCGCTCGACGTTCTCGACCACCACGCAGGGCGCCACCGCGATCTTCGCCGGCTCCGCCCGGAAGTCGTCGTCGGTGGTCGGGAAGTCGGGGTTCGGCAGCCCCATGAAGATCGCGGCGAACCAGAGCGTGACGATGGCGAGCATGAAGTGCGCCACCGAGCCGGCCGCCATCACCGCGGTCCGCTTCCAGAGCGGGTACCGCCACATGGCCCGGGGCTCGTCCGCCGGGTCGACGTCGTCGTCCTGCGGAGTCATCCCGACGATCTTGCAGAAGCCGCCGAGCGGGATCGCCTTGATCCCGTACTCGGTCTCACCCCGGCGGAACGACCAGATGGTGGGGCCGAAACCGATGAAGTAGCGGGTCACCTTCATCCCGAACCGCTTGGCGACCAGCATGTGCCCGGCCTCGTGCAGGCTCACGGAGATGAGGATCCCCAGGGCGAAGGCCACCACCCCGAGCAGGTACAGCATCAGGCTCCTTCCACCGCCATCGCGATGATCTCCCGGGCGCGGGCCCGCGCCCAGGACTCGGCGGCGAGCACCTCTTCGACCGTACCCGGTTCGGGGAAATCGGGTGCGGCGTCGAGCACCCGCTCCAGCGTGTCGACGATGCCGAGGAACGGCAGCCGGCCCGCCACGAAGGCGGCCACGCACTCCTCGTTCGCCGCGTTGTAGATCGCCGGACGGCAGCGCCCGGCCGCCCCGGCCTGCTTCGCCAGGCGTACGGCGGGAAACGCGCTGTCGTCCAGCGGCTCGAAGGTCCAGCTCTGCGCGGCCGTCCAGTCGACCGCCGGGGCCGCCTCGGCGACCCGGTCCGGCCAGCCGAGCGCCAGGGCGATCGGCAGCCGCATGTCCGGCGGGCTGGCCTGGGCCAGCGTCGAGCCGTCGACGAACTCGACCATCGAGTGGATCATCGACTGCGGGTGGACGACCACGTCGATGGCGTCGTACGGCACCCGGAACAGCTCGTGGGCCTCGATCACCTCCAGCGCCTTGTTGACCAGGGTGGCGCTGTTGATCGTGACGACCGGCCCCATGTTCCAGGTCGGGTGGGCCAGCGCCTGCTCCGGGGTGACCTCGGTCAGCTCGTCCCGGCGCCGGCCCCGGAACGGCCCGCCGCTGGCGGTGAGGACCAGCCGACGCACCTCGGCCCGGGTCCCGCCGCGCAGGCACTGGGCCAGCGCCGAGTGCTCGGAGTCGACCGGGACGATCTGGTCCGGCCGGCGCAGCGCGGCCCGGACCACCGGCCCGCCCGCGACCAGCGACTCCTTGTTGGCCAGCGCCAGCGTCCGCCCGGCCCGCAGCGCGGCCAGGGTCGGCGCCAGCCCGAGCGAGCCCACGACCCCGTTGAGGACGACGTCGCAGGGCCACTGCGCCAGCTCGCTCATCGCCTCCGGCCCGGCGATGATCTTGGGAAGTCTGACGTCACCGCTGGCCCAGCCCCGGCGGCTCGCCTCGGCGTAGAAGGCGAGCTGGAGGTCCTGGACGGCGGTTGCCCTGGCCACCCCGACCACCTCGACCTCCAGTTCGAGGGCCTGGGCGGCGAGCTGGCCGACGTTGCCGCCACCCGCGCCGAGCGCCACCACCCGGAACCGGTCGGGGTTGCGCCGGACGATGTCGATGGCCTGGGTACCGATCGAACCGGTCGAGCCGAGCAGGACGATCTCACGCGGGGAACTCACCGGGACATTCTCCCCGATCGACCCTGAACGCCCGCCGGGAGCCTCAGCCGTCCTCGCCCGTGTTCCCGTCCGCCGCCTCCCCGTGCGGCTCCTCCGGCTCGTCTTCTCTCTCCTCGGACGGCTCCTCCGGCGGGGCCTCCTCACCGAGCAGGTCGCCTGGGTCGATCGAGAACTCGAAGGGCCTCCGCATCTCGAACGTGGTTCCGGCCGCCGCCGCGGCCTGCGGCCGGTACTCCCCGTCGATCAGCTCGAAGAGGGCGATCGTGGGAACCCGGTTGCGCAGGTCGACGCGGAGGAAGAACGGTACGCCGGCAGCGGCGTACTCGCGGGGCCGGTCGATGACGTCCCTGCGACGGTTGCCGGGTGACACGACCTCGCCCAACAGGACCGCGTGCCTGATGTCCATGGTTGTCCGGCCCCCGCCGGGAACCCTGAGGACGACGATGTCGGGAATGAAGAGATCGTCGCCGGAGACGACGTTCGCTTCGAGGTAGAGCCACAGCTTGGCCCGGCGGGCCGCCTGCTTCAACAGGTACCCGAGATCGAGCTCGGCATCCTGGTGGTCGTATCCGGCGTGGGGTGTCACGATCACGCTTCCGCTCAGGACCTCAACCTTGGGGCCGTTGGTCTCCGGCAACAGGTCGAGGGCGAGCTGCGCGGTCCACGGCTCGTCACGCCACCTCAGCACGTCGAACGACGGCTCGGTGGGCTCCGGCGCCGGCTCGGGCGCGTACGCGGCCTGGGCCATCCGGGCTCACCCCCTCAGCGGGACATTCTGCTCAGACCAGCCTAGCCCCGCAGCCCCGTCTGACGGCGTCGCACAATCTGTCCGACAGCCGTGCGCCCGAGGTGGCACGGCGGTGGTGTGTGACCACTCGGCGGTGGGTGTCGGCCCGCCCGTCGGTTACGACCCGCGGCAGGGTCTCAGCACGACCCGGTCCGGTTTCGGAACAGCACCGATGCATGCATGTCATGCAGCTCCGTGACGGCTACCATGACGGCAACCCGAGCTCTCGACGGCGTCCCGAGATAGCCGTTCGTTACGATACGTGATCACTCTGGCCCACACTTGTCGGGTCTACGAGTATTGACTTCACAATCAATCACCCAAAAGGTCAGGTTGGCTTATCCAGTCCGGCACGAATATTCGCCGCCTCATTGCGCGCCGCTGTCGACTCGGCAATGGCTTTGCGACGATCTTCGTCGTACAGCAGAACAGTGGACAGAGATTCCAGGGCATCCGCAATCCGGTCCCGCCAGGCGGCATACGACTCCGGATCGTAGTCACCAACCGGCCTTTCGGAGCGTACCTTGCGCAAGTTCTCTAGCGCTGCCCGCAGCTCTGGCGGAAGAGACATGCCTACCCCCTTCCGATTAGGGGCAAGAACCGTTGGCAGGCCGGGCAGGGACCAATCAGGGTCCCGTGATCCTCGAGTGGGAAGGCGTTACCCCTACCCCCTTCCACCAATCCGGACCGATTGGAATGTCGATCCCTCAAGGGGGATACCCGCTTGCTCGAACTTGACGGCGCATCCAACTTCTCCACACCCGCCGTGATGGCCCGAGAGAGCCACAGCTCGCGCGGTCTGCGGAGGCATAGCTCCGGTCCGAGTGTCCGTTGCATAGGCAAATACGACCTTCGCTCCGCCTGTAGAGGTGATCTTAGAGCTCGTTCTAGATGTGGGCTGGTCGGGTGTGTTGAAGGTTCGGCGGGTTTGCCGGGTGGCGGGATGGCCTCGGGTGAGACGGTTGAGCATGCCGATCATGGCCGCCCAGCGGATCATGTGTTCGGCGGTGGCGGGATCGGTCTCGTGGTCACGGGCCAGGCGGCGGTGGGCGGTCAGCCACGCCAACGTCCTCCCCACCACCCACCGTCTGGGTGGACGGCGATGCCACGCTGGCCCGCAGGTGTTGCGCACGATCTCCACCGTGGTGTTCATGGTGGTCCCGGCCCACTCGACCAGCCGGCCGGCACAACCCTGGTCGGCGAAGACGTGCCGGACCGGGGTGGCCGTGTACGTGGCCAGCAGGGCATCCTTCGCACCGTCATGGTCCTGCCAGCAGGCGGCGACCACCCAAACAACGACCAGCAGGCCGAGGGTGTCGGCGACGATGAACCGCTTCCGCCCGTTGATCTTCTTACCCGCGACGTAGCCGCGGTTGCTGGTGGGCACGGTGTCGGCGGCCCGCACACTCTGCGAGTAAATGATCCCCGCGGTGGGCTCCGGCGCACGGTCGTGGGCCAGACGGACCGCTCGCGCAGCCCGGTGGGCATCCGGTCGATCACACCCCGCTCGTTGAGGCGTCTAGAGTGCCCGTACACCGTCTGCCAGGGCGGAAAGTCCACCGGCAGGTACCGCCAGGGACAGCCGGTACGCAGCACGTACAGGATCGCGTCGATGACCGCCCGGCGGGGATGTTTCTCCGGTCTGCCCATCCACCGCGGCAACGGCTACATCGGCTCGATGATCTCCCACTGGGCATCAGTCAGGTCCGAAGGGTAACGGCGGGCACGGTCCACACCCGCTCACCAAGCCAGCCAACCCCCACCGATCGCACCCACAGTGCGACACACCCCACCAACACACATTCCAAACGCGCTCTCAGTCAAGCTTCGGGACCGCGACCCTCGCTCCCGGATTTACAGCGAACCGCAGTGCCCCCGACTCCTCTAGGCCAAATTTGGGATGCCAGCGTGATTCACTGAACCCCTTGTTCTGGATTTGCCATTCTTACTCGCGAAAGGTTCGCTATACCCGCCTGCAGCGCCGCGGCGAGCTCTTTCCGGGCGACTCTTCGCCGCTCTCCTATGACCGAATTTTCCGCCCGCATAGCCGAAATCTCGTCGAAGCGCTTCCATGCCTCATATACGACCCGAGTCTGCTCCCTGGGAAGTCCGCCCAGCATGAGTGTCTCCTTGAGCCCATACCGCGAGCTCTTCGCTTCCCTGAGGTACCACAGCGTGAACAGGGAGTGTTCTGTGATGAAGCGTCCGAGAAGCACGCGAACCTCATGACCAAGGTAGTCGCACGACAGCATTCTTATCGCAAGGTTCGCCTCAATGCTCATACTAGGTGTTCGCAGCTCATCCGGGGGCTCCCACCCATCCGGAAGCTCCAGGATCCAATCAAAGTCAGGCATAGAGCTCCTAACACGATCTTGAGGTTGTTTGCTTGATCAGACGTCGCCAGCAGATCAGGGCGCAGGCGAGGCTGACCAACGCCTCGTGGAGGTCGAGGTGGCGTTCCCATCGGACGGCCAGGCGGCGGAACTGGTGCAGCAGGGCGATGCTCTGTTCCACGACGTAGCGCAGCCTGCCCAGTCCCTTGATGTGCTTCCGCCCACGCTGCGGGATGATCGGCTCGGTCCGCCGTTGCCGGCAGGCGGTGCGGAACCTGGCGCTGTCGTAGCCCTTGTCCGCCAACAGCACGGGAACCGTCGGCGGGGCCTGCCTCGTCGTCCGGCGATGGGTGGTACCGCGTCGACCAGGTCGACGGCTCTGCTGATGTCCGGCACGTTCCCACCGGTGGTCAACACGGCACAAGGGGTGTCCCCTCGCCGTCGGTGACCACGTGATGCCTGCTGCCTGGTTTACCCCGGTTGACCGGGGACGGGCCGGTCCCCTCGCCCCCTTCTTGGCGGTGATGTGTCCGCCGTCGATGATGGCGCGTGACCAGTCGATCCGACCCGCGGCGTTCAACTCGGCCAGCAGCAGCCGGTGTAGCCGGTCGAACACCCCGGCGTCGGTCCAGCGGCGTAGCCTGCGCCAGCAGGTCATCCCCGACCCGTAGCCCAGCTCGCGGGGGAGGTCCTCCCAGCCGATCCCGGTGGAGAGCACGAACAGGATGCCCTGCAGACAAAGCCGGTCCGGTACCGGACGGGGCCCTGGTGACCTGGCCGGCCACGGCGGAAGCAGCGGCTCGATCAACGCCCACAACCCGTCATCGATCTCCCACGGCCTACCCACACCCGGGTGAACGATCCTCACCCCACACAGGCCACGCCAACCAAGATCGTGTTAGGAGCTCCAAACACACATTGCGCTACTAGACCGTCGACGTCCGATCCAGGCGCTCAAACGAGACGCTTACCATTTGAGCTAAACGCCCACATAACGGCTCATTACACGTCGGACCCGTTTGCGTAATGCGAGTTGAGGAATGCCGTGAAAGAAGGCCAGACACGCGAAGGAGACGACTCACCTTCCATCCATTCCACAACTTCAGGGTCAGGCGATGATATATCCGCCATCCAGTAGGCAACATAGCCCTGATGCATCGCGAAGACAACCACGCCATCCGGAGGCGAGACAACTCCGGAGTTCTCCTCGAAGAACTCGTCCGCCCACTCCTTCATCTGAAGGATCGTCGGGAAGAACGCGTCTGTTCCGCGAAGCACCCTACCGGCACGCGCTCCCATGTGGGTGAGGAAGTCCACGTATACCCTCGGCAGCCTCGACACACCCCATGCCCTCTGGACCTCAGAAATCTGCTCGGCGGTGATGCCTTGCACGCCGTCAGGACCCTCGCGGCGAATCAGCTCCGCCAGCTCCACGATTGTGTGCATGGTTCAGTCCTGACCGGTGGAGACAACGACTCTGATGTTGGGGAACATTCTCCTGAACTGGTCTATGACGTTGCTACAGCTGTCACACACCGCCCGCTCCGAGTAGATGTGGACGGTTCCGGTGGCCGTTGCATCGAGGCGGGCGGCAAGATCCTCGAGGAGGAACACCTCGGAGTCGTAGGCCCGCGTGGGAGTCAACGGTGAGAACCGTCTGGTGCTGGGCATTCCCACCTCCCCGGGGTTCACATGCCGACCGCTGGTCGCGATGGTAATCCTCGGCTCCTGCCCGTCGATTTCCGATCGCATGACAGCGATGTTCTTCCTCGACGCAACCCCCTGCCCGCCGTTCGCCGACGCCCGGTGGTTCGCCGCGACCTGCGCCAGGTCACAGTTGTGTACGAGGACCGGCGTGCCACCGGCCGCCACGTGGTACGTGTGGGTGTTGGCGATGGTGAGGTTGTGGACGGTGGCCCGGGAGGTCGTCCAGCGTTGGACCGCGGTGATCTGGACGTAGGTGCCGGCGCTGGTCCGCAGCCACTGGCCGGGCTGTAGGTCGGTGGCGTCGACCCACTCGCCCAGCTCCGGCACCCAGAACGGGTGGCCGTCGGTGGCCGTCACCTCAGCCGTCTCCGAACCGTGCGGTCCGTCGGTGTCGATGACGACCTTCACCAGGTGCTTGACACCGTCACCCTTGATGACCGCGGTGACCGTCTCCACCTCGGTTTCCCCGGTCTCGGGGTCGGTGGCGACGACCTTGTCGCCGGGTTTGACGTCCTCGATCGGCTTGGTGGAACCGTCGGCCATCAGAACCGGGGTGCCGGGGGTGAAGCTGTTCCTGAGCGGGCAGCTGTCTCCGGTGTTGCCGGCGCCGTCGTTGGTCTTGCCGGCGCCGCTGCTGCCGGTGGTGCCGGCGTTGTTGCGGCTGGAGCCGCCGGTGGTGCCGCCGGGTTTGGATCCACCGCTGTTGCTCCTGCCGCTGCCGTGGCCGCCGGAACGGGCGGAGGATCCCTTCGGGTTGGCGTTGGCCTGGGCTTCCCGTTGTGCGGGGTTGCCGGTCTTCTTGGTGGTGTTGACCGCCTTGTTGCTGGTGGTGTTGGCCGCGTCGGCGGCCTTCTTCTTCGCGGCCTGGGCGGCACGCTTGGCACGCTCGATGGCGAGTTTCTTGGCGTTGAGCGCGGCACGCTCGGCCGCGCGGGCCGCCGCCAACACCGCCTCGGCGGCGCGTTTGGCCGCCCGCCAGGCCTGGATCGCCGCGATGGTCCGGTTGACGGCCCGGACAACGCTGGGGATCTTGGCGACCTTGCCCCAGGGGATCGCCCCGATGATCAGGCTGCCGCAGGCCCACAGGTCACCGCCGAAGCAGTTGATCGCGTCGTTGATGCCGATGAACTCCTTGAGCACGTGCCAGGCGGTGCTGAGGATGACCGACACCAGGGACCGGTTGGCGGCAGCCTGGGCCTGGGCGACCTGCGCGGCCGACAGACCCACACCGGCCAGAGCGGCGGCGTACTCGGAGGCGGTCAACGTCACCGACAGACCCGACGGATCCGCCAGGGTGACCGGGTTGTTGTGGGCGTAGGTGTAGCCGTTGTTCTGCTGCGGATCAGTCAGGTCCAGGACCGGGTCGGCGGACAGGAACCGGCCGACGGTCGGGTCGTACAGGCGCGCCCCGAGTGGGATGTAGCCGGAGGCGTCGTCCGGGACCGCGCCGAGGAACCCGGAGTTGCTCCACATGTTGACCGCCAGCGGGGCGGCGGCACGCTGGTTACCGAACGGGTCCTGCTTACGGATCCGCGGCTGCATCCCGTCGCGGAGGGCGACCTCGGCGTACGGGGTGCCCTGATGATCCGCGGCGAGAGCGAGGAGGCCAGGGGTGTTGGCGCCGTGGGAGTACCGCACCACGGTGCCGCCGGGGGCGGGGTAGTAGCGCTGGCTGTTGACCAGTACTCCGCCCTGCTGGACGGTGACCTGGGACTCGCCCAGGTACAGGGTGGCCTGGCGGGCCTGGATGGTCAGCAGCCGCACACCGCCGGGGCCGTAGATGTGCCGGGTCTCGTCCTGCGGCTCCCACCGCTGGGCGGTCGCGGCGTTGTCACAGGCGGCCAACACGATCGGGGTCCCGTCGACCGTGGCCGCGTCCTTGACCGCAAGACACAACCCGGAGGCGACGTGGGTCAGCTGACCGGTCGAGGAACGTTGCAACCGCTGCGCGGCCGAGCCGTCACACTTCTGGATCTGCACCGCCGAGCCGGCCGTGTTCCCGGCCGGCTGCACACACCAGGTGTCGTGCACGGCCAGGCTGCCGAGGTTGGCGTCGGCCTGGCCCGGCTGCGGGGTGAACGTCCACTTCTGGGCGGGAGTGCTGTTGCAGTACCACAGTTGGACCGGCCGACCGGGCTGGGCAAGGCCAGAGCTGAGGTCCAGGCACTTGTTGGCCAGGCCGACGTAGGCGGTGCGGCCCTTGCTGCCCTGCCCGGTGATCCGCTCGACCTGGCCGTCGTAGGTCCAGGACAACACCTGCTGGTCACCGGTCTGCACCGACGTCACCGACCTGGTCTCGCCGGTCAGCTCGTACAACCGCTCGGCCACGGCGGTGACCTCCGCACCCTGCGGGGTGCGGTACTTCCTGGTCACCGTCGTCAGCGTCCGCGGCTGACCACCGTCGGCCCGGCCGTAGCCGTAGGTGGTGACGGCGTCCCTGCCGGTGTCACCGGTCAGGTCCTTCTCCACCAGCCTGGTGCGGTTGCCGAGCAGGTCGTACTCGTACTCCTGCCAGTAGCCGGCACCGTCCGGCCCGGCCGTGACGTTCAGGGTCCCGTCCGCGCCGACCGGACCGTCACCACAGGACTCCTGGTCGGCCGACGTCCACGCCCTCCGCAGCTGGCCGAGCGCGTCGTAGGTGAAGCACTGCCGCTCGGCGATCCCCGCCGACCGCTCCCGGATCGCGGTGACATTCCCCGCCGCGTCGTACGAGTAGGAGCGGTGCGAAACCAGGTTGCCGCCGACGATCGAGGTGTCACCGGTCTGCTCCCGGTAGACCCGCTGATCCGTGAGCGCCCCACTGGCGTCGTCGTACGACGCCATCGTCCACACCCGGTACGGCTGCGCGCCCAACGTCGACCGCAGCACCTGCCCGTACGGCGAGTACACCGTCTCGGAGCCGTACCAGTCCCTGCCCGACACCGACAGCGGCAGGCCGTCCTTGGTGTAGCGGACCAGGATCTTCTCGGCCGGCAGGTTGCCGACCGCGGGCAGGCTCATCGACTCCGTCAGCCCGGTGTCGGTGTACGTGTACTCGTAGGTGTACGAGGCCCGCAGCCCCCACGCCCCGGCGACCGTCTCGGGCAG
>Ga0310840_100507_pt1 | contig 28445 bp, 20 predicted proteins | sample SM_ome_8_FD_201304 | JGI IMG/M metagenome (GOLD analysis project Ga0310840, IMG submission 201304) | Sorghum-adapted microbial communities enriched on stacked mutant (SM) sorghum from Joint BioEnergy Institute, Emeryville, California... ...
GACGCGCCCCTGGGACAGGTCCTCCCCGAGCTGGTCCGCCTCGTGGACAGCCGGTCCGTCGCCGGTGGCGCGGTGCGGTGGGCGACGGGCACTGGCGTCCGGCAGCCCGCGGTGAAATCATCCGGGCATGCGGATGCGTAGATCTTTTCCGCGGAAGGTGGCCGGAGTGGCGTTCGTCTTCAGCGTCGCCGCCGCGAGCGTGGCCACGCCCGCCGCGGCCACCGGAGCGGCCACCACCGCCGCCCACGCGACCACCGCCACCCGTTCGGCCACCGCCGCCGCCGAGCCGGACCCCGTGCTGAACAAGGCCGTCTTCAACCGTCCGACCGGCTCGACCGCCGAACGGAACGCCGTCCTCATCCAGCTCGCCCGGATCATCGACCGGGTCCCGGCCGGCGGCGAACTGCAGATGTCCTGGTACCACTTCACCGTCTCGGACGTGACGGACACCCCCACCACCCCCGACCTGCCCGGCCGGCTCATCGCCGCGCACCAGCGGGGCGTACGGGTGAAGATCATCGTGGACCAGTCCTCGGCGACCGCGCGTCCGTTCCAGCGGTTGCAGCCCGTCCTCGGCTCGAACGACACCGCCGGGTCGTACATCGTGCACTGCGCGGACCAGTTCCCCAGCCAGAAGCGCGGCTGCATCGGCACCCGCACCATCAACTACACCACCTCGTCGGTCACCGCCTACAACCACAACAAGTTCCTCATCGCGTCGAGCCTGGTGCTCAACGACGGGTCGACGGTGCCCAACGTGGTCTTCCAGAGTTCGTCCAACCTGACCTGGTGGGACACCACGGAGGCGTACAACAACGCGGTGACGTTCAGCGACGCCACGACGTACCAGGCCTACCGGACGTACTTCGCTGACCTGCGCTCCCACCGGTACAGCTCGTCCGGAAACAACAACTACTACTGGCTGACCGCGACCGGCAGCACGTACCGGGCGCACTTCTTCCCCCGGCGGGAGCGATCCGGCCAGTCGATCCACGACCCCGCCACCGACACCGTGGTGACCATCCTGAACACGGTCACCTCGTGCTACTACAACGACGCGGGGGTGCGTCGTCAGACCGACATCCGGGTCAACATGTACTCCTTCACCCGCCCGGAGGTGGCGAAACGGCTCGCCGCGCTGCGCAGCGCCGGCTGCTGGGTCGACGTCGTCTACAGCGAGATCAACGACGCCGTCCGGAACGCGCTCGGCAACAACATCCAGTTGACGAGGTGCAACTACAACGTCGGGCCCGGGTTGGACGTCCGCACCCACAACAAGTACATGTTGATCGACGGCGCGTACGACGACGACATCATTCCGCGGGTCTTCACCGGCAGCCACAACTTCGCGATCTCGGCGCTACGGCAGGCCGACGAGACCCTGCTGCGCATCATGGGGCGCGACATGCACGACGACTACCTGCGCGACTTCTGGCACGTGCGGGACACCTGCCGGGCCAACGGCGGAGCGATCCGCTGAGTGAGGGCCGTCCCGCGCCGGGCGGTGGGCACGTGACCGGTGGCCGGGCGGCAACCCGGGCCCCGGTACGGGCCCGCCGCCCGGCCACCGACCTCACGACCGTCCGGTCGGACGCAGCCTCAGGTAGAGCAGGGCGCCGGTGGCGAGCAGCAGCGGCCACAGCAGGTACCAGCCGGCCGCCGCCAGCAGCCCGGCGACGGCCACCAGGGACAGGCGGGCGTACCGGTGCGCCCTGTCGCTGCGGGGCAGCAGGCGCAGCGCGGCGGCCGTGCCCAGCACGTACACCAGCACGAAGTTGCCGGTCGTGAGCATCACCAACGGCGTCGGGCCGGTACGCGCCGCCAGCACGACCCCCATGACCAGGGCGCTCAGGCCCGCGACCAGCGCGAGACTGCGCCGCGGCACCTCGCCGGCGCTGCCGCCTCGGGCCAGCCACCCCGGCAGGCCGCCGTGCTGTCCCAGCGCGGCGCCGAGCCTGGCCGCCCCGGCGAGGTACGCGTTCATCGCGCCGAAGGTGAGCAGCAGGGCGGCGACGGCCGCGAGCAGGTGCACGGGCCCGCCGACACCGAGGCCGAGCAGCTGCGCCAGCGGTGCCTCGGTGGAGCCGGCCGCCGGTCCGAGGACCAGCACGGTCGCGCCGGCGACCGCGAGGTAGAGCACCCCGACCAGGACCACCGCGATGGCCGCGGCGCGGGGCAGGTCGCGGGCGGGACGCCGGAAGTCCGCCGCCAGGTGTGTGATCGCCTCCCAGCCGGCGAAGCTCCACACCAGCAGCAGCGCCGCGGGGACGATCGCGGTCCAGCCGTGCGGCGCGAACGGCCGCAGGTTCTCCCACCGGGCGTGTGGCAGCGAGGAGATCACCGCGGTGGAGAGCAGGATCACCAGCAGCCCGGCGAGCACCAGCTGAAGCCGGCCGGAGACCCGCACGCCGAACGCGTTGGCCGCCGTGGCCGCCGCGAGCAGGGCGACCGCGGTGACCGCGACGGTACCGCGCCCACCGTCCGTCGCCTGGGCCACGTAGGCGCCGGCGAAGAGCGCCGCGGCCGGTGCGCCGGCCGGGACCGCAAAGTAGAAACACCAGCCGACGACGGTCGCGGCCCGCGCCCCGAAGGCCTCGCGGACGTACGTGGAGACGCCCCCGGCGTCGGGGTGGCGCGCGCCGAGTGCGGCGAACGTCGCCGCAAGCGGCATGGACAGCACCCCCAGCCCGAGCCAGGCCAGCAGCGACGCCGGGCCGGCCACGGCCGCCGCGAGCGCGGGCAGCGCGATCACACCGGTACCGAGCACCGCGCCGAGGTAGAGCGCCGTGCCGGTCGCCACGGTCAGCCGGCCGCCCGTCCGCGCCGGCACCCGGGTCCTGATCAACGGTTTCGTCACCCGGCCACGATCGCTCCCGCGTCGGCACCGGCGACAGTGGCCGGAATGCCAATCTGCGATAGATTCCTGCCATGAGGCCGCGACACATTCCTGCCATGAGGCCGCGACACGTCGTGGCGATCGCGGTCACCGACGCGGTCCCCGTCTTCGAGTTCGCCGTACCCTGCGAGGTCTTCGGCATCGACCGCCGCGACCTGGTCGACCCCTGGTACGAGCTGCGACTGTGCGCCGCCGAGCCGGGACCGTTGCGCACCACCGGCGGCCTGCGGATCGAGACCCCGTACGGGCTGGAAGACCTGCTCGCCGCCGACACGGTCCTCGTCCCCGCCTGTCGTCGCGCCATCCAGCGGGAGCCACCCCCGGAGCTGCTCGACGTGCTGCGGCGGGCCCACGCCCGGGGGGCACGGATGGTCTCGATCTGCAGCGGCGCGTACCTGCTCGCCGCCGCGGGCCTGCTGGACGGCCGGCGGGCCACCACCCACTGGATGAACGCCGCCGACCTCGCCCACCGGTTCCCCGCCGTGAAGGTCGACCCCACCGTGCTCTACATCGACGAGGGGGACGTGCTCACCTCCGCCGGGACCGGTTCGGCGATCGACCTCTGCCTGCACCTGGTCCGGCTCGACCACGGCGCCGCGGTCGCCAACGAGGTGGCCCGCCGGATGGTGGTGCCGCCGCACCGCGACGGCGGCCAGGCCCAGTTCGCCCGGCCACCGGCGCGGGGCAACGCGCACGGCGACCTCACCGCGCTGCTGGAGTGGGCACGCGAGCGGCTGGACCAGCCACTGACCGTGGCGCGGTTGGCCGAACAGGCACGGCTGAGCCCGCGCACCCTCGCCCGGCGGTTCCGGGACACGCTCGGCACCAGCCCGCTGCAGTGGTTGCTGGAGCAGCGGGTGCGATGGGCACAGGAACTGCTCGAAACGACCGACGAGCCGATCGAGCGGATCGCCCGGCGGACCGGGTTCGGCACCGCGGCGGGTCTGCGCCAGCACTTCCGCCGCGTCACCAGCGTCTCGCCGCAGACCTACCGGCACGTCTTCCGCCGGGCCGGCCGACCCTGACCCCACACCCTTCGGGCTGGTACGGACGGGCGGCACCGGACCGTCACGGCCGATCCGCCGGGCGGGGCCGGGGTGGGCCGGCCACCGCCCCGGCGCGTCCTCTCACGGTGAGCGGGGGTGCCCCGAGGCGCACCCCCGACCCACGGTCGGTACCGGGTGGCCTCCCTAGGCGGCCGGCGTGGCCTCCATACCGTTCGGGTCGAGGTTGGCCTCCAGCCGCACGCCGCCGATGACCGTCGAGCGCTCGGTGCTGGCGTTCTCCGTCGCCCACTTCTCCGCCTGCTGCTGCAGTTCCTCGCCCTGGGGCGTGAGCACGGTGTGCGCCATCGAGGCGAACAGTGAGGTGCACGTTTCGTTGTTCACCCCGAGGTTGCACTTCGCGTTCACCAGCTTGACCTTGTCGTCCGCGTCGTACTCGATGGAGACCCGCATGTCGAGCTCGGCGTCACCCCGCGGCCGACAATCCATCATGAACTTCGTCGGGTTGAACCGGTTGACACCCGGTTCCGGCTTCTCACAGTTCCACCCGTTGGCCTTCTTCAGCCAGTCGTCGGCGATCAGGGCGACCGTCACCCCGCGCAGGTACTGCATCTCGGCGGCCGGAAACTCCGCCGGCAACGAGGGCGGGGTGTCGATGCCGGGTGGTTCGGTGGTCGCCAGGCCAGTCGCCCACCCGATGCACCCGCCGAGCAGACCCGTCACCACCACCGTCCCGACCAGCGCCAGGACGAACCCCGCCTTCGACCGCGACCGTGGCGCCGGATGGGGCGGCGGGGGAAAACCCGGCCGCCCGACGCCGGAGGGGGGAAGCGGGCCGCCGGGTTGCCCGCCGACGCCGGGCGGGCTGCCAGGTGCGTACTGGGGAGCCGGCTGCGGGCCGCCGGGCTGGTGGAACGGCGGCGGCCCGCCCGGCCCCTGCGGCGCCGGTCCCGGCGGCGGTACGGGACCGCCCGCCGGCGGCCCGTACGGGGCGACCGGGGTCGTGGGCTGGGCCACCGGCCCGGCCGTCGGTGGCGGGGGCGCGCTGGCCGGGGTGGGGCCGTCCACCGGTCGCCAACCGGTGCCGTCCCACCAGAACCTGCCGTCGGGCGAGTACTGCCGGCCGGGATGCTGAGCGCTCATCAGGCTTTGCCCTCGATGTAGAGAAGGATCTTGCCTCTGTCCGGTCGAGTCAGCTTGTAGCTGTAGTCGCCGATCGTGGCCTCGGTCTCCTTGTTGCCGTTGACCTGCTCCGCGAGCCACTGCCGGATCTCGGCGGACGTCTGTTCGTCACGGGCGTACGGGAGGGTGGCGAACCAGTTCAGGTAGGCCATGCCGAACTCGGTGATTGGGTAGTCGCCGGCCCGGAAGATCTGGACCTCGATGGCGTGGATGAGCCCGTCGGCCACCTGCAGCGACACGTCGAAGCCCACCATCCCGATGTGCAGCTCGCAGGAACGATGGTTGCGGTCCGCCCTGCAGTTGTGCCCCTTGTCCTGCAGGGCCTTGACCACCTTCTCGGCCTCCAGCCGAGGGATGCAGTCGTAGCCGTCGCAGGACTGCGACGCCCGGCTGCCCTGGTAGCTGCGGCCCCCGAAGTACCCGCCGAGACCGGTCAGCAGCAGCATGACGACGCCGAGGACACCGACCAGGATCCAGCGGCCGGCACCGCCCCTGCCCGGGGTCGTCGGCGCGGCGCCGCCCGGCGGGGTGTGCCCGACGCCCGGCTGGCCCGGCAGGGTCGGTCCGGCGCCCGGCTGGCCCGGCTGACCCGGCGGCGCGGGCACGGGATGGGACGGCCCGGAAGGCGTCACGGACATCTCACCTCCCGTTTCGGACGTAGCTGATCCACCGACTCCGGAAGGCGCCGGCCGACATGCCGAGCACCCGCTCGGAGATCGCCTCGAAGACCGGAAGCTCGAGGATGGACCGATCGGCGGAGTCGATACGCTTGATGATCGTCGCATACAGCTCGACCGCCGCGTCCCGGCCCTTGAGCTTCTCGGCGAGGCTGAAGACCGTCGATCCCAGGCAGTAGTTGAAGCCGGCGTCCTTGCCGTAGAAGTCCTCGGACGGTGGCGTGGTGTTCCTGAACTTGCCCGCGCGCACCCCGCTGGCGACCACGCCGAGGACCTCGGCCGCGCGGGCCGGGGCGTCGACCGTCTCGCTGTACCGGGCGAAACCCTCGATCGCCCAGGTGGCCGGCCGCAGCATGCCGCCGCCGGTCAGGGCGGCCCGCGCGGTCACCGCGTGGGTCAGCTCGTGGCGGATGACGAGCGCGGGTTCGGTCCTGGCCGCCTCGGTCGACCCGAGGTTCACCACGATGCGGGTGGCGACGTACTTGTCGGTGTAGACGCTGCCGTCGTTGCGTACCCCCCACTGTCCCTGCTGGTAGCCGAGGGCGCCGGTGCCGGACGGCGAGGTCTCGCCGAGGCTGAACCACCTACCGATGGTCTCCAGGTCGCGGCTGAAGAACAGGACGTACCCGGGAAACTTCTCCCGGTCGCCCCAGAGACGCTCGACCGCGGCCAGCTCCCGCTGCGTGACGGCGGCGTAGCTGTCGAGGTCCGTGACGGTCTTGTCACCGACCAGCCACACCCTGTCGCCCACCTTCCGGACCGTGAGGTCGTCGGTGTGCCAGGGTGCGTCAGCGGGCGGGCCGACGATACCGAGTTCCTCCCGGCTCTTCAGCGTGGGCCGGACGATGTCACGAATCAGGATCCGGTCGCCCTTCTTGACCACCCGGTAGGCGAACGACTCGCCGGGTGCGACGTCGCCCGGCCCGGCGTCCGCGGTGAGCTTGGCGATCCGGATCACCGGTTGGAACGTGATGCTGCCGTCGCTGTCGGTGTTCTGGATCCAGTCGCGAGAGACGTACCGGAACTCGTCCCACTCGAACTGCCGTAGGTTGGCGAAGACCCGCTTCTCACGCTGGATCAGCTCCGGATTGGACGGGTCGAGGTCGGCGAGATACGCCTGCTCGTCGCCCTCGGTCACGGCCTTGGCCCGGCGGTCGAGAATGGTCCGCAGGCGACCCGCCTCCGAGCCGTACCCGTCGTAGTCCCGGCTCCGGATGGTCGGCTTCTCCGGACCCCCGCACCCGGCCAGCAACAGGCCACCGCCGGCCAGCAGCACCGCCCGGCGTGACACGCGGACCCCACCGACCGCGGCGGCGGGCAGGATCGGTTCTGACACCCTTCCGCACCCCCAAAGCGGAACACAATGTCGTAGGCGTTACACAAACGTGAATCCAGGCCAGCCTACTTGACATGATCCACCGGACCGCGGCGGATGATCAGCATCAGGCACGGTGCGCCGAGCCGCGGCGGCTGCCGAAGGTCGAGGACGCCAGCCACCGGTCCAGATCTTGCGGCCACGGTCGGTTCGGACCGGCCGGCGGCGGTCCTGTCGCGACGGTCGCGCCGACGCCGGGGGTCAGTTCTGGTAGAGCCGCTCGGCGTACTGCGGGCCGTAGTACCGCTCCAACTCCTCCAGCGTCTCCTCGGTCCGCTGCACGCTGGTGACGATCTGGGCCGTCGAGGGCAGCCTCTCGGGGTGCCAGGTCTCCGGCTTCCACAGCTCGGAGCGGAGGAACGCCTTGGGGCAGTGGAAGAAGATCTGCTCGATCTCGACGACCAGCGCCAGGATCGGGCGGTGCCCCTTGACCACCATCCGGTCGAAGAACGGGGCGTCCCGGACCAGCCGCGCCCGGCCGTTGATCCGCAGCGTGTCGGCCCGCCCCGGTACGAAGTAGATCAGCCCGACGTGCGGGTTGGCGAGAATGTTCAGGAAACCGTCTGCCCGCCGGTTGCCGGGCCGCTCCGGGATGGCGATCGTCGTGTCGTCCAGCACCAGGGTGAAGCCGGGCGGGTCGCCCTTCGGGGAGACGTCGCAACTGCCGTCGGCGCCGGCGGTCGCCACCAGGCAGAACGGTGAGTTGGCCAGCCACTCGCGGTCGACGGCGTGCAGCCGTACCCGCTCCTTGGTCACCGCCCGGGGCTTCGGCTCCCCGAGCAGCTCCCGCAGTTCGGTCGCTGAGGTGATCTCCGTCAGTCCGGCCCCCGGTGCCACGGTCGTCAGGTCGGTCATGTCCGTGCTCCCCTAGCCCATCCGTCGGGGACCAACCCTACGCCGCCGCGGGGTCGCGGAGATCGACCGGCGCCGGTGAGGCGAGCGCCCACGTGGTGTCACCCGATACGGCGAAATCGCCGCTTCCGGCGTCCTGGTCGGCGATCGATGTCAACGTTGCGACAGCACGCCCGCACGACACCGGGCAGCGTGGTGACGACCAGCCCGACCCGTTCGGGTGCCCCGGATGCCCACCGGCCTGGCTCACCGGGCACCGGCGCACCGGCTGCCGCGGACCCGACCGACCCAGGTGGTACGTCATGCCGCTGCAGCGTCACGGCACATCCCCGGTCCCCCGCCCGTCCGGGCTGGTACCGCCGGCCGTCGACCTCGGCGGCGTCACCGAACTCCGGCTGCACGGAGTCGGTGGCACCACACCCGAGGACCTGCTCGGTGACGCGGCGCCGCAGCACGTCGCCGGGGACCGGATCGCCGGCTTCTACCGGACGGCGGACACGGCCGGCCGGCACGTCGAGGCGTACTCCTGGGGTGGACTGACCTCCCGCAGCGGGTCGCGGGTGCTGTGGCTGCTGCTCTTCCCGTTCGCGCTGGCGAACGTGGCGGGCTGGATGTGCAGTCCGCGCACCCACACCAGTCCCGTCCGGTTCTGGCTGCACCGGGCGGCGGTCCGCTGGGCCGCCCTCGGCCTCACCCTGAACCTGCTGCTGATCGCCGCGTTGACCGGGATGGAACTGCTCGGCTACCAGTGCGGCGGGCAGTCCGCCTGCGCCGACGGCACCTGGCCCATCCGGTTGCTGCACGCCGCGCCGCTGGCCGGGTATCCCGGTCGGCGGATCCTGGCCGGCGCGCTGCTGCCGCTCGCCCTGCTCACCCTGTTGGCGGTCCTGGCGCTGCGCAGCATCCGCCGCTACGAGGCGACCGCTCCCGGGCCCGGACCGACGGCGTCGACCGGCGACGCGGCCTCCGGGCCCACGGAGCCCGCCGGACGATCCGGGCCAACGCAGCCCTCCGGACAAACGGACGGACAAACGGAGACCGATGCGGGAACGGAGACCGTTGGACGGACGGAGGCCGCCGGGCGGACGCCGACGGCGGCCCGGTGCGGCGTCGGCCTCGCCGACCGGCACTTCTGGGACGGCCAGCGCAACGCCCTCGACCTGGGCTACCTGCACCTCGCGGCCGGGCTGGCCTTCGTCGCGCTGACGCTGGCGCACACCGTCCTCGCGAGCGGGCACCAGGTCGGGGTCGGCAGGGCCGTCGTGGCCGGCCACGTCGCACTGGCCCTCGGCGGGCTGGTCCTGCTCGCGACGTTCGTCTTCACCGTCGTCGAGCATCGGCCGGCCCCCGTGCCGTTGGTGCTGCTCGGGCTCGGCGCCGCCGCCGTCTGCCTCGCCGGCTGGTTCGCCGCCGCGCAGCCGGCGTACGCCCAGTCGTTCGGCCACCTGCCCGGGATGCGGATCGTGGCGGACCTCACCCTCGGCGCCGTCCTTCTCACACCGCTGCTGGTGTTGGCCGCCACGGTGCCGGGCGGCTGGACCCGGGGCGCCTTCTGGATCTTCGGCCCGTTCGTCGCGCTCGCCCTCAGCGTGTTCACCCTCAACGTCGTGCTGGTCAGCGTGATGACGCGGGTCGCGGCCCTGACCGCCAGGGTCTCGCTCCGGGCCCGCCCGCCGGACGGCTCGACCGACCGGGTGGCGCTGTACGTCTATCCCTTCGTCGGCAAGCTCGTGCCCTACCTGACCCTGGTCCCGCTGGCGCTGATCCTGCTGTTCGTCGTGTACGAACTGGTCAGCTACGTACGGGCCGGCACCGATCCGGTGGCGCTGGCCCGAATCCGGGCCTGGTACCGCGGACAGCGGCCCCGGCCGGAGGCCGAGCCGGGCTGGCAACGCGACGCCCTCGACGACGACCCGCCCACCCGGCGGCCCAGGGGTCGGACCCTCCGGCTCCGCCCCGACACCGGCTGGCCGGCCTGGCCACACCCCGACCACGGGTGGGTGGGCCGAACCCGCCTCGGTGGCGGCTGGGCGGGCCGGATCGCCCGGGCCCGCCGGGTCGCCCAGATGCCCCGCGACCTCGACAAGCTGCTCACCGCGATCGCGACGACCGGCACCGCGCTGCTCACCGTGCTCCTGGTCCGCTACTGGGTGCACGGCGCGCAGCCCTGGGGTGCGCAGTGGACGGTGACGTTCGGCAGCTACCTGGCGTCCGGCATCCCGGTGGTGATGCTCGTGGTGCTCCGGCGCGGCTGGCGGGACCTGCACAGCCGACGCCGCATCGGCGTGCTGTGGGACGTCCTGACCTTCTGGCCGCGCGCGTACCATCCGCTGGCACCGCCGTCCTACGCCGAACGCGCCGTGCCCGAGCTGCAGCGACGGCTGTGGCGGCTGCACGACAACGGCGGACGGGTGGTCCTCGCCGCGCACAGCCAGGGTACGGTGCTGGCCGCCGCCGCCCTGCTGCAACGCGACCACCGCCCACCCGACGACGCGGTGGCCCTGGTCACCTTCGGGTCGCCCCTGACCACGCTGTACGCCTGGGCGTTTCCCGCGTACTTCAACGAGTCCGTGCTGCGCCGGCTCGCGCCGACCGGCGACGACGCCGAGGCCCGACTCGTCGCCTGGCGGAACTTCCACTACCGCACGGACTACATCGGCGGCCCGGTCTTCCCGGACGGCCACCCGGCCCAGGTCGACGTCGAACTGCCCGACCCGGCCACCAACTGGTACGTCCACGGCCAGCCGGTACCGGTCCCGAGGCGGCATTCCGGCTACTGGGTCGATCCGGCGGTCTGGCGCGTCGTCGACGACCTCGCCAAGGAAGTGGGCCGGGCACGGGGCGTGCGGACGACGGGTGCTCGGGTACCGCCGAGCCCGCCCGGCAGCGTGTGAAGGCAGCCATGAGCCCGACACCAGACAGCGCGCCGAGGTGGTCGGCGCCGTGGAGGCCAACCCGCCGAAGGTGCCGGTCGCCACTCAGAGTCCGAGCGCCTTCATCGCGAGCCGGCGCCAGCCGTGATAGTCGACCCCGTTCTGGTCGTCGGTGACCAGGAGCATTCCGTTCGGGCCACCACCCTCCTCCATCGGCAGGACACCGTTGCGGGCGTACCAGTCCTTTTATTCCTCCCACCTTGCGGCATACCGCGGGTCGCCGAGCGTACCGAGGTGCTCCCAGAGGACGGTTTCCCCAAACTCGCCCAGGATCGTGAAGTCCGGCCGGACCATCCGGCCGTCCGCACCGGTGAACGGCACCTCATAGTCGTATGACGCACCCAGCTCGTGCAGCAGGTTCGCGATCAGCAGTTCACTCCTGCTGCGGACCAGCTCCCCGCGCTGCGTGTGGTGCACCAGTCCGCCGTCTAGGACCACATCACCCACCCGAATCGGTCGGGAAGGGCTGAACAGATTGGTCAGCCGCCGAGCGGTGTCGGAGTTGATCGCGGACCCGAGTCTCGCGACCTCGTCCAGGGGTGCCTCGTGCAGTAGCACCACTTTCTGCTGCTGGCGGGTAAGTGCGCGGTGTAAAGCAGCTCGCGGCTGAGCCCAGCTCCGCCCGCAGGCAGGACGACGAGCGTGATGCCGAACTCGCTGCCCTGGGCCTTGTGAATTGTGATCGCCCAGGCGAGCTCCAACATCGGCGCTCGGTCGTCGTCCGACCAGTCGTGATAGTCGTACTTGACACCGGGACGGCCGCTGAACGCAATCTCGGTCTTGTTCGGCGTCCACGTCACCGCGCCCGAGCGGCTCTGGCCGACCACCACCCCAATCTCGCCATTGGCGACGAACAGCTCCGCGTCTTTCGGGTAGACCTGCTTCTCCTTGAACATGTGGTTCCGGAGGTTGATCACCTTGTCGCCGACGACGATCCGTTCCGGTCCAATCGGCTTGGCGTGGTAGCGGCGCGGTCCCGTCGCCTGGTCAAGCGCGCGCCCGCAGTACGCGTCCTTCAACGCCCGATTGATCTCGACCGTGCCCCAGGCGCGACCACGGACCGGCGAGAGGATCTGCCAGTCGTCGGCGTGCTTTGGGGCGGTCCGCGCCGGAAAGTAGAGGTTGCCCTTGGTCGACACCTGGCCGCCATAGCTTTCGCCGAATGCCGTCGCCAGCTCCTCGTCTGAGGCCTTTCTGAGCTCCGGGATCTCCTCGCGCAGCACGCCGAGCAACGTCTCGAACAGCTCGGCGCGGCGGTACGGGACCGCCCGCAGCGTCTCCATCGCCACTCCGGTCCGCAGGCGCTCCCACACCAGGTCGGCGGCGGGGGACAGCTCGCCGTCGGCAAACCAGCTGGCCAGCACCAGGTCGTCGCGTTCCGGGCCGGTCTGCCGGCGTGGGATGGTCAGCTCGGCGTAGCCGGGGGCACAGCGCGGCGTGCGGGTTGCGATGTCCTCGGGAGCGAGCCGGCGAATGAGGTCGACGAACGGCCGACCCGCTCCGATCGGCGGAAGCTGGCGCGGGTCGCCGACCAACACCAGCCGCTCGACCCCGGTGACCGCGTCGAGCAGGGCCGCGAGCTGCTCCTCGGTCAGCATCGACGCCTCGTCCACCACCACCGTCCGGTAGTCCTTCGCCCGGCTCTGGGCGTCACCGGTCACGCGATAGCGTTCCGTCTCGGGGTCATAGCGACCGGTACGGATGAGGAACTGGGCGAGGGTGACGGCCTGTGCACGAACCCGGTGCTCGAGCTGGACCCGGGCCTTGCCGGTCGGCGCGACCAGCAGCACGCCCCCTGCCGCGACCGACGGGGCGTGCCGAAGCACCCGCAGCAGTGTGGTCTTGCCGGTGCCGGCAGAGCCGACCAGCACGCTGATCCGGGATGCGTAGAGCGTCTCCAACGCCGCCACCTTCTCCCGTCGGGCGAGGTCTTCGGCCCGCCGCTCCTCGGCGGAGAGCTCCGAAGCCGGCATGCCGAGGACCGCGTCGAGCAGACGGGCGAAGTCCGGCGCCCCGCCGATCGGCGCCGCCCGCAGCCGCCGTTCGACCTGCTCCCGAATCAGCCGCCCGACCGTCGCGGTTTCGGTGAGCTGCAGTGCCGGGGTCCCGTCAGCCAGGGTCACGCCGGTCACCGGCGCGCCGGGGGCAGGGTGCCGGCCGACAGACCGTGCACGTCCAGCAGGTCACCGCTGACCGGGCAGGGCTCGCTGAGCTGACGGCCGGCGACCGCCCGGACGACGTCGTCCTGCCGGCACACGGTGTGGCCGGCTGCCTCGGCCCGGTGGAGCTCGTCGATGACCAACGCCCGCACCCTCCGGGGATCGAGCCGGTCGACCATTGCGGACGGCGGCGACAGGGGATGTGTGACGGCCACCTTCGCGTCCGGGAAGCAGCCCCGGTCGATCACAGTGAACGGCACGCAGTCCTGGTGCGTCCGGTCGGTTTCGAAAATCAGGTATGGATTGGCGAGAATCGCCTCGTCGGTGAGCGCCGGGTCACGCTCCTCCACCACATAGAAGCGTCGCGCCTGGGCCGGCGTCATCGCGAACCGACTGAGCAGTTCGAGCAGTTCCCGCCGGGACCGAGGCAGGCCCTGCCACAAGGCCCGCAGGCTGGGGGTGAGATGCTCCCGGGCGGTGAGGCTGAACGCGTCGGGATCGGCCATCGCCCGGTCGACGACCAACCAGGGGTCGCCGTCGGCCCCGGCCGCAGCCTCAACCATGTGGGCAAACGTGACCGGGCGCGGGACACCAAGCGCGGCGAGTGCGCTGGCCAGGCCGGGACAGGGGCCGCGTAGCTTCCAGAGCCGGTTCAGCTGGAGCTCCAGCCAGTCAAAGCCCAGGGGCCCGCCTCATCACCCAGAATCCGCTGCGCTCGGCGGCCGGCGGCCTGCAACGCGAGCAGGGCGTCCACCGCAAGGTCATGACTGACGTGCTCGGTGACGTATGAGAAGGACTCCCAGCCACCTTCCGGAGCGAGGGCCAGCGCATCGTCGATGTCCTCTCCGGTGCGGTCCCGGGCCGCCAGCAGCGCCTGATACGGCATGAGAAAGCCCTCCCGCTGGTCAGGCCGGAGCGAGTGCTCGATCGTTGTCTCCCACATCTCCGACGGGAACGACGCACCGCCGTCGCTGCGGTACCGGCCCGTCGGCGAGACGTTCCGCACCATCGCGGCACCGACGAGCAGGCGGCGGGTGTCCTCGCTGAGCGGACTGTGTTTGGCGTAGAAGAAGACGAGACTCCGCTCCGGCTGGACGGTCTCGAAGAAGGCGTCGAGAATCGTCCTCTGGTTTTCGCCGTGCATCATCCAGGTGGTGTTCTTCCAGCCGGTGAGCGCGTCGACGATCGCCTCCAGCTCCGGCCGCAGATCGAGCTGCCGCTCCCGGCTGACTTCCTCCGCACCTTGGCGCGACATCCAGCGGAACGGCACCGCCTGGGCGGAGTACGCCGGCACGACTTGACGGGTGGGCAGGAAGTGCCGGTACGCCTCGTTCTTCCCCACGAACGGGTGGACCCGCTCGAGCTGGATCGGGCGGGGCGACATGAAGGTGCCCCGCTCAGCGACGCACGGCGGGGCGTCGGCGAGTGGCAGTTCATCGATGGCGCGACCGGCGACGCGCTGCTCGTGTGCGTCCTTTCGTCGATGGCCGATGTTGGCCAGCAGGACACAGGTGCCGTTACCGAGCGGGTCGTGACAGACACGCCCGTTCCATCCGGCGTCGTGCCACGGCACCCGGATGGAGATGTGCTCGATCGGCCGTACCGGTTCGCCCATACCGCCCTCTCTTCGCTCGGCGCCGTCCGTCCGCCGTCGGCGCAGCCGATGACACCCACTGGGTCTGCGTCTCGCCTGCCCGCACCACCGCGCGCGGCATTTGCCAGCGAGCCTCACTTCGCAATCGGTCAGCGTCTCCCGGCGCCCGTTCGAAGCAGCTGGATCTGCCGCTCCAGATCCCGCACCCGCTCGTGGCCCTCGCCGAACGTCCGACGCTCGTCCTGCAGCAGGTCATCGAGTTGCCGCAGGGCCAGGCTGGTCTGGCCGATCAGTGCATGGCAGGCCGCCTCCTGCCGGCGGCAGTCGAAGGCGCGCTCCGGCGGCAGGTTCGGACGCCTGGCCAGGTCGGCGGCGAGTCGCTGGTACGCCGGGGCCGCCCGCCGGTAGTCGCCGCCGTTGTACAACACGTCGGCGAGCTGCAGTCGGAGACTGATCACGTCGTCGTCGAGCGGCCCGAAGACCCGGGTCGCCGACTCCACGGCCCCGGCGAGAACGTCAGCCGCCTGCCGGTACCGGGACTGCGCGATCAGCCGTCGGGCTTCGCTCCTGGCCCGGTCGAGCTCACCGCGGCCGAGCTGATCCGGCGTCTCCCCGCCAGCCGGCGCGGGCCTCGACACCGCCCCGGATTCCCGCGTGGGTGCCGGTGGCACCTGGCGGGGCGCGGCCGGCGACGGCGTGAGGACCCGTCCGAGGACGTTGGCGTACATCCGGAGCGGACTGGGCTGCTCCGGCCGATCGACCACACCGGGAATCGGCCCGAGCCCGGTGGCGTACGGCACAAGTCGCTCGTAGACCACATCGGCGTTAGCCGGGCGGTCCTCGGGCCGCTTGCGCAGCAGATCGGACAGGATCCGCTCCAGCTCGTCAGGTACGTCAGGGCGCAGCTCCCGCACCGGTCGCGGCGGCTCGTCGACCTGGCGGCGGATCATGACGTACGGAGTGGGGCCGGCGACAAGGCGTTCGCCGGCGAGCATCTCGTACAGCGTGCAGCCCAGGGCGTACAGGTCGGTCCGCGCATCGGTCCGGGCGGCCATGATCTGCTCGGGTGCCATGTAGGGCAGGGTTCCCAGACTCTCCCCGGTCTGGGTGATCCGCGAGAAGTCGGGGCTTTCGAGGGCGACGGCGAGCCCGAAGTCGAGCACCTTGACCCCGCCGTCGGGTTCGAGCATCAGGTTGTTCGGCTTGAGATCGCGATGGACCAGCGAGGCGCGGTGCGCCACGGAGAGCACCGCGCATGTCTGGGCGGCGATGGCGGCAGCCCAGCCGATCGGCAGCGGGCCCTGCTCGGCGACAAGGTCGGCGACGCTGATGCCGCGGATACGCTGCATGACCAGATACGACCGTCCCTCGTGGACGCCGACGTCGTAGACGGCAGGCACTCCCGGGTGTTCGAGTCTGGCGGTGATCCGCGCCTCCCGCTCGAATCGGCGAACCAACTCGTCGCTCGGCTTTTCGCTCCCGTAGCGGATGAACTTGACCGCGATGTCTCGGCCGAGCCTGATATCCCGCCCGCCCCACACCTCACCCATGCCCCCCTTGCCGATGGGGGATGGTTCGAGCTCGTAGCGCCCGTTGATCAATATCCGTCCGGACACGACCCCTCCCGCACGTCTGAGTCCGCGCGGCTAGTCACCTCGGGACAAATGGCCGCACGATCCCGTCGGCCAAGCCAGTGAAGCCTAGTCGAATCACCGATTCGCCGAGCACCGTGGTTTTCCGGAGGGTGTCCGCGAAAGCGACCAACTGCCGAAAGGCCTTGCCGTATTCGCGCTGCTCCGGCAGGGGAAGCCGGGGTATCGGCGTACGGCGTACATCGGTGCGGGCCAGCAGGGAGGAGCTCCGGCTCCCGCCCTGTACCTGCGCCGTCCGGAGATATCCGGCGAGGAAGTGCGGATCCAGCCGCTCCGGGTCGGCGCGGAACAGGAACAGCTGCGGGCCAAGCAGTGCGCCGGCGTCGGTGTCGTCGGCCACCCGGGCAACCGGTTCCCGGGGGGTTACCGGCACGATGACGTCCCCGGGCTCGATCGCCACCAGCCCTGGCCCGGATGCGGCCCGCCCGGACGGAGCCCGGCCGAGCTGTACGTCGTTGACGGTGAGCACGGGATGCCCGCCCTCGTCGACCACCATCCTGAGCGGGGCCTGGTGCAGCGCGACCACCCCGGCGCGCACCAGCTCGCCGACGGAGGTCATGGATCGGGCCGGTGGGGCGTCGTCGCACACGGTCAACGCCGGTAACGCCTGCGCCAGACTGGCGAGTGCGGCTCGCAGCTCGGCCATCGCCGGGGCGAGGGCCCGGCCCTGCGCGCCGGGATCCGCGGCCCGCACCTGTCGGGCCGGGCCGATGTCCACCTCGTCGTCCAGCAGGTCGATAATCCGCACCGACCTGCTCGCCGCCGGAAGGCCATTCGCCCCCGCGCTGTCCGATGCCGTCCCGCCGCCGAAGCCGGCGTGGTACGCCCGCCACGCCCGGCCAGCCACGGAGAGCCCTTCCGCCGCGTCGACCAGGAGCAGCGTGGCGGGCGGCTGCTCCCCGTCTAGAGGCCGGCGCAGCACCCACAGGTCCGGCGGCACGGTGCCGACGGTGTTTCCGGGCAGACTGATGACGGCCCGGAGCGCCCCGGCGCGCAGTAGATTGGCCCGGATGCGCCGCCCGGCCCGCCGGGTCGCCACGCTCGCCGGCATCAGCAGCAGCACCCACCCGCCGGGTTTGACCCGGGCCAGGCAGTGCTGCACCCAGGCCAGTTCCGGCTCACCGCGGGGCGGCAGCCCGTACGCCCAGCGGGGATCGCTGACCAGCTCGTCGTATCCCCAGGAGCGCTCGTTGAAGGGCGGGTCACAGAGGACGACGTCTGCCCGCTCGTCACGGAAGGCGTCGGCGCGCAGCGAGTCGCCGACGACCACCCGTACGGCGGTGCCGTGCAGCAGCAGCCGGGCGGCGGTCAGCCGTGCGGAGACGGGGTCGATCTCCTGCCCGCCGAGCCGGGCCGCGCCGGCGGTGTGTGCCGCCCTCAGCAGGGTGCCGATCCCGCAGGCCGGATCGAGTACCACCGCCCCGCGCAGGTCGACCAACTCGACCATCAGCTCGGCGACCTGGGTCGGGGTGACCGCGGCGTACCGGCGGGAGTGCACCTGGCGGTAGCGTTCGCAGAGGAAGTCGAAGAGCTGCCGATCGTCCTGTGTGTCCACGGCCTCGGCGACGAGCCGGAGGGTGCCCACCCATCCGCTGTCCAGCGCAGTGTCCGGTCCACGGGGGATGTCCGGAACGGCGTCCGCCATCTCCTCGGTCAACCGCTCGGCGACGACCTCGTCGGGTTCGCCGGCCAGCCGCTTCCAACGCTTGGGCGCACGGCGCAGGAAGACCAGGAACGCCCCGACGGTACCGACCAGGTCGCCGAGTGCGAGATCGTCGGCGACGCCGCGCACCTGTTGCCAGACGCGGTCCCCGGGCTGCAGGGTGAACCGTTTGCCGTGCCGGACCAGCCACGCCTCGACCTCGGCCAGGGAGTACAGCGGGCTGGCGGAACTGCCGCCGACAGGCTCGGGGAAGTCGGGAAACCGTCGGCGCCAGTTGCTGACCGCCGCCCGGCCGACATTGGCGAGACGGGCGATGTCGTGCGCGGCGACTGTCGCGCCGGGGTCGCCGCCCGCCGTCGTCCCACTGGGCATGGTCTGCTCTCTACCCCCTACCGTCCGATCCGCAGCGGGGCCAGTACGCCTCTGGCGATCAGCTCGGTGACGTGCTCGACGGCCCGGCGCGGCGCGCTGCCGCCCCGGACCAGCAGCCCGGCCTCGACGTTTCTCGCAGCCCCGGACTGGGTGAGGTTCGCGCTGGAAACCAGCAGTATTCGGCGGTCCGCCACCGCGATCTTGGCATGCATCTTCGCGCCCGGATCGGGACGCTGCGCCACGGGCCAGTGCCAGAGCCGGACTTCCGGGACGGAGGTGAAAGCCGCGGCCGGCTCCGCCCCGCCCAGCGCGCTCCCCGCGCCGGCCAACGTCTCCACCACGACGGTGACCGTGACTCCCCGCTCGACCGCCGCCGCCAGCGCGGTCAGCAGCGGCGGGTACGGCGTCGCCGAGTACGTCATCAGCAGCAACTCGTGTGCGGCCTCGCCGACCAGATCGACCAGCACCTGGGCGGTGGCGCGAACCGGCACCGGATGGGTGCTCGGGCCGCTCCACACCGACTCGACCCGGACGGCGGCCGACCGCTGGGCGTGCCCGGCGGCGAGACCGCGCAGGTAGGCGGCGGCTTCCCCTGCGGGTACGCCGTCGGCCCGCCGCGCGGCCAGCACCGGCCCGGCCACCTCGGCAAACTCCGGCACCGGCACGGCGTGCCGGACCGCCTCCTCGGGCCAGCCGCCGCCGAGCCGGTCGGCGAGTGCCCGCAGATGTTCGGGGCCGAGCCGTTCGGCGGCGGCCTCGGCCGCCGCCTGGAACGCCGGGTACCAGCTCATGGAAGCTCGGGGAAGAGCGCCAGCTCCGGATCGTCGATCGGCACCACGAAGCGCCGGTCGAGGAAGCGATTGCCCCGCTCGCAGGTGGTTTCGGAGACGAAGAGGCAGACGTGGCAGGCGGCGCCGTGCAGGAAGTCCGCCGGCTCCTGCGGCAGCCGTTCGGCGCAGAGCGGGTCGGAGGAGCAGTGCAGGGCGTCGCCGAGCGCCCGCCGGGTGATCCGGATCAGCGGCTCCTCCTCGGCCAGCGACACCAGCCCGCCGAGTGTTCCCTCGGCGTCGGGCACCGCGGTGTAGATGAGGATTCCCGCCCGGGACTCCGGGCCGTCCTTGGCGTAGATCCGTTCCGACAGACTCGCCGAACTGTAACCGCACTCCAGTGAGATGGCGCGGATCAGCAGGTGCGACAGGGTGTGCAGGGCGATGTACCGTTCCCCCGGCCAGTTCCGCATGGGGTCGAACGGGCCGGCGATCCGGTTGGAGTAGCGGTTACGCCGGAACCGTCCGTACGCCTCGCGATGCTCGATCATCGCGCTGCTCCGCTCGACCCGGCGGATCCAGCCGGTCAGCAGCTCCTCGGAAAACCGCAGGAAGATGCCCTCGCCGCGGACCTCGGTGGCCGGCACCCATTCCGGGGCTGACCGGGTCAGCGGCGCCGACTTGACCAGGTCGGGGTCGTTGGGATCGGGGGCGTCGAGCCGGGTGAAGCCGACCAGCGCCCGCACCTCGCGCAGCCGCTCGGCCTGGACCACGTCGGCGTAGATGTCCTTGAGCCGGCCCGGAACACCGTTCGGGTCGCGGCGCAGCGCCAGATCGCCGGTGGGTTCGGGAAGCTGCCCGGCGGAGAAGATCTCCCACTCCCGCTTCCGCAGGTCCGACTCCTCGTCGTCGTCCTTGATGCCGGCCCGGTGGCGTTGGATCGCCGCCCAGATCTCCGCGTCCGACCACTGCTCGAACTCCCGCATGATCGGCACCACCTTGCGGGCGAACGAGATCACGGACTCCTCGAACTGCTCCAGCGAGTCCCAGTGCCGCTCCACCCTCGCCGCCAGCTCACTGGCCCCGCTGGGCGGCACGGCCAGTGCGGAGAGGGTCTGCGCGAACCACTGGTTGGAGGCGCCGACGACCAGCACCCGCAGGTCCGCACCGCAGGGTTCGGACTCGAAGTCGCCGAGGTGCGCCCGCCGCCCCCGGCAGCGGGGCAGCTTCTCGATCCCCCGGTCCCCGAACACCTCGCGCAGGTTGCGGTTGGCCCTGCAGTTCAGGCAGAGGATCCGGACGTTGGCGCCGAGGTTGCCGCCCCGGTCTTCCATCCGCAGCCGGGGATGGCTCGCCTTGGGGCACGCGCCGCCGAGGTGCACGAACTGCGGGTACGGGAAGTCGTCCAGGTGCCCGGCGGTGCAGGCCAGGACGAACCGGGCCGCGACCGCCAGCGGCTTGCGCCGGGTCCTGGGGCACGCGGCGTGGAAGAAGCGGGCCTCGTGCGGCTTGCGGGGTTTGGCGTTCTCGAAGCCGAAGATTCTGGACTCGATCGGCGCCAGCTCGTCGCAGGCGGTACACCGCAGCCAGGACGGGAAGGGCACCACCGGCACGCCGACCCGGGCCGCCGGCCCGGTCGGGTCCTGGTCGGTGCCGCTCAGCCAGGGCGCCGGGCGCAACTGCTCGACCGATCTTCCGATGGTCCTACGGACCTTCTCCAGCAGCCGGGGTTCCTTGATCTCCTCCCGCTCCGGGATGGCGCTGTAGTCCCAGTCGTCGAGACCGCGAACCAGCACGGAGAGGTTGGGCAAATCGACCAGGGAGCCGACCCCCGCGGTGAACATCAGGTGGCTGGGCCGGACGGCGCCGACCCGTCGGAAGTGCCTGGCAGGCGGCATCAGTTCTCCCCTCCGGTCTCGACAACCTCGGCGGCGCCGTCGTCGGTTCGCTCCGCGCCGTCGGCGCGCTCCCCGTCGTCGTCCGCGGCGCCGTACGACCACGGGGGCGCGCCGTAGAGTGGCTGGAACAGCTCGGTGACGCCGGGCACCAGCAGGTTGATCTCGTTCTCGGTCTCCCGCATGGACTGGCCGACGGTGAGATCGCCCCAGGGCTGTCCCTCCGCCCGCTCCAGGAGCCCGACCAGCCGCTGCTGCCGGAACATCCCCTCGTCGTAGCCGAGCCGGGTGTTGCCGGTCTTGGCCAGGTTCCACCTGTCCTTGAGCCGGCTGAGCCGCTCGTGCAGGTATTCCCGGCCACGCTCGCCGCCGATCACCTCGGCCCGCGCCAGCATCCGGTCGATGATCCGGCGTACCTCGGGGCCGTCCAGCGGCACGTCGTGCGCGTCGGTGTTGCGGGAGAACGCCTCCTCCGCGTTGCGCACGGCCGCGACGAACGTCGCGGTCGTGCCACGGTCCAGCGCGCGGCGGGTGTACGGGGTGACCGACAACGCCTCCACCTGACGGTAGAAGGTGGCGTGGTAGTACTCGAAGTCCTCGAAGTGGGCCAGATCGCGGGGCCGGGTCCAGTTGTAGAGGGTCACCACCAGGCCGGGGCGGCGCGGGTCCCGGCCGACCCGGGACGAGGCCTGGATGTACTCGGCGGTGTTCTTCGGCTGGCCGGTGACGACCATCAGGCCGAACCGGGAGACGTCGACTCCGACCTGGAGCATCGAGGTGGCCAGCACCGCGTCCACTGGCAGCCGTCCGTCGTCGCTCCGCTTGTGGAACCGCTGCACCAGCGGGTGGTAGACAGGCTTGGAACCACTGCCGGACTTGGCGCGGTGCGCCTCCCGGATGTGGTCGTGGATCGCACGCCGCCGGGTGGTGGTGTCGAACTCTGGGTCGAACGGGATCTCCAGCCGCTTCAGCACGTCGCTGATCTCGGCCGACGAAATCCGGGAGGTCAGTTCCTGGATGGCCAGCATCCCGGTGGGAGTCACGATCCGGTCGGAGAGTCCGGTGCGCCGGCCGGTGCCGCGTACCCGGTTGGTGACCTGGTCGTCGAGGTAGCGGCGCATTCCGGCGAGTTCCCGGGTGGCGTTGAAGTAGCCGACCAGCGTCATGTACGGGTCGGCCGGCTCGCCGTACCGGTCGAAGAGGGTCTGGCCGGCGACCAGCAGGATCTCGGCCAACCGGATCTCGGCGGACTTCAGGCGTACGCCGTGGGCGCAGATGCCGAGGTAGCGCCGGCCGGGGTTGTCCACGGTCACCGGCACCTGGGTGCTGAAGAAGGTGTCGGTGATGTCGATGACCGGGGGCGGGAACACCGCCAGCTGCCGGCCGAAGACGCCGAGCACCTGCTCCCGGGCGCGTTTGGTGGTTGCCGTCGAGGCGACGATCTTCGGCCCGGTCTCGCCGCCGGCCGGCGTCGGCCAGGTGCACAGTTCAGCGACGGCCGCCTCGAAGAGCCCGACCGTGGTGCCGAGCGCGCCGGAGATCAGGTGCAGCTCGTCCTGGATGATCAGGTCCGGCGGGCGGAGCCGGAGCACCGGCTCGCTGCGTACCGCCGGCAGTCTGCCCTTCGCGTTGTGGGCGCCGGCGCAGCCGGTCTTGACGTCGAGGTCGTCGTGCCGGTAGCCGTGCCGGGGACAGCGCTGCCGCACCCGGCCAAAGAGAATGCCCGCGTACCCCTTCCACGGAAGCTGGGCAAGCTTGTCGACGGTGGCGATGACCAGGCTGGGGGCGTACCGGTAGATCTCCTCGTCAACGGTGAGGATCGGCAGCCCTTCTGTGGACCGGGTCTTGGCGAACGGGCAGGCGTCGGCGCCCTCGGCGCGCGGGCAGAAGAGCCGGATCCGCCGCTCGTCCTCAGCCGGTTCGAGGTGTTCGTGGCCGTGCAGCGCGGTCCCGCACCACGGGCAGCTCAGGGTCTGGAGCACGTTGGTGTGCTTGCTGTCGCCGCTCTCCCGGGCGGCGGCGATCTGCTCCGCGGCCTCGTCGTACCAGTTCGGCGAGACGCCGCCGCCGACCCACAGACCGATCCGGAACGGCTCGCTCCCCCAGGTCGCCTCGTCGGCGCGACGCAGCACCTCGGCCGCGCAGACCAGCGCGGCGGCCCGTTGGAACTGCTGTGCGGTGAGCAGCCGGAGTGTGTAGCGCATCAGCACCGCGACGCCGGCCGCGCCACTGCGGGCCCGCTCCCCATCCCCGACGACGCCCTGGAGGCGGCGGATCGCGAAGGTGAAGGCGGTGAGTCCGAGATACGCCTCGGTCTTGCCCCCACCGGTCGGGAAGAACAGCAGGTCCACGGTGGCGCTGGCGTCCGCCGCCCGCTCGGGGTGCGCCGGGTCGGTCAACGGCGGCAGGTTCAGCAGTACGAAGGCGAGCTGGAACGGCCGCCAGGACGCCGCCGCCGGGCCGCGCGCCGCCACCCGCGCCTCCGCCTCGGCGTACGACAGGCCGTGCTCCTCGCGGAGCCGGGCGATCTCGGTGTGCCGGCGCTGCAACGCCATCGCCCGGTTGGCGAAGCGGAACGCGGCGAGCGCGTCGGCGTGCCCCGGCACGGCCGGGTCGGTGAGCAGGGCGATCCCGGCCCGGATCCGCTCCGCCACCCGCCGGGCGGTGTGTACCGCGTTCTCGGCGGCCGGGCGCAGCGGCTTCGGCAGTTCCGCGATCCGGTCCGCCTGCCGGTCGAGCCAGCCGGCGTACCCGTCGGCGAGCGGTGTCAGACCCGCTCGAAGCTGGTCGGGGTCGGCGGTGGCCAGAGCGTCCATGGCGAGTTCGACCCGGGACAGCGGACTGTTCGGGTCTACGGAGGCGACGGTGGACGGCACGTCGTAGCAGGGCAGCCAGGTGGTGGTCAGCCGGTGTGCGCGGCGCTCGCCGTCGCGGACCTCCGGGTGGACGGCGACGTTGCGGCCGGAGGCGTAGCGGCGCTGCGCCCGGTAGAGCAGCCGCAGGTGCGCCTCCTCCAGGTCGTCGTGCAACCGGCGTACGTCGTCCAGCGGGTCGTCGATCGGCAGGAACACCGCGCGGTGGCCGTCGAGCGCGGTCACGGTCAGCCCGCACTGGAACAGCCAGGCGGTGTCGGCGTTGGTCGGCGGCTCGGCCTGGGTGTTGACCAGCACCACCTGGACGACCCGGTGGCCGTCCCGCGGCCGCACGTCGACCGCGAGCAGCACCCCGGGCGCCTCCGGGTCGGCCGCGGTCAGCGGAATGTGGTACGACGGCTCGCGGTCGAGCCGCACCTCCCGGTCGTACGAGACCGGCTCGCGCGCCCAGACCCGGCGCTTGTTCCCGTCCTCGTCCGTGGAATCGACCAGCCGGTACTGCCCCCAGGCCGCGATGACGGTCAGCGCGTCGACGTCGGCCGGCACCGCGAAGGAGAGCCCCATCGACGATGCCCACATCTTGCCGAGCATCTGCGGGGTGAGCAGCTCGGGCGGGTCGCCGTCGCGACCGTCGCCCTGGACCGTCTCGTCCGCGTCGGTCTCCTGGCCGACGGCCCGGCTGCTCCTCAGCCGCGGCTTGGGGCCGATCATCCCGATCAGGTAGCGCTCGCGCGGCCCCATCGACCCGGGCGGGAACACCTCCCGCTCGCCGGCCCACGGGCCGAGCAGGTCCCGGCGGATCAGCTCCTGCAACTCGTCCCGCACCTGGTGCGAGGTGGCCGGCTCGAAGACCTGCGGCAGGTCGAGCGACTGAGCCGAATCCGGGGTGGGGCCACCGGTGGCGGACTGCGCCAACTCCTGCTGCTCGCCACGCTGATGGGGGAAAAGGCTGTCCTGCCCCTGCAACGTCACTGGTGTCTCCTGGGTTGAGGGATGTGTTCGGTGAGAATCACCGACGATCCGTCATCGGCACGGGCGAACGCGATCAGCTCCTCGGGCTTGAGCCGATCCGTCAGCACGGCCGAGTGGGTAGTGATCAGGAACTGGGTACGCTCGCTCGCCTCGCGCAGCCGTTCGACGATGAGCTGCTTCGCCACGTCACACCTCCATTCCCCACTCATCCGTCCGGCGTCCGCCGGCCCTGGGTGCGGCTACGTGCGCAGCAACGTGCGGTACCGGTCAGCGACGACTTGACCGATGGCGTCCCGCAGTGCCGGATTCGCCTCCAGTAGCTCGGCGGTCGCCGGCCAACTTGCCCGTACGCGGTCAGCCACCTCTACAACGCACTCCTGAAGGCAGCCGTCCTCGACGCCGAGGAGACGCTCGAGGCGGCTGAAGGTCGCCAAACTCACCCGGTCGAACCGCCGCGTCTTGCCGAACTTGAGGCCCAGGTCCTCTTGGCCTTCGATCCGGTAAACGCCGGTCGAGACGAGGTCGTACGCGGGTGCCAACGTGGGCACCCGCCGGTCACGGTAGATGAGCGACCAGTTCTTCAAATGGGCATCGCCGTTGTTGATGAGGATGTTGAATGCCATTCGGCGAGCGAACTCGCGCAACGACGGCAGATCCTTTCCACGGCGATAGATCAGGCTGGCCAGCGTTTCAAAGTTGCCACGATACTTCTCGTTCGGATAGAAGTTGCGCACCTGAGCGAAGTCCTCGATGTGCACACGTCGGCGGCCGCTGTCACGGTCGAACCGCGCCACCGCGTAAGCGAACTCCTCGTGGTTGGGCCAGACGTTGGGTGGAAGGTTCTCGAGCTGGTCACGGTGGACAAGCAAGCGCTCTGGCACCTCGATACCCACCTCGGCGGCCAGCGTCATCATGGCGAACTCGTTGCGCGGCACGTCCGCGTGGAGGCGGTCGGGCAGCTTCACGATCCAGTCGCCGCCCTCGCCATACGCGGGCAACGTCAAGCGATCATCCTTGCGCAGCATGGAGAACTTGAGCCCTACCCCAGCGAGCGAGAAACGCCAGCCGGCGGCAGGGTGGTCATCTCGGAGCATGCCTGTGTCGCCGTACGGGTCGGCCGTCGCTCGCCCCGGATGCCAGCCGTCATCCGGCGGCAGGTCCTCTCGCAGCACGCGAACCGCGCCGGGCAGGTCATGGCCGACCTGGGCCAGCAACTCCATTTCACGCTCAACGGACACGCCTCGGTCGGCGGCGATCCATTGCCTCAGTCGCCCCTCGGGCAGGAGGTTGGAAAACCATGGCGGCAGACGAAGGGCGCTCGCATGCTCCGCGGTCAGGTCATGCTCAAATACCAGTCCCAGCACCGAACGACGTGGATCGTTGAGGTACTCGTCGCTAAAAGCAAACCAGGTGTAGTCACCCCGATGGTGCAGAGTGCCGACACGCTCGTCATCGAGCCAGACACCGTATCGACTCTCAGTAGTCGGCATCGTCGCCCTCGTCTTCGTCCTCTATGAGGAGATCAAACAGGGGTGGAGTGTCTTCGAACCGCCACTCGCACATTCGCTCGAGGAAACTGTCGAGACTGGTAGCTAGCAGGTGTTGGCGCATCGTCAGCGCCTCGCCGACTTCTCCCTTGCGTAGATGCGCGACGATGTCGCCCGTCAGGGCATGCGACCGCAGCATGGCCGGCCACCACGTCATGTCCTCGGTCGGCTGACGTAGGAGCAGCCCACCGACCTCCTCCGAGTCGACGCTCAGCGCCGGCATGAGCACACGGTTGGCGGCCTCCGGCCGGTACCGCTTGGGCACCTGCCGGCTTGGGATGAGGTATCGAACCGCGTCGCGGGCAGTCGCCTGGTCACGGAGTACGTCTGCCAGGTCAGCGATTTGATACGGCTCGCCGGTTTCCGGGCTGCGAGGCTCCGCGGCCCACCACGAGCACAGGACGATTTTGGTGGCAGCCTGGTTGGTCGCGAAGCCCTGTAGCCGCGGAAGCGACGGGTTCTTCTGCTCCACCAGGTCCAGCAGCCCTTGAATCGACGCGGACAGGTCATCGGTCCGCACCTTCGTGCACAGCAGTCTGGCCGCGTCACCCGTGCCGGCCTTGAACTGCTGTGGCCCCGCAACCGCCGCCCGCCAGTACCAGCGCCGCAGCAGCCGACGATTCCGGGCGTCAAGGTCAGGGTAGTGCGCGAAAAGCCGGGCCAACGGCACGAGAAGATACCGGTAGGCCAGCATGGTGAAGTGGGGCACCGAGCATTCTTGCTGGAGGAACGTCACGGCCCGCCGTAGGGCTTCCTCGCCTGCCGCGAAAGCGGCATCCCCACCCTCGTCGTCCGGTGCGGCGAACTCATGGCGGATGTCACGCTTCACATCAGTGCCGCGGCGAGCAAGGACAGCCTGGAGGACCGTGTTGCCGTCGATAGCACCGAACCCGAGGTCGCGGTCGATATTCTCGGCTATCCGATCGATCGTGAGCTTGCCATCCTCTTCCTGCGCATTGAGCGCGCTGAAGATCTCTGCCCGGGACAGCCGTTTGCCGTAGTTGTTCATACGGTCGAAGATGTCCTGGAGCACCGTCGGATCGTCTTGGCTGACCTCGTACGCGGGCACCTGGAACTGCCGAAGTCTCCGGGTGATGGCACTGGCCTTGTCCACGTACTCCGAAATACCAGGATTTGCACTGAACCACTTCAGCAGCTCTTGGAGATTGAAGAGCACTGGCAACGGAATGACCAAAGGATCTTTGCCGGCTGGAGTGCGGACGAACGTCTCAGTACGAAGATCATAGGCAAGGGCGAACCTTCTGTCTTTTCGCCCCTCTGGATGCAACGCATTGGCCAGGCTGGTGATGCGCTGTTGACCATCGACGACCCAGAAGGCAGCGCTGTCGGCCGGTGCGTCGATCCTGAGTTCACCAAGCTGCAACCGTTGAGCCGGGGCGCTGCGGGTCCACAGCAGCAGGCTGCCGATCGGGTAGCCTTGGACGATGCTGTCGAAAAGTCGGCGCACGTCCTCCCAGCTCCACCGGAACGACCGCTGAAACCGGGGAACCCGGATCTTTCCTGCCCAGGCCATGTTGACCAGGCCCTCCACATCAAGGGTCGTGGCCCTGGACTGAGAGTCGACCGCCATCTGCTCATCCTCCGTTCCGCGACGCCGACTACCCGCCAGCACACGTGAACAAATCGGTCTGTGCCGCCAAGGGTCTCGGAGACGACGCCTTGCGACCAGGAATTTTCCCCGCGATTGCCAACGTAGCGTGAGTCATGTCAACGCCCGCTGGGCAAGCTCGGCCACGCCGGCGGCGAGTCCCCCGAAGAGGACCACCGCAGAGAGGCAGCCGCCCTTCTTCGCCACGGCGGGTGTCGGAGCGGGTGTCGTCGGTCGCGCGGCGCTGGGCACGCTGATCCGGATCTCGTGGTAGGTGTCGTCGTCGGAGTCGTCGTCCCAGTCGTCCCAGTGGTCGTCCCGGCGCTGGACGAACCTCGCGTGGTATTCGGCGGGGGTCAGCTCGTGTGGCCGCCAGTACTCGTGCCACTCGGGACGGGCGGGCCGGGTGGCGGCGGCCTGCTC
>Ga0310840_100512_pt1 | contig 28168 bp, 19 predicted proteins | sample SM_ome_8_FD_201304 | JGI IMG/M metagenome (GOLD analysis project Ga0310840, IMG submission 201304) | Sorghum-adapted microbial communities enriched on stacked mutant (SM) sorghum from Joint BioEnergy Institute, Emeryville, California... ...
AGTGCCCTCGCTCATCAAAAAAGATGCGTTTCAAGATGTTCGTCTCCATATCCTAACCTTACCAAAAACAGAAATAAGGCGGAAGACCTGCCTCCACCCCAAAACTTATAAATTCTATAATGTTAAAAAAGAAACCCCGATTCCGAAGAATCGAGGTTTCTTTGTGAATCAGATTGATCAGCTTTCAGCTACAACTTTAACCGTGATGCTTACGCCCGATGCTTTGGACGTGAAGACAACCGTGTAGCTGTCGCCTTTTTCGACGCCGGTGATCGTAACCGTATTAGCAGCACCGCCGTTATTGTTGACTACCATCGACTTGTTGGCGTCATCGTCGTCGGAGATGGAGACCGTAGCGTTGAATTGCGTTGCAGCAGCGTTAGCTTCATCCGCATTTGCTGCATTCATTTCAAAGCCGAATTGGTCTTTGATCTTCAGCGCTTGGAAGACGGTTGCGAGATTAGCAACGTCACCATGCGGTCCCTTGATCACGCCGTTCGAACCTTTCAGGTTGCCGCTGTCCTTCAGCTCGATCGTTGCCGGATAGAGATCTGCCTTGGAAACAACAACTTCTTTTTCGATCGTTTGGCTGGTAGCCTTGATCGTAACGACAACCTTGGCCTTCAGTTCGCCATTGTTGTCAAAGCCATTCGTAACGCCAACTGCGCTGAGCTTGCCAGTATTGGGGTCATACGTCAGACCGTTCGTTGCCGTTACCGAATATTCGTCCAGCGGCAGTTTTACCGTCGTGCTGTTCGAACGTTTGCCGTAGACTTTCAGCTCGACTTCACGGTTAGCCTTGTTGCTCATCTTCGGCACGTCTTCAACAGTGTATTCGGCGATGCCGCTCTTGTCGACAACGTTGAAGATGAAGCCTTCGTACGAGTAGACAACTTTGTTGTTGTCCGCCGTGTTGACAAGTTGAACTTTCACACGTTCGCTGCCCTTTACTTTGCCCTCGAACGTGATCTTGTCGCCGTCAGCGGTCAGTTCAGTATCGGTCGTCGGTTGAATGACATCCCAAACACCGTCTACCGGATCAATGACAACCTTGTAGTTCGGGAACAGATTCTTCAGTTCCTTGTCGCGGCCATAGTTGTCTTTCACAACGACATGCTTCGGTTCAATCGAAACCGTCGCATTTACCGCAAGGTCGGAAGCAACATCTTTCAGGCCGGAAATCGACTCAGGCGTCCATGCCTTCTCGATATTGAACTGAACCGACGCAACTTCTGCGGTATTCTTGATTCTAACCGACAGGTAAACCGGAAGAGCGTATTGAACGTTCAGGTTGTTCGGAAGCGTCAATTCGAGATAAGCTTCCTTCGTTACGTAGTCTTCCTTCAGCGCGAAGGTGCTGCCTGCCAGCGGAGACGGCAGAACTTCGAGCTTGTCTTTGAGTTCGCTGTACTTCGTGATGCGGTTGCCGTTTTGGTCTTCAGCAACAAACGGAATCTTCACCGAATCGTCGTTGCTTGCAACCACTTGGTTCGGAGCGCTCAGCGCGATCTTCGCTACCGTCGCAGCTTTCGGCACTTGCACGTCATACGTGAAGGTCTTGCCGCTGTACGACTGGATGCGGATCGTGTTCGTGCCGTCATATCCGAGGGCGTAGACCGGATCTGCCAGTTGGATGGCAACCTGGTCTTTGTTCGGACCTTTGTTGTCAACGATTCCTTTGATTTGGAAGATCATCGGATTCGTTACGGAATACAGCACGCCGTTTTGAACGTCCGTTGCTTTCAGCTTGTTGCCGTATTGGTCTTTCGCTTCGATCAGGACATAGAAGTCCTCAAACTTCGAAGACGTGTTCAGTTGCTTGTTGTCGTCATGATATACGCCTTTGAACTCGATGCTGTCGATCGTCGAAGGTTGACCGACGGACAGCGTCTCGGAGAACGTTACGACATACGTGCTCACGGACAGGTAACCCGTGATCATAACCGGCTCATTCAGATAGAACGGGTTCGTGTTCGTTGCCGTAACCGTCAGAACGCCGTTTGCAGCGCTAGCGGTTGCGCCAGCCTTGCTGACGACGAAGTTCGGCGAATAAGCGAGCGTCGTTTCTTCACCAAATTGGTTCAGAACTTGGAAACCGACTTTCGCTTTCGTGAAGTCCGTCAGCGATTGCAGAGCGATCTTGTCACTCTTGAACTTCAGTTCCGTTACACGCTCATCTTCAGCCTGGAACTTGGCTTCGATGTCGTCTGCTTCAATGCCGCTGATCGTGACAACCGAATCGCCGTTTTGCAGGCGCGTCGTCAGTTCAACAATGGCTTTCTTCTTGTCGTCGGATACCGTAACTTTCGCAACGTCGCGCGAAATGATGCCGTTCTTCACAGCAAATTTGACTTTCGAATCGTCAATTGCTTTGTTGAACGTAACTTCAATCGTCTTCGCGCCGACTTGCTTGGCCGTAGCGGCAGTAGCTTCAAATTCTACTACAACTTCATACTCACGATCGTTGTACGTAACCGTAATCGTGTTCTTGCCCAGCTTCAGCGGCTCGTCGAGTTCAACTTCAACTTTGCCGCCGTCCGAGAACGATACGACAACTTTCGTTGCGCCGACGACTTCATAGCCCGTAACCTTCGCGATGTTTTGGAGAACTTGGTAAACTTCATACGTAACGTCTACCAGGTCACCGCGCGTTGCGTTAACGGTGTAGTCGTCAAGCGGTTGAATGAGGCCGGCTGCGATTGCAGCTGCGATGTACGGTTGCGCCCAAGCGCCGGCTTTGCCGTCAACCGTAGCATCTTCGTCGATTTCAAGACCGACGATCGTTACGGCAACTTTGATCAGCTCTTGCAGCGTCACATTCTTCGACGGTGCAAAGTTGTTGTTGCCGGTGCCTTCCATGTAACCGGCTTCCGCAACAGCGGCGATGTCCTTCGACGCCCAGTGGGAGCCCGGAACGTCATTGAACTTCGCCGTGCCGCTGGACGTTACGCCAGTCAGACGAGCGATGATGCCAGCGAACTCGGCGCGGGTCATTTCATTCTCGAGTGCGGCGGAACCGTCACCCGTACCTCTGAAGACACCCGCTTTCTTGAGCTCGTTGTACTTGGATTGAGTGTCGGTTGCTGCGGCTGCTACGGTCGCGAACATCGAGAAGACCATAGCAATGGCCACGAGCAGGGACAAACTTTTCTTCATAACCTTTTTTTCTCCTCCTCTGAACTGCTTCGGATGTTGAGAGTGTTGTGGATGGCTCTTCCTCATCTGCCGATTCACCCCCTTCCCAGAGTTGAGCGCGAATTCGTATTAAATGATGTCTGCGTCAAGTCTCATACGAAAATGTAAGATCATGTCGCAGAAACTCGTAACCGTTGGAAGAAAATCTTGGTAGCTTCATATACGACACTACAACATTATACAATGCTTAGACAATAACCGTAAAGAGGCAGTTCGGAACCGGCAGCCTGCGATGCTCTGCAAATTCCGTGATTCCCGAAAGTCATGTATTTAGACGCAGACGGTTCAAAAAAGTTGCGATGTTTTGCTCAGATACGAAGAAATTATTTTTTGAATTTCCGCTGGTTGAATCGGCTGACTTACGCTTATGAGTATAGCTTGATGAGGTCTCGCCAGTCGATATTAACTATCTTCCAAGAAGCGCGATTTTTGCATGCGGAAAACCGGATCATGATGATCCGGTTTTCCGTGCATCATCGGGCTTACTGCTGCGGCGCGAAAATCTTCGGCAGCTTCTTCTGGTCGGCCATTACGCGCGCGATGATGATGGCGGCGTCGGACCGCAGCAGACGCGCCGTCGGTTCGAAAACATAGCCTTTCGACAAATCGTTCGCGTCAACCGGCGCACCGGTAATGAATCCTTTCTTCTGGATTGCCGCGATGGCCGGTTTCGCGTAGACGCTGATGCTCGCCTCGTCTTTGAACGCTTTCTGCAGCTGCTTGCGAATGTTGTCGTAATTCGTATCCTGCTTCAGGTTCAACGCATTCGCGAGCATGACGGCAGCGTCCTGGCGCGAAATGTAATTGGTCGGCTCGAACGTCTCCGGACGGGTTCCCTTGACGATGCCCGCCCTGGCCGCCGTTTCGATATAGCGGTAATCCCAGAGCGCATCCGGGCTGACGACTCCGCCCGTATCACCGATGTCCATGAAGTGTTTCGGGCCGTCGTAATTGAGCGGCAGCTCGAGCGCGCGGACGATCATCCGGGTGAACTCGCCGCGCGTTACATATTGATCCGTGCCGAACGCGCCGCTCGGATCGATCGCGTTCATGACGCCTTTGGCGAACACGGCTTCAACCGCATTGCGCGCGTACGGATGGTCGATAATATCGTTGTAGCCGGCGGACAGCTTGCCGACGACGTAGTAGCCGAACCGGTCGAACGGCACCGTAATCGTGTTCTTCTTCTCGTCCACCGTGCCGCCGATGTTCTCCCATTGCCGGGTGAACGGGTCGAACCGGAATACGGTGATCGTCACGCCTGCGCTCTGGCGCGCCGACGGGTCGTACCCGAGCGTCAACGTGCCCCGTTTCGACGGGATCAGCTCCCTTTCGGGATTGCGTTGGAAATAGTACTCGCGGCTTTCATCCTTGATTTTCGAGAACGGCAGCGGATCGTAGCCGGACGTAATGGGATCGTAATGCGAAGTCGCGATATCGTCGGCCTGACCCGCGTCGATCCAGAACACCGGGCTGACCTTCACGAATCGTTTCGGGAAGCTCGCGGAGAAATATACCGAGCCCAATTCCACGTTCAGGTCATATCCGGCCGGCACGCTTTCGAACTCGTGCCGGTCCACGACGCCGTCCGTCGGGTTGGCAATCGCAAACAGGATGTTGTTGCCGTTGTATACCTGGGTCTTGTATTCTTGCGGCACGTTATAATCCCGCCGAATCAGGTTGGTGCCCCGCTCGAACGACAACGTCAGCGCATTGCCGAACGGCGTATGCTTGTTCTTCATCGTCTCCATGACCTGCGCACCGGGAATGTTCTCCGGCGTATAGGTCACGGTGAGGGTGTCTTGAATTTTCTCGGAGCCGCTCGTAATGACAAACTTGATGTTCGTCGGCTTGTTCGCTTTCAGCCCCGTGACGAGCCCATAGAAAGCGTCCAGTTCTTCTTCCGGCGACTTCGAATAGTCGATGTAACGGACCTTCTTCGCCTCTTTGCCGTCAATCTGCACCGATTCAGCGCCTTCGGAGTAGATCAGCACTTCGACGAAGCTCTTGTTGACGGTGCGCTTCTCGGAAACCGGCGACAGGATCGTGTACGGAATCGTCGTCGGGTCCACTTCCAGCCGATAGGTCGCCCGCGGTCCGTTCAGACCGGAGTTGAATACCGTGATCGTATAGACGATCGGACTGCCGTCCACCGGAAGAGCCTGATTCTCCAGGATGAAGGAGAAATATTGCCCTTCCAGATCGTAAGTCACGTTGATCGGAGAAGCGTCCGAGTTCGGAGAAGCGCCCGAGTTATGCTGTTGGCCGTCCGAATCCCAGAACACTTTGGTCAAGTCCCATTGGATGGGTTCCGAGTCGCCGGTCCGAATTTGAAGAATGTAGTTGTTTTTATTTTGCAAACCATTGAGCATTGTGCTCACCGATCCGGAATCCGTGCCCAAATCGATGAAATCGAACGTTCCGTAAATATTCATCCGCGCTTCGCGCGTCGTATAGACCGAGCCGCGCAGCTCGAAGTTCGGATCGTTCTTCAATGGCTCCGTCCGGTTCACGCTGTACGGGAAGACGCCGTCCGTGTTTTTCGCCGGAATTTCGGGCAGATTCGTCGGGATGATGACGAATTTCGTCTCGTTGACATAGCTGTTGTTCGGCGTCAGGAAGACGAATTTGACGACATTCTCACCGCCTTTGAAGATCGCATCGAAGGCCTTGTCCAGGTTAGAAGAGTCGCTTGTGTCCAGCATGAACCGCGTTACCGGCCCGGTGTCATCTTGCGTCAGCTTCACTTCAATGTTGTTAATGTACATGAATACCGTTTGCAACTTGGCCGGCGGTCCCGGATCATTGGAGTATCGAATATCCCCGGTGTTGCTGACGTTCTTCAGCTCGCCCTTGAAGTTGCTCAAATACGTGTCGAGGAAGTTGACGGCCTCGCCGGCATTTTGGAACTGTGTCGTGTCATAGTAAATTTCCATGCCGTCATACAGCCGGTCATATTTGACATACGGACCATAGAGCAGTTGAATCCGGGCTTCGGCGGTCGAACCGCCCGTAACCTCGAATTCAAGTGTCATCGTTCCGGAAGCCGGCAGCTTGGTGATTTTCAGGAAGACGCGCTGAAATTGCCGCTCCACGCCGTCAACCGTCCGCGTCACATATGTCGCCGGCAATGCCGGGTTCTGCTCCGTCAGTTTTATCTGTTTGGCCTCAAAGCCGCTGGTCGCGCCATTGACGGCTTTCAGCTTGACCTCGACTTCACTTCCGTCGTCAGGCGGATTGCCGATCAGCAGTTCCACGCCGAGCGGCAGCGCCGGTATCGTGGCGCCATTCAGCGGCGAACCGCTCATGCCGGGTAGCTGCGTCGTATCAGTCGCATCCGAATACCCCGGAAGATAATTCACTTCATGAATATACGGTTTGTTCGACTCGCGGAGGTAGAACGCGAACCTGCCGGTGGTGTCGATATTCGCCGGCGCATTCTTCATCGCATTCACGCCGCGGAACTCCAGCGTGTGAAGCGTATCGAAAGAAAGATCGTTGCCTACCTCGCCGATCTCCTGTTCGAACTGGACCGTCACGAATTGGGTGGCCGGCGTGAACGCCGGGGGATCGGGATCAGGCGATGTCAGCGTCAGATTACCCCACCCCAGAGTATCCAGTCGGTACTGGTATTTGGAGTTCGGCGAACCGAAATCGCGGTCGTCCGGCGAATATTCCGTTTCGCCCGGATCATCGAAGTCACCGTCTTTGTCCAGATCCGTCTGCGTCACCTTGACCGGCAGGATGACTTTGCCCGTGACGAAGACCGTTGCCCCCGATTTGACGGAATAGTTCGGCGCCGACTCGAGCGAAGCGGTCGACGAATCGCCGTTGTTCGTCAGCGTCAGATCGTAGAACGTCACTTCGCCGTTGTAGAACGCGATGTCGCGCGTCGTCTCTACGTACTGGGTGCCGTTGTGAACACGGATCGTCACCGTGTTCTTCCCTTTTGCAACGTTGACCGGCGATGCCGCGAACGTCCACCCGTTGGTCGACGAGACCATGTACGTATAGCTGCGGCCGTTCACAATGACCGTCACGCGGTCGGCATTCGGCGCCTTGCCGGTGATGATGATGTCATAGTTCGGCTTATACCGCGACAATGCCGAATGAATGACCGTCGTCCGGTCTTCCAGAATGTCAAATTGCTGTCCGTCGATAATCGCCTTCAGATCATAGAGCGACGGACTGTTCCGGTACTCGATGTAGATGCTGCTTGATACTTCCGTGAACCCGTTCAGGCCTTTGAACGTAATTTTGTTCACGCCCGGGAACAGCTGAATGCTGAGGATCCGGATCGAGTTGCCGTTCAGGATAATGTTGGCCGTCTGATTCGGATTCGACTGGACGACCTGCTCCCCCCCTTTCGACTTGACGACTCTCTCGACCGTGTACGAAATGGTGGACCCGATGACCTGGTTGATCGTCCCCGTCAGGTCAATTGTGTTTGTCAAGACAACTCTGGCATTTTCAAAATCCGATTGTTCCCCCGGAAATATGAAATAATCCCCGTCTGCCGCCGATACAGGCGCGATCGCCGTCGGAACCGACACCAGCGCCAGGCAGATGGCCAGCAGCACAGCGGTAAACCGTTTCACAAAAGCTCCTCCTCCTTGCGCAACATCATTTGTCCGAAAAAAGATTCCCGCACCCGCCGTTCAGCCTTCTTCATGCGCGGGTGACAGTCGTTCCCGATTCGTCAACTGCCCTCCTCCTGTTCGACTTCCCGTAACCAAGTTATCGGCGCGCAGGACGCGAATATTTAGTCGAACAACCGCGAAAGCGCACAAAAAAAACCCGGCCGCAAAACCGACCAGGTGAAAGAAAAATGATGGGATCCGTCTTCACGAGCGGGTACATCCCGCGTTCGGCATCACTTCGACCGCGTCGAAATTCCCGCCTTCATCCGCAGACGGGCCAGCAGGTTGAGCACCGGACGGCGCGATTTGTCCACGATCCCGATCAGTTCCGCGCCGATCTGCAGGATGAACACGAGCACCGCGATGACGACGAACGTCACCCAGTTCGCCGACGACGACGGCACGACGGTCGACATGAAAATCGCGGTCGCGCCGAAGAATGCGGCGATTCCGTAAATGATCAGCACCGTGCCGCGGTGGCTGAAGCCGAGCTCGCGCAGACAATGGTGCAGGTGGCCTTTGTCCGGCGCGAAGATCGGCCGCTTGTTCACCACCCGCCGGACGATGGCGAAGAACGTGTCCGACAGCGGCACGCCGATGATGAGCAGCGGCGTCACGAACGAAACGATCGTCACCTGCTTGAACCCGAGCATCGACAGCGTCGCCAGGCTGAAGCCGAGGAACAGCGAGCCCGAGTCGCCCATGAAAATCTTTGCAGGATGGAAATTGTACCTCAAGAATCCGATGATGCCGCCGAGCAGCGGCGCGCTGAGCAGCATGACCGGCTCGGAGCCCATGATGACGGCCATGACGAGAATCGTCGCGATCGCGATGCCGGAAACACCGGCCGCAAGGCCGTCCAGTCCGTCGATCAGATTGATCGCGTTCGTGCAGCCGACGATCCACAGAATCGTCAGCGGAATCGCCAGCCATTCCGCCACCGGCTCAATCGTCGCGCCGAACGGGATGTTGAGCAGACTGATGCGGATGCCGAAACCGAACACGACGACGCAGGCGGCCGCAATCTGCCCCAGCAGCTTCACCTTTGCCGACAGTTCGAACCGGTCGTCGAGCGCGCCGATCAGCACGATGATCGTGCCGCCCGAGAGGAGCGCCGCGATGAACCGCTTGTCATATCCGCTCAGCATCGCATCCGGCAGGAACGGCAGAAGGGCGAAAAGCCCTATCGCGAACGCGGCGTAGATCGCCAGTCCTCCAAGCCGCGGCATAATGCGCGTATGTACCTTGCGTGCATTCGGCTTGTCGACGGCGCCGATCTTGAACGCAAGCGCCTTGACCGCCGGCGTCAGAAGCAGCGACATCGTTGCAGCGATGATAAATCCGATAACGAGGTAAACGCCCGTGGGCATCATCACACTCTCCCGTACAAGCATTGCTGCGTTGCAACCGGATTTGCCGCTTGCCCGCGCGCACGGGTTGCGGCAAAACCATAACGAATGCATTATACGCCTCTTGGGAATGAAAATCCATCCTCGTTTTCAGCCGATTTTCACAGGCAAAACGGCTGCACCCACCGAATCAAGCGAAAGTCGGGCCGATTTGATCATGCAGCTTAAATTTTCTTCATCTCCGTCTCGCGCACCGAGGCCGGCCGCTCCCCGAGTTTCCGGCCCGCGCGCAGCACTTTCAGCACAAAACGCGGCAGCGCGGCCATCCGGCCCGCGCGCGAAGGCTGGCGAAGCAGCCGGTACAGCCATTCCAGCCCGAGCTTCTGAAAAAACACCGGCGCCCGCTTCGTCCGTCCCGCGATCACGTCGAAACTGCCCCCGACCCCCATCATGACGGGCACGCCGAGCTCATGCTTGTAGCGCGCGATCCACGGTTCCTGCGTCGTCAGCGCGTCGCGCGCGACGAACAGGAGATCCGGCGCGGCTTCCCGGATCGCGGCGACAACGCCGGCGTCATCCTCCGGTCCGAAATAGCCGTTCCGCCAGCCGGCGATCCGGACCAGCGGGTAGCGCTCCTGCAGACGCCGCGCGACTTCCTCGACGACTTCCTGGCGCGCGCCGAGCAGATACGCCGACCAGCGCCGCCGCTCGCCCTCCCGCATCAGTTCGTGCAGCAGGTCGAACCCGGCGACGCGCTCCGGCACCGGATTGCCGGCGAAGCGGGACGCCCAGACGATGCCGGCGCCATCCGGCACGATCAGTTCCGCCTGCTCCATGACGCGGTAATAATCGGGCCGCTCAAGCGCCGCCATCACCATGATCGGGTTCCCGGTGATCACCTGCGTCGGACGCCGCGCTTCGACCGCCCGCGCGAGATATTCCACCGTCTCCGCCATATTCATCTTCGAGAACGGCAGGCCGAAAATCGGCACCGCCGGATAATCGGGCTTCTGGCTCATGTCGTCACCCCTTATGCCATGCCGCGCAGCGTCTCCACGACAAGCTGCGCCGGCCGGCGCGCTTCCCGGCGCAGCGCTTCGATCGCGGAACCGTACCGCTCCCGCCAGGCCTCCGCGCCTTCCGGCGTCAGCAGGCCGTCAGCCGCGGAAGCGAACGCCTCCGCATCGAGCGCTTCCGTCGTCCCGATCGGCGCAAGACCGAGCCGGGCGAGAAAATGATCGATCTTCGGATCGTAGGACAGCCCGAGCATCGGCACGCCGCGGTTCGCGGCGTAGATGAGCGCGTGCAGCCGCATGCCGAAGATCAGGCAGCAGCGCCCGACCTCGAGCAGCATCCGCTGCGGATCGTCGCCGGGCTCGGCGAGCTCGGCGGCGTCCCCCGCGCCCAGCGCGGCCAGCCGATCCATCACGGCACGCGACGCCTCCGCGTCATCCGGCGTGTGCAGCGGCAGGAAGCGCAGCCGCACGGCGCGCCGGCGGACAAGGGCGGCCAGCGCCTCCGCGACCCGCGCCAGGTCGGCGCCGTCGGGCCGCCAGCGGCGCACCGACACGCCGACCACCGGCGCGGCGCCGTCATCGCCCGGGCCTTGGCCGCCCATGCCATCCCCGGCGCGCGCCTCCGCATCCGGAGGCAGCGGCAGCCCCATCACCGGATCGGGCACCACCCCGATCCGCTCGCGCGCCACGCCGAAGCGCGCGAGCAGCGCGGCGCTCTCCTCATCCCGCACCGTCACGATGCGGGATGCGTTCATCGCCGCGCGCACCAGCGGGCGCAGCCACGCCCGCTTGACCGGCCCGATCCCCTGGGCGTAGACGAACACCGGCTTGCCCAGCAGCCGGGCCAGCCCGACGATCCCCGTGTAATAGGGGATCGTCTTCGCGCTCGTCGCGTCCTGCAGCAGGCTGCCGCCGCCGCTGATCAGCGCGTCGCAGCCGCGCAGCGTCCGCAGCACCTCGGCGGGCCGCATCCGGTGCGCGGCCTCGACGCCGTGCGCCGACTGCGTCCAGGCCGGATCGCCGGACAGGACAACCGGCTCAATCTCCACACCGGCCGCCCAGGCTTCCTCCCGGAGCGCCGTCACGATCGAACGAAGCACCGCTTCATCCCCGCTGTTGCGAAACCCGTAATAGCCCGAGATCGCTACGCGGAACGCCGCTTGCCCTTCGCGGAGAGCGCCCATCGCCGCCACGCTCCTTCCCCGAGCTGCCACAGGGCGATCAGGATGAGCCCGATGATGAGGCCGAGTCCCAGACCGAGCAGACAGCGGATCAGCGACAGCAGAATCGGCGAATGGATATGCGCGAACGTGTCCACCATCGACAGCTGCCCGAGAACGCCGGCGATCATCAATACCCATGCCGCCCGATAGCGGAACGACAAGAACAGACCGAGGACGAACAGCGGATGCGCCAGCAGAAACTCCTTCGTGCGCGGCCGGACGCCGAACGTCGACTCGAGGAAATTCCGGAACGCGAGCTCGATGGACGTCACCTGGCCGGAGTTGCCCGTGCGCGTCATATAATAGTAGCCGACGCCCGCCAGCACGACCGCGACAACGACGCCGAGCACCGTCACCTTAAGCCGCAGCAGCTTGCGCAGCTGCCCGGATACGGACCGCCCGGTGTACAGGAACACGTACAGCGCGACGAGGAAGATCGGCGCCGCATGCAGCACGCTGACGCCGCGGAACTGCTGCAGCACCAGGCTGTACGTCACATTCGTCAGCAGGCCGAAGACGAACGCCGTGCCGCAGAGCGACAGCAGCGACGTCGCCGCGAACAGGAAAACAGCCGAAACAAGCCGCCTGCCCGCCGGGTGGCCGTCGAACAGCCACCGGCCGCCGAACAGCCGCTCATCGTCCGCGCCAGCCGGGTCGGCATCGCCGAACCCGCCGACCGGCCGCCGGTCGCCTTCGGTATGCGCGCGCACGCGTCCGAGCGCCCAGATGACGGCCAGCGTCGGCGCCGCCACCGACGCGCCGAGCGCCAGCGCCTGCTCCAGCAGCGACGGGCTGAGCACGAACAGGCCGGCGCTGCCGACAAGACCGATAACGAATGCGATCAGCCCGAAGCCGCGCAGGAACGCATCGAGGAGCAGCGCGATGATCGCGATCGCTCCCAGCGCGACGACCGCGCGCAGAACCTTCTGCCACCCTTCATACCGGTAATCAAACGGCTCGGCGAAGCCCGCCTTGAAGCCGAACCGTTCCAGCTTCGCGACGGCCCCTTCCTCGCCGTCCCGGCCGTCCAGCGCCGCGACCAGGTTGTCCAGCGGATCGGTGATCGTCGGTTTCGACGCGCTGCGCATCGGCGCGGCGTTCAGATAGAACATCCGGATGTTCCGGTCCTTCGCCGCCAGCAGGAAGCGGTCGGCGATGGCGGCGGGACTCATCGTGGACGCGTCGTTCTCGGACAGCGAGTACAGCCGCACGACATCGTAATCCGTCTCGAAAGCCAGCGTCGCGAAGCCTGCCTGCGGCGTGCGCATGTTCTCGATCGCCGCAAGCCCGAAACCGTACTTGTTCAGCAGCGACGCGAAATGATCCAGGCTCTGCATCTGCGCCTGGTCGCCGAAGCCTGTCGCCTCGGTGCCCTCGAACAACAGACGCTCCACGCCGAGCTCGGCGAACCGGCCGAGCATTTCGTCCATCAGGTCCGGATCGTAAGGACGAATCCGGTCCGTAAGACGCGGCAGCAGGCGGAAACCGGCAGCCGCGAGCTCTTCCAGCGTCAGCGGGTCCGGCTCCATCGGCCGAAGCTGCGCATCCTCGACCGACGTCTCCAGCACAAGGCCGGGCTTGCCGCCGAAAGACCAGGTCCGGACCGCGTTTCCGCTAGCCTCGAACGCCCGCCGGAACAGCGGTTCGAGCGCCTCGGCAGCCTTCTCGTCCGCAAACAGCACATACGTGTAGTTCTCATCCGCCGGAGCGGGCTCTCCCTGCAGCAAAGCGGCCTGCATGGAGTTGTAGACGGTGATCCGTCCCGCCCGGGCGAAATCGTCCAGCGACCCTTCGAACACGGCCAGCGTCGTCACGCCGGCCTCCTTGAGCTGCGCCAGCTTCTCTTCCATGAACTGCTGCGGATGCGCCTGATAGGAAGCGACCAGCAGCAGATCGCGGTAATCGAAGACGAACTCGACCGTTTTCGACTTCTGCTCCATCTGATGACGAACGAAACCGAGCGGCAGCGCCGCAAGCACGCCCAGCGCCGTCAGCACCAGGAGCAGCCGGCGCGCCGCCCGGTTCCAGAATCGATAGGCTTGTGGCAAAGTGTCCACTCCTTAACTTCGATTGTCCACCCGCGCCATCACTTCGGCGGTCAGGCGGGCGAGCGCCGCCTCCGCTTCTTCCCGCTTGCTTCTGCGCACGGCGAAATAGACTTTGATCTTCGGCTCCGTGCCCGACGGACGCAGGCAGAACCAGGAACCGTCCGCCAGCATGAACTTCAGCACGTTCTCCGGCGGCAGGCCGTCCAGTCCCGGAAGATAGTCGAGCACCCGCTCCACCTTGACTCCGGCGACTTCCGCGGGCGGCGCCGTCCGCCAGTCCTCCATGATGCCCTGAATCTTCCGGACGCCGTCCAGCCCTTTCAACGTGCGCGATTCCAGACTTTCGAAATAATACCCGTAGGTCTCATACAGTTCGAGCAGCACATCGTACAGCGTCTTGCCCTGCCGCTTGTACCAGGCGGCCGCCTCGGCGATCAGCAGCGAGGCGACGACCGCGTCTTTGTCCCGCGCATAGTGCCCCGCGAGATAGCCGTAGCTTTCCTCATAGCCGAACAGGAACGTCGCTTCGCCCGTCTGCTCGTAGCGCGTCATCCGCTCCCCGATGTACTTGAACCCGGTGAGCGTGTTGTCGACGCGGACGCCGAAGCTGCGGGCGATGTCGGCCCCCATCTCGCTCGTGACGATCGTCTTCACGACGGCTCCGTTGTCGGGCAGCCGGCCCGCTTCGCGCAGCGCCGTGAGCAGATAGTGCACCAGAATGGCGCCGGACTGGTTGCCGGTCAGCACGACATACTCGCCGCGCTCGTTCTTCACGACGGCGCCCATCCGGTCGCAGTCCGGGTCGGTGCCGATGATGAGGTCGGCGCCTTCCCGCTTCGCCTGCTCAATCGCCATCGCGAACGCTTCCCGCTCTTCCGGGTTCGGCGACTTCACCGTCGGGAATCCGCCGTCCGGCTTCTCCTGCTCGGCGACGACCCGCACGTTGCCGAAGCCGGCCAGCTTCAGCACTTCCCGCACCGGCACGTTGCCCGCGCCGTGCAGCGGCGTATAAATAATGGAAAGCTCATTTCCCGCGCCGGCTTTCAGCAGCCCGGGCCGCAGGCTCTGGGCCGCGACCGTCTCGTGGTACGCCCGGTCTTCGCGCTCGCCCAGCCAGACGATCAGCCCGGCTTTCTCGGCCTCCCCGCGGGCCATCCGCTTCACTTCCGCGAAGCTCTTCACCTTCCGGATATGGCCGATCACTTCCTCCGCGAGATCCGGGACAATCTGGCACCCGTCGGGTCCGTAAACTTTGTATCCGTTATATTCCGGCGGATTGTGGCTCGCCGTCATCACGATGCCGGCATCCGCGCCGAGATGGCGCACCGTGAACGACAGCTGCGGCGTCGGGCGGAGCCCCGGCCACAGATACGTCTTGATGCCGTTGGCCGCCAGCACTTCCGCGGCCGTCAGGGCGAACGCGTCCGAATTGCGGCGCGAATCGTGCGCGATCACCACGGCGGGCTGCGCCTTGCGGCCGAGCAGCCAGTTCGCCAGCCCCTGCGTCGCCTTGCCGACCGTGTAGGCGTTCATCCGGTTCGAGCCGGCGCCCATCACGCCGCGCAGGCCGCCCGTCCCGAACTCGAGATCCCGGTAGAACCGGTCCGCAATCTCCTGCTCCTGTCCTTCAAGCGCCCGCAGCTCGCGCTTCGTCTCTTCATCGATCGACGGATCCGCGAGCCACGCCCGATATCGCTCAAGAGCTTCACCCAGCTCCATCATCGTCCCCACTCCTTGCTCGACATCATGATTCCTCAATCGTCCGGCCGGCGCGCCTCAGGCGCCGGCGTTGCCGTCCCCGTCCGTCAGGGCGAACATGATCTCGCCCTCGACGACCGTCTTGCCATCCACCGACGCGACCGCCTTGCCCTTGCCGATCGGCCCCTTGAGGCGGATGATCTCGACCGACAGCGTCAGCGTGTCGCCCGGCGTTACCTGACCCCGGAAGCGGAGATTGTCGATTCCGGCGAACATCGCAATCTTTCCGCGATTCGCTTCGACCATCAGGATGGCGACGGCGCCGACCTGCGCGAGCGCCTCGACGATCAGCACGCCGGGCATGACCGGAAAGTCCGGAAAATGCCCCGCAAAAAAAGGTTCGTTCATCGTTACGTTTTTCAGCCCGACGGCCCGCACGCCCGGTTCCACTTCCAGAATCCGGTCAATCAGCAGAAACGGCGGGCGATGCGGTATGATCGCCTGAATCTGTCTGACATCCATCACGACATCATCATCCTCCCTCAGGATCGGCTGCATAAAATTTCGCGGAACCATCAAGAATAATAATACCCTTCGCGAACCTGCAGATCGCGGAGGTTCAGATAAGGGAGCTTGTCCAGCAGGGATCGAAGCATCCCGCGGGGCAAGCTCCTTTTCGGCCTGATCGCCGGTCCGTCAGCCCGGCTGACGGCTGTTGAGCGCCCTGAACTTCACGATATACATGACCGATGTGACGAACGAGAACGCGATAACGCACCAGAGCAGCGCAACGCCATACGGCAGATCCAGGAAAATGAACATCAGCGCCACATAGAACAGCACCGTCGTCAGCTTGCCCATCCAGTTTGCCTTGACCGTTTTTTTGCCCCGGAAATGGAAAAACGCCGACCCCGCGATCATCCCGATGTCACGGATGAACAGCAGCACCGCCGCCGCCCACGGAATAATGCCCGCCATAAGCAGCGACACGATGACGGCGATCAGCATCAGCTTGTCGGCAAGCGGATCAAGCAGCGCGCCCGCCGTCGTCTCCAGGCCTCTGGACCGTGCAATGTATCCGTCCAGAACATCGGTCAGCCCCGCAGCGGTGAAAACGATGAACGCCGAGATCATATGCCCGTTCGCGAATACGATCAAATAGACGGGAATCAGCAAAAACCGCAAAGCCGTGAGCATATTCGGCAGATTCAACGTCTCCCCTCCCCCTCTGTCTGTCTCCGCGTTTGGAGCCGCCTTCCAAGTTCCCCAACCATTATACCGCTTGACCGTCAAAAATAAAACCGCCGCACCCCGCAGCATTCTTTCCGACACGCAGGAACATTTTTCCGTCCAATCCTTCAGAATGCGCGTCTTCCGGCCGTTAATATAAGAGTAGACTGCCTGACGGCCGCAAGAGCGCAAGGAGGATGACATTGATGCAAACGAAACAAAGACATGGCACAATCGGCATTCGCCTGATCGCCGCAATCACCGCGCTGATCCTGCTGGCGCTGCCCGCCGCGTGGGCGGCTGCAGCAGACGAAACGGTGAAAGCGATCGAGTTCGCCGGCATCGGCAACACCCTGTCGATGTACGTCGATGAGAAGCAGCAGGTATCCGCCGTCGCGGAATTGTCCGGCGGCAGCTACAAGGATGTGACGTTCGAAGCCGTATGGAGCACGTCCAACAGCAGCGTCGTCCAGGTGGACAAGGGGCTGCTGACGGCGAAAGCTTCCGGCTACGCCGACATCACGGTGAAGTATGCTTCCGCATCGAAAACGATGCGCGTCACCGTCACCCACGAATATGACAAGGTCGAAATCGCATCGTCCGGCGGCAGCCCGATCAACTCGACGCTCGAACTCGAGCTCGGCGACGATCTCGAGCTGAAGCTCCTCGCGTACAAGAACGGCGCCTCTTCGGACGTGACCGATGACGCGGAATGGAGCACCTCGAATGAAGCCATCGCCCGGGTGGAAGGCGGCAAAGTCGAACTGTCCGCTCCGGGTTCGGTGACGATTTCGGCCCGGTACAAAGGCCGCACCGACAGCGTCAAACTGAATGTGACCTCGCCCTACGAATCGCTGTCGCTGGCTCCGGAAGAGCTGATCGAGTTCCGCTACGGCGATGCGGGCGTGCAGCTCACGGCAACGGCCGCATTGAAGAACGGCGGCAGCGAAGACGTGACGGCGAAGGCAAGCTGGGTGTCCGCCGACCCGTCGGTGGCCACCGTGAAGAACGGCCTCGTGAAGCCGGCCGGCGTCGGCACGACGACGGTTCGCGCCGAATACCTCGGCGTGCATGAGCAGGTGACGGTCGTCGTGCGGCCCGCCTACGCCGCCCTGCGCCTGTCGGCGGACAAGCCGCTGCACCTGCTTCTGGGGAGCGATCCGGTGCCGCTGCAAGCCTTCGCGGCGAACCATCCGGATGAACCGGAAGACGACGTCACGGCGCTCGCCGAATGGAAATCATCCAATGTTTATGCAGTGACCGTTGCGGACGGCGTCGTGACGGCCAAGGAAGAAGGCAAGGCCCGGATCACGGCATCGTACAAGGGCCGCACGGTCGGCATTGATGTGACCGTCTATCCGCACATCCGGTCGATTGCGATCGACAAGGAATCGATCGACGCATTCGAAGACGGCGAAGGCACGCTGCCCAAGGTCACCGGCGAGTCGCTTGCCGGCGCGTCGATCGATGTGTCCGGCCTGGCCGAATGGACCTCGGCGAACACCGATGTCGTCACCGTCGAAGACGGCAAGTGGTTCGCCCGCGGCCTCGGCGAGACGGTGCTGACGGCGCGCGTCGGCACGCGCACGGCGCAGGTGAAGATCACCGTGCAAGAAGAGCCGCTGGCGCTGCTGTCCGACACCGAAGAATTGACGGTGGTCGCCGGCAAGTCGATTCCGCTGCCGGACGTAAGGCTTATCCTGAAGAACGGCAACACGGTCGAGGACATGGAATCGAAGCTGGAATGGACCACGTCGTCGCCGAACATTCTGGTGGCCGGCAATGAGCTCAAAGGATTGCTGACAGGCCGCTACACGCTGACCGCGACCTACCTCGGCAAGAAGCTCACGTTCCGCGTCACCGTCGAGCAGGAGATCGTCCGGCTTGAAGCAAGCCCGGCATCGATCGAGCTGAACCCGGGCAAGTCGAAGTCGATCAAAGTAACGGGTTACTACAAGAACGGCAAATCGGTCACGCTGAGCAACAAAGTCGTCTGGACGTCGAGCAATCCGTCCGTCGTCTCCGTAAGCGGAAGCAAAGTGAAGGCCGCCGCCGCCGGACAAGCGTCCGTGGTTACCGAATACCAGGGCATTCCGCTCATCGTGCAGGTATCGGTCGTGCCGAAGCTGACCAAGCTGACCGCGTCGGTGAAGTCGCTGGAGCTGGCGCCCGGCGCAGCCGAACAGGTACGGCTGACTGCCGTATTTGACAAGACGGAAGAGGCTGACGTCACGTCGCTGGCCGCATGGACGTCCTCGAACGAACGCGTTGCCGTCGTGTCGGGCGGACAGATCAAAGCGCTGGCACAGGGCACGGCGACGATCAAGGCATCGTACGGCGGCAAGACCGTATCCATCCGGGTCAAGGTGAAATAAATCCGGATTTCAGGCACAAGAAGGGCGCCCCGCCCGTCGCAATGACGGAGCGGGGCGCCCGTTTTCACGGCTGAACCGCGTTTCCGATTTCATTTCAGGACTCGGCGAAAATCAGATCGTACATGTGCTTCCACGTCTCCCAATTCCAGACGTCATCCGGCGATCCGCCGCCGAGTTTCGTATAACCGATATACAAACCTGCAATCAGCGCCGCGATGAGGAGCAGCGGCACGATGGCCGCGCGCAGCGTCCGCAGCAGCGCTCTTACAGCCGGATGGCGCCTTGGCTTGCCGGGTTTGCCCGAACCGCCTTCGGACGGCCGCTTCGCACCCGTCCCCGACTCGCCGGCCGGCCGCACCGGACGGGCCGCCGTTTCGGTGCGAACCGGTTCCGTCTCCCTTGCCGGCGCCTTCGGCCGGTCTTGTCCGTTAATCATGTCTCATCCCGTTTCGCTCAAGCGCGCAGTCCGTTGGCCAGACTCATCATCGTGTCGGCGGATGACAGCGCGCGTGCGCTGAGTTGATAGGCTCGCTGCACCATCAGCAGCTCCGACATTTCCGTCTCCAGTTGGACATTGGATTGCTCGAGGGCGCCCTGCGTAATCCGGACATCGTCCTCTTCGCCCGGCAGCACGTCGCGGAACACATCCGCGGCATCAACGCCGTCTGCTATCGTGTACAGATTGTCCGCCGCAGCCAGCAGCGCATCCGGTCTCACCGGTTCGACCAGTTTCAGCTGCCCGAGCGCCAGACGATCGCTTCCGTCAACGGAGACGGCGCTTACCCTGCCCTGCGCGTCAACTTGCAGCTCGTATCCGGCAGGCAGGAGAAGCGGACCTTCCGCGCCGCCCTCATCCCGGACGACGACCGGATAGCCGTCCGCGGTTGTCACGACAATGTCGCCCGCTGCGTTCAGCGTCGCCCGGAAGGCGCCGCTGCGCGTATAAGCCCGCGTTCCCGCATCGTCCGTAATCACTTCGAACAACGCATTGCCGTGAATCGCGAGATCATACGGATTGTCGGTGATTTGAATCGACCCTTGCGACAAATCCTGCTGCACTTGCGTCATCCGCGCGCCCCAGCCAATCGTGAAGCCGAGCGGCGTCAGCCGGCCCGCTTGCGCGAACCGTTCATCCTGCTGCTTCGCGGTCGTAAGCAGATCCTCGAATGAGGCGCTCTTGCGCTTGTAGCCCGCGGTATTCAGGTTCGCGATGTTGTCGGCGATCAGATCGAGCTTGCGCTGCATCGCGTTCATTGACGTCATCGCGTTAATCATCGAGCTGTTCATCGAACCGCCCCTTTCCCGCTTTCATCCTGCATCATAACCGAAATTCGACGCGAAAGCTAGACCTTGCCGACCTCGTTGACCGCCTTGCCCAGGCTTTGGTCATAGAACTGGATGACCTTCTGGTTCGATTCGTACGCGCGAAGCGCGCTCATCAGGTCGACCATCGCCTGCGCCGCGTCCACATTGGAACGCTCCAGATAGCCTTGCCGCACCTCGATGAGGTCACCGGCTTCAGCCGCCCGCGCCAGATCCGCATCCTCGTCGTTCAGCCGGAACTTGCCGTACCCTTCCTGAACGAGGCGGTTCGGATTCTCGATGACCGTGATCAGCAACTGGACGCCGGCATCCGCGCCGTCCGCATCAACGAACCGCAGGTCGCCGGTCAGCGACAGCCGGTCGAGGCTCAAACCCGGCGGGAACTGAATCGGATTGTTGTCCGTTCCGAGGACGAATGAACCGTCGTTCGTGACAAGGAATCCTTCGTCATTCACCAGGAACGATCCGTTCCGCGTATAGCGGATGCCGCCGTCCCGATCCTGCACCGTGAAGAACGCCTGCGGCCGGAACACGACGTTGCCGTCAGCGTCAATCGCCTTCCCGGAACGGTCGAACCGAAGTCCCGGGACCTGCAGATTAGCCTGAATGGCGAAATCCGACATTCTGCCGGTCGCGTACGCGTCGCCCTGGATATGGACCGACAAGCTCTCTTCCGCGAACACGCCGGTGTTCACAGCGCCGATTCTTGCAGGCTTGTCCCCTTCGATGCCGGTCAGATACAGCAGCATTTCCGGGAACGATCGGCCTACCGGTGTGACCTGCTTGTACCCCGGCGTATTCAGATTCGAAATATTGTTCGTAACCGTATCATGCCGCCGCTGCTGGGTAACCATCCCTGCCGCGGCCGTATACAAACCGCGAAGCATGATCTTCCTCCCTTCACTCGTCCAGGCCGGCTTCCGGCCATGCCGCAAAAACACTTACGGCTATTTTATCGGCATTCCGGTCCCGAATTGTGAATCGGATGTCTCAGAGCTTCTTCGAGCTGACCTTGTCCAGGTTCTCCAGCATGATGCCCGTGCCTTTCACGACGCAGTGCATCGGATCTTCCGCAATCAGCACCGGCACTTTCAGCTCGTCGGCCAGCAGCGCGTCCAATCCGTCAAGCAGCGCGCCGCCCCCCGTCAGAATGACGCCGCGGTCGATGATATCCGCCGACAACTCCGGCGGCGTCCGTTCCAGCACCGCCTTGGCGGCCTGGACGATCGACATGACCGAATCCCAGAGCGCTTCCCGCACTTCCTCCGAGCGGATCGTCACCGTCTGGGGCAGCCCGGTCACCATGTCGCGTCCGCGGATGTCCATCGATTCCTTTCGCCCGTCCGGATGGACCGAGCCGATGCGGATTTTGATGTCCTCGCTTGTCCGCTCGCCGATCAGCAGCTTGTATTTGTTTTTGATATATTTCATGATCTCGGAGTCGAATTTGTCGCCCGCCACTTTGATGGACGAGGCCGTGACGATGTCGCCCATGGACAGCACCGCGACATCCGTCGTGCCGCCGCCGATGTCGACGACCATGTTGCCGCTTGGCTGGAAAATGTCCATGCCGGCTCCGATCGCCGCCGCCTTCGGCTCCTCCTCGAGAAACACTTCCTTGGCCCCGCTTCGTTCAGCCGCTTCCCGGATCGCTTTCTGTTCGACCGACGTGATGTTCGTCGGCGCGCAGATCAGGATGCGCGGACGGCTGTACCATTTCCGACCCCCGACCCGGTTGATGAATGACTTCAGCATTAGTTCCGTAATCTCAAAGTCGGCGATCACGCCGTCCTTCAGCGGACGGATCGCCACGATGTTGCCCGGCGTCCGGCCGACCATCCGTCTCGCTTCTTCGCCGACGGCCAGCACCCGCTTCGACTCGCTTTCAATGGCGACGACGGAAGGTTCGTCCAGCACGACGCCCCTGCCTTTGACATGAATGGATACATTGGCTGTTCCGAGATCGATTCCGATATCTTTGCCCAACATTTCTGCATGTCCCCCAACCCGAAAATTATCAGGGCGTTTCAACCGGCACCCAAGGCTTGTCCATTTGCAAGCCGCCTGAAAAAAGGCCTGTCCGGACTCGACGAATACCGCGCGCCGTACCGTCCCGCCGGGACAAAGGCACACGGTATGTCATGAAATGTCGCTCGATTCCAAATCGGCCCATAATCGATATCAATTCGCTATTGTTGTCCGAAATCCTCTATTTTTGTAGAAGAATTAACCGTTTTTTCCGGCCGTTATCGCTTCGCGTTTCTTCCCTGCCGATTTCTTGTATTTGATCTTCGTCGCTTCGCCGCCCCGCAGATGCCGAATCGATTTGTGGTACTCGAGAATGTGCTTCACCTGGTCCGCAAGGTCGGGATTGATCTCCGGCAGCCGCTCGGTCAGATCCTTGTGTACCGTGCTTTTCGAAACGCCGAACTCCTTCGCGATCGTTCGAACGGTATTTCTCGTCTCGACGATGCATCTGCCGATTTTGATCGTCCGTTCTTTGATGTAATCGTGCACGTTCCCGCCTCCCAACTCGGAATAGTTTGGTACATTATATGAGTCGGGGAGGTTTATATTCGCCGTGGTCAAGCGTGACAAGCCTGACGGTACAAATTATTTTCCGGGAAATAAACGCCGCCCCGGGAACACCATCCTGCACCGTACGGGCGCGTCCGGAGCGACGGGATGGGAAAGCCGTTTGCAAAAAAAGGAAAGCAGGGGTTCCCCTGCTTTCCCGGCTTAGCCTTCGTGCACTTCTGCGCCGCCGGTCCGTCCGGCCCGCCTGTGCGACCAATGGCCTGCATGGTCTGTTCGCATCATTCTTCTTCGTCAAGCAGTGCCAACGGATTGACCGGCGTGCCGTTCTCGCGGACTTCGAAGTGAAGATGTACGCCGAGATCTTTCTCCAGCTCGCTGCGTCCCGCCTTCGCGATCAGCGTGCCTTGCTTCACTTCGTCGCCGACCTTGACGTTGATTTCGCTCAGGCTCTGGTACACGGTGACAAGCCCGTCCGGATGCGCGATTTCGACAATATAACCGTTCGTCGGATGCTGCTCGGCTACCGTCACCTTGCCGCTCATCGCGGCAGCGACATCGAAGGCCGCATTGTCAGGCCGCGCCAGATCGATGCCCATGTGCGGCATGAACGTCGTGCCGGACACCAGAAGCGCCTGCTGCCGTTCTTCACTCGGCGCATCCGCGTCATAGTGCGGGAGAACGATCTCCAGCTCCGAGCGGTCGACGACCGGCCATTGCAGCGTTTCGCCGTCCGCAATGACCTCCAGCGTACGCTCATCGGCCACGGCTTCATCGGTATTCGTCACGTCGCTCACTTCAGCGGACTCGTCATCTGCAGGCTTGACTTCCGACTTGTCGGTCCCCTGATAGAGCCACATGATCGTTACGATGATTGCCGCCGCGGCCATGAACAATGCCGGAGAAACCCATTTCTTCGACAGCAATCTCTTCCAACCGGACGATTTGGCGGCTCCGCTTCGGGACAGCCCGGAAGCTTCCTCAAGCGGTTTCTGCTTGTCTTGTTCATTCATTTTTTGATCACCTCACCAGCCATTGTTGCCAGTGAGGAATCTTTTATACGTCGCTGAAATGATAATTTTCAAGTTTTGAAACTTTCGAACGATGCCGCAAGACTCGCAGATCGGACAAGCCTTGTTCCCCGGTAATAGTAGGCCAGAATCTGCTCCGCGTCATTGCCCGCCTTGGCCAGCGCCTGCGCCCCCCATTGGCTCATGCCTACGCCATGTCCGTAGCCGTAGCACACCAGCGTGATCCGTCCGTCTTCGATCCGCCAGCTGAAGTTGGCGGACGGCAGATCCAGCGCCTCCCGCACCTCCCGTCCGGTGAGCACCTTCTTCCCGATCCGGATCTCTTTCACACTTCGGCCCGCCGTCCGGCTCAGCACCTCGATGCCGCCCTTTCGGTCCCGCTTGCGGATGCCCAGGCGGTCATAGAATTCGTCCAGCTCCATTTCGACCTTCTGTTCGAAACGCGGCGACAGCTGCGCGTCCCAGGGGCTGGGCACGCTTCTCAGATACGGAACCTCCACGGACCAGTAATCTTCGGCATTCTCCGTATAACCGCCGCTTGTCGAGAAATAGGCCGCCTGAATCGGCTCGCCCTCGTAGGTCAGCACGAGCCCCTGCGTCTCGGCGACCGCTCGTCCGATCCGCGCCAGCTCTTCCTCCCGTTCAAGCCGCATTTCCCGGATTTTCTTCAGCGGCACATACACCTGGTCGGCCTCGCCGTCCGTCACATCATATTCCCGTTTTACATCGCCGGTATCTTGCGCTGCGGTGAACAGTTTGCGGATGATATAGGTTCTGGCCGCAATCGCCTGCGCCTTTAGCGCTTCAAGCTCGAAATCGGCCGGCATCTCTCCCGCTACGACGCCGAGAACATACGTCTCCAGCGGCACCGTTTCCACACGCCCCTCTTCCGCCAGGTAGACGCGCACCAACGGCTCGTCCGGCGCTTCGTCCTTCCCGGCGGCGCCGCCTTCACCATCTGCGGAATCGCCGGCCTGTCCGACCGCTCCGTGGGTCTGCTCTCCGTTCCCATCTTTCCGATCGCCGCTTCCGGATTCCGGCATCCGCGGTCTTCCTGCCAATTCGCTGCTGCCGGCTTCCGAAGCTTCCGCCGCCATGACCTCCGGAATCCCGTCGGATTTTGTATGCGAAGCGCCGGATTCCGACACCCCGCCGCCCGCGGACATCAACTTCAGGAACATGGCCGCCGCCATGCCGAGCAGAAACGCCGCCATCCAGCCCGAAGTTCCAACACCGCCCTGCAGGATGCGCCTCCATGCCGTTCTCCGTCTCATTGTGTCTGCCCTCCAATCGACGCTGGTACGTCTGCTTGAATCTCTCATCCGCCGGCCTTGGTACATCCTATGAAGCCGTTTGGTAGGGCAGAACCACAAAACCTCGGTCAAGCGAAAATGCCGGCAGCTTGCGGATTTCCGGCCGCTTCTATTTCGATGAAAGCGCATTTGTATCCCGAATGGAAGAAATGAATCGTTCCGGAAATAAAAAAGAACGCGTCTTTCGCAACGCGTTCTGATGATCGTTCTGCTTGCTTCACGCCCAGGAAGGCCTGACTTGAATGCGGGCGCGCTCCTCGCGGGCGAAGACCGCCTCGGCCGGCACTTCCCCTTCCGCTTCCTCGAGGCAGAAGGCCTGCGCTTCTTCCGCCGCCCGGGCAAGCGCGGCTTCCGCCTCAATCCGGCGGATGTCCGCGCCGAGCGCCGCCAGCTTCTCCGTAATCCCCAAGTATCCGCGGTCAATATGATGAACGCCCGTGATCTCGGTCTCGCCTTCGGCGCGCAGCGCGGCACAGATCAGCGCGGCTCCGGCGCGCAGATCGGTGGCGCACACCTTGGCGCCGACGAGTTTCGCACCGCCCGTTACGATCGCGGACCGCCCTTCCACACGGATCTGTCCCTGAAGCTTGCGGAATTCCTCCACATGCATGAACCGGTTCTCGAACACCGTCTCCGTCACGACGCTCGTGCCTTCCGCCACCATGAGCAGCGCCATGATCTGCGACTGCATATCGGTGGGAAATCCCGGGTGCGGGAGGGTCTTCACATCGACGGCGCGCAGCGGACGGCTTACCGTCACGCGGATGCCGTTCTCGCATTCCCCGAAATCGACGCCCATTTCTTCCAGCTTCGAAATCACCGGGGTCAAATGGTCGGCAATTGCGCCTTCAATCATTACATCTCCGCCGGTTATGGCGGCGGCAACCATATAAGTGCCGGCTTCCACCCGATCGGGGATTACCGTATGTTCCGCACCGTGCAGCATGTCGACCCCTTCGATGCGGATCATGCTCGTACCCGCGCCTCGCACGACGGCGCCCATGCTGTTCATGAAATTCGCCAGATCGACGATTTCCGGTTCCCTCGCCGCATTCTCGATGATGGTCGTCCCTTCCGCAAGAGAGGCGGCCATCATGATGTTCTGCGTGGCGCCGACGCTCGGCACATCGAGGTAGATCTTCGCGCCTTTCAGCCGTCCGTGCGTGCGCGCTTCTATGTAACCTTGCCCCAGGGCGATGTCAGCGCCCATCGCTTCGAAGCCTTTCAGGTGCTGGTCAATCGGGCGCGTGCCGATGGCGCATCCGCCAGGCAGCGAGATGCGCGCCTGTCCGAATCGCGTCAGCAGAGGTCCCATCACGAGGAAGGAAGCCCGCATTTTACGGACCAGTTCATATGGTGGTTCGAAGCTTTGCAGTGATGAAGCATCAACGAAGACGGTGTCGCCGTCCTGGCGGAGGCCGGCGCCGAGCGAAGACAACACCTGCCGGATGGTCAAGACATCATCAAGCAGGGGGACGTCTCGAATGACACTGACGCCCTTTTCGGCGAGCAGCGACGCGGCCAGAATGGGCAGCACCGCATTTTTGGCGCCGCTGATGCGAACCGTTCCGGAGAGCCGCCGACCGCCGCGGACGATGATTTTGCTCATATGGGTCCCTCCGCGCACATGATCCTACCAATCACGATCCGAACTAGTACTTTTTTCATCCGTCCAACATTCCGCGAATATCTTAGCATTTCCTTACACAGATCGACAAGCACAAAATTTCGAATCTATACAGGAATTGGCGAAAATTCCCGACATTCTACATCATTCGCAGCCGAATGCCGAATTCGGACCGTAGAATCAATACCATTGTTGACGGAATCCGTTCTCCTTATTCGACAAGCAGGCGCAGCGACGTCGACCATTCCCAGTAATCCAGGATGAACCGGGAGAACAGATAGCCGATCGCGACCGCCATCATCAGACGCAGCATGACGGCGCGCCTGCCCTTGGGCTGCTTCAGGAACACGTCGAACTTGAGTTCCTGAAGCACCACCCAGGCGAGATAGACGCTGAGCAGCATGACGGCCACGGACAGCAGCCCTCTTATGCCCATTGAAAAATAGACATCCTCCATCTCAGTTCAATCTCCTCTTCTCCACCGCGCGCAGCAGAAAGACGCTGAATTCCGCCCGGCTGATCCGTTCATCCGGTCTGACGAATCCGCCGGGGTAGCCGCTCAGCAGCCCTTCTTCCTGCATCCGGTTGATCATCGCCGCCGCCCAATGGTTGGCCTCAAGATCGGCGAACGGCGCCGATGTCGTCCGCAGCGGCGCAAGGCCGAGCGCGCGGCCGATCATGACCGCAGCTTCCGCACGCGTCACCGGATGGGCGGGACCGAATCTGCCGCCCGGCAAGCCGTTTACGATGCCGGCCGCCGTCGCCTGCTGAATCGCTTTGTAGGCCCAATGTCCCGCGTCCAGATCGCTGTAAGCGACCTTGCCGGCCTGCGTTCCGGAACCGCCGAGCGCCCGCACGACCAGCGCGGCCGCTTCCGCGCGGGAAATGCCGCGATCCGGCTCAAACCGGCGGTCGCCCGTGCCCGATACGAGGCCGAGCGCGTTCAGCTTGACGATCGAGTCTTCGGCCCAGTGCCCGGCAATATCCCGGAAACCGCCCACGAGCGGCTCCACATTGACCCGCAGCCGGTACAAGCTCCGGTCGAACGGACGGTCGGATGTGAGCCTGATGTAATGGCTACCCTCATCATATTCACGCTCGATGCGGATGCTTGCCGTCTCAGGTGATGTTTCGAAGGTCTCCAGCAATTGCTGGCGCTTGTCGTACACTTCCATCCGCACGCGGCGGTCCGCCGGCACCCCGTCCAGCGTAACCGACACGATCGAACGGCTGTCCAGTTTCAGCCTGAACCAGTCTTCATCGCCCTGGACGGCGAAGACACCCCGGTACTCCGTGTCCGGCGCCAGCGGCGTCGCTGCATAGATCCGGTCGTTCGGCTCGTTCGGATCTTCATGCCTCCGCTCAAGTTCCAGCGTCAGCGTATAAGTGCCGACGGAGGGATGCGCGGAAGCCGACGAAGCGTCGCGCACCCGGATCAGATATCGGCCAGGGGTCACCGGGATATTCGCCCGCTCCGTCGCCCCTTCGCCGTAGTCGTCCACGCGCTGTTCCGTGCCATGCTCAGGCTTGATGAGAAAGGCCGGATCGATGCGCATCGTATCGAC
>Ga0310840_100518_pt1 | contig 27921 bp, 25 predicted proteins | sample SM_ome_8_FD_201304 | JGI IMG/M metagenome (GOLD analysis project Ga0310840, IMG submission 201304) | Sorghum-adapted microbial communities enriched on stacked mutant (SM) sorghum from Joint BioEnergy Institute, Emeryville, California... ...
TTCGCCGTGCTGGCCGAGGCGCCGCAGCGGGGCCGGGTGCTCTCCCGGCTGCGCACCATGGGGCTCAGCAGGTGGCAGGGCCGCGCCCTGCTCGGCTACGAACTGGTGCCGCTGGTCGGGGTCGCGGTGCTGGCCGGCGGGCTGGTCGGGGTGGCGGCGCCCGGGCTGCTCAAACCCGCGCTCGGCCTCTCCGGGTTCACCGGCGGCCTGCCGGCCCCGGTTCACCTCGACCCGTTCCTGGTCGCCGGGGTGCCGCTGCTCGTGGTGGTGGCACTGGTCGCGGCCCTGTGCGTGGAAGGTCTGGTCAATCGGCGGATGCGTCTCGGCGAGGTGCTCCGGCTGGGAGAGGAGAACTGATGTCGGCTCCGACGGGCGACGTCGTACCCGATCTCGCCCTCCTGGAACGGCGGGCGACCGAGCGGGCGGCGGCCCGGGCCGGCGGGGCGGACCGGCTGCGGGGACACGTCGTCTGCGAGGGCCTGGTCCGGATCTTCAAGACCGACGGCGTCGAGGTCGTCGCCCTCCAGGGCCTGGACCTGGTGATCGATCGCGGCGAGCTGGTCGCCATCGTCGGCGCCTCCGGCTCCGGCAAGTCGACGTTGCTGAACATCCTGTCCGGACTGGACGTGCCCACGGCGGGCGTCGCCCGGGTCGGCGACGTCGACCTGCTGAGCATGTCGCCGGCGCAGCGGCTGCGGTACCGCCGGCACACCGTCGGCTTCGTCTGGCAACAGACCGCCCGCAACCTGCTGCCGTACCTGACGGCCCGGGAGAACGTGGAACTGCCGATGCGGCTGGCCCGCAGCCGGCGGGGCCGGGCGGCCCGGCAGCGGGCGGCCGAGCTGCTGGAGCTGGTGGGGGTCGGCTACTGCGCCGACCGGCGGCCGGATCAGCTCAGCGGCGGCGAGCAGCAGCGCTGCGCCCTGGCGGTGGCGATCGCCAACGATCCGGAGGTGCTCTTCGCCGACGAGCCGACCGGGGAGCTGGACGAGGCGACCGGTGCCGAGGTCTTCGCCGCGCTGCGGACCATCAACGCCGAGCTGGGCGTGACGGTCGTGGTGGTCACCCACGACCCCGCCGTCGCCACCCAGGTCCGCCGGACGGTCGCGATCCGCGACGGCCGGACCGCCTCCGAGGTACGCCGCTCCGCCCGGGTCGGCGCGGACGGGGTCGAGGAGGTCGTCACCGAGGAGTACGCGGTGTTGGACCGCTCGGGTCGGCTGCAGTTCCCGGCGGCCTTCGTGTCCGCGTTGGGCCTGCGGGACCGGGTCCGGCTCACCCTGGAGCCGGACCACATCGAGGTGCGCCCGGGCGACGTCGGGACGGGCACCGGCGCTCCCGGGGCGGACGGCGCTGGAGAGAGCAGATGAGCGAGGAACTGGTCCGGGTCGAGGCGGTGGGGCGCGACTACCGCAGCGGTGACCGGGTGGTACACGCGCTGCGGGAGGTCTCGTTCCGGGTCGGGCGGGGTGAGCTGGTGGCGGTCCGGGGGCGGTCCGGTGCGGGCAAGACCACGCTGCTGAACCTGGTCGGTGGGCTGGACCGGCCCACCACCGGCCGGATCCACGTGGCGGGCCGCGAGATCAGCACGGCCAGCTCCCGGGAGCTGCTGGAGCTGCGTCGGTCGACGATCGGGTTCGTCTTCCAGTCGTTCGGGCTGATCCCGATCCTCTCGGCGGCCGAGAACGTGGGGGTGCCGTTGCGGCTCGTCAGGCGGCCCCGGGCCGAGCGTGAGGCCCGGGTGGCGATGCTGCTGGAGCTGGTCGGGCTCGGTGCCCAGGCGGCGCAGCGCCCGTACGAGCTCTCGGGTGGGCAGCAGCAGCGGGTGGCACTGGCCCGGGCCCTGGCCAACGATCCGGTGCTGCTGCTCGCCGACGAGCCGACCGGTCAGTTGGACTCGGAGACCGGCCGGGAGATCATGGACCTGCTCCGGGCGCTGGTTCGGGCGCGGGGGATGACCGCACTGGTGGCGACGCACGATCCGCACCTGGTGGAGCTGGCCGACCGGGTGCTGACACTGCGCGACGGCCGGCTGGTGGCCGAGAGCGGCCTCGCCGCCGAGCCGGACTCCCCCGCCGGGGACGGCCCCGGGCGAACGGACTGAACCCGACACCGGGGTGCCCCGCCACGGCGGGCTCGTGACCCGACCGCCGCGGGGCGGTGGCGGACACGGTTCAGGGGTGGTGTTGGTACGCCGTACCAGCCCCACCCCTGAATCAACGTCGATCTGTCAGTCGCGCCCTCAGTCGCCCTGACGCTGCTGGGGAATCTGCCCCTGCAGCAGGGCGCGAACCTCCGACTCGCGGTAACGACGGTGCCCACCCAGGGTTCGGATCGCACTGAGCTTTCCCGCCTTCGCCCACCGGGTCACGGTCTTCGGGTCGACACGGAACATCGACGCGACCTCGGCCGGCGTGAGTAGCGGCTCAGGTTCGTGCGTACGCGATGCCATCGGTCACTCCTCCACAGGTGCCTATAGACATCGGCCGGGGTCCCGCCGGCCGACGCGTCTCCCATGGTCCGGCTAGTCCCCGATGTCCGACATGGGCCGAACGGCCGAAGGTCCTTGGATGGACGGATGAACAATGACCGAAATATGGCCATTTTTGCGCCAGAAAAAGACGTAAGCGGACGCCGGATTGCCGCTGGTGACATCAATATTACGAGCGGCTCTCGGATGTGCGCGCTCCCAAACCTCGCGCCACGCCGCCCCGGCCACCCGCCCCGATCATGGGCCGACCTGATCAAGGGCCAACGGGCCCGACCGTCAGCGGCCGACCGGCCCGACCTAGTTGCACCGCTCCCGGAGCTGGATCTCCCGCCACCGCGCCACGAGCTTCTCGTACGCCTCGGTGGCCGCCTTCGGGTCGCCCCGGGACAGCCCGGCCAGCCCGGCCGCGACCAACGCCGGCGAGTCGTCCGCGGCCAGCGCCTCGTCGGACAGCAGGTCGACCAGCCCGCCGTAGTCGAGCTCCACCACCGACCGCGGGTGGAACTCCTCCAGCCACCGGGCGATCTCCTCCACCGCCTCGGTGATCGCCGCCTTCCCCATCGACCTGCGCAGCACCGCCAGGGCCCGCGACGCCCGCCGCCGCGCGTTGGAGATCTCGGTGCGGTACCGCAGTGCCCGCCGGTCCGGCTGAAGCGTCAGCTCGCGCTCGGTGAGGTCCACGAAGACGAACCAGCGCAACGGCACGCTCCAGGTGGAGATCTGCTCGTGCAGCCGGGGCACCCCGTGCTCCAGCACCCGGGCCCCGCTACGCCAGTCCTCCACCACCGCCTTCGCCTGTCCGGCCAACGCGGGCGGGACGAAGGCGTCGGCCAACACCGGGGGTACGCCGGCCCGGGCGCTCAGCGCCGCCTCGGCGATGCGCACCCGCAGGTTCCACGGGCAGACCAGCAGGGTGTCGTCGACCTCCAGGACGTACGCCTCCTCGGGCAGGTCCGGCAGGCGGGTCCAGCCCGCCCCCAGCGCCTCGATCACGGCACTCCGCTGCCGCACCGGCCCCTCCGACGGGGCCACCGCTCTGCCCTCCCGGACGTACCGGCGCCAGTACAGCTGCCGCTGTCGGTCGAAGGCGGTCAACGGCTCGTACACCCGCAGATAGGAAGCGAAGAGCGACGGCACGGGGCGATCCTTTCACGAAACCACACGTCAACCACACGTCACTGACCACACGTCACTGCCGTCAGCATCTCCGATCGTCTCCGCCGTGGCACCGTCGCACCCCGCCCAAGGCCACCTCCACCAGGCCGCACGATCACGATTACGCTCGCAGCAGGGCCGGCACCATCCCACGCCGGCCACCGGGCGCCCCCACCCGCCACATCCCACAAGGATGTCCGTCTCACCAGGAGCAAGTCATGGACGTATTCACCAGCGCCGACGGCCAGGAATCCGACGGCCACGAGCAGGTCGTGTTCTGCCAGGACAAACCGACCGGCCTCAGGGCGATCATCGCCATCTACTCGACCGCGCTCGGCCCCGCTCTCGGCGGCACGCGGTTCTACCCGTACGCCTCCGAGGCCGAGGCCCTGCGCGACGTGCTGAACCTGTCGCGCGGCATGGCGTACAAGAACGCCCTCGCCGGGCTCGACCTCGGCGGTGGCAAGGCCGTCATCTGGGGCGACCCGGACCAGATCAAGTCCGAGGCGCTGCTGCGCGCCTACGGCCGCTTCGTCGAGTCGCTGCACGGCCGCTACTACACCGCCTGCGACGTCGGCACGTACGTCGCGGACATGGACGTGATCGCCCGGGAGACCCGCTACGTCACCGGCCGCAGCGTGGAGCACGGCGGCGCCGGAGACTCGTCGGTGCTGACCGCCTGGGGTGTCTTCCAGGGCATGCGGGCCGCGGCCGAGCACGTCTGGGGCAGCCCGACGCTCGCCGGGCGGCGCGTCGGCATCGCCGGCCTCGGCAAGGTCGGCAAACACCTCACCGCGCACCTGCTCGACGACGGCGCCTCGGTGGTGGCCACGGACGTGAGCGAGCAGGCCCTGGAGTGGGCTCGGCGGACGTACCCGCAGGTCGAGCTGGTCGCCGACACCAACGCGTTGATCACCTCCGACATCGACGTGTACGCCCCCTGCGCGCTCGGCGGGGCGCTCGACGACGCCACGGTGCCGGTGCTGCGGGCCAGGGTGGTGGCCGGGGCGGCGAACAACCAGTTGGCCCACCCCGGGATCGAGAAGCTGCTCGCCGAGCGGGGTATCCTCTACGCCCCCGACTACGTGGTCAACGCCGGCGGCGTGATCCAGGTCGCCGACGAGATCGAGGGCTTCAACTTCGACCGCGCCAAGCTGCGCGCGACGCGGATCTTCGACACCACCCGCAAGATCCTGCAGCTCGCCGACGCCGAGGGGGTGCCGCCGGCGGTCGCGGCCGACCGGCTCGCCGAACGCCGGATGGCCGAGGTCGGCCGGCTCCGGACGATTCACCTGCGCTGAGGTGTGAGCGGGCCCCGTCGCCGCGGCGCCTCGGGGTCCGCCCTCACCTTCCGTGACGGCCGTCCGGGCGAGCGCGCCCGGTCACCCGGGTGGGCGATCGGACGGGTCGACCGGGGAGGGGGGACCGACCGGCGACCGGACGATCGGAGCGGGTGGGCGGTCGGCCGTCGTTTGCCGCCCAGGGTGGGGCGGACGTAAGCTGGGACGGACTTTGCGGTCGGCGGGGGAGTTGGGTCACGACCGGTGCATGACCAGCCCCTTACCCGGCGTTGTCGGGTGCCCGGTCGGAGTTCCGCGACGCGCGGGCACGGACGGTGGCCAACCCGAGGTGCCGAACCTGGGTATCCCCATGTACCGTAAGAGCCACGAGTAGATGCCTGACGTCATCGGGGCCCGCCTTCGGGCTGCCCCGAATTCTGTGCGAGGGGGTCGAGCCATGGGGCGCGGCCGTGCTAAGGCCAAGCAGACGAAGGTGGCCCGGGAGCTGAAGTACCACTCCCCGAAGACCGACCTCGCCGCCTTGCAGCGAGAACTCGGCGGCAGCCGCAAGTCGGACCACGACTTCGACGACGACTACCGGGAGTACGTCGGCGACGAAGACGAGGACTACGACGCGGACGACGACCAGGACAACTGGACCCCGGTCCGCCGCTGACCTCCGGTCACATCTGAGCACGCGGTACCACCGCGTGCTCACGCGTGTCCGCATGCAGTGCGGCGCTTGCGCCCGATCGGGCCACCACCCGTGAGGACCTGTCGCGTCGGGTCACGCCCCGGCCGGCGACAGGTCCCAGCGGTGTTCGCTGCGCGCGGTGTCGTCACCACATCGGGCGGCCGGCGCGGTGGCGCCGGGAGGAGCAGCGCGGCGACGGGGCGGTCGGCGCCCAGCGCCCGGGTACGGCTGGCGCGGGACGGCTCGGACGCTCAGCGCGGCCGGTTGTTCCAGTTGTAGAACGTCGGGATGTTCTCGAAGTGGTTCCACGCGCAGACGGCACCGCCCGCCCCGGTCTCCGCCGCTGCCTCGGCCCGGAGCCGCCGCGCCTCCGCCGCTTCCTGGAGCAGAACCGCCAGACCCGCCCGGGCCTCACGAACCCGCGCGGCCACCGGGTCGCCGGATCCCGCCTCGCTCTGTTCAGGCCGGCGTCGGCTGGTGGTGTCGGGCATGATCCAACACTCCCTCCAGTAGACGGATCTTGCTGTTACGGCAGTGGTCGGTCTCCGTACCATCGAAACGCCCGTGCTCGAAGTATCGGTTGGCGGCGTGCCCGCCCCCGCAGAACCCGAAGTAGGGGCACCGGGCCCGGCAGGATTCGACCCCGGCCAGGAACTCGGCCACCCAGCGGGTCCGCCCGGCGGCGGCGAGAATGTCCGGCAGCGGGGTCTGGAGGACGTTTCCACTGGTGAAGTCGCCGTAGTCCGGATCCGAGAACCCGGCGAGCTCGGGGGAGAGCACCACCACCGACCCGTCGTGCGCGATCGTCGGGATGGGGTCGAGCTGCCGTGGCAGCACCCGGTCCTCGGTGCCGTCCAGGACCGCCGCCAGGTACCGCAGTGACCACTCGACCTCACGCACGTGGATGCGGGGGGCCCGGCGCCAGGCCGCGACCAGCTCGGCCCAGAAGCCGCTGACCTGCTCGGCCCCGTGCGCGTTCCGACGGGTGTTGACCCCCTCCGTCTCCTCGATGTTGATGCCCAGCACGTCACAGCCGAGGTCGAGAAAGTACTCGTACAGCTCGGTGGCGAGGCCGGGGGCGGGACGGCTCACCACGCAGAGCGCGGAGAACGGGATGCCGTGGCGGCGCAGCGCGGCGATCCCGGCCATGACCCGGTCGTACGCCGGCCGTCCACCCCGGCTCACCCGTTCGAGGTTCCGCTCCCGGGGCCCGTCGACGCTGACGCTGACCCGGATCCGGTGTTCGGCGAAGAACTCGCACCAGGCATCGTCGATCAGCGTCGCGTTGGTCTGGACGTGGTGCTCGACGGACTCGTCGAAAGGGGCCAGCAGCGCGCCGAGGTGCGCCCGCCCGGCCGCCAGCGGCTCGCCGCCGTGCCACACCACCGAGAACCGACCCTGGCGGGCCCACTCGTTCGCCGGGGCGGCGACCGCCTCCGCCACCGCGACCGGCATCCGCCGGTCCACCGCCCGCGCCGGCAGGTAGCAGTACACGCAGTCGAGATTGCAGAGCGTGGTCGGCTGCATGACGACGTAGCTGGGAACCGAGGCGATCCCCCGCATCCCGGAGTACGCCGGTCGCCGGACGGCCATGCTCCCTCCTCCCGCGCCCGAGGTGCCCCCCAGGCTAGGCGGCCGGGACCACCCCGGTAAGTCCTGAGCCGTTCTGTCCAGAATCACGAAGAATCAGGAATCTGCTGCGACGACACGAGGTTTCCGGAGCCCGACCGGTCACATGGACGCGCCGACCGCGGTGGGATGGCCGCCAGGCGTGCAGGGTCCGCGTACGCCCGACCTCAGCCCCGGGTGTGCTGGCCGATCATCTGCACCTCGCCGGTGCCCTCGATGATCTCGCCAGCGTGCCACGCCTCCACCCCGCGCCCGGCCAGACAGGCCAGGGCCCGGTCGGCGTCCTCGGCCGAGACGATCGCGAACATCCCCACCCCCATGTTGAAGGTGGCCTCCATCTCCTGGTCCTCGATCCGGCCCTTCGACTGGATCAGGTCGAAGATCGGCTGGGGCCGCCAGGTCGCCCGGTCCACCACGGCGTCGACGTGATCGGGGAGAACCCGCACGAGGTTGCCGGGAATCCCGCCACCGGTGATGTGGGCCAGCACCCGTACCTCGGCCTCGGCGATCAGCTTCAGGCAGTCCCGCGCGTAGATCTTGGTCGGGGTGAGCAGCTCCTCGCCCAGGGTGCGCTGCCCGCCGAACTCCTCGACCACGGTGTCCAGCCGCATCCGGCCGGCACCGAGCAGGACGTGCCGGACCAGCGAGTAGCCGTTCGAGTGCAGCCCGGACGAGCGCATCGCGATGAGCACGTCGCCGACCTCGACCCGTTCCGGGCGGAGGATCTCGCTCTCCTCGACCACGCCGACCCCGGTGGCCGAGATGTCGTACTCGTCGGGGCGGAGCACGCCCGGGTGCTCCGCGGTCTCGCCGCCGAGCAGCGCGCAGCCGGCGTACCGGCAGCCGTCGGCGATGCCGGCCCCGATCTCGGCGACCTTCTCCGGCACCACCTCGCCGGTGGCGATGTAGTCGAGCAGGAAGAGGGGCTCCGCGCCGCAGGCGACCAGGTCGTCGACGACCATGGCGACCAGGTCGATGCCGACCGTGTCGTGGATGTCCATCTGCTGCGCGATGACCAGTTTGGTCCCGACCCCGTCCGTCGAGGAGGCCAGGATCGGGTTGCGGTACTTCTTGGTGTCGAGTCGGAACAGCCCGGCGAAGCCACCGATGTCACCGATCACCTCGGGCCGCCGCGTGCCCTGCACCTTCGGCCGCAGCAACTCCACCGCACGCTCACCGGCCTCGATCGACACACCGGCATCCGCGTACGTCAGCGTGCGTTTGCGGCCGGCCCGTCCGATCCCCGCCGTCCAGGGCTGTCGGATGCCAGCCGACCCGCTTCCTGCACCACTGCGCTCGGTCACGTGCGTCACGGTTCTCCCCTTAGTGGCTCTCGCGGCTGGCCGCGTCGGTCGGGGTCGAGGATCGCTCGACTCGGTGCTGCCCGGTCCGTCTCCTCCGGCCGGGCCGGTCTGCGTGCCGGTCGCGACCCGTCGGTCCGGCCGGCACGGTGCTCACGCGTGTGACGGTACTTCCCCGCCACTCATACTGTTCACGAACGGGTGCCCGGTCGCACCGTGCGCGGCGGCGGAGGCCGGACGCTCACGCTCCGGCTCCTCCGGGCCCACGGCGAAGACCCGACGGTCAACTCCTTCGAGTACGTGTTTGCCGATCAGGTTCCCGGCGGGAAGCTCGATCGGGTACTCACCGTCGAAGCAGGCGCGGCAAAGCCGGGTCTTCGGCTGCTCGGTCGCCGCGACGAGGCCCTCCAACGAGACGTACCCGAGGGTGTCGGCGCCGATCGAGCGCCGGATGCCCTCGTTGTCGAGTCCACTGGCCAGCAGCTCGGCCCGGGTGGCGAAGTCGATGCCGTAGAAGCACGGCCAGTTCACCGGTGGCGAGGAGATGCGCACGTGGACCTCCAGCGCGCCGGCCTCGCGCAGCATCCGGACGATCGCCCGCTGCGTGTTGCCGCGCACGATCGAGTCGTCCACCACCACCAGCCGTTTGCCCCGGACGTTCTCCCGCAGTGGGTTGAGCTTGAGCCGGATGCCGAGCTGGCGCAGGGTCTGTGAGGGCTGGATGAAGGTACGCCCCACGTAGGCGTTCTTCATCAGGCCGGCGCCGTAGGTGATACCGGACTCCGCGGCGTAGCCGATCGCCGCCGGCGTACCCGACTCGGGCACCGGGATCACCAGGTCGGCCTCGACCGGGTGTTCCCGGGCGAGTTGCCGCCCGATGGCGACCCGGGCCGCGTGGACGTTGCGGCCGGCGATGGTGGTGTCCGGACGGGCGATGTAGACGTACTCGAAGAGGCAACCCTTCGGCTCCGGGACGGCGAACCGGGCCGAACGCAGACCGTGCTCGTCGATGGCGATGAGCTCACCCGGCTCGATCTCGCGGACGACACTGGCGCCGACGATGTCCAGGGCGGCGGTCTCGCTCGCCACCACCCAGCCCCGCTCCAGCCGGCCGAGGACCAGCGGTCGTACGCCGTGCGCGTCCCGGGCGGCGTAGAGGGTGGTCTCGTCCATGAAGACGAAGCTGAACGCGCCCCGCAGGGTGGGGAGCACCTCCAGTGCGGCGGCCTCGACGGACAGGTCCGGCCGGCTGGCCAGCAGGCTGGTCACCAGGGCGGTGTCGGAGGTCGCCCCGTCCGGGTCCATGCCACGCTCGGCGACCAGGCGGGCCAGTTCGGCGGTGTTCACCAGGTTGCCGTTGTGCGCCAGGGCGATCGTGGTGCCGGCGCTGGTGGCCCGGATCGTCGGCTGGGCGTTCTCCCAGGTGGAGCCGCCGGTGGTGGAGTAGCGGGTGTGTCCGATGGCCAGGTGGCCGCGGAGGCTGGCGAGCGTCGGCTCGTCGAAGACCTGGGCGACCAGGCCGAGATCCTTGTAGACCACCACGCCCGAGCCGTCGCTGACGGCGATGCCGGCCGCCTCCTGGCCGCGGTGCTGGAGTGCGTAGAGACCGAAGTAGGTGAGCTTGGCCACCTCTTCTCCCGGCGCCCAGACGCCGAAGACACCGCAGGCGTCCTGGGGACCGGGTCTCAGGGGGTCGAGGTCATGGCTCAACCGGCCGTCGCCTCGGGGCACTTGCTGCTCCCTTTGCTGATGTCGCTCGGACTCGCCTCGCCCGGGTGGTACGGAATTCCGTCGCCAACAGTGTACGCGACCTGGCGTTAACACAGAGAGCAACGCATCGATTGTCTTTAGTGACTCTCAGTGAACATCGGCCAGCACTAAATAGGGAGAAAAGCGGATATATCTGAACGAATGCCACTCGTCATGACGAGACCCTCCGCCACCGCCGCCGCCCAGGTGAGCCGGCCGGTGGCGAGCAGAACCCAGGTCGTCGGTGCCATCTCGACCACGTTCGGCGGCGTACCCCGCCTGTGGCGTGGACCGGCGCAGCACTGGATCGCGCCGTACGGTGGCACGCGCACCTCGACCGCCCGACCGGGTGCACGTTTTGCCAGGTCAGACAGGAGAACACGGACGGCGTCACGAAGGACGTCCCGGGGTGGCGTACGTCCGGCGTCCAGCTCCGCGAGCACCGCCGCGACCGTCGGGGACATACCGCGTTCGGTGGACACACCGGGACGATACGTCCCGAGTCAGCGACATTTCCCGGCGCCCCTGGGTCGCGCGCGGTCCGCCGGACAAGGCATAGTTGCCGACGGTGCAGTCGTATGGGTTCCTCAGCCGACGACAGGATCGGCGACCGGTGAACCGGAAGGCGGTGGACGTGACAGCACGCCGACGAGCCTGGGCATCGCGGGCCGGTGTGGTCGTGGCGCTGGCAGCCAGCGCACTCTTCGCTCTCCCCGCCACACCAGCCCTGGCCGCTCCGGCACTCAGGAATGTCTCCGCTTCACCCAGCGCGGTGGACGTCAACGAAAGCGTCACGGTCCGCTTCTCGCTCGCCTTCACCGGCGGCGGCGACGACGACGCCAACGCCAACATCGAGGTGAGCTCCAACAACCCCCGGCTGCGGTGTGTCAGCAGATGCTCGGTCCAGAACGCCGTGGCCAACAGCTACGAGGCGACCTTCCGGCGCACCGCGGCCACCCTCGACGCCGACCAGCCCGCCACGATCACGATCGTGGCGGTGCAGGACGGCACCGAGCAGCGGACCCAGGCATCCGTCCCGGTCACGCTGGTGGGCAAGCCCTCGCCGCCGCAGGTCGAGACGGTCGCCGAGGTCTCGGGGAAGGTCGTCAACGAGGCCAACGGCGCGGCGGTCGCCGGCGCCTCGGTCCGGCTGCGTGACTCCCAGGGCCGCACCTACACCAAGAGCACGAGCAGCAACGGAACCTTCCGGTTCACCGGCTCGGAGAGCAGCCCCATCACGCCCGGCTCGCTGGAGCTGCGGGTCACCAAGGACGGCGTGACCGAGACCCTGACGGTGAGTGGCGCCAACGGCCAGCGGGTGACCGGCCGCACCATCGTCCTCGCGCTCGCCGCGGCCGAACCCACCCCCTCCCCCACCCCGACCGAGGAGGAGCCGACCGAGGAGCCGGAGGAGGACGAGGAGGAGGAGCCGACCGAGGAACCCACCGAGGAGAGCACCGCGGGCAGCCGGAACTCCGCGAGCAACGAGTCCGGCGGCAGCGGCGGCTCGCTGCTGCTGATCCTCGCCGGTGGACTGCTGGTCGCCCTCGGGGTCGGCGCCATCGTGCTGCTGTGGCTGCGTCGCAAGGACGACGGCGGCGAGGACGAGCCGGAGGACTCCCGCGCCAGGGCGTCCGCGGGCGGCCGGAGCTACGGCGACGAGCCGACCCGGGTCGCCACCCGGGCCGGGGCAGGCGGCGGCCCGGACGCCACCATGGTCGCCGGACCGTCCCTCGCGGACGCCCCGACGATGATGCACAACGCCCCGCTGGTCAACGACGAGTTCCCGGACCCGTACGGCGCGCCGCCGCCGAGCCCGCAGTCCGGCCCGCCCGGGTACGGCGGTGGCCGACCGCAGCAGGGCTGGGGCGAGGACGACGGCTACGGCGGCGCACCCGGCTCCGGCGGCGGCGCCTACGGCTCGGCTTCCGGCTCGGGCGCGGGTGGTTACGGTGCCGCACCGACCTCCGGTCCCGGCTACGGTGGCGGCTCGTCCTACGGCAACGCACCCGGTTCCGGCGCCGGTTACGGCGCTCCGGTCTCCGGAGCCGGATACCGGGACGGAGCAGGCGGCTACGACGACCGGTACGACGAGCCGACCGGGCGCTACACCGGTCGTGACAGCGAGTACGGGCCGCCCGTCGACCCCTACGACTCCGGTGGATACGGCCCCACCTCCGGCGGCGGGTACGAGCCGACCCGGCGCTTCGACCAGGACGGCGGCTACGACGGTGGCGGCTACGGCGGCGCGGGCCGGGGCGGCTACGACGACCCCCACGCGGGCGGGTACGGCCGCGGTGACGGTGGTTACGGCGACGACTACCAGACCCGGGCCGGCGGCGGCTACGGCCCGCAGGGCTACGACGATCGCGGCGGCTACGACCAGCCCACCGCCGGGGCCGGCTACGACCAGCCGACACGGGGTGGCTACGACGCGGGCGGGTACGACGACCGTGGTGGCTACGGCCAGCGGGACGGTGGCTACTACGACGACCCGCCCCGCGCCGGCGGCGGGCACGGCCACCCCGGTGTGCCGCACCAGGGTGGCCGTGGGGAGCGCCGTTCCCTGGACTGGCTGGACGACTGAGCACGACGCCCGCACGGCACTCACGACGAGGGGCCGGGTCCGCTGGCTGGACCCGGCCCCTCGTCGTCGTCGCGTGTCTTCGTCCGGCAGGACGCGGCACGGACGGCGGGTGCCCGTACGCCCGGCCCACCCGCCGCGGTGCCCGCCGTGCGCTACGTCGGCGTCACGGCGCCGGCGCCACCGACGGCGGCGTCGTGGTGTCGAACAGTGCCGGCAGGGTCCCGCGGTACGCGGCCCGCAACTCGTCGAGACCGATCGTGAACTGGCCGCGTACCTCCAGCACGCCGCCGGCGGCGTCGGTCACCCCGATCAGGGTCCACGGCACGCCCCGCTCGACGCACAGCGCCGTGAACGCCTTCTCGTGCCCCCGCGGCACCGTCACCAACGCGCGCGCGGCCGACTCACTGAACAGGAAGACGAACGGCATCGACCCGGTGGTGAAACCCTCCGGCAACGCGATCCGCGCTCCGACGCCGTACCGCAGGATCGACTCGACGAGCGCCTGGGCCAGCCCGCCGTCGGAGAGGTCGTGTGCCGACCGCAGGTGCCCGACCCGGGCCGCGTCGGCGATGAGTTCGGCCAGCGCCCGCTCGGCCGCCAGGTCGACCCGGGGCGGCACCCCGCCGAGGTGTCCGTGCACCACCCAGGCCCACTCGGAACCGGAGAGCTCCACCCGGGTCTCACCGAGCAGGAAGATCAGATCATGGTCCGCGCCGGTGGTCCGGGCGAAGCCCATCGGCACCCGCTGGGTGACGTCGTCGAGTACGCCGAGCACACCGACGACCGGAGTGGGGTGGATCGCCGCCGCGCCCGTCTGGTTGTAGAAGCTGACGTTGCCACCGGTGACCGGGATGCCCAGCTCGGCGCAGCCGTCCGCGAGCCCGCGCACGGCCTCGGCGAACTGCCACATCACCGCCGGGTCCTCCGGCGAGCCGAAGTTGAGGCAGTCGGTGACCGCCACCGGCCTGGCGCCGGTCACCGCGACGTTGCGGTACGCCTCGGCGAGCGCCAGCTTGGCCCCGTGGTACGGGTCGAGCCGGGTGTACCGGCCGTTGCCGTCCACCGAGATCGCCACACCGAGCCCGGTCTCCTCGTCGATCCGGACCACCCCCGCGTCCTCCGGCTGGGCCAGCACCGTGTTGCCGAGGACGTAGCGGTCGTACTGCTCGGTGATCCAGGTCCTGTCGCAGAGGTTCGGCGAGGCGATCATCCGCAGCACGGTCTCGCGCAGCGCCTCCGGGGTCGCCGGCCGGGCCAGGGTCTCGGCCCGGTCGGCCTGGAGCAGGATCAGGTCGGCCGGCTCACGCATCGGGCGGGCGTACACCGGGCCGTCGTCCACAAGCGACCCCGGTGGAACGTCGACCACGGTGTGGCCGTACCAGGTGATGACCAGCCGGCCCGCCGCCGCGCCGGCCTCCGGACCGGTGACCTCGCCGATCGCGCTGGCCGGCACGCCCCACTTCTCGGCGGTCTTCATCACCGCGTCGAGCTTGTCCGGGGCGACGATCAGCAGCATCCGCTCCTGCGACTCGCTGGCCAGGATCTCGTGCGGCTCCATGGACGGCTCACGCAGCGGCACCCGCTCCAGCCAGACCCGCATGCCGGTGCCGGCCGCGGCGGCCGTCTCGGTCAGGGCGCAGGTCAGCCCGGCGCCACCGAGGTCCTGGATGCCGACGACGAGCTGGGCGTCGTACATCTCCAGGCAGGCCTCGACCAGCAGCTTCTCCATGAACGGGTCGCCGACCTGCACCGACGGGCGGCGCTGCGCGCTGGTGTCGTCGAAGGTGGCGCTGGCGAGGACGGAGACGCCGCCGATGCCGTCGCGCCCGGTCTTGGCGCCGAGCAGGACGACGACGTTGCCGGGTCCGGCCGCGGCCTTGTTCTGCAGCCGGTCCACCGGCAGCACGCCCAGGCAGAGTGCGTTGACCAGGGGGTTTCCCTGGTAGCAGGGGTCGAAGACCACCTCGCCGCCGATGTTCGGCAGGCCGAGGCAGTTGCCGTACGTGCCGATCCCCGCGACCACGCCGGGAAGCACCCGGGCGGTGTCCGGGTGGTCGGCGGCGCCGAACCGCAGCGAGTCCATCACCGCGACGGGCCGGGCGCCCATCGCCAGGATGTCCCGGACGATGCCGCCGACCCCGGTCGCCGCGCCCTGGTGCGGCTCGACGAAGCTCGGGTGGTTGTGGGACTCGACCTTGAAGGTCACCGCGAGCCGGTCGGAGACCTGGACCACACCCGCGTTCTCCCCGATTCCGGCCAGCAGCCGGCTGCTGCGCGGGGCCTTCTCGGCGAACTGTCGCAGGTGGACCTTGCTGCTCTTGTAGGAGCAGTGCTCGCTCCACATGATCGAGTACATCGCCAGTTCGGACTGGGTCGGCCGCCGGCCCAGTACCTGGCGGATCCGCTCGTACTCGTCGTCGCGCAGCCCCAGCTCGGCGTACGGCTGCAGCTCGCCGGGGGTCACGGCGGCGTGGGCGACGGTGTCCGGAACGTTCACCGGCGTCTCGGAGGGTGCGGCAAGGCCGAGGCCGGGCCGCACCGTAGCCCTGCTCCATTCGGTCATACCGGCGCTCCCACCAGGTGTTTGAGGATCGAGGTGAAGAAACCGAGCCCGTCGAGGGAAGGGCCGGTCAACGCCTCCACGGCATGCTCCGGATGCGGCATCAGCCCCACCACGTTGCCGGCCTCGTTGGTGATGCCGGCTATGTCCCGCTGCGACCCGTTCGGGTTGCCGTGCACGTACCGGGCGACGATCCGGCCGGTCGCCTCCAGTTCGTCGAGGGTGCGCTGGTCGGCGACGTAGCGCCCCTCGCCGTTCTTCACCGGGATCAGGATCTCCTGCCCCGGCTGGTACGTGTTGGTCCAGGCGGTGCCGACAGACTCGATCCGCAACCACTGGTCACGGTTGCGGAAGTGCAGGTGCGCGTTGCGCGTCAACGCCCCGGGCAGCAGGTGCGCCTCGCAGAGGATCTGGAACCCGTTGCAGATGCCGAGGACCGGCAGGCCGTCCCGGGCGCCGGCGGCGATCGTCTCCATCACGGGGGCGAACCGGGCGATCGCCCCGCAGCGCAGGTAGTCGCCGTAGGAGAAGCCCCCGGGCAGCACGACGGCGTCGACGCCGTGCAGGCTCGGGTCGTCGTGCCACAGCGACACCGCCTCGGCGCCGGCGATCCGCACGGCGCGGGCGGCGTCCCGGTCGTCGAGGGAGCCGGGGAACGTCACCACACCGATCCGGGCGGTCATGCAGGGCTCTCCTCCGCGTCCGCGAGGCGGACCGAATAGTCCTCGATGACCGGGTTGGCCAATAGTTTGTCCGCGATCTCCCGGGCCCGGTCCAGATCCGGCTGCCCGGAGAACTCAATCTCGATCCGCCGGCCGATGCGCACGGAGGACACGTCCGTGACTCCGAGCCTCGGCAGCGCATTCGCGACGGCCTGGCCCTGGGGATCGAGAATCTCCGGCTTGAGCATGACGTCGACGACGACGCGAGGCACTGGGCACTCCTGACTGTGTACGCAGTTGGGTGCCGGCCCACGATGGGGCGAGCGCAGCCAGCGTACCCGGCCGGACCTGGTAGTTGACGGACGGGCCGGCGGTGGGTGGCCGGCGGGGCCGTACGTCCGGTCGCGCAATCCGGCTCACCGCGGCGCGGCGGTTCGAAACGCTTCGCAAAGGTTCACTCTTGTGAATAGGTGACGAACGGCTTAGCGTGTGGCGTCAAACGTCCGGTCTCACCAACCGAACGTTGACGGTCCAGACCCGTACGGCGGACATCCGCCCGCCGGCGGCCAGGCTCAACCCGACCCGGTGACCCCGGGTAACCCCCCGGAAGGAGCCCATTCATGCGATTTCGCCGCACCTTGGTGACGCTCGCCACGGCGCTTGCCGGCGTACTCGTCGCGCCGGCCGCCGCCACCGCCGCACCGGAGCCGATCATCGGCGGCGGCACCGTCTCCTCCGCCCCCTGGGCGGCTGCCGTCTTCGCCAACGGCTCGTTCACCTGCTCCGGCACCATCATCGCGCCGCGCTGGGTGCTCACCGCCCGGCACTGCCTCAACGGCACGATGTCGGTGCGGGTGGGTAGCGTCAACCGGACCTCCGGCGGTGTCACCAGTGGGGTGTCCGCCACATACGCCCGGTACGACCTCGCCCTGCTCTACCTCTCCACGTCGATCAACACCACGTACGTCACCCTCTCCAGCAGCTACCCGCCGGTCGGCTCGACCAACACGATCTACGGCTGGGGCATGACCTGCTACAGCGGGTGCTCGGCGTCCACCCAGCTCAAGTCCGCCACCGTGCAGGTGACCAGCACCAACGTCACCGACGCGTACGGCGGGCGGGCGATCCGGAGCACCCGGATCAGCGGCAACGCCTGGCGTGGTGACTCCGGCGGGCCGCAGTTCTACAACGGCGCCCAGGTGGGGGTCGCCTCCACCGCCGACGGGGTGAGCATCCAGAACTACGGCAGCGTCGCCTACAACCGGTCCTGGATCGCCTCGGTGGCCGGGGTCTAGCACTTTCCCCACCCTCCTCAGGGGTACGGCGCGGGCGCCCCTGGTTCCGGCCGGGGGTGTCCGCGCCTCACCATCGGAGGCGCGGCGTCCCGCCTGTGCCGACAGGCCGGATTCGCAACCGACCGCCCGTTTCGTCGCCTGCGACCAGCCTGGGCCGGTTACCGCGCCGACCGGGCTGTTACCGCTGCCCCGCGCCGTTGGGGAGCCGAGGAACGGTGCCGCGGCGAGGCGGCCTCTTTCGGCGCCGTCAGCCCGTTTCGCAGAGTGCGACGAGGTGAACGCCGCTCGCAAAGCCGCCCCGGTCCGCTCTGCCAGCATCAACCTGTGCTGATCGTGACGACGGATCACCTACCGGGGTACGAGATCCGCGCGGTACTCGGCGAAGTCGTTTCGTGCCAGGCCCGAACCCGGAACCCGTACCGGGAGGGCGTGAAGAGCCTCCGGGGCGGCGCATACGACCCGAAGGCACCCGAGAACCTGACCCGCTGGCGCGCCGACGCCGTACAGCAGTTGGGTGAGGAGGCGACCCGACTCGGCGCCAACGCCGTGATCGGCATGCGTTTCGACCACCGGGACGTCGGCGAGTTGTGGATGGAGCTCTGCGCGTACGGCACCGCGGTGGTCGCGGTCCGGCAGCCGGTGGAGAATCCCCCGACCGACCAGCCGAGGGTGGCCGCCGAGATCGCCCACCCGGCCGAGCCGCTCGACCCCGGCGCCATCGCGGAGCCGCCGAGCGCCCCGGACCTCGGCAGCGCCGCCGGCACCCCGACCCCGCGCGGCTGACCGCCCGACCGTCCGGACGCCGGCGCGGCGCCGGGGATCAGAGGATCGGCGCCGGGGTGTAGGCAGCCGCCTCGGGGTGGGCCGCGACCACCGCGGCGACCCGGTCGGCGACGGCCCGGACCTGCGCCGAGGCGGCACCGGTGAAGCCGGACCGGTCGGCGACCAGTTCGTCGATCTCGGCCCGGCTCAGCCCCAGCCGGCCGTCGGCGGCGAGCCGGTCGAAGAGGTCGTTCTCGGCGACCCCCTTCTCCCGCATCGCCAGCGCCACGGCGACCGCGTGCTCCTTGATCACCTCGTGCGCCGTCTCCCGGCCGACGCCGCGCCGCACCGCCGCGACGAGGATCCTGGTGGTGGCCAGGAACGGCAGGTAGCGGTCGAGCTCCCGGGCGATCACCGCCGGGTACGCACCGAACTCGTCCAACACGGTGAGGAACGTCTGGAAGAGCCCGTCGGTGGCGAAGAACGCGTCCGGCAGGGCGACCCGGCGGACCACCGAGCAGGAGACGTCGCCCTCGTTCCACTGGTCGCCGGCCAGCTCACCGACCATCGACAGGTAGCCCCGGATGATCACGGCGAACCCGTTGATCCGCTCGCTGGACCGGGTGTTCATCTTGTGCGGCATGGCGCTGGAGCCGACCTGGCCGGGGCGGAACCCCTCGGTGGCCAACTCCTGGCCGACCATCAGCCGGATCGTCGTCGCCAGCGACGACGGCGCCGCCGCGACCTGGACCAACGCGGAGATGACGTCGAAGTCCAGCGACCGCGGATAGACCTGCCCGACGCTGTCCAGCACCCGCCGGAAGCCGAGGTGCTCGGCGACCCGCCGCTCCAGCTCGGCCACCTTCCCGGCGTCGCCGTCGAACAGGTCGAGCTGGTCGGCGGCGGTGCCCACCGGCCCCTTGATCCCGCGCAGCGGGTACCGCCCGATCAGGTCGGTCAGCCGCTCGTACGCGACCAGCAGCTCCTCGGCGGCGGTCGCGAACCGCTTGCCCAGCGTGGTGGCCTGCGCGGCGACGTTGTGCGACCGCCCGGTCAGCACCAGGTCGGAGTGCTCGACCGCGAGCCGGGCCAGCCGGGCCAGGGCGGCGACGACCCGGTCCCGGATCAGCTCCAGCGACCGGCGTACCTGGAGCTGCTCGACGTTCTCGGTCAGGTCGCGGGAGGTCATCCCCTTGTGCACGTGCTCGTGCCCGGCCAGCGCGCAGAACTCCTCGATCCGCGCCTTGACGTCGTGCCGGGTGACCCGCTCGCGGGCCGCGATCGAGGCCAGGTCGACCTGGTCCAGTACCCGCTCGTACGCCTCGATCACGCCGTCCGGCACCGGCACGCCGAGGTCACGCTGGGCGCGGAGCACGGCGAGCCAGAGCCGCCGCTCCATCCGGATCTTCTCCTCCGGGGACCAGAGGGCGGCGAGCTCCGCCGAGGCGTACCGGTTGGCGAGGACGTTCGGAATGCTGGTCACCCCGCCATTGTCGGCCACCGCACCGGCCGCGTCCCCACCGCGGTCGACCACGTCGCGGATCACGCCGGGCGGCGCGCCGGCTGCCGGGACGTCGGCGGCGCCCCGACGCCGACCAGGGCGGTCACCGGTCCGCCGGCGGCCCTACGTCCACCGACCGACCCGGATGGCGAGGCGGTCGAGGTAGCCGACCTGGAGCGCCGCGAACGCCAGCAGGAACAGGAGCATGACGGGAAGCGGCAGCACCAGGCCCAACAGGTGCTCCGTGGCGCCCATCCGCTGCCCGGCCAGGATCGGGACGAGGACCGTCGCCGGCATGGCCTCCCGGTCGGTGGCCACCAGCAGCGGCCACAGGCGCTGCTGTGCGTTGACCAGCCAGGTGAGCAGCACCGCGAGGCCGAACATCGGCAGGGCGGGCAGCACGAGGGCACGACCGAACCCGCCGCCGGAGCGCCACCGCCGGTGCTGCCCCCGGAACAGCAGGGTGAACGCGAACAGCGCCGGCACGGACAGCCAGCTCGGCGGGATCAGGCCGAGGAACGAGTTGATCTGCTCCAGCTCGTCGGCCCGCCGGTAGTAGGCCAGTGCCAGGGGCCCGATCCCGACGAAGAGCCACGGCGCGAACGGCAGCAGCAGCAGTTCGCTCCACCGGCCGAGCGGGCGCAACGCGCCGATGCCGAAGCCGGCCAACGCCGCGAGACCGACCCCGACCAGTGCCGACGGCAACGGCGGCAGCCAGGTGTCGACGTACGTCCGGACGGCGTCGACGTCCCCGGGCAGACCCGGGCCGCCGGGCAGGGCGTCGGTCAGCCACGGCACGATCACCCAGCCGTACGCCGCGACAAGGACGACCAGCCCGAGCACGGCGAGCACCCGGAAGACGGGCGCGGGCCGGTGGCCGTCGGACGTGCCGGGCGCGTCCCGCCAACCGTCGAACTCGATCCGGGCGCGGGTGGCGAGCAGCAGTCCGGCCGCGCCGAGCCCGAGCAGGCCGAGCAGCAGCCCCAGCACGGTGGAGACGGCGGAGCCCGGCCCGAACTCGAAGAACTGCGAGAAGGTGCCGTGCACCACGTCCACCAGCGGGGTGAGGGCGTCGGGCGACCGGCCACCACCCACCAGGTCGACGAGGGTGTAGGTCTGCAGCGCCGCGGCGAGGATGCCCAGGGCGAGGAACCCGCCCACGGTGAGCAGGGCTGGCAGCGGCGACCGGTCGGCCGGCGGGGCGCCGCCGGGCACCCGGCCCGCGTCCGGGGACGGCCCGGGGTTCGGAACCGGGGTACGACCGCGCAGCGCGCTCAGGAACGCCGTCGCCGCCACCGCCACCACCAGGCCGAACGTCGTCGCGGCGCCCACCGCCACCAGGCCCGTCCGGGGGTGGTTGTGGAACGTCTCCCAGTCGACGCGGTGGAAGTTCCAGCCGAGGTACAGCGCCACCGGTGTGTGGCCGGCGACCGGCAGCGCGAGCACGGCCCGGGTCAGCAGTCGGGCCACCCGGCCGGCCCGCGTGGCGACGAGGGCGAGCAGCGGTGCGGCCAGGAGCGCGGTCACCAGCGGCAGCAGGCCGAGCAGCAGCGCGAACGCGACATGCCCGACCAGCCCGGCGTGAGGGCCCGCTCGTAGTTCTCCACACCGACGGGCTCGCCCGGCACGCTAGGCATGCCGCCCTCCCCGTGAGCCAGGTGGTCCCGGTAGAAGCTGTTGCGCACCGTGGAGAGGGTCGGCAGGACGTACGACCAGAGCAGGGCCAGGACCGCGGGCAGCAGCAACACGAACCCAAGCACCCGCAGCCAGACCGGAGTGTCCGTCCGGGGTGGAGGCCCGACCGGACGAGGCACTGCCGGTCCCCCCGTGGTGGACGGCGGTACGGCCGGCGGTGGAGCCGGATGCGTCACTGTCACCACCCCCCGGAATCGGTTGTCCGGTGTGGAGAGGTTACCGGTCGCGTGCGGACGGTGACACCCCCGGTGGGGGTACGGTCCTCAATGGTTCGGGGTGGACCCGGCCGACGTCGGGCGCCACCGGAGACGGTGGACGGTCGGCGTCGCCGCCCGCACCCGCTCCCCCGGTGCTCACCGCTCGAACAGCGGCGCCGGGGGTGCTCACCGCTCCAGCAGCGCCACCACGCCCTGGCCGCCGGCCGCGCAGATCGAGATGAGACCCCGCCCCGAGCCCTTCTCGGCGAGCAGCTTCGCCAGTGTCGCCACGATCCGGCCGCCGGTGGCCGCGAACGGGTGGCCGGCGGCCAGCGACGAGCCGTTGACGTTCAGCCTCGCCGGATCGATCGGGCCGAGCGGGGCGTCCAGTCCGAGCCGGTCCCGGCAGAACTCCGGCGACTCCCAGGCAGCCAGGGTGGCCAGCACCTGCGAGGCGAACGCCTCGTGGATCTCGAAGAAGTCGATGTCGGCGAAGGTCAGGCCGGTCCGGGCCAGCAGCCGGGGCACGGCGTACGCGGGCGCCATCAGCAACCCCTCGTCGCCGTGCACGAAGTCGACGGCGGCGGTCTCGGCGGCACCGAACCAGGCCAGCACCGGAAGGCGGTGCGCCGCCGCCCACTCCTCGGAGGCGAGTAGCACGGTCGAGGCGCCGTCGCTCAGCGGCGAGGAGTTGCCGGCGGTCATGGTCGCCTGGTCGGCCTCCGGGCCCCGGGTGCCGAAGACGGGTCGCAGCGCCGCCAGCTTCTCCAGGCTGGTGTCCGGACGGAGGTTCTGGTCGCGGGTCAACCCGAGGTACGGCGTGAGGAGGTCGTCGAAGAATCCCCGCTCGTACGCGGCGGCGAGCCGGTGGTGCGAGCGGAGCGCCAGCTCGTCCTGGGCCCGCCGGTCGATCCCCCAGCGCCGGGCGGTGATCGCCGCGTGCTCGCCCATCGACAGCCCGGTCCGGGGCTCGGCGTTGCGGGGCACCTCCGGCCGGAACGGCTGGGTCGGCCGCAGGCGCGCGGCGGCCCGCAGCCGGCCGCCGAGGGTCCGGGCGGCGTTGATGTCCAGCAGGGTCCGCCGCAGCTCCTCGTTCAGCGCCAGCGGTGCGTCGGAGGTGGTGTCCACCCCGCCGGCGATCCCGACCTCGATCTGGCCGAGGGCGATCTTGTTGGCGACCAGGATCACCGCCTCCAGGCCGGTGCCGCACGCCTGTTGCAGGTCGTACGCCGGGGTGCGCGGGTCGAGCCGGGAACCGAGCACCACCTCGCGGGTCAGGTTGAAGTCCCGGGGGTGCTTCAGCACGGCACCGGCGACCACCTCGCCGAGTCGCTCACCGGCCAGCCCGAACCGGGCGACCAGCCCGTTCAGCGCGGCGGAGAGCAGATCCTGGTTGGACGCCCTGGCGTACGGGCCGTTGGATCGGGCGAACGGGATCCGGTTGCCGCCGAGGATCGCGACGCGACGGACGGTGGACACGGCATCGCCTTTCGACAATGGTTGCCACTACCTTACTCGCGAGTAGGCTACCCGCATGAGCGACAGGTACGCGAGCTTCGCCCACACCGGACCGGGCCGGGCGCTGGTCAGACGTCTCGGCCTGCCCGACCCGCCCCGACTGCGTCGCCACCGTCGCGGCGACCCCCTGGTCCACGGTCCGGTCCGGCTCGACGCCGCCCCCGGCGGGCGCCTGGCGCGACCGGTCGGCGCGCTCCTGGCCGCCGCCGGTGTCGAGGTCTCCGGCCCGACCGCCCCGACGACCAACCCGAACGACGGCGCCGCCGGGCAGGTCGGGACGTACGGTGGGCTCGTCTTCGACGCGACCGGTGTCACCGACTCGACCGGCCTGCGCGCGCTCTTCGACTTCTTCCACCCCCTGGCCCGGGCGTTGCGCCCCTGCGGACGGGTGATCGTCCTGGGCACCCCGCCCGAGTCGTGCGGCAGCCCGCGGGAGGCGACCGCCCAGCGGGCGCTGGAGGGGTTGGTCCGCAGCATCGGCAAGGAGTTCGGCCGGGGCAGCACCGCCCAGCTCGTCTACGTCGCCCCCGGCGCCGAGGGGGCCGTCGAGTCGACCCTGCGGTTCCTCCTGTCCGGCCGGTCCGCGTACGTCTCCGGTCAGGTCGTCCGGATCACCCCTGCCGAGGTGCCCGAGGTCGACTGGGACCGGCCGCTCGCCGACCGGGTCGCCCTGGTCACCGGCGCCGCGCGGGGGATCGGGGCGCAGATCGCGCAGGTGCTGGCCGCCGAGGGCGCCCGGGTGGTGGCCCTGGACGTGCCGGCCGCCGGGGACGCGCTCGCCGAGGTGGCCAACGAGATCGGCGGTACCGCGCTCCAGCTCGACGTGACCGCGCCGGACGCACCCGTCCGGCTCGCCGACCACCTCGCCAGCCGACACGGTCGGGTCGACGTCGTGGTCCACAACGCCGGGATCACCCGGGACCGGACGATCGGCCGGATGAATCCGGACTGGTGGGACTCGGTGCTGGAGGTCAACCTCTCCAGCCAGGAACGGATCAACGACGTGCTGCTGGAGCGGGAGCTGATCCCCTCCGGTGGCCGGCTGATCGGGGTCTCCTCGATCGCCGGGATCGCGGGCAACCGGGGCCAGACCAACTACGCCACCTCCAAGGCGGGCGTGATCGGGCTGGTCCACGCGCTGGCGCCGCTGCTCGCCCCGCGCGGGATCACCGTGAACGCCGTCGCCCCGGGCTTCATCGAGACCCGGATGACGGCGCGGATGCCGATACTGCTCCGGGAGGCGGGACGTCGGATGAACAGCATGGCCCAGGGCGGCCTGCCGGTCGACGTGGCGCAGACGATCGCCTGGCTCGCCTCACCGGCGTCGGCCGGGGTCACCGGCAACGTCGTCCGGGTCTGTGGCCAGAGCCTGCTGGGGGCGTGATGACCGAACCTGTCGCGGGCACGCGGGAGATCGAGCTGCCCAGGATCCCGTCCGTGGGACCGTCCTACCGGCGGGCGGCGGTCGGGTCGGTCCCCAGACCCGGGTCGGCCCGGCGCGCCGCACGGCTGCCCGACGTCCGCCTGGTGGTCCGGGGCGTCACCGTCGACCGACACCACGTCGCGGCGTACGACCGGGTCTGCGGGTTCGGGCTCACCGACGTGCTGCCGCCGACGTACCCGCACGTGCTGGCCTTCCCGCTGGCACTGCGGCTGATGAGCGCGCCGGAGTTTCCGCTTCCGCTGGTCGGGCTGGTCCACGTGGCGAACCGGATCACCGTACGCCGCCCGGTCGACGCGGCCGAACCGCTGGACCTCTCGGCCCACGCCGTCGACCTGCGACCGCACGACCGGGGCCGGCAGTTCGACGTGGTCTGCACCGCCTCGGTCGGGTCCGAGGAGGTCTGGCGCGGCGTGTCGACGTACCTGCGGCGGGAGCAGGGCGCCGGGGACCGCCCGCGGCGGGACCACACGGACCGTCCGGCACCGCCGACCCCGACCGCGCTGTGGCGGGTCGCCGCCGGCGTCGGTCGCGCCTACGCCCGGGTGTCCGGGGACCGCAACCCGATCCACACCAGCCGCCTGGCGGCCCGTCTCCTCGGTTTCCCGCGCCCGATCGCGCACGGCATGTGGAGCCTCGCCCGCTGCCTGGCCGCGCTCGAGAACCGGCTTCCCGACGCGTACCTCGTGGACGTCTCCTTCACCCGGCCGCTGCCGCTGCCCGGCACCGCCGCCCTCACCGCCACGGCCGGCTCCGACGGCGGCTGGACGTTCGGGCTGTACGACCCGGGGACCGGCCGGCCCCACCTGACCGGTACGGTGCGCGGCCTGTAGCGGGCCCGCCGTCGCCTCGTTCCGCACCGCCGCTGCCGGCCCGGGAGCGGACCGCCACGACGTACCCGCCGAGGCCGAGCCGAACCACCCCGAGCAGCGCCGCGGAGAGCGTCACGGCGACGAGCGCGTGGCCGACGTCCGGCGCGAAGAGCAGCACCTGGGCCAGCCCGGCTCCGTCCCACAGCGCGGGGAGACCCCACCCCGCCCCCGCGGCGAGCGCCACACAGGCGGCCACCCACAGCAGCGTGCCGGCGAGGGCACGTCCCCGGGTCGGAAGCGTCCCGGCCCGCCTCCCTCGGGCGATCCCGACGTGGCGGACCGTCCGCACCAGCGACCAGGCCACCAGTGCGAGCAGCAGGGCCACCGCGACGAGCAGTCCGGCGAGGACCCGGGCGAGGGTCTGGTCGGCCCGCGCCGCCACCGGCGCGCCGCCGCGCAGGATCCGGACCACGTTGAACCCGGCGGCGACCAGCGGGGCGTCCAGGGCCAGGCTGTAGCTGTTGGCGAGCACCGCCACGGCCAGCTCCGCGTCGGGCAGCACCAGGAGTTGACCGAAGGAGCCGGCGGTCGCCCCGGCGTGCCAGACGACGCGGTCGCCGGGCCCGGACAGGACGTCGTCCCGCCAGCCCATCGCGTACCTGCCGGTGCCGGCCGTGTCGACCTGACCGGCGTGGAGCTGGGCGATGCCCGCCGGGGAGAGGACGCGTCGGTCGCCGTACCGTCCGCCGTCGAGCTGGGCGACCAGGTAGTGCGTCAGGTCCGACAGGCTCGCCGCCAGGAAGCCGTACGAGATGCCGGAACCGTCGAACGGGGGGTCGAACCGCCGGGGGTGCCCGAGGTAGTAGCGGTGTCCGGCGGGGATGCCACCGATGGCCCTCGCCTCGGCCTCGGTGGTGGCGGACCGGTTCATCCGCAGCGGGTCCAGCACGTTCCGGCGCAGGTACTCCGCGTACGTCTGGCCGGTCACCTCCTCGACGAGCACGCCGAGGATCTGGTAGTTGGCGTCGCTGTACCGGTGTGTCCCGCCCGGTGGTGCGACCGGGCGGACCGCCGCCAGGTCCCGCACCGAGCGGGCGAGCGCGCCGGGCGTGTTGTCGTAGCGGTCGGTGAGCCCGATCGTCGCGACCTGCGGCAACCCGCTGGTCTGGACCAGCAGCTGCCGGACGGTGATCCGGGCGGCGGCCGACTCGTCGGCCAGCCGGAACCAGGGCACGTACCGGCGGACCGGGGCGTCGAGTTCGACCCGGCCGGCCTCGACGAGCTGCATCACCGCGAGCGCCGTGAACGACTTGCTCACCGAGCCGAGCACCAGTGGCGTCTCGACGGTCAGCGGCGCCCCGTCGCCGTCGACCCCCCAGGCGCCCTGGTCGAGGACCCGGTCGCGACGCACGACCGCGTACGCCACCCCGGGTATCCGCAGCTCGGACATTTGTCTGCGCAGGTACTCCCGCGCGCGGTCGAGTCGCTCGCCCAGCTGCCCGTCGTCCCGGGGATCTCCGTCGGGCGGTACGGTCACCGGCGGTGTCGCCGGTCCGGCGCCGATGGTGGGCGGCACGGCCTCGGTCGGCACCGCGCCCGGCGGTGGCGCGACGCCGGCCGGTGCGGCCGGGCGCGCGGGGGGTGACGTGACCAGCGCCAGGACCAGGGCCGCGAGGGCGGCGGCTGCGGCCTGGCGGCGGGACGGTCCGCCGCCGGGTGACCGGTGCGGAACACGACGTGCGGCCATGAGCGGGTCCGGCTTCAGCCGATCTGGCTGAGGAGGCGCTCCAGACCGGCGAGGCGTTCCTTGACCTCCGCGAGTTCCGCCCGGGTCGCCTGCACGTCCGTGCGCAGTCCCCTCAGCTCCGCCAGGGTCGCCTCGTTGCCCCGGGCGAACCGTGCCTCGGTGTCGGTGACCCGCGCCATCACCTCGTGGTACCGCCTCTCGTCGGCCGACGAGCGCCGGGTCCGGTAGAAGCCGAGCGCGACGAGAGCCACGACGGTGGTCAGCACGACCACCATCACCGTCCAGGCGACCACCGAGGTCGCGGCGAGCCCCGGTTGCGCCACCGTGTGCTGCGCGGCCTCGACGACCGCGCCGGTTGCCTCGCTCACGTGTCCCTGTCCTTTCCTGATCCGTCCGGTTCCGGCCCGTCCGGCTCCAGCGTCTGGGCCGCCCCGCGGATCACGTCCGGGGTGAGGCCGAGCGCGAACGGCACGACCTCGAAGTACTTCACGCTGCTGCCGTCCGGGGCGGTCTCCAGGGTCCCGACCACCAGGCCGGCGGCCTCCAGGCGCTGCAGGTGCATGTAGAGGAGCGGGCGGTTCATCCGCAGCCGCCGCGCCAACTGGCTGACGTAGGCGCGCCCCTCGGTGAGAGCCGCGATGATCCGCAGCCGGTGCGGGCTCGCCAGCGCCGTGAGCACCCGCAGCAGCTCCTCGCCCGAGGACGGAGCCTGGTCCATCCGCCATCGTCCCTTCCGGGTGTCAGTCAGAACTGACACCCCCTGTCAGATGAGACTGACACCCCGGTGCGCGACGCGTCAAGTCGCGGTGTCGCCGCAGGACGCGGCGACCGGACGGGCCGTGGCG
>Ga0310840_100535_pt1 | contig 26806 bp, 23 predicted proteins | sample SM_ome_8_FD_201304 | JGI IMG/M metagenome (GOLD analysis project Ga0310840, IMG submission 201304) | Sorghum-adapted microbial communities enriched on stacked mutant (SM) sorghum from Joint BioEnergy Institute, Emeryville, California... ...
TGCACGGTGCGCAGCAGGTTCCGCCGCAGCACGTACCGGGCTGTCGAACTGCCGCCCGAGCAGCGGCACGAGATCATCGAAGCCTACCGCGCCCGGTGGAGCGGCCCGGCCAACCACTTCCTCGCCGAACTGCCCGACGTGGCCGACCATCCGGTCTTCCGGCTGGAGGCCACCGACTGACCCCGGCACCGACGGCGGGCGCCCGAGCCGTACGGTGCGGGACACCCCCGGTGCCGCCGGGGCCAGGACCGTCAGCCCGCGACAACAGCGCGGCTGGCCGGCGTACCCCCAGAGCGCGCCACCCGCGCCACCACCGTGCGGCAGGAGACCGGCGTGCGGCGTCGGCTACCGCTCCAGCTCGTCGCTGCGCAGATAGGCCAGGACCGCGAGGACCCGACGGTTGGTGTCCTCGGTCTGGGGAAGGTGAAGCTTGGTGAAGATGTTGCCGACGTGTTTGCCGACGGCGGCCTCGGAGACCACCAGCTGCCGGGCGATGGCGGCGTTGGAGTGGCCCTCGGCGATGAGGGCGAGGACCTCGCGCTCGCGGGCGGACAGGCTGGCCAGCGGGTCGCGGCGACGGCGGAGCAGCCGGCTGACCACGTGGGGGTCGACGGCGGTGCCGCCGGCGACCACCCGGCGCAGCGCGGCGATGAAGTCCTCGACGTCGACCACGCGGTCCTTCAGCAGGTAGCCGACACCCCGACCGTCACCGGAGTCGAGCAGGTCCGCGGCGTAGCGGTGCTGCACGTACTGGCTGAGCGCGACGACCGCCAACCCGGGGTGGGCGCGGCGCAGCTCCACGGCCGCACGCAGCCCCTCGTCGGTGTAGCTGGGCGGCATGCGGATGTCGGTGATCACCAGGTCGGGGGCGTGCTCGGCGACGGCACTCCTGAGGGCCTCGGCGTCACCGACGCTGGCCGCGGTCTGGAAGCCGAACCGTTCGAGCAGGCCGGCGAGTCCTTCCCGGAGCAGGACGCCGTCCTCGGCGATGACTACTCGAATGGTGGATGGTTGGGGTCGCACGGAAGCTCCACGCGCAGGATCGTCGGGCCGCCGTCCGGGCTGGACAGCAGCAGTCGGCCGCCGGCGACGGCCACCCGGTCGGCCAGGCCGGTCAGGCCGCTGCCGCGCTGCGGGTCGGCGCCGCCGCGGCCGTTGTCGCTGACCTCGACGGTGAGCACCGCACCGGCCTGACGTGCGGTCACCGTGGCGGCGGTGGCGCCGCTGTGCTTGGCGATGTTGGTGAGCGCCTCGGCGGCCACGAAGTAGGCGGTGTGCTCGACCTGGCTCGGCAGCCGGCCCGGCAGGTCGGCGTCGACGCGTACCGGAACGGGGCACTGGTCGGCGAGGTCCGCGAGGGCGGCGGGCAGGCCGAGATCGGTCAGGATCTGCGGCCGGATGCCGTGAATGAGCTGGCGCAGCTCGTCCATCATCTGCTTGGCCTGCTCGTGGGCGGCGGCGATGCTCGCGGCGGCGGGCGAGTCGGGCGGCAGGTCGAGCCGCGCGAGCCCGAGTTGCAGGGTGAGGCTGACCAGCTTCTGCTGGGCACCGTCGTGCAGGTCGCGTTCGATGCGGCGCCGCTCGGCCTCGAAGGCGTCCGCCAGCCGCAGCCGGGACCGGGACACCTCGACCAGTTCGGCGCGCAGCCGCTCGACCTGGCCGCCGAGCAGGAGGGCGCGCGCCACCGCGGCGTGCCCGCCGGCCAGCAGCGTCAGCAGGTAGGGGACCAGCGGGAGCGCCAGCACACCGCCGACCACGTACGGCAGTGTCTGCCCCACGGTCGCGACGTGCCCGAAGCCCAACGCCACGGGGGCGCTGCCGGGCGGCTGCGCCCGCACGAGCAGCGGGCTGAGGATGAAGACCCCGACCATGAGCACGACGAGCAGCGCGGCCGTGGTCACCACGGGCGCCACGGTGCCCAGCAGGCAGGCGTACGCGACCTCCCGCCAGGTGCCCGGGTCCGTGTAGTGGGCCCGCAGCCGGGACCACCACCCGGTGGCCCCGCGGCCCCGTCGGGCGCGGGTCGGCCACGGGGTGCGGGTCGGCCACGTCGCACCCCCGTGCCCGGCGCCGGTCGGGCGGCGGTCGACCAGCAGCAGGCGGACCCGCTCCAGCCTGGCCAGCGGCGGCGCGACCAGCGGCCCGCAGACGGCGAACACCCCGACCCCGCACAGGACCAGCGCCACGACGGTGCCGACCTGGTAGCTGCCGGCCGCCAGCCGGTCCAGCAGCACCAGCCAGGGGCTCGCGAGCAGCACGGAGACGGGCACCGCCACGGGCAGGGTCGTGATCAGGTACGCGGCCGCCCGCCACGGCCAGCCGCTGATCGGCAGCCGGCGCCAGAACACCGCCTCCAACGCCGTCCGCGGGCCGCCCTCACGCACGCCCGCCACGGTAGCCCGCCCGGCGGGCCGCAACGATGGGGCTGGGGCGAGCCGTCGGGGTATGCCTGGCCCTACCTCCGATTCGCCACGTGGGCGTAGTGAGTCCTCGCCCGCCGGCTGGTTGTCTCCGTGCGGTGGCCGCCGGACGGCGGCTCCACCGTCAGGGCCGTCCCCCGCCCCCGGGTCGGGGACCCCATCTCACGGAGAAGCCAACCATGAGACACACCGCAAAGGGTCTGCTCGCGTTCCTGCTCCTGTCCTTCGGACTGGCCTGGGGATCGGTCCTCGTCGTCCGTGTCGTGGCCGACATGTCGCTGGTCAACCCGCTGGCGCAGCTTCCGATGGCGTTCTCCCCCGCCGTCGCGGCCGTGGTCGTACGGCGGTGGGTCACCCGGGAGGGTTTCCACGACGCCGGGCTGCGGCTGCGCGTACGCGGGGCGGGCCGCTACTACCTGGCGGCCTGGGTCGGTCCGGTGCTGGTGGTCGCCGCGGCCGTCGGCCTGGCCGCCGCGCTCGGGCTGTACCGCCCCGACGTCGCACTCCTGCGGCGGATCCTCCCGGGGGCGGACCTCGCCGCGCCCGTCGCGCTGGCGCTGGTGCTCGCCGCACCCGTGCTCGCGCTGCCCCTGTTCTGGGGCGAGGAGTTCGGGTGGCGGGGCTACCTGCAGCGGCGGGTGAGCCCGCATCCCGTGAAGGCCGCGCTCGTCACCGGGACGATCTGGGCCGTCTGGCACTACCCGCTCGTCCTCACCGACTACCTGGGCGGCCCGAATCCCCTCCTGGAGCTCGGGACGTGGACCCTCCTGACGGTGGCGCAGGCGGTCATCCTGGCGTGGCTGTTCCTGGCGTCGGGCAGCGTGTGGGTGCCCTGCCTCGCGCACGCCGGGAACAACCTCGTCATCGGGTCGTTCTCCGACTCGCTGCTCGGGGACGGCGCAGGGCTCGACCCGGCGACGGTCGACCTGCTGCACCTGGTCCCGCTCGCCGCGATCTGCGCGTGGATCCTGCTGACCGGACGGCTGCGTCCGGTCACGGCCGACGGCGCCGACGCCCCGGCCGCGGAGGCGGTGGGGAGGACCCGTGCGGCTTGAACTCACCGGGGTCGGCAAGACGTACCGGGGCGGCAGGCAGGCCGTCGCCGACGTCGACCTGTGCCTTCACCGTGGCGTGCTGGGCCTGCTCGGGCCGAACGGCGCCGGGAAGTCGTCCCTGATGCGGATGCTGGCGACGGTCACCCGCCCCACCACCGGCACGATCACCTTCGACGGTGTCGACGTCGTCGCCGAGCCCGACCGCCTGCGCCGGGTGCTCGGCTACCTCCCGCAGGACTTCGGCGTCTACCCCCACCTGACCGCGCGGGAGTTCCTGTCCTACCTCGCCGCGGTCAGGGGCATGCCGGCCAGGGCCGCGCGGGCCCGGATCGGCGAGCCGCTGGAACTGTTCGACCTGGTCGGTGCCGGTCGGCGCCCGTTGGGCGCGTACTCCGGCGGGATGCTCCGCCGGGTGGGTATCGCGCAGGCCCTGCTGACCGACCCCCAGGTGTTGATCGTCGACGAGCCCACCGCCGGCCTGGACCCGGAGGAGCGGATCGTGGTCCGGAACCTGCTCGGCGACCTGGCCGCCGACCGCGTGGTCCTGTTGTCCACGCACATCGTCTCGGACGTGGAGTCGGTGGCCTCCGAGATCGCGATCATGGCCGGTGGCCGGCTGCGGGGGCACGGCAGCCCGCAGGAGCTGCTGCGTCGGGCCGAGGGCAGGGTGTGGCAGCTGACCGTACCCCCCGAGGCGCTGCCCCCGCTGCGCGCGCGGCACGTGATCAGCCGGATGGTGCGGACCCCGGCCGGGGTACGCCTGCGCGTGCTCGCGCCGACACCGCCCGCCCCGGACGCGACGCCGGCGGCACCGGACCTGGAGGACGCCTACCTCGCCACCATCTACTGGAATGCCGGGCACGTCGGACACGTGCCCGGCGGCCCGACGGGGGTGTGGCGATGAGGGCCCGGGTGCTGGCCGCGCTCGCGATCGCCGACTTCCGGGAACGCACCCGGCGCCCGGCGTACCTGGTCACGCTGGCGGCGGCGGTCGGGCTGGGTTACCTGGCCCTGCCTCCGGCCACCTCCCTGTGGGTGATCATGGACGCGGGTGGTTACCGGGGCAGCTACAACAGCGCGTACGTCGGCACGGTCAGCGCGCTGGCCGGAACGCTGTGGTTGATGCTCGGCGGGTTCTACGTGGTCCGCGGCGCCATCGTCAGGGACCAGCGGACCAGGGTCGGACAGATCCTCGCCACGACCCCGTTGACCACGGTCGACTACCTGACCGGCAAGCTCGTCAGCAACCTCCTCGTCCTCGCCTCGATGACCGGGGTGCTCGCGGTGACCGCGCTGGTGCTCCAGGCGGTGCGGGGCGAGTCCACGGCCGTCGACCCGGTCGCGCTGCTGCTGCCGTTCGTCCTGATCACGCTGCCCGTCATGGCGGTGACCTCCGCCGCCGCGGTGCTGTTCGAGACGGTCCCGGTGCTCCGGTCCGGCGTGGGGAACGTCTGCTGGTTCTTCCTGTGGATGGTCGTCGCGACCGCCGGCAGTGGTGTGCCGCTGGGCGGGCTCGGGGAGGTGGCGGCCTCGATGCGCCGGGCCATGGCGGCACAGGGCCTGCCGGGGGCGGCGGAGTTCAGCGTCGGGCTCACCCGGGTCGACCACCCGCTGCGCGTGTTCACCTGGCACGGCCTGGACCCGTCCGGCGGGTTCGTCGTCTCGCGGCTGGTGCTGGTCGTGGTCGCGGTCGGTCTGGCGGTCCTGCCGGCGTTGTGGTTCGGCCGGTTCGACCCCGCCCGCACCCGCCCGCGGCCCGGTCCCGGCGGGGCGGCCGGTCCGGCCGTACCCGCGCCCGGGACGCTCCCCGAACCCGTCGCCGTCGCCGCCCCGCACCGGCCCCGGGCGCTGGCCTACCGGCCGCTGTCGTCCGGCCGGGCCCGGCCACGGCTGGCCTTCTGGCGGTTGCTCTCCGGCGAGTTCCGCATCCTGGCGCGCGGCGCCCCCGGCTGGTGGTGGCTGGTGGTCGCCGTGCTGAACGCCGCCTGCCTGGTCGTGCCCACCGGACTGGCCGAGCCCGGCGACGACGTCGCCACCGTCCTCCTGGCCGTCGCCTGGCTGTGGCCGGTGCTGGTCTGGTCGCGGCTGGGCACCCAGCGGCACGAGAACGGACTGGAGACCCTGCTCGGCGCCTATCCGGCCCGGTACCGACAGGTGCTGGCCGAGTGGTCGGCCGGAGTCGTGCTCACCGCCGTCACCGGGCTGGGGCCCGCGGTACGCATGGTGGTCGCGTCGGACACCCCACGGGTGGCCGCGTGGGCCGCCGGGCTCCTCTTCATCCCCTCGCTCGCGCTCGCCCTCGGCACCGTGACCCGCAGCCACCGGTTGTTCCAGGTTGCCCACGTGGCGATGTGGTACGCCGCGGTCAACCAGGTCGCCGCCGTCGACTACCTGGGCGTGGTCCTGGTCGACGACCGCCCGGCCGGGCCGCCGCCGCCGGTGACGGCCGGGGTCTCCCTCGCCCTGCTGGCCGCGACGCTCGCCGTCCGCGCGGCACGCCACGCCGGCAGGTGAGCCCGTGACCGCGTACGTCATCACCGCAGGGTCATGTCGGGACTACCCGTCGTCGACTAGTGTGGCAGGCGTGCCGCCCACGCCCCGCCTACTGACGACAAGCCTGGTCGTGCTGGTCGCGTTCCTCGCCGGATGCCGCGGCGAGGAGTCCCCACCCGGCGCCGACGCGCCGAGCCCCACCACGCCACCGCCCACCACGGTCAGTGTGGACGCGACCTCGACGGAGCTCGCCCGCAGACCGCACATCCTGGTCCTGACGGCGACCGGAACCGCCAAGATCGACAAATTCACGTACGTGCTGGACGGGAACACCACCGAGGGCCGGGTGACCCGCCTGCCGTGGCGGCAGTCGGTGGACGTGCCCGCCGACGGCCGACGCCACGAGTGGAGCCTGACCGTGGAGTACCGCCAGGGCAGCGTGGAGCTTGCCGGCATTCTCAACGGCCAGGTGTTGACCGACAGCCGCGGTTACAGCACGGGGACCGGCACGGCGAGCATCAGCGGTTCGGTGCTGGGCTGACCACGAGGTCCGCCACGGCCCGTCCGGGACCGGTCAGACGGGTCCGGCGTCGTGCCGCCACCAGTCGATCATCGCGGCCGGGTCGCCGCCGTTGAAGGCGAACGCCTGGATGCCGAGCTGCTCGGTGGTCCACTCCAGCCATCGGCGGCCGTTCTCGTTCGTGCCGCACCGCAGCCAGCCGGTCAACCCGCCGCGCCGGTACGGGGCCTCGCCGGCGAAGGGACGGGGCAGCGCCGTGCAGGCCTTGTCGCGCGCCGGGCGGTTGCCGTAGCTGCGTCGCATCGCGGCGGCGTCCGGGAACTGGTAGTAGAAGACGATCCCGGCGCCGCTGGTCGGGCCGCACACGACGGCGACGACCGGCTCCGAGCCGACGTTCCGGCGCACCTGCTCGTCGGACGGACGCAGACAGTCAACCCGCGACCGTTGCGGGATGTGCGCGAGCAGCGCGGCCTCCGCGGCGGTCGGGAACGGAGGCGTGGACTGGGCGTTGACCGCCTCGACGGTCCGCGCCACCGGTGGGCCGGAGTAGGAGCGCCACCAGGCGGTGAGCGCGGCGGCCTCGGTGCCGACGGCACGGCCCGCCACGAGCAGGGCTTCCACACTCCACTCCATGACCAGCGTGCTCCGTGCCCCGGGATGGCACAGCAGCACGCCCAGCTCGACACTGCGCAGGTCGTAGCGGCGGGAGCCGCGGAATCCGGGTGCGTCCCCGTCGCAGTCCACTCCCGTGGGCGCGTCCGCGGCGACGGCGTGGGCGTCCATCGCCGCCTGGAGGTCGGCGACGGCGCCGAACCGGTAGTACGACACCGTCCGGGCGCCGACGCCCCGCGGGTTGCAGGTCACCCCGGCGACGGCTCCGGGGAAGTCGTCCAGTTCGGACACGTCCGCCCGCCGGCAGTCGGTGGCGCCCAGCAGGTCGACCAGCGACCGCTCCTCGTCGGTGGGGAACGCGGGCGCGGCGGCGGTCCAGGTCAGCCACGACTCGTGCAGTGCCCGGGCGGCGTCGGGGGTGGTCGCCTCGGCGCGGGCGACGGCGTGGATCCGCTCGTCGGTCCAGACGATACGGGTCGCGCCGGACTCGTCGGTGACGCAGAGCACCCGTCCGACGGCCGGGCCGGTGGCGGGGTACCGGTGTTCGCCGACCTGGCCGGTGACGCAGTCGCCCTCTCCCCGGGTGACCCCGGACTCCCGGACCGCCTGGTCGTACACGGCCTCGACGCCGGTCCGGTCGGCGAAGAGCCCGACGACCGCCTCCCGTCCCCGCGCGTCGCGGCATCCGAGTGTCCGCCTCGCGCCCGGCATCGGGGGTACGTCCCCGTCGCCGCAGTCGTCGCGCAGCGACGCGGGCAGGTCGGGTACGACGGGCGGCTCCTGTCCCCTCCTGCCGACCAGCCCCTCGACGACGGGCACCGCCGCGGCGACCACCACCGTCGTGACCAGCGCGGCGGTGGTCAGACGGCGGCGCAGCCGGGTGCGGCGCGGACCGGCGGCCGGGCCCGGCGGACCGGCGGTCGGGGTGGCGGCCTCCGTGCGCGGTGCCCCGGCCGGCTCGGGCGGTGGCCCGGCGTCGGACGCCGCGGCGTCGTCCGGTCGGCCGGCGTCGGCAGGCGGCGTGCCTGCGCCCCGGGGACCGTTCGGGGCGGGAGCACCGGCGTCGACGGGCGGTGCGTCCGCGCCCGACGCACCGCCCGCGACCTGCTCGTCCGCGGCGTACAGCGCCCCCTCGGCGACGACCAGTTCCGGCTGCTCGACCACGGTCGGCGCGACCCGGAGCCGCCGGTGCAGCAGGGCCGCGGCCAGCGGCATCCGGCTCGCCCCGCCGACGAGGAACAGCCCGGCCAGGTCCGTGGCCGCGACGTGCGCGTCGGCGAGCACCTGCCGGGTCGTGTCGACCGTGCGGTCGAGGATCGGCTCCGCCAGCCGCTCCAGGTGCTCGCGTCCCAGCGGTGCCTCGTCGTCGAAGAGCGGTACGTGGACGGTGGTGTGGGCGGCCCGGGACAACAGTTCCTTGCCGGCGCGCACGTCCTCCCAGAAGTCGCGGGACGCCCGCCGGTCGGCCGGGTCGCGCGGCTCGACGAGACGCGTCCACCGTGCCTCGTCGCGGGCGCGGTAGGTGGCACCGAGCGCGGCGACGACCGCCGCGTCGACGTCGAGCCCTCCGACGTCACGCAGTCCCCGGACGGCGAGGACCTCGAACCCGTCGGCGGTGCGGCGTACCACGGACGCGTCGAACGTGCCGGCGCCCAGGTCGTACACCATCAGGCAGGACCCGGGTGGCATCCGGCGCCGGGCGACGGCGACGAAGTAGCTCGCGGCGGCCTCCGGCTCGGTCACCAGCGTCACGTCTCCGAAGACGGCCCGGGCGGCGGCCCGGAGCACCTGCCGTCGGCGCGGTCCCCAGTCGGCCGGGCAGGTCAGCACCACCCGCGGCAACGGGCCGCCGGTCACCCGTGACGCCTCCGCGGCCACCCGGCTGAGCACCGCCGCGACGAGGTCCGTCACCGGCACCTGCGCCTGGCCCAGCAGCACCGTGCCGTCGTCGACGCAGCGCTTCGGGTGGGGCTCGAAACAGTCCGGCCTGGTCCGTGCCGCGTGCGCGGCGTCCCGGCCGGTCAGCAGTCCGGCGGTCGGGTCGGCGTGCACCGCCGACGGCAGCAGCGGCGACCCGTCGAACAGCAGCGGCCGGATCCGGCCGTCCGGAAAGGCGAGCATGGCGACGGTGTTCGAGGTGCCGAAGTCGATTCCGAGCCGGAATACCTCGCCCGCCACGGGAGTCACCCTACGCCGTCGTTTCCACGTGTCCGGGCAACCCGGGCCCGAACCGGCCGGTGCGTACCGGCCGCGGTCGACAGTTCCGGAAGTTTTCACCCCACCGGGCATCCGCCGGGCACCCACCGACGCCCGCGCGTCCGCCGGCCGGCCGGGCGTGGCCGCCCGGCCGGCACCCGGAGAAGGCAGCGGCACCTGCGGCATCACCCTCCGCGCGACGTCCCCATTGGAGCTCGCGGGCGGCGGGGATCGAGACGTTGAAGTTTCGGAATTCTTTCGTTAGCATCCCGAAATCGAGTCGCGTCGATGAGGTCTGCGCGGTGGCGACCGGCATCCGGGCACCGGTGCACGCGCAGTGGGGCTACCTCACGCCGCCGCGTCGGGCGCGGCCGCCCCGCCGCACCCCGCGCCGGCGCGCCCCGCCTCGACCGACCCGCACCGCGCCATCCACATCACCTCTGAGAGGCAACAACCATGAGCGACGACAACATGACGCCGACGGGCAGACGCTCGAAGGCCCGGCACGGCGCCCGCGCGCTGCTGCTCTCGTCCGCAGCCGCGCTACTCGCGGCGGGCGCGGCGCTGACCTTCGCCGGCTCGGCGAGCGCCGCGAGCACGCTGGGCGCCTCGGCCGCGGAGCGGGGCCGCTACTTCGGCACCGCCGTGGCCGCGTACAGGCTCAGCGACGGCGGCTACACGTCGATCCTGGATCGCGAGTTCAACCAGGTCACGCCTGAGAACGAGATGAAGATCGACGCGACCGAGCCGCAGCAGAACCAGTTCAACTTCTCCAACGCGGACCGGATCGTGAACTACGCGCGGCAGCGCGGCATGAGGGTCAAGGGCCACACCCTCGCCTGGCACTCCCAGCAGCCGGGCTGGATGGCGAGCATGGAGGGCACCGCGCTGCGTCAGGCGATGCTCAACCACGTCACCCAGGTCGTCAGCTACTACCGGGGCAAGCTGGACTCCTGGGACGTGGTGAACGAGGCGTTCGAGGACGGCAACAGCGGCGCCCGCCGCAACAGCAACCTGCAGCGCACCGGCAACGACTGGATCGAGGCCGCGTTCCGGGCCGCCCGGGCCGCCGACCCCGACGTCAAGCTCTGCTACAACGACTACAACATCGACAACTGGAACGCGGCGAAGACCCAGGCCGTCTACCGGATGGTCCAGGACTTCAAGCAGCGCGGCGTGCCGATCGACTGCGTCGGCCTCCAGTCGCACTTCACCGGCGGCTCCAGCTACCCGAGCAACTACCGCACCACCATCTCCAGCTTCGCGGCGCTCGGCGTCGACGTGCAGATCACCGAGCTGGACGTCACCAACGCCGACCCCAACCAGTACCGCAACGCCGTCGCCGACTGCCTGGCGGTGCCGCGCTGCACCGGCATCACGGTGTGGGGCATCCGTGACTCCGACTCGTGGCGCTCCAACGAGCGGCCGCTGCTGTTCGACGGCAACGGCAACAAGAAGTCGGCGTACGACGCCGTCCTGCAGGAGCTGAACCGCGGCGGGCCGACGACCCCGCCGACGACCACGCCGCCCACCACCCCACCGACCACGCCGCCGACGACCCCGCCGACCACCCCGCCGACCCAGGGTCCGGGCGGCTGCTCCGCGACGTACTCGCTGCAGTCGTCCTGGGGTGAGGGATTCGTGGCGTCGGTACTGGTGACAGCCGGATCGTCGGGCACGAACGGCTGGCGGGTCACACTGACGCTGCCGTCCGGGGCCACCATCGTGAACTCCTGGAACGCCCAGCCGAGCAGCAACAGCGGCACGATCACGTTCACCAACATGAGCTACAACGGCCTGCTCGGCCCCGGTCAGACGACCGAGTTCGGCTTCCAGGCCACCGGCGTCGGCACGGGCGTGACCCCGAGCTGCACCGCCATCTGATCCATCCGACAACCAGCCGGAGCCGGTGCGCGGGAGGCGTCGCCTTCCCGCACCGGCTCCCGCCGTCGGGGCCTCACCCGGCCCCGGCAGGTCGAAACACCCGGCACCGGATCCGTCGTCGCCCGCCGGGGGGCGGGTCGTGGACCGACCGGAACCGGTCGCGTCACCCGGCGCCGGGCCGCACCCGGAAGGTCGGGCTAGCCGTCCGTCCCGTTCGGCGGCGTCGTGACGAGCTGATCGGCGTACTGGACCGGGCTCGTGTCGAGCACCTCCAGCTGGATGCCGGCGGCGGCCAGGATGAGGCGGCTCTCCTCGGCGGCGTGGTACGCCGCCCGTGCCACGACCCGACTCGCGCCGACGCTGACGATCAACATCGCGCAGGTGCGGCACGGCTCCATCGAGCAGTAGAAGGTGCTGCCGTCGAGCGAGATGCCGTGTCGTGCGGCCTGCGCGATCGCGTTCTGCTCCGCGTGAATCGTCCGCACACAGTGCTGGCGGGTGACCCCGTCGCTGCCGGTGACGTTCTTCAACAGGTGGCCGACGTCGTCACAGTGTTCCAGGCTCGGTGGCGACCCGACGTAACCGGTGCACAGAATCTGCTTGTCGCGTACCACGACGCACCCGGACCGGCCGCGATCACAGGTCGCCCGGCGCGCGACCTGGACCACCAGATCCGTGAAGTACTCGTCCCAGCTTGGTCGCTTCTGCATGATTCTCACCCTCGCCCGACCGATCCGGGCCAGCCTACACCTGCGATGACGCCGCCCCGGGCCGTCGCGCCCGCCCGGGGTGACACATCCCGTCCGGATAGCCGGTTTTGCCATGCTTGACCGGGGTACGCCGGTCCTGTTGGCGTACGGCGCGGATCGGGGTCGTGGACAACCGGAGGGGAGCCGACGTGGGCGAGGCGCGGCGGCCGCACGGCACGGCGGTGCTGCGGGGCGCGGCCCGGGGCGGGGTCGCCGCCATGGCGATGTCCGGAATGCGGCAGATCAGCACGGCGATCGGACTCGTCGACCGGACGCCCCCCGAGACGGTGCTGCGGAACACCGCGCCCGGACTGTTCCGCCGGATTCCGGCGGACCGCCGGCAGGCCCTCGTCGAGGTGATCCACTGGGCGTTCGGCGCGGCCGGTGGGGTGGTCTTCGGGCTCCTGCCCCGACGGGTCCGCCGGCGACGCTTCACGGGCCCGGCGTACGGGTTCGCCTTCTGGGCGCTCTTCGAGGCCGGCATCGCCCCGCTGCTCGGTATCGACCAGCGACGGCACCGTGCGCGGGAACACCTCGCCCTGCTCGCCGATCACCTGCTGTACGGCGTCGCGGTCGCCGCCTCCGGCCAGCCGTACGCGGACTGACCCCACCACCGGCCCCGAAGCCGCGTCCGCCCCCCGCGGCGGTGCCGGCGTGGACCGTCCGGGCGGGAGCGCGCGAGGTTCGAGCTGCCCGGGAAGGGGAAGACGCCGACGAGAGCCAAGGGAGGAGACCGCCATGGGCAGGAAGCACGGCCACGCCGACGACATCGTCTACGACCTGGTGTCCATCCAGTACCACGCCCTCAAGGGCGGCCAGGTCTACGAGCAGTACAAGCGTGACGCCGAGGAACACGACGACATCCGGCAGTTCATCGAACAGATCCAGCGTGAGGACATCGACCGGGCCCAGCGGGCGCAGGAGCTGTTGGCGACCATCATCAACGTCCCGGTCGGCGTCGGCTGACCCGGCGGCCGACAGCTCCGGACCACCCCGACGGTCGAGGGCGCCGACCGTCGGGGTCAACGGCGACGGCGACGACGCACGGCCCACCGGAGCAGCAGTACGGCGACCACCAGAGCGGCGAGGCCGACCCCGGCCTCGCCGACGTGGGTCTGCACCCGTCGCCACGACGCGCCGGCCAGGTAGCCGACCAGCACGGTGGTGGCCGCCCAGGCCGCCCCGCCGAGCGCGTTGAAGAGCAGGAACCGGCGGTAGGGCATCCGGTTCATGCCGGCCAGCGCCGGCACCAGGGTGCGCAACACCCCGACCCACCGGCCCAGCAGCACCGCGAGTGGTCCGTGCCGGGCGACGAACCGCTCGGCGCGGCTCCAGCGTTCCTCGCCCACCCACCGGCCGGTCCGGCTGCGTCGCACCGGTGGGCCACTCCACCGACCGATCTCGTAGCCGACGCTGTCCCCGGCGATGGCGCCGACGGTGGAGACGACCACCATCGCCGCCAGGCTGACCCGACCGGTCGCCGCGAGTGCCCCGCCGAACAGCAGTGCGGCCTCCCCGGGCAGAAAGAGTCCGACGAACGCGGCGGACTCCCCGAACGCGAGCCCGCCGACCAGCAGGAGCGCGGGCCAGCCGGAGAACGCGGTGATGATCTCGACGAGGACGTCCACGGCGTGCCCGTCAGGTGCGGTGGTCGCCGTCGCCACGGTCGCCCGGACCGGGGCCGCCCCCGGGTGCGCCTGCCGGCCGGTCCACACCGTGGGTGACCCGTTCCACGCACCCATCGTGCCCGAGGGCACGGTCCGACGAGCCGGAACCACGAATCCGGCGCCGCCGGCGGAACCGGCGGCCCGCCGGCCGCCGGGCCTCGCGAATCCGCTGATGGCCGCCCAGCTGCGCGGTTAGGCTCGCGGCGTGTCCGCGAGCCTGCGAGAGGACCCCCGGCTGAGCCCGGTGACCAGCGCGAACCGGGTCTGGACGGGTGTGGCCACCACCGGCGACGGACGGGTCTTCGTCAGCTTCCCCTCGGCCGACGGCCCGGGTGTCCAGGTCGGCGAGGTCGTCTCCGACGGCCGGATCGTGCCGTACCCGAGTGAGCTCTGGAACGAGGTTCGGGACAGCCCCGACCCGCGGGGCGCGTTCGTACACGTGAACGCGTTGCGCGTCGGCCCGGACGCCAACCTGTGGATCGTCGACGCCGGCACCGGCGGGCTCGGGCTACCCGTCGTCCCCGGGGGGCCACGGCTGATCGTCGTCGACACCGGGGCCGCGGCGGTGGTCCGGGAGTACGACCTGGGTCCGGCGCTCCACGCGCACAGTTACGTCGACGACGTACGGTTCAACGGGCGGATGGCGTACCTGACCGACGCCGGGGCGCCGGGTCTGATCGTGCTCGACCTGACCACCGGGGAGGTCCGCCGGACCCTCGACGGGCACCCCAGCACGGTCGCCCGCCGCCCGTTGCGCGCCGACGGGCGGATCCTGCGCGCCGCCGACGGCACCGAGCTGCGGATCCACGCCGACCAGCTGGAGGTCTCACCGGACGGACGGTACCTCTACTTCCAGGCGGCCTCGGGCCCGCTCTACCGGATCGAGACGCGCTGCCTCGACGACCCGGACATCCCGCCGGAGGTGGTGGCGGAGCACGTCGAGCCGTGGGCGGACACCCCGACCACCGGCGGCACCGCGATCGACGCCGCCGGGGTCATCTACCTGAGCGACGTGGAGCAGCGCCGGATCCTGACCGTCGGCCTCGACGGCCACGTCGAGCCGCTGGTCAGCGACCCGCGCCTGGCCTGGGCCGACGCGCTGTGGCTCGACGGTACGGGTCAGCTCTGGATTCCGGCCGCCCAGCTCAACCGGACGCCGGGTCTGGCGGGCGGGCGGTCCGCCGTCGACTATCCGGTCTGGATCTACCGGCTGCCGGTCGGTGCCGTACCCCCGGCCAACGACCACGCCTGACCGCGGGCCAGGTGTCGGCGGCCCCGCGGCGGGTAACCGGGGCACCCGGGTCGACAGGAGGCGGAGATGGACGAAACGGCCGACCGGTCGGACGGTCCCGCCGCGCGGCCCGGCCTCCTGGTCGACCGTCTCCCCTGGCTGCTGCGCTGGGCGGTGCTGGCCAGCCTCTGCCTCCTCGTCCTCACCGCCGGGGCGTACGTCCTCGCGCGGATCGCCATCGCACTCGCCCCGCTGGCCATCGCGCTCGCGGCCACGCTCTTCCTCGCCGGGCTGCTGGACCCGGTGACCAGCCGGCTGCGACGGCACCGTTTCCCGCCCGCGCTCGCCGCGCTCGTCGGTGTGCTGCTGCTGCTCGGGGTGTTGGTCGGTGCCAGCGCGTTGGTCTGGCGGCTGAGCGCCGGCCAGTTCTCGGACCTGGTGCGGCAGCTCGACGAGGGCCTGCACCGGACCCGGGAGTTCCTGGTCTCCACCCTGCCGGTCAGCCGCCGACAGCTGGACCAGTGGGCCCAGCGGCTCGTCGCCGGGGTACGGCGGTCCGCGCCGGACCCGATCACCGGGGCGGCCACCGTCGCGGAGGCTGTCGGGGGCGTGCTGCTCGTCCTGGTGCTGCTGTTCTTCCTGCTCAAGGATGGCCGCCCGATGTGGCGGTGGATCCTGGCCCGGGTTCCGGAACGGGCGCGGCCGACCACCGCCGCGGCGGGCCGGGCGGGCTGGCGGACGCTGGGGGCGTACACCCGGGGCACGATGGTGATCGCCGCCATCGACGCGGCCGGCATCGGGCTCGCGCTGGTCCTGCTCAGGGTGCCGCTGGCGCTGCCCCTCGCCGTCATCACGTTCCTCGGCGGGTTCGTGCCGATCATCGGCGCCACCGTGGCCGGAGGGGTCGCGGTGCTGGTCGGGTTGGCGGCCAGGGGACCCGTGACGGCGCTGCTGGTACTGGCCGCGGTGATCGTGGTGCAGCAGGTGGAGGGGAACCTCCTCGAACCGTTGATCATGAAGCGCCAGGTGTGCCTGCACCCCGTGGTGGTCCTGCTCACGGTCACCGCCGGCACCCTGCTCGGCGGCATCGTGGGCGCGTTCGTCGCCGTGCCGGTCGGCGCGGTCGTCTACAGCGTGGTCAGCACGATCGCCGAGTACCGCGGCCGGGCCGCCGACGTCGGGAGGGCCGGAACCGCGGCGGGGTCGCCGGGGCCGCCGTCGGACGGCGCGGAACCCCGGGACGGGACGGGGCCGGCGGAGACGTCGGCACCGGACGAGCCAGCCGGCCCGGCGGAGCCCCAGCCGCCGCACGGGTGAGCGGGATGACGGCCGGGGCGGGGCGGGCCGGCCCGGCCGCCGGGCCCGCCCCGCCGGGCGGGCCCCCGTCGGGTGACCGAACCCGGAGCCGGGGGTGCCGCCCCGGGCCGGCTGCTACGCGGCGGCGCAGGCCACCGGGCGCTCGACGGCGGCGTGGACGTCGTCGTGGCTCCAGCACTCGACGATCCGCTCACCGTCGATGCGGATGATGTCGACCCCGGCGACCTCGCCGGCCGGACGCGTCGGGTACCGGTCGGGGCGCAGGATTCCGGAACAGGTCCAGCGGCCGGCGACCAGATCCGGTCCGATGATCGGACCGACCGCGACGGTCAACCGCAGCCGGGGATGAGCGGTGTGCAGCGCCGAGACCCACGAGACGAACCGCGCCCGCCCGTGCAGCCGGACCGGCTCCTCCCCGGCCGGCGACAGGTGAACGACCAGGTTCGGGGCGACGACCTCCTCGACGAGCGACAGGTCGCCGTTGCGCAGTGCCATCCAGTTCGCCCAGAGCCTCGGCCGGGGGTCGACGGCGACCAGGGCCGGGCTGTGGTTGGTGTTGATGGTCATGGCGAGACTTCCTCCCGTGGACGGTGACCGGGGTGGGGTCACCGGATCGTTCGCGCCGGGAAGCACCGAACGCCGTCAGGAACGATTCTCGACCGGGACCGCGGCACCGCCCTGTCCGCATTTCCGGCGCGGATCGTCCGATCGGAGCTTTCCGGGGGACGGATGGAACTTTCAGGGGGAGGCCGTACCGGGCAGGTTCAGCGGCACCGTCGGCAGGTCGAACCGGCTGCGCCAGTCGGCGCCCACCGACCGTGGCGGGGCGACCTCGTCGGTCGGCGCCGCCCGCCGCATCCGGTCCAGCCGGAACCCGCGTACCTCCTGCCGGAGCCGGCACCAGCCCACGAGATACCACTGGTGGCCGGCACCGAGCAGCTCCACCGGCTCGATGTGCCGGCGTGACGTCCGGCCGTGGCGGTCGACGTACTCGATGGCCAGGACCGTCCGGCGCACCACCGCGTCACCCGCCGTCCGCAACACCTGGCGGGCCGGCGGCGCCGACCGCGCGGGTGCCGCCAGGTGGATCCGGTCCGCGACCCTCCGGGCCTCCGCCACACTCGACGGTGGCATCACGGCCAGGATCTTGTGGAGCGCGGAGCGGGCGTCGTCGAGGAACGGGGTGTCGGCCATCGTCGCCAGGGCGACCGCCGCGGCGATCGCCTCACGCGGGGTGATGTTGACCGGTGGCAGGGTGTAGGCGCGGTCGAGCACGTAGCCCCCGCGCCGGCCCCGCTCGGGGTAGATCGGGACACCGGCCTCCTGCAGGGCACCGATGTCGCGTCGGATCGTGCGCGCGTCGACCTCGAACCGCTCGGCGAGCCAGCGCGCACTGCGCGGGCGCGGCGCGACCGCGCGCAACTCCTCCACCAGGGCGTAGAGCCGGTCGGTACGGTTCACCCACCGACCCTAGCGGCCGGGTACGACGCCCAAGCCCGTCCCGGGCAGCCGGCCCCGGCCGCCGACCGGCGGGCTACCCGGCGCCGGTCAGCAGACCGGGAGTGTCGGCCAGCCGCAGCACGATGTTCGCCAGCGCCGGGGTCCGGCTGTCCCGGGGATCGGCCAGCATTCCGGCCCAGAACCGGGCGTCCCGGGCGGCGTCGGGCCTGCCGAGCTCGTCGTAGGCCCGGGCGAGCATGTTGAGCGTGGCCGCCTGCGCCGCCGGCATCTCCATCTCCTCGAACGTGCGGGCGCACTCCCGCAACACCTCGACCGCCGCCTCGGCCCGCCCCTCGCCGATCCAGCTCACCGCCAGGTCCCGGGCCAGCCCGGTCGCCCACGGCCGGTCCCCGAGCCGCACCGCCAGGTCGTGGCTCTGCCGCAGCAGGCGTATCGCCTCCGCCCGCCGGCCCAGGCACAGCGCGGCCGAGGCGAGGTGCCGCAGCGAGGCCAGCAGGACGTACCGGTCGCCGACGGTACGCAGCAGCGCCACCGCCCGCGCGGCCGCCTCGTACGCCAGCGACGGCTCGTCGCGCAGCAGCCGGGTCACCGCCAACGCGTTCAGGCAGCGCGCCATCACGATCTCCGGCGCGCCCAGCTCGCCGGCCTCGGCCACCGCCGCCCGGTCCACCGCCAACGCCTCGTCGAGCCGGCCCAGGCCCCGGTAGGCCGCGGACAGGACCGGCGCGGCGAGCACCGCGCCGAGCGGATCCCCCTCGGCCCGGAACAGGGCGATGGCCCGGGCCGCCGTCTCGGCGGCCTCCCCGGCGCGGTTCTGGTAGTCGTAGAGCACCGCCAGGTCGCTGAGCAGGCAGGCGAGGCCGTGCCGGTCACCGAGCCGTGCGAGGCGGGCCTGCCCGCTGCCGAGCCGGCTCGCGGCGCCGGCCAGGTCGCCGCGGGCCAGCCGCAGCACACCGTCGAGGAACTCGGTACGCGCCAGCGCCCGCTCGTCGCCGATCCGCTCCGCTGCCCGGCCGGCCAGCCGCTGCCCCCGCTCCAGCTCGGTCCAGTGACCCTGCACCCAGCAGAACGGCGCCAGCCGCTCGGCCAGTGCGACCACCGCCTGGTCCGCGCCGCAGCCCTCGGCCCGGCCGAGCAGGTTCACCAGGAAGTCGAGTTCCGCGCCCAGCCAGCCGAGCGGGTCGTCCCCGAGCGCGGCCACCCCGACCCGGGTCCGTCCCACGTCGACCGGCTCGTCCGGCCGGGCCCAGGTCAGGGTGCGCGGCAGTCGCCGGGCCGCGGCCCCGGCCAGGGCCGCGGCGGCCGTGACCAGCCGGCGCAGCGCCGCCGCGCGGTCCACCGTGGCCGTCGCCGCCGGGTTCGTCGTGTCCGCCCGGGCGACCGTGAGTTCCTCGGCGTAGACCCGGAGCAGGTCGTGCAGCCGGTAGCGGGGTTCGACCGCGCCGGTCGGGCAGGCCACCTCGAGCAGGTTCGCCTCGACCAACTCGTCGAGGATCCGATCCGGGTTCGTCCGGTCGAGCAGTTCGGCGACCGCCCAGCCGGCGAAGCTGACCGGCCCGAGCGAGCCGAGCAGCACGAACGCCTCCCGGGCCGCCGGGGAGAGCGACCGGACGCTGAGCGCGAGGCTGGCCCGCACCTGCTGGTCGCCGGCGGCCAGCTCGTCGAGGCGGCGACGCTCGTCGTCGAGCCGGTCGGCGAGTACGGACAGCGGCAGCGCCCGGGTCGCCAACCGCGTCCCGGCGATCCGGACCGCGAGCGGCAGGTTGCCGCAGGCGGTGGCGATCCGGGCGGCCGACCCGGGCTCGTCGGCCACCCGGTCGGCGCCGACGACGTGGGCCAGCAGCTGCCGGGCCTCGTCGTCGGCCAGCGGCTCGACCGGCACGTGCCGGGCGTCGATCAGGTCACTGAGCCGGCGCCGGCTGGTGACCAGCACCGCGCTGCCGGGCGTCCCCGGCAGCAGTGGGCGCACCTGGGCGGCGGTCGCCGCGTCGTCGAGGACGACCAGGATCCGGCGGTCCGCGAGCCGGGCCCGGTACGCGGCGGCGAGCGCGGCGAGGTTCTGCGGTACCGCGCCGCCCGGCACGCCGAGGCCGCGGAGCAGGTCCGCCAGGACGGCGGCCGGGTCGCGGGGTGCGGCCGAGGCGCCGGCGAGGTGGACGAAGAGCTGCCCGTCCGGAAACCGGGTACGAAGCCGGTGCGCCACCGTCACCACGAGCGCGGTCTTGCCCACCCCGGGCTGCCCGGAGACCGCGACCACGGGCACCGTCCCGTCGGCGTCCCCCACCAGGGTCTCGATCCGGGCGATGCTGTCGCCGCGGCCGACGAACCCGGGCACGGCCGGCGGGAGCTGGCACACCGGGAACGGCGACCCGCCGGAGACCGGCACCGACCGGGGTGGCTCCTCCCCGCGCAGGATGGCCTCGTGCAACCGGCGCAGCTCCGGTCCGGGTTCCAGGCCCAGCTCGGCGACGAGGAGGTCGCGGGCGTGCCGGTAGGCGGCGAGGGCGTCGGCCCGGCGGCCCGCGCGGTTGAGCGCGACCATCAGCTGGGCGTGCGGCCGTTCCCGCAGCGGATGCTCGGCCACCAGCCGGTGCAGGTCGGCCAGGACGGTGGTGAGGTCGGTGCCGGCGGCCAGGTCGGCGTCGACACACTCCTCCTGGGCGTCGACCCGCTCCAACTCCCAGCGGGCGAGCTCCGGTTCCAGGATCGGCACCGACAGGTCGGCCAGCGGGCGGCCCCGCCACTGTCGCAGTCCGCGCCGGAACCGTTCGGCCGCGGTGGCGGGGTCTCCGGCCGCCATCGCCGCCCGCGCCAGTCCGATCTCGCGACGGAACACCAGGACGTCCACGTCGTCGGGGTCGACCCGGAGCAGGTAGCCGTCGCCGCGGTGTTCGATCGTGACCCCGGGCAGCCGCTCGCGCAGCCGGGAGACGTACGTCTGGAGGTTGGACGCGTACGACGCCGGGGGCCGCTCGCCCCAGAGCGCCTCGACCAGCCGGTCGACCGTCACGACCTGGCCGACGCCGACCAGCAGCGCGCCGAGCACCGTCCGCTGGTGCCGGCTGCGGAGCACCACCTCGGCGCCGCTGTCCAGGCACACCCGCAGCGGCCCGAGGACCCCGAACCTCATCGCCCGTCTCCCAGAACCAGCGTCGGCCAGACACGCCAGACCGTACTACGGGCCGGTCGACGGCCCGCCGGTGTCCAACCGCGACGGACGGGTGCGCGGTGATGTGTGTGGCGATCGTGTGGCAGGGCCGCCCACGCTGCTTGAGGCCCGTCGGGGGGCGGGCCGACCAACGGGGGCGGGCGGCCCGTCGGAGGGGGCGGGCCGCCTGGGCGGCCCTGGCACGCGGCGGGCCGGCCGGGGCCGTTTCCGAACTTTCTTAGCCGCCCACGAAGCCATCCTTAAGACTGGACTAAGCGGATCGTCGGCGCCGGTGCGGGCCGGTACACCTGACTCGTGACACGTCGCCGGAACGTCGATACGGTCGAGCCGCTGACCGAGTGGGTGACCGGTCTGATGCCACCGGTGTGGGACGACGACGACCCGTTCGGTCCGCCGCCTCGCGCCTGGGACCGCGGGGGTCCCGAGCCGTACCCGGGCTACGATCCCCACCCGACGCGCACCCGGGAGGTACGCCCCCGGCGTGGGCGGCGCGGCGGTGCGGAGTGGCCGGACCCGGTGTGGCACCGCGAGCCACGGTCGTACGCCGAGAGCGCACCCGCCCGGCGCCCGGGGCCGCCACGCGCGACGCCAGCCGCCCGGCACCGGGAGACCGCCGAGGTCGAGCCGTACGACCGTGGCGGGCGGCTGTTCTTCCACATCGTCTTCTGGGCGGCGCTGGCCACCACCATCGAGCTGTGGTGGCTGAACACCCCGCCGGGCTCGATCGACACCACCGCCGACATCCTGACCGCCGCCGGGCGGCTCACCGGTCTGGTCGGTGGCTACCTGCTGCTCGCCCAGGTGCTGCTGATGAGCCGGGTCCGCTGGCTGGAGCGCTGGATCGGCGCGCACTCGCTGCTGGTCTGGCACCGGGAACTCGGCGCCTTCCTGCTGCTGGCGATCCTGGCCCACGCCGCGCTGGTCACGGTCGGCCACGCCGAACTGACCAACGTTCCGCTGACCGACGGCGCGTGGACGCTGGTGCGCACGTACGAGGACATGCTCGGCGCGGTGGCGGCGACGGTGATCCTGGTCGGGATCGCGCTGCTGGCGATCCGGGGGATCCGGCGTCGGATGAACTACGAACTCTGGTACTACCTGCACCTGAGCAGCTACCTGGTGCTGCTGTTCGGCTACGGCCACCAGTTCGCCACCGGGCAGGAGTTCGTCAGGCCCGGTTTCGGCCGGTACTTCTGGGCCGGCCTCCACCTCTTCGTCATCTGGTCCGTCCTGTGGGGACGGATCGTCACCCCGCTCCGGTTCAACCTCCGGCACCGCCTCCGGGTCGAGGACGTGGTCCCGGAGGGTGCCGACATGATCTCGATCTACATCTCCGGGGAGCGGCTCGACGAGCTGGACGCCCGGGCCGGCCAGTACTTCCGGTGGCGGTTCCTGACCCGGGGGTGCTGGTGGCAGGCGCACCCGTTCTCGCTCTCCGCCGCCCCGAACCCCCGGTGGCTCCGCCTCACCGTCAAGATCGTCGGGGACCACACCGAGTCCCTGCAGTACCTCGAACCCGGCACCCGGGTCTTCGCCGAGGGGCCGTCCGGGGTCTTCACCGCCGACCGGGCGATCCGACCCCGGGCCCTCCTCATCGCCGGCGGCAGCGGCATCGCGCCGATCCGGGCACTGCTGGAGGACCTGCCCGAGCACACCGTGGTGATCTACCGCGCCCGCACCGAGGAGGAGCTGCTCTTCCGCGACGAGCTGGACTGGCTCGCCCGCGCCCGCGAGGCGCAGGTCTGGTACGTCATCGGTTCCCGCGACGACCCGGCGCCCCGGTACCTGTTCACCGCCCGGGGAATGCGCGAACTCGTTCCCGACATCCGCCGACGGGACATCTACCTGTGCGGGCCGCCCGGCCTGGTGGAGGTCTCGCTGCGCACCCTGCGCAGGCTCCGGGTCCCCCGGCGGCAGATCCACCTCGACCCGTTCGAGTTCTGACCTGTCCCGTACCCCCGCGAGGAGGAGGAATTCCGTGCGTCGTGCCGCCTTCGCCGTCCTCGGCACCGCGATCGGTTCCGCCCTGCTGATCGGCGCCAAACTCGGCACCCCGACCGCCGGCACCGGCACCCAGGTGGCGTTGGAGGACACCGACGGCGCCGCGGCCGGCGCCGCGGGCGAGGGCGCGGCGGACGCGGGCGGCGCCACGTCGAGCCCGAAACCCGCGTCGCGCGACACCCCCACGACGAAGGCCACGACGAAGCCGCCGGCGCGCGGCGGGCTGCGGGACGGCACCTTCACCGGGGCGACCGCGACCTACGCGTACGGCAGCATCCGGGTCACCATCACCGTCACCGACGGGAGGGTCTCGGACGTCTCCGCCACCTACCCCACCGACAACCCGACCACGAAGAGCGTGAACGAGCGGGCGATCCCGAAGCTGCGCCAGGAGGCCCTGACCGCGCAGAGCGCGAACATCTCGACGGTCTCCGGGGCGAGTCTGACCAGCGAGGCGTACCAGGCGTCGCTGCAGTCCGCGCTCGACAGGGCGAGGGCCTGAGCCGATGGGTACGCCCGGACTGCGCCGGGTCGAGCAGGTCATGGGTACGCCGGTCAGCGTCCACCTCGCCGACCCGCTGCCGCCCCGACGGCTGGCCGCGCTGGCCGACGAGGTCTTCGCCTGGCTGCGTGAGGTCGACGCCCGGTTCAGCACCTACCGGCCCGACAGCGAGGTCAGCCGCTTCGGCCGGGGTGAGCTGTCCATCGAGGACTGTTCTCCCGATCTCCGGTACGTGGTCGAGGCCTGTGCAGACCTGTGGCGGGAGACCGACGGCTACTTCGACGCGTACGCGACCGGACGGTTCGACCCCTCCGGTTTCGTGAAGGGCTGGTCGGTACAGGTCGCGTCCGACCGGCTGCTCGCCGAGGGCTGTGGGTCGCACTGGATCAACGCCGGCGGGGACATCCGGGCCCGGGGCGGGCCGCGGCCGGGCGAGTCGTGGCGGATCGGGGTACGCCACCCGTGGCAGCCGGACCGGGTCTGCTGGGTCCTCGACGTCACCGACGTCGCGATCGCCACCTCCGGGACGTACGAGCGCGGACTCCACGTCATCGACCCGTACCGGGGCGAACCGGCCCACGCGTTGACCTCGGTCACGGTGGTCGGCCGGGACCTCGGCCGCGCCGACGCCTACGCCACCGCCGGGGTGGCGATGGGCACCGCCGGCCTGCGCTGGCTCGCCGACCTGCCCGACCACGAGGTGGGCATTGTCACCGAGGAGGGACTCTGCTACCGCTCGGAGGGCTTTCCGGCCCTGCCGGCCGAGCCGGGCCCCCGGGGTGTCCACGCCGAACCGTCCGCGTGGCCGGCCCGAACCCGTCCTCCGGACTGACCTCACGCGGGCCGGACGGGACACCCCGCGCGGGACGTCGGCACCGCTCTCCGCCGCTGTCAGACGGCACCCGCGGGCAGCGACGGCACGCCCGGCCGAAGCGCGGCGAGCAGTCGTGCCCAGCGGCTCTCGCCGAGCAGCCCGCTGTCCCGGGCGAACCGGGGCATCAGGTTCCGCAGTGCCGGTACGCCGTAGAGCGCGACCGCCACCCCGGGCTCGGTGGCCGGCTCGGTGACCTCCGGGTACCGGCGCCGGGCGTCACGGAGCAGCCGGGCACCGGCCACGGTCTGGCGGGACACGAAGAGGTTGGCGACGGCGGCGAAGGCGAGGATGACCAGGATCGCCGTGCTCCGGCCGAGCAGGTCGGCCGTGACCAGGCGGGCGACCAGCAGTGGCGGTGCGACCGCCAGGGTGGTCGGGAGCGCGAGCCGGCGCCAGGCGGGCCGGAGCAGCCCCAGGCCGATCAGCTCCTCCCGCTGTCCGGCCAGGGCCCTGCGCACCTGGTGGTGGTTGGCCACCTCCCGGGGTGTCATCGTGTGGTCCAGCGCCCCGAACAGGGCCCGTTCCAGCGGCTCGACGCTGGCCGGCAGCGCCCCGGTGCGCCGGAGACCGCCGGGCCGCTCGGCCACCACCAGGCCACGGGCGTGCAGCATCGCGAGACCGGTGCGCACCGCGGCACGGGCGCCACCGACGAGGTATCCGAGGTCGGTGGCGTTGGCAGGCGGTGGCGCTGTCATGCCCTCAGTATGAGCCGTCGGAACACATCGGTGCGCGTCTTTACCTACAGATGGCGGTACAGAACGTCGAGGTGTCCGGCTCGGGGTCGGGCGTTCCGCGACGGCACCGCCCGGCGCTCAACGCCCCACGGGCGGCAGTTTGTCGCCGAACCACCCGGCCGCCTGGTGGGCCACCTGCTCCAGCGCCCCCGGCTCGCCGAACAGGTGCGTGGCGCCCGGAACGACCCGCAGCTCCACCTCGGTCGTCATCGCGGCCCTGGCCTGCTCGTTGAGCCGCAGCACCTCCGTGTCGAGCCCGCCGACCAGCAGCAGGGTACGGGCCCGCACCCGGCGCAGGTCGGCACCGGCCAGATCGGGGCGACCGCCCCGGGAGACCACCGCGTGCACCCGGTCCGGCCGGGCCGCGGCGGCGGACAGCGCGGCGGCGGCGCCGGTGCTGGCACCGAAGAGTCCGATCGGCAGTGGACCGGCCGGCTCCCCGGTGCCCAGCCAGTCGACGATCCCCACCAGACGTGCGGCGAGCAGTCCGATGTCGAACCGCAGCTCGGCGGTTCGGTCGTCCACCGCCTCCTCACCCGGGGTCAACAGGTCGACCAGGAGGGTGGCCAGGGCGTTCCGGTTGAGCACGTCGGCGACCAGACGGTTGCGCGGGCTGTGCCGGGAGCTGCCGCTGCCGTGGGCGAACAGGACGATCCCGCGGGCGTCGGCCGGCACGACCAGGTCACCGGTCAGCTCGACCCCGCGGGTGGGAATCCTGGTCTCGGTCGTCCGGACGTCCATCCGCCTGCCTCCGTGATCGCCGCCTCGGTCCGCCCCCGCTGTCGCTCGGGTCCGCCCCGCCCCCGCGCCTTACCCGGTCGGGGCCACCCACAACCACCGGGTCGGGCCACCGCCTCCGGTTGCCGGCCGACCACCGCGTCCGCCGCGGCCGACGTCCGACCGCGCACCCGTCACGCGACCACCACCGGTTTGCCGCCGACGAGCCGGGGAAGGCGGCCTGCGGCGCCGACAGGCGCCGCGTCGCGTACCCGAGATCGTGAGGAACGTCATGGCCCGCCAGAAGTCCGGCAAGTCCCAGCCGACCACTCCGAAGGACGAGCAGACCAGCGAGAAGCGCGGGCCCGACCCGCGTACCTGGGCGGACGAGGCCGCGAAGGCGCGCAGCCTGGACGACCTGCGCCGGATGCCACCCCACGACGCCGCCGGGATCCCCTCCAGCGGCGAGCGGTAGTGCGGTGCGCGCAAACCGGCGGTCCGGGACACCCGTTCGGGGGAAGTTGCCACCCGGTGTCCCGACACGGCGCGTCCGGCCGACACATCCGTTAGGCTGACCCCGGTTTCGCCCGGTGGCGTACCCCTCCGCGCCGGCGTGACCGCGCCGACTCGCCCACACGGAGGTGAGCCGGGCCAGACGGGGGACACGCGGGGCGGCGAGCGCAGCCGGTGTCCCACACCCGTCAGCCGGCCCGGTCGGCGGCCGACGGAGGGACGTGCATGACAGGATCCAGACGTCCACGATTACCGCTCGCCGTGGCGCTGCTCGTCGCCGTCGGCGCGTTTGCCACCACGGCGGTCCGGCCCGGCACGGCGTCGGCCGCCCTCGACCCGACCGCCGCCCCGACACCGGACGAGGACGGCGTTCCGCTGCTACGGGACGTGCTCGAGGCGGCCGGCCGGAACTACGTGCAGGCCCGCACCGCACTGGCCAACTCGCGAAACCGGCAGGCGCGGCTCACCGCCGAGATGCGCCGAATCGAGGCGCGGATCGCGGAACTGGCTCCCGAGGTCGAGCAGATCGCCCGGACCGCCTACCGGACCGGTCGGATCGGCCCGGTGCTGGTGCTGCTCGGCAGCACGTCCGCCGAGGACTTCCTGGAGCGGGCCCGCGGGCTGGAGACCATGGCGCTGCGGGACAACGACCGGCTTCGCCAGCTCAACCAGGCGCGGGACCGGATCGCCC
>Ga0310840_100545_pt1 | contig 26387 bp, 28 predicted proteins | sample SM_ome_8_FD_201304 | JGI IMG/M metagenome (GOLD analysis project Ga0310840, IMG submission 201304) | Sorghum-adapted microbial communities enriched on stacked mutant (SM) sorghum from Joint BioEnergy Institute, Emeryville, California... ...
GTTTATTGAAGTCGTCGTTAAACGTGAAAGAAGGGGGCTGCCCGGACTGGATTTCACCTGTCGGAGACTCCCCCGAAGTTGAAAGCTTGTATCCGACGTAACGATATTGAGCATTGGTCGGCGGTGTAACGCGGTATGTCTGGCCAACTTGCAAGTCTTTTTCCCAATTAGGGAACACATCGTTCAGACTTTGCCCGTCCGTCGTAAAATGTTTGACAATGAGCTGCGGCTCCACTTCAATCGTCAGCAAGACGGTGAAGTAGTAGATGCGCCCAGGATTTCCGCCCGGGCTAGTTGTGTATTCAGGTTCAGGAGCATCAAGGTATGATGGGCTGGCCAACTTCAAATCGAATGACACGGTAGATGTTCCATATCCGACTTCATTCTTTTTTTCAACACTAAATGTAGTGGATACTTTCCTTTCGTAATCATTCCATTCATATTGCCTATATCTCGACTCATGGAACACCGTTTTCCATTTATTTTGATTTGTAATGACAAATGAACTGGTAAAAGGCGTAGCCGTTACGTTCTTTATTTTTTGACCATGAATGGTGAACTTATAGGGAAACTCATACCCCGCCGCGTCCCCTCCAGGATCGAACGGTGACCATTTGCCAGCGTTGTTACGCCAGATCGGAACCCAGAACAGCGCCACAAAGTAATATTTGTTTGGCGATTCGCTCGGATCAAACCTAGTTGCCGGCACTGCTGGAAGACTTTCTCCGGAATCTTCTTCTGCTCTAGCCAACGGCGGCGGCACAAGAAATGTACCTGCAATCAGAATCGCGGTGAGCAGGCTTGCCAGGAAACGTTTCACACGACTTCCCCCCGGATGCTTAATTGTATTTCAGCAGCGGCATGTTGTAAGGGTCCATCGTAAAACCGATATAGCGAATGTCGCTGTAGTCGAACTTGTCCCAGCCTTTTATGCCGTGCCAGATTTCATCCCATTCATCTTGCAAAGGAAAGCTGCCGACAAAGCTGCCATCCGGATTTTTCACCCTCCATGCTTCTACGTTTGTTCGATACCTGGGATAATTCGAATCGGTTAAGAAATAAAGCCCGAAATGTTTTCCTTTGTAATGCACTTTGATAACGGGTATTCCATCTTGCACATCCTCCCAAACGCTGTAGATGACCGTATCCGTAAGTTCACCTACCAGTCGAATCGGAAGCTTCTGGTGAGAAAAAACATAGACATCATCTTCTTGAAAATTGTATTGATGTATCAAGTCCAGTCGTTTCCCGTACATCGGCAAAAACTCATCAAACGACCGCTTTTCGCCCACTTCCTCCTGCATCGGCACATCCTTATTCCCAATCCACACATACCGACTCACCGCATCCCATTCCACCGTCTCACCCAGTTGCTCCGAGACGAACCGGGTCGGCACCATTGTCCGGCCCTTCGTCGCATACGGCGCCACAAGCAGCTCCTTCTTCTGGCCGTTGACATATGCCGTCTTCGAGCCAATGGTAATCGTCACTTTCCGGTCGCCCCTGGTAAACGTGATTGTCTTCCAGTCCGGCGTCACGTCGAGCTGCGCGCCAAGTGTATTTGCCACGGCACGGAACGGTACGAACACGACATCATTTTTGATTTCCGGCTGCACGTCGCTGGCAATTTGCCGCGCATTATACAGCACCTTGATCGACCGTTCAGCCGGTTTGGGTGTTTTCTTTGCAGCGGCGCTCGCCGGCCCGACCGAAGCCAGACACAGCATCACCGCAGTAACCAAAATGAATAACTTCCGGATCTTCATTCATAACCACTCCTTTTAGTTGCTGATTGCATCCAGGGAAGTTATAATCAGAAGTAGGAAGGGAAGGAGCGAGGCCAGTCGCTCCAGCCCGTGATGAAAAGGACTTCTACCTTTGCCGGGGTCGGGAGTCCTTTTTCCTTTTCAACGGCTCTTTGAGCCGGTTGATACGGATTCGGATCTTCTGCAATCGTTCAAGCGTATGGATGATCTGATCTAAGACGCGATTGATACCAGACACGACAAGAACGAATGCCCCAATGACCGCCAGCACGGCATCCATCATTCTCATCCCAAGCACCTCCCCTCCCCTAAAATGGTGAAGGGAAAGCTCCCTTCCTGCTTCCGACCATCCCTCCCCTAGAAAGCAGGAATTGAATGTGCGGCCCGGTGTGGCTGCCGCCGTGGCTCAGCCGGACCACATCGAAAAAGCATCATCGGAAATGCTTCGCCCGATCGCCATCTCGGGACCTGGCGCGCCGCTTGTCGGCGTGCTCGGGGGTAGATGGCTCGGCTTGGCAAGGGCGCGAGGATATACCGGACCGGCAAAGCCGGGAGGATATGCCGCAGCGGCGTAAAGCGAACCCTTGCCTGGCCGGAGGGCTGTGGTACGCTGAGACGCAAGGCGGCTGAGACATAAAACGAGGGCCGCGGCTTTCGCGTCGGCGAAAGGCAACCATCAGATATCTGCCCGTGCATATTCATAGATCGAAGGAACACGAATTGTAAATTGGAACGTTTGGATTCGCGGGAAATCCATTTCGATAACAGCGACCACAGCTGGTCCGCGAAGATATTTCGTCAAGTGGTATTCGCTGTTTTCATACAGAAACGGGAACTGTCTTCCGGAATGTTCATCGATCACTTCAAAATGAAGGATGCGAATCTGCGACAAGACCGGGCTCCCCGGTTTGGGCTGCAGCATTTCATCCAGCCCCAGGTTTTCTTCCAGAGCCTCTTTGTAGGCTTGAAAAGCCGCGTTTTCTGGAATCAGGATCGTTCCTGCATTCAGTGACTCTACAGGAAAAAGAGAAGCGTGAACCGCTTTGTTGTTCGCTGCTTTCAAGATCTGGCGCTGCTGGTCCCATAATTGGTTTTCTTCTTGCAACACCCAACACGTACAAAACATGAAGACAATTGCAATCAGATAAAAGGGCTTATCCATCTCATCCCCTGCCTTCTATCACGGTATATACTCACTCGTGATATAGGCTTTTCCGAAGTAATGCGTCGGGAGCTGCTCATTGCTGAAATTCATGATAAACATCGGAATGCGCGGCGCTTCAATCTGAACCACCAATTCTTCGCCCCTGGGGAGCGGATAGCTGGCGTTCGTCGTGATCACAATATCATCTTCGTCGAATCCGACCGCCGTCAGGTTTTGAATGACGGCGTCCCGGACGGGACCCGTGAGCATCCCGTCCGGAGCCGCTTTTTGCGCGGCATATTCGGCGTTCGATTTTACGACGACATACAGCATATAGTCGATATGCCCCAATAGCGGCTGAAGCGCCATGAACAGCAAAAGCCACACAAATGCGATTCGCACGAATACGCCGGCCATCCCTACCACCGCCTAGTATCGCTCTACTCGTTTGGCATGTTGGATAATCGAACTTTCGGTCCCGCCGATCTGGCTCGCAAAGTATCCAAACAGAATGCCGATGATCACAAAAGCGAACGTGATCCACAGTAGTTTCTTGATCATACCAACATCAGCCGCTGATTCTTTGCGTCGGCGGGAACACCGGTACGTGTTGGTTCATTTCATTGATTTGGCCGTTCGTCAGGGTAACGATTGCAACCGTAATGATCCCGATCAACACAAACCCGAAAGTGATCCACAGTACCTTTTTAACGTCCATATTTATCCTCCTAGCTGTATTGGATTGAGCTTTGAATGAGATTCATGTACTGAAGCATCATCAAAATAACCATAAGGAAAACCAGCATCGTCGGCACGCTGCTGATGGCCGATAAATACGGCGCCTGGAAGTCTTTGCGCTGTTTGTAATGATCGGCAGACAGCTTGTCCAGGAGCGCCGAATTCTGCTTCAGGAAATCCTTTGGATTTGGAAGTGATTCCGCAGTCTGCAGGAATGCAACGACGTTGCGAATAAACTTGTGTTTTGGCGGAAATCTGTTCTCCAGCCACTTGTAAGCATCAGGTCCGACCGTCGTAAGAAGCTGGGCAAAGTGCAGAAGATCCGACTTTAAGTTTGGAAAATGATGAGCAACGTTTTCTGTGAAAATGGATAGTTGGATGTTGCGTTTGGACTTTGTCAGCTCATAGAGTCTGCAATACGCAATGAGTTCACCGTCGCGGTTCACATCAGAACCTTTTTTGCCTGGCTCCCTCATCACTTCGTTTCGAAGTTTGAGCTTAAGCCAGGGACGTTTTCGCGCAAAATCGGCTCTGCGCAGCCTCAAGATCTGAACCACGCAAAAGATGAGTGAGCCAAACGCGATTGTGTAAAGCAGGTACAAGACCGTGCTGTATAACAAAGGATCACCCCCTTTCACTTGTAATCCAGTGCCGGCTTTATCAGATACAAGCTGACGATCATTGCAGCAAGTATCGAAATGAGCGTAACCATAAACAGCAGCATATTAGACGCCGTACGGAACTGAAGGCTTGCATATACGGGCCAGCCCAGCAACCATACCAGGCCGCCACAGATTCCAATCAAACTGACCGCATTCCCCCAAAGTCCGGTATGGATGGCGTCGCTCATGTTTTTTTGAGCATCAAGGATGAATGAAAGCCTGAGTTCCATCGCGTCTCCCAAAGCAAACATCGATTCATGCCACGGCGTACCGGTCTGATGCGCGTAAACAATGTCCGAAATGAAAGCAACCGCAAAAGTTGTGCCTACAGCCGAAATAAAGCGCTGCGTCTCTTGTTCCAACTCGCTCGGTTTGTTGTAACTGGAAAGTACATACGAAAGCATCCGCAATGGCTTCTGCAGAAGGTTTCCTCTCCCAATTTGATCCGCCGTAAGCAATAACGCCTGCTCAATGGATAACTCAGAAAACTGCGGAAGCGTTTTGACCACGATGAGCAGGTCGTATCCGGCCTTCCGCTGCCTGAAAAAAGCAAGGATACGCAAAATGACATACTGCATCACTACGGCGATAACGGCTGATAACGCAGCGAATAAGAATTGGGTTTGCGCAGTACCAATGGATAAGTTTTCCCGTACAAAGATGTTGCCGCGGATCGGCATATCAGCCGAGATGAGAAATGTTACTGTAAATGTCCCGACAAAAAGCCCGCCCGCGATATAGAGATAACGATTGACACTTTTGGTTCCCCGCGCCAAATACAGCAGCTGATCCAGATGTCTGTAAACAAAGGAATGCTTGGCCTGCTGTGTTGTTTTCTTGACCAATAGCCGCGACTGCCGATAAATGGGCTTAAAGCTTGGAAAAACGGCTCCGAACAGCCCGAACAGCGTAACAACATACAACGCCCACTTGAGATACGTAACGGTCACCGTCAATCATTCCCTTCGAGAACGACCTGGCACTTGCGGCTCGGTACATAGGGTGAAGGGTTGGGGTACAACTCAGAAAGCTTGATCAAGCGATTCCGGAACCGTTCAGCTGCATCTTTGTTTGCACGAATCATCCGTTGCCAAAGCGCATCGGAGATTTGAGCGCTGTATAGCCACCGCTCACGCTCCGGATCCCAGCGAATCAGATCGTGGGCCTTCACTTGATGCTCTGCATCGGGATCATATTGGATCTCGGACAGTCGTACTAGCTTCTTCTTTCCGTGACGTTGAGGCTCAAGGATGGCCACAATTTCGCAGCTTTTGAGTGTTGCCATCAAGTGGCCCTTGAGATTGCCGCCCATTTGCGCGTACACGGCGTATGCGCCCTGGTACGGAATGTCCTCCGCATCCTTCGTATGATAAGTTCCAATCAGGTTCCGGTACCCTTTCTCCCCGATAAAGTTGTAGACATTCCACTCCGCCCAGCGCATCTCGGACATGAAAACAAAGTCCGGGTCGTGTCGGAGCAGCTGAACAGCCACATCCATCAGTTCCTCGGCCGCTGCTTGAATCGGCATGATCCGATGCCGTTTTGCAAACTCCGTGTAAGGCAGCGTCGATTCCGGATGCTGCTCGATAATGGGCAACCCTAGCGAGATTTCCGATTGCTTCAGTTGCTCCGCGATCAGCGTTTGTGCAAACGTGGATTTGCCCGATTCGACTGGCCCGGAGCAAATGAAGCAGGGACTTGTCAAAACGAGATCTTTGAACAACGGAACAGCTTCCGGACTGATGAGTCCGGTTCCCGCTTGCTCCTCGATCGTCAGATGCTCAACGATCTGCCGGCGAAACGTGATGGTATTGAAACCGTCCCAAACCCGTTTCGGAACAAACATGGCAATCCGAATAAATCGTCCAGGCCAAAGTGGATCGTTGATCTTCAGCTCGGCGCTTGGATGTGAAATGTCCAACCTAACGCGAGGGTCATGCCGTATCAACGAACGCTGCAGCTGCTCAACCCGCTCAATAGAGGTAAAGGGATACGGATATGGCCGGTATTCCCCTTGATGTGCATAGCTGATCGAAGTACCGACTACTTGCATTTTGGAGCTTGTCGCAAACCTTCGATCAAGTAGCCAAGGCGTTATGACGGAGTATCCGATCCACTCATGAAAGAGCGCTGCGGTCATGTCCATTCCGCGAAATTCTTCCGGAATTTGTCCGGAAAACGGATACTCCCGCATTTGCCGCTCGATCTGCTTGAGACACGTTTGCACAGCATCTTGGTCGCCGACCAGCGCTTTCTGCGCAAGCGTAAGAAACGCCTCGTCACCCTCCATCTGCTTGCGGATCCGTTGCCGCATCTGATCGATATATTCATAAAAGTTCTGCGAGCTGGATCCTCGATAAAGTACCTTTTCCTTGAGGCTATACATCGATCTCTCCCCTATTCGAAGAGTGAAACTGTGCGCGAAAGCAACTCTTGTTCCTTTTTTGAAAGCGTGAGGAAGAACGATGAATCGGTTTCCCGATGGGTTAAGCCGAGGAAAGGAAGCGTCTGCATCCCCAGCGAACTGGCAAGCGTCTGAATCGGCAGATCATCCGACCGAAGCTTGTTGCCGACAAGAAACCAATGTTTCGGTTCCACCCCGAGGTCTTCCGAAAGCTGCATAAGTTTTTGCAGCTGCAGCTCTTGACTCGGGTGAGCGACCATGATCCGGATCGCGCTGCGCTGAAGCCCGACCGCCCATGCCGCGCTATGCGGAATCGCCCCGAAATCACCGACAACCGTTTTTTCCTTGAGAACCGTGTCGATCAGGTATTCAATTTCATCCTCGGTATAGTCCATGGAAATCAAGGGATCTGTATTTCCAGGCAGATAGGTAAGTCCGGACACTTCAACCGCTTTTTTTAAGTCCTGGACGCTGAAATTCTTCTGCGCAAGTCGAATCCGGATCTCGTCGAGTGTCATGCTGCTTTTCGTCCATCCGGGATTGAAGACATTCAGCCCGAGCATAACCGCGTCAAGCTGTTTGGCGATCAGCGCTGCGATACTCGTTGCGCCCGCACCAGGAATGGCTGCGAACACGCCGATCATCGGCTTTGCCTGGATAAGCGAATCAGAAAACCAAACAGTCAGCGTATCAACCAGCGATTCAATGCCGATTCCCGGACGAAGGAACTTAATATCGTGTTGTTTCAGCAGCACCGCAATGCTGTGATACCCCGCGACTGAACGTTCGTTGTAGTAACAGATCAGGTGAGCGTCGGAATACGATTCCCGCAGCGACGCAAAGTCCTTCGGGTCCGGAAGCGAATCATAGGAAAACATGACCGCATCCTTGCCGACGATCGAGGGATCCGGCATGTTCTGATACGTAATACTCTCGAACCCCCTACTTCGCATGGCTTGAATCCACAAGGGGTCGATTCCGTAACAGTAGATTTTCAATCGTATTTCTCCCTTCTGTGCAGTTCTTAAATTGAGCCATAACGAATTTGTCCAGCCCTCTGTCCACTTCCATGATGGCGATCGCATCGTCATGGGACATCCCCTTGCGATAAGGGCGATCCATGCGAAGGGCGGAATATACGTCCGAGACGGCCGCAATTTTGCCGCTGATCGGAATATACTTTCCGTACACTCCGGAGGGATATCCAGATCCGTCGTTCCGTTCATGATGGAACTGCGCCATTTGGAGAATGATCGGCGGCAAGTTCAACTGAGAAAGAAAACGAACACCATCTGAAACGTGACGAACCAAAAGCTTTTTGTCTTCGTCCGTAACTTTTTGATTACCCTTAAGCAGTCGGTCGGGCCAACCGATTTTGCCGACATCATGCACCAGGCCGCCCAAGAAATAATCGCTTTCGTTTCCTGGATCGAGGATTTTGGCAAGTTCATACGCACAGGCGGCCATCGCATAACTGTGCTGCGCAGTAACCGGATCTCGTAAATGGATGAGCGCGTATATGGAGCTGATGATTTCGATGCCAATCACCGCCTTATCACTTCATCCGCGAAATCCAAAGCGTAAAGCCCTCTTCCAGCTTTTTCTTCAAAAGATGCGCGTCCTGCTCGGAGACGATCAGTTCGATCGATCCTATCGTTTCCGTTGCGGTAAGCCGGCCATTGCTCTTGCCGGTATCCGTATCCACGACCATGTTGCCGGCCGTCGATCTTACTGCCGCCACTCGAACATCCCGCATTACGGTCGGATCATCCGCCGCCTCGATCGGAATGTCCGTTTGATCCAGGTCAATCATGTTCGCAACCGGCGGTTGTACGGTTACTTGTTGTTGCTCCGGTCTAAAAAACGCAATGTAAACACTGTCTCTTGCTCGTAGCGAAAGGTTCACCGCAAAGATGGAGGATGAGTTGATGGGAAGCAAAATCTCGCCCTTTTTCGGATAAAAACCGTTTTCATCAATCCACTCCGGATAAATGTAGGCTCCTTCGGGCAGTACACCGGTTGCGACTTTTCCGATCACTTCCTCCGGATTCAGAATCGCATGCTTCGGAATGGCGCTCGAAGGTTTCCTTTCGATCTTGAGATGATGAGCTTCGATGGTCTGATGTTCCTCGATCGTTGTGGCCGCAACGATGACATCCTTGGTGTCAAGCTGAGGCCCGTAAATATAGAGAAGAACCAATCCGGAAGCACCGAGAAAGAATACGAGCAAAGACAAAATCGTTCGGATATGGTTTCTCACGTTGCTCCCCGCCTTTATTTAAAGAGATTGAAAAAGCCGCGCTTTTTCTTCGGCAAAATGGCGCCGATCAGTTCATGGATCGGCAACACGCCGTTTTGAAAAGGATTGTCGCAAAGTGCTTGTTTCCAGAAATGCAGCTGCAGATCTTTTCTCTCTCTTCTCGATACGGCTTCCGTCCATTCTTTGAATCCGGCGTCGGTCGCTGTCACGACAATGTGAACAGGACGCTTCCAGTTTTTATCATAAAGATGCGTAAGCAGATCGGCCGTCGCATCCATATCGCAGCTGTAGGCCGTCAGGATATGCAAATGGCTGCGCGCAAAAGACGGAAGGTGATCCCGCCAACGAGTTCCGAAATCGATCACCACGTATTCCCAATCTTCAAACAGCAGTTCATCAAGCTGGCTTACCCCCGGATACAGCGTGAGGTTATCAACCTTGAATGAGGTTGATGTTCTTTCGCTATCCAAGCTTCTGTAATACGTACTGGTCTGTTGCTCCATTTCGACATACGCAGTTCTGTATTTCTGGCTAAGCCAGCTGGCAATCTGCAGAGCCGTAAAACTGCAACCGGTCCGCTTGATGCCGCTGAATACGGCTATGGCAACTGTTCCGATATACCGCTCGATGATTTCGGTTCGATTAGACGATGCAACCGCATCGTCATCAAACAGGTCAAAGTCGTCTACGAATTCCCCAGGTGAGCTGGACTCTTTTCGGTTACCCGAGAAGACACCTTTGATTCGATCAAAATTGATGTCCGGAAGCTTGAGTTTCTGCCGCTCTTTCGGCGTTTCGTCATCTTGATAAATCCGCCATCTGGCGGCGTTTCCCATATGGTATTCTTGATTTATGGAATTCTGTAAACCCAGAACAATCTCAAAAGAAGAAGCCTCGTCGTCTTCTTCCGGAAGCGGAGGCGCAATGATATCGTATATTCCATCCGCCACAAGCTTCGACATGGTGATGTCCCCAGGGCTTCTTCCAGGCGCAATCACGATAACGCGGGCGCTTTTCGTAATCCGATATTTCCTGAGTCCTTTAACAATCGTTTCATCATCTGTACAGGTGATGTCTACAATGAGGACATCCATTGAGATGTTGATCGCAGATGTGATTTGAGCATCAAATTCCTCGGACTGATAATGTCCTGCCCGCTCAAACAAGATGAGATGTTCCGTAAGTTCGTCCCGGATACGTTGCAAGTAATCCGGGCTGCAAATAATCCCAACACGCATGACAATCAGATCCTAACGATTCTTGTTCAATAGAAATTCAGCTATGCATTCTTCAAGCTGATATTCCTCGTAAATATCAGGATGTTTTTCCTTGATGTAATTCGAAAACATTTCTGCGGCAATGTATTGGATATAGCAGCGTTCTCTTGCCGCAACTGCCTTCAAGGCATAATTCAAGTTACTTGGAATGACAATGGTCATTTTTTTCGTTTCGTCCTTTGACAACGGAAGGCCCTCCTATGAGATCGCTACCAGTATCATATCAAACCTCCCTTTGTTAGCAGAAGAAATTATTGTACTTCCCACATAAGAATATTATACCAAAAACGGGAGCACAGGAATACAGAAAACATGATTTCTTGCTATTATTTTTGTGACTTTGGTCGGATTTGTGAGACAAATGATCTACCTATAGTAATGCAATGGATCGACAGGATTGCTTTTCACGCGAATCTCAAAATGAAGGTGCGGCCCGGTGCTCTTCCCGGTTGAACCGACTTCCCCGATCAATTCTCCCTGGCTGACACTCTTCCCATTCTTCACGTGTATTTTGCTTAAGTGGTAGTATCTTGTCTCTACACTATTACCGTGGTCAATGATGATGGCATTCCCGGCACTCCCCATCTCCCCTGCCGCAATCACCTTTCCGTCCTTGGCCGCATAGACTGGCGTGCCTGTTGGAGCCGGAAGGTCAATCCCGTTGTGTTTTTTCAACACATTCTGAATCGGGTCCGTTCGAGTGCCGAAACCCGAAGAAATTCGGTAGTGGCCGTCTAGCGGCCATCCAAACTCCCCAGCGATCGGCATCCAGCCATCGGGAAGATCCAGATCTTTTTCCAAATACATATCGACATCGTAGATTGTGTATCGTTTCACATCTTCGATTTGGTCTGCAGTAATGACACCATTTGCGACAAGCAGCTGCAGGGTTTCGTCAAATGGCCGCTCGTAATAAACAGTTATCCAGTACGAGCAGTCGTATTCCTCCGTAACCTCTTTGATATTTCCCTTATTGTCTTTCACTTCAACCGTTCGTGTGCAGGTTCTTTCAACTTTCTCTTGTTCCTCTCGCACAAAGTAATCACGGTAGCCAAGCGCATGCTCTTTGCTCGATAAGGAAAAATCCTGATTCAACACAACCGCGTCGATCGCCATGATTTTCTGCCAATGGATGCTTAACCCTGTCTCCTGGTTGATTTCATTCGCTGCATCCTTGTAATAGTTGAATTCATCCATAGTTTTTCCGAGCGGAATATGCTTGAAGACCATAATCGGTCCCACAAACAATAAGCCAATCAGCACGACAAAAACAAAAAAAGCAATGAAGAAAATCTTGACTAGTTTCTCAGGCGGAACATATTTGATGATAAGTTTGGCTGCGGTGGCCCACATTAACGGCCACCGCCTGCACCAAACATTTCTAGTTCAAATGGAGAGACATCGATTTTCGCATGAATTCTTCGGTTGCCGGCGATAAATAATCCTTCACCGCGTTTACCTTCCAAAAGTGTCTGAACCTCGCGATCCGAAAGATGCATGAGTTTGGTAAGAGCTTCGACGTCTTTCTCACCTTGACCCATGATGAGCTTATAAACCGGGTTGTCTATTAGCGCCTGGCCGTAACGTCGGACCGCGGGGTCCATGAAATCCACCATATTGTGCGTGATAACAATCAGACCGCCCTCATATTTGCGGATCCGTTTGCTTGTATTACGAAGGAATTGGAGCGCCTGCGGTGTTTCCGGATCGACGAGCAAATACGCTTCGTCCACGGCAAGCAGTACGCGCTGCGTTCGATCCTCCGCAATTTTGTTCCATGCCCAGGTCAAAATATTAAACATCTGCGCCCGGCGTATCGATTCGTCAGCTTCCAGCAGGTTGTGAATATCAAGCACCACAAAATCACTGTTAGCCTGGATGGTTGTCGGTCCAGACCAAAGGGCTTGGTCCGCACCAACAGCTGAAGAACGCAGAAGTGTTGCAAGTTCTCGCCAGTTGGGATCGGCCCCTGGCTCTTGAGATTTTTTATCAATGAAAAAATAAAGGTCGGGCAGGGTCGGCCATTCGTCATTCGAAATCGTCCGCGAATCCGTGTTCCAAGTGATGCCCTTCATTTTGTAGACTTCCTCAAGAGCAATTTCCAAAAGCCCAAACTGTACCTTGGTGATGTCCTTCAGGTAAAGCGAAAAGAACGTCCGAAGCGTCTGGAAATGAAGCGATAACGGGCCTCGGGATGAAATTTGATCAGGATACAATTTGTCTTCTTCATCGTCGTCATCCGTGGGCACAAACCGGACCTGAAGGGGATTGATTCGCCCCTTTTCCCCGCCGCCGCAGTCAATCCAGTCGCCGCGTACACTTTGACACAGATCCAGGTATTCACGCTCGGGATCGAGGATGATAATCTTGGTTCCTCGCGCGTATTCATTGGCAAGAATCTTTTTGACTGCGGTTGATTTCCCTACACCAGGGCGCCCCATGATGGTCATGTTACTGTTGGTTCGGCTTCCTGAGCGGAGCCATATATTCACCAGGACAATCCCACCGGACTTGTCCGTACCCAAAAGAATACCGTCCCCGTCATTTATCCCGGAGTAAACAAACGGGTATGCCGCTGCCAGCGATTCAACCGGCATATTTCGACGGGCCAGCGCATCAATTCTTGGTTCAAGTATCTTGAACGGCGCGACGCTTTTAAAGGCTTCTTCCTGGGTAAGCATCGGGCTTCTTCCCCTCATTCCCGAACCGGCCAAAATCGATTCGACGCGCCGCTTTCGTTGATTTAATTCGTCTAAATCGTTTGCCCAAACGAGAATTAGAGCTGTAACATACACAACTCTCTGTTGTTCGTTGTTAATTTTTTTAAGCAATTTTTTAGAGTTATCCAGTTTTTCCTCATAAAACTGGACAACAGCCGGGTTGCCACCATTATCAATTTTGCCTTGAAGCTCGCCGGTTTCTTTTCTGATGTCGTCGATGAGTTTGAACGGATCAGTAGAACGAACATGAAGGGACAAGACGACGCCTGGAAGTGTTGCAATTCGAGAAAGCCAAGCCGGCTCATCGATTCTCGGCGGAAAATCAATAATGGCCACCACTGTATGATACTTCTCACCAAAAATGAAATGTCGCGGATGAAATTGCATGGCGCTCGGGCTCAAAATATCGAGAAGTGCTGTCATTTGCGGCAACTGTTCTGCTTTGTTTTTCTTTGCAAGAATAGCCATTCGTCAATCCCTCATTTCAAAAATCGGCGGTAACAACACATTATCTTTCGGCGCTCTTTCATATGCAGCCTGGCTAAGATTAGTGAAAATAAAAAGCAGCTCGCGCAGTTCATCATCCGAACAAAGATGGCTCATTAAATCCGCGCTCATTAAGTTTGAAACCAACTCAGAAGCGCGTTGATGAAGAATCAATTCAGTTTTCTGTTTTTTGTTTCCAGGAAACTCATCGATTAGGATATAAAAGAGCCGATCAAGCGCCTCACCAGAAACTGCAACCGAAGCTGCTTGGGAAATGTAGTTCCCCAGCAAACGGTTTTTGATTGGATTTTCTTCGTTGGATTTTAAGGATTGCAGCTCTGCGATATACGCATCGAGATCTACAGGCCTTGGAATAGTGATGATTTGATACGAATAATCAATTCCGTTTAATACCTCCATAAGTAACTTGACTAATCGAATGGCTTCATCTTTTGACAGCAATCGGATGTTTTTGGGTTGCACACGAATGGCGCAGACCAATGCACCATCTTTGCGATGGATAAATCCGTTATAAACGTCTTTGATCGGTATCCATTCCTGGGTGGATACGCTTCCTGGAACCGAACCGACAGGCGCCGACGAAGGCGAACGTGAAGGAGCCGGAGAAGCCTTACTTTTCATGAACATTTTCATGTTTTCACTTCCTATTCACGACCTGATCCGTAGCGATAAAAATACGTGCGCTGCTTGGAATAGAAATGTTTATATTCAAGAATGAGCTCAAGTATCGAAAGCCCGAATCGGGGATCTTTCTTCACGACTATCAACCCCAAGGCGCCGAAAACAACAACAATCAGGAACGACAGCATATGCTTAGACAGGAAAAAGACGAAGAAAGATACTACCAGGCCTACAGTAATAAACATAATCGTAAGAAAAAGTTCAAAGAAACCGAAACCTTGGAAAAATTCGAACCGCGTCTTGATATTTTTAGGAATCAAATACAAACCTGATCACCTACCCAAAACGCGCCTCATAAGCATCATGGAACCGAGAGAAGATGCCGCGCCACCAAAAGCTCTTCCAAGACCTGTGGAATACATGTAATTTTTCAAGACGGACGGGGATCTGTATGCGGCATAAAGAAATCCGCAGAATAAACAAAGATTCATCAATGGTCCCGTTCCGAAGTTAAAATAAGTGAGGGAGAAGAAGGCAAGTTTCATCAAAAAGAGTTGGATAGCTTGAGCAAAACACAAGCTGCCGGTTTCTTTGAGCCACGATGAGAATGCAGTACTTTCAGGATTCGTAAGGCCCAGGGCCATGAAGGAACCGATCGCTGCTGCAACCGCAAGATCAGCAGCTCGGATAAAGGTTTGGATGAATATAATCACGAGCATTGCCAGCGCAAAAAAGATACCGATTGCGGCAAAGATAATGGACGCCGCACCAGAAAGGATAATATTAAAGAGTTGCTGCATGACGGAGGGTGAATCGTCATAACCTGCTCCCGGCAATGCAGCAATATCGCTAGCGATTGTCGTTCCAAGTTTGTATATCCATCTGACCAACCACGGAATTCCGGAAACGATCGCAACCGCTGTAACCGATCGAAGCAGAAGGCCACCCGGATCAGATTCCGGGTCGCCGTTCTGATGAAGGATGTACGTTGTGAAAGCCTCAGATGCAATTTTTGCAACCAGTATAGATCCTGCGAGCGCTTGGGCATAAGCAATACCGTTAATGACGACGGGGAGATCAAGAACCTCCGCCGCCATACCGTTGATATCAGCCATGATCCCAAGGTAAAAGTTGATCGCTTGCTCAACCAGCCTTTGTATAAAGGCTTCGATTGCATCCCCAATTAACCAATCCAACATCGTCTAAACCTCTCAATTAGAAGTAACTAGAAATGATCTTTACGATAGCAAGCGACGATTCAACGATTGCAACCCCCACCAGGATGTTCTTCATCTTCTTATTCCGAGATGCAATTTCGGCCGGTTCTTCGGTTTGCATTTTCATCAAAGCATGGTATGCAAACCACAAGCCCCCGACTGGAATAACCAAGATGAGAATCCACGTCAGGCCATCATTAAAGAATTTTGCTGCTTTATTGGCAAGGTCTGCTCCCGTTGGTGAAGCGTATATGACAGGTGCAGCCAGAGCCATTATAAAAAGGGCAGTCAAAAAGATCATCATTGAACGCTTAACCGTTTTCTGTTTCATCTAAATTTCCTCCATAAAATCAAATAGATGGTCTTTCTTGCTTTCAGATTCGGTCTTTTGGTCTTCGTATACATCCGGATTGTGGTTGTATGGGATAAATACCGGCACTCGTTCGATTTTGCGCTCATCATCCCCATCAAAGTCCACAAAATCTTTTCCAATTGGCCACTCGCTCAGATCCGGCAATGGGACACGCGCAGGTTGGTGTCTGAGCCGCAGGACGATCGCTTCGTTTTCCGGGAAACGCTCAAGTTCTTCGGGAAGCAAAAGTCTTCGGCCGGTTTTTCCGACATTTTGACTTTGGGAGACCTTGTTGAATGACCCGCCATCTGTGACACTCGATCCGTCCGTATGGATCGTGTAATTGCCAAGCTTTTTGCTAATCTCTTCCGCCGTTTTCGCTGAGGATGTAAGGAGATAGATCCATACATGGCAGTTCCCCTTGATGGTCTCAGCCGATCCTTGGTACCGTTCATCAAGTTGCTTGAAGTCCTGCACAATCAAATGCCAACGGATGCCCCGGCCGCCTGAGACGGTCAGCTTCGTCGCGAAATCTTTAAACGGTGGCATATTCCCAAACTCATCGAGGATCATGTTGACCCTGACGGGGAGCCTGCCACCGTGCTTGTTTGCGACTTTGACCAGCGCTTGATAGGCTTGTTCAACATACAGCGCCGCGAGCGGATGCCTGGTAGTATCTTCATCGGGTATGACAAGAAAAACAGCCGTTTTCATTTCACCGATGTCTTCAAGCTTGTGGTCCTGCGCGCCGGTCATAAATTGCATTCCGGGATCCGCAAAGAACCTGAGCAGGGTAGCCACCTGGCTGTAGAATGATCCGCGCATACGTTCAGGCGCAAGCCTGGCCGCTATGAAAGCATCCCGCGCCGGGTGATCGGGCGGTAGACTTTTCATGTATTCATTAAGCGGTACGACATCTACAGTCTCACTGCCGATCATTATTCTCTGTGTCTCACCCAGCTCGCCGAGCATTTTATACACGCTGGTCATATGCTTTTGCGCATCATCGGGCGCTTCCATTGCAACCGCAAGTGAAAGCGCTTGAATGACGGACTCCGCACCGTTATTCCAAATCTGGTCCCCTTTATTGGAATCCGGCGATTGATGAACCAGCATATGGCTGATGCTTGACGCATGCTGGACGGCCTCCGATAAATTTCCGGTTTTAACCGCACGGTTAACGGGATCCATCAGATTCCACCGATTACCTCGGCCTGGATCCCGAAAGTCGAGCAACACCACGTTGTAACCCATAAGCTTCAGGAACCGGTGGGTTTTCTTGTAAAGCTCACCTTTCGGGTCAGTTAAAATCATGCTCTCCCCAGCAAAGGCGAGTCGCCATATCGTCGGCAACACCCACCGTCGCGTCTTTCCTGATCTTGTTGAACCGATAATGAGCGTGTGGAGATCCTCGATAATCGTCCATGCGTAAGACTTAAACAAGTTCACGCCCGCGATTATTCCGCCTCTGATCTTCGTATCTCCAAACACCCATTTGGTCATCGATTTGTCCATCTCTCGCTTGCTCTGCCAACGGCTTGTTCCGTATTCTCCGGAACCGGCTGATTCCGGACCGCCTACACCATCCGCGATACGGTTTTTTCTGTTCGGCATGTCCTTCCAAAATTGCAAGAGAACAAAAACGCCCAAGAGGATTTGACAGCATAACCACAGTTGACGATTGATGGGATCGGTCATGACCAACTGCGCAGCACGAATGACATGGATTTCGTCAACAAAACGACTCGCTGCTTCAACCCCATACTCCTTCACGTAGTAAGGAAACCTTATAACCGAAGGAAGTATAAAAACATCAAACAATAGGACCAGAAGAACAAAAATCCACTTTCTTTTCATCCTATAATCGACCACTCCTTACATCTTTCGTCATGGGTATATTTTCATTCTAGTAGGAATACAGAAATAAATCAATCTTGAAAACTGTAAATACAGAACCCCCTTTCTTTTCGAAAGGGGGTCAGGTCTAACGTTCCCGATCTTGTTCGTTTTCCCTTTGTTTGGCTCGCGCTTTCCGCTGCAGTTCCCTGCGTTTTTCGATTTCCGATTGTGCCTCTTGTCGCATGCGCTCCTTATCCAGCTCGCGCCACACGGATCTCCAAACTGAACGAGCCACTTGTTGTTCTTGATGTAACGAAGGCTTCTCGCTCCGGCGTCCCTGGTTGAGTGAACCCCGAACGATTGCGTCCTGCATGCTGGATGCCCCGCGCAACAACACATTCGCAAGGCGATCTCTTAAATCGTTATGGGCGTTATCCTTCGCTTTTTTGATCGCATCCGGATGGATGGTATGCAGCCTGGTGATCTCTTCAACGGATTTCATATACCGCTCATATAATTCTTTAAATGGCGGCTGATCAACCATCTTTTCAGCAATTTCTCTGGCTTTTTGTTTCGCCTCTTCCGGCATAAATTTAAGGGCAACTCTTCCCTTGCCCGGCATAAGCCGCGACAGCTCTTTCAACTGGTCGGAAAGTAACCGAACATCATCCGGGTACGGCTTCGGAGGGATACCAGGTTTCGTTGCGCCAATGGCCGTCATTTCAAGCTGCACTTTTCCGTATTCTAAAGAGACTTCCCGTTGCAGCTGCACAGCTTTTTCTGTGCTGGCTTTCGCAAAATCTCGCATAAGGTCACGCATGGCGGTCTTCTCTTGCAAGAGACGGACCCGTTCATCAGCATAGATCTCTTTCATAAACACTTTTTTTACGTCAATGCGTTCACCTTTGGATAACGCCCCCTTCCTTCGAACCGGTTCTTTTTCCCAAATGACAAGATGAACATGAGGATGACCCTTCTCTTGATGAAACGCAGCCACCCAGCGCAGATTGCTTTCCTTGATTCCCATTTTCTCAGCAGCCAAGGGTACCGTTAAGCGAAGGGAATCTTCCCAAGCAACGCGATCGTCGTATCCCAGGCGCTTCGCATCCGCTTCCGTCAAAGACAAAACAAACCGCCAAACAATCCCTTGATGTTCCTGCAGCTCCTTTTGAATCTCCGGCAAATTGGGCGGCTGCCGCTCAGCAGAAAACAGTCCATGACTTCCTGGACGCTCATGTGCATAGAGAACATGCCCAGCAGCTGTATCCGGATCTGGACGATGCTGCTCGGACTCAAGTTCAATACTCCCATTGACTTGTTCATGTTCGTAAACGGCACCTGGGCGCGTTCCTATGTATTTGATATGAGCCGCATTCTTCGCCTGGTTTTTTGAGGATGGCGTATAGAACGACATCTTCATGACAAAGGGCGCTTGAAAACGGCTAGCCGATTTATCACTCATCTTTATCGCCTGTCAGCTCATCATGTGGAAGCTTCACAAACGCAACAGCGCGTTTCCTGGCTTCTTCATAAAGCGCACGCGCATCTTTGCCCATGTCATGGTAGATTTGCATTGCCATATACATTGCAGTTGCCGAAGCGATCGCAGCCTTTGCATTGATTTTTGCCATTCGTTCTTCGACCGGTTTGAGAACGTCAGTCATCGCCTTTCGAACAGCAAGCGCGACCGGATCAATACTGTCCTGGGCGTAGTTTTCTTCTACACCTTTCTGCAGGAGCCTCCGGATCACATCCGCTTTCTTTTCCCCTCTTCTCACCGCGATCGCGGAGATCATATTGTCCAACTCATCATCAATACGGATTGAAATGGGGCGATTAAGCTCGCGAGGCATAAGACCACCTTTCTGCAAAATGTAGTCATTATAAACCTTGATAAATCAATTCTAAATTTATCTATGTAGTCATGTAAAGCAGAAATATTCATTTGTGTAGTAATATTTGTAGTTTCCTTAAATATTGATTTTCCCGGCTTTGCCGGGAATATGTATTACATGTGCGACTACGCGCCTTATCCTGCCTTACTCAAAATACGCGCTCGATGCGCGTATTTTGAGCGGCCTTGCCTCGCTGCCGGCGCGTTGCGCCTGGCCTGCGAGGCGGCGGTTTTTTTTCCGTGCGCGATACGCCCCACCAATCGCAAACTGCTATCGCATACGAAAGTACGTCTATCAAGATCCGACCAGGCACACAAGAAGCTGATGTAGTCTGAGGTAAGCTGCCAAACAAAAGCAATGCAACTGCAACGCAAATATTCAAATGCAATGCATAATTGCATTGCAGTATGTAATGCGGATGCAATGCAAAGAGAACTCAAAGCATTGGGCAGCCGATCTTTTTCACTAAACTGCCACGTTTTTTAATCGCAACTGCGAGCAGTTGACCGTCGCGTCCGTCCGGAGCATCCACCGGCGCTCGATCACACATTCTTCCTAATGCGTGTACTAAGCATAACAGGCCCGTTACTGCAGCTGCCGGCTGGTGGGCGACGTCCTCCCCGCCTCTGGATCCACGAAGCAGGCACAGAAATCGAACATCCGTATTGGTCACCTGGCCGCATCCAGGAAGCCGGGACGCCGGCGGCCGACGAGCTGCAGGAGTTCCCCCGCCTGGCCGCTCACGTCTCTAAGAAAAATGCCGGCTTTCAAGCCGGCGGTTAGATTGATGATAGGCGAGGATTAAAATTCCATCAAATCATCAGCCAAATTACGAAGCTCTTCCTGGTCCATCTTCGTTTCGTCTCGCTCAGATTCCATGCTCGATTCATGGGTAACGCCCAATTCCGGCGTTGCCCCTTGCTTCAACAGATCCAGTACCAATTGGATTTTTTCGTTCATTTGCTGAAGCATCAAGAGCATGTTTTGATCCGTTGCCGGAGTGGCGCGCTCAGCCGAGATCACAGGCTCCGCAGCAGCTGTCCCTGACATCATAGCGCGCAAAGCCTTACGGTGACACTCGGCGATACTGCCGTTTCCGCCTTGTTCTTGCACCAGGTTAAGATAATCTGCGATGTCCTGATCATGCTTGGATAAACGGTAAGTTACCGTCCCGCCCGGTGCATAGCGTTTACCGGCCATGTTTAACCACCAAATTTCTGCTTGGCGTATTTCCAGTAGCCGAGCGCATTTTGCATTTGCGGATCCTCATCCTGAATGAACGTCAAATGAATGTTCCGCTTTTCCATCTCGGCCGTCAAGTGGTCTTTGAGCGCCTTTGCGCCACCGCCCACGACGAAAAACTCCCGGATCTCGAAATGATTTTCCCATATGGAATCGACCAGCGAAACGATCCTCCGGGCAAAGATCTGAAATTGCTCATCGATGATCGGCCGGAGATTCGCCGGCTTGCCCTTGATCGGAAACTCAAGTTCGCCCGTTTCCAGACGGCCGACGAGCTGCGAACGACTCATGTTTACGCCGTAAGTTTCGTTGACGTGCCGGACGATCTTATCCAGATAGTTTGCAATGCCTTCGGCAATGCCTTCCGATGCGTCCGAATCCGGCTTTCCATTTACGATGACCGGAATATCCGTCGTAAAAGCCCCGATATCGATTACCCCGATATGTCCTTGCCTCAGCGAAGGATTCCGAAGCCCCGTTGCCGTCTCATTGAGCATCCGGTTTAAGACGACGGCCACGCCTTCCGGAACAACGTACGCATCTTTGATGATCACTTTGACCCGTCGGTTCTTGATTGTCTCGGACTGAAATTCCACTTCATATTCCCCGATCAGTTTTTCCCGGTATCTTTCTCGGTCCTGGGTGTACTCGCTGATCGGCAGACCGCACACTACTTTGTATTCACAAGAATGCTGGCTGCTTGGAATGTCCAAGGCGAGCATGGCAATCAGCGGGATCGTAATGAACGGGTTGTCTGCCTTCGGCGTTCCGGTGAGGATTTCATTCTCACCGTTCCTGGAAGCCAGCTCTCCCACAAAGAAGCGGCCATTTATCGTGTTGCTGGTGATCACGACATCCAGATCATTCAGCAGCCGATTTCTCGCATGGTTCTCCATTTCGATCAAGGAACCCTCGACACGGATAGCATCAATGCTCAAGTTCTTCCGCTTTTCATTGAGCATCCGTTGACTTACCGCGTTTGGAATACGGAAATACTGCTGCGGCCCAAACACGATTTTGGTGCTGTCATTCCCCAGGTCTGCACCCACGAATTTCATATCAGTTCCATCTCCTTCTATATGTACTTAAGCTATCCCTATTGTAATACAAATGCAACGCAAAAGCAACGCACATTGCAATGCAAATGCCGTTTTTTCATCAGAAATTTTCTAATGAAAACTGATGAAGCGTCAACCAACCGCAACATAACGCATGTTTACGTGTTTTATGATATTCTGATGTATTCTGATCTAGTATTGACGCAAAATAAGATGATATGATGGAACTCTACGCAAAAATAAGATAAACTGATGACAAAGTTTTTTAATCAGATTTCATCAGAAAAAATCTGATGTGGAGGAAGCGGAATGTCGGATGCACCGATTCGAATGGACGAGTATTTGGTAAGCGAATTCGGCCAGGATCCGCTTTTTAGGCTGATCAAGCGAATTGGCGCTACAGACGAGTTGTTTGACGAGCATATTATGAATCTCAACCTTGGCGCAGAATATAGCACAACGGACATCGAAAACTGGTACTGTAATGATGATCTGAAGCCCGCAACAATGCGCAGCTGGATCAAAGCCCTGGAAGAGTATATAGAAGTGCGCACCGTTGGAAACAGGGGCGTTATCCGTTTGGATTACCGGGCCGTCTTCCGTGTCCGGATGGCACTCTTATTAAGAGAAAAAAATTTTAAACTGCAACGCGTCTGCCAGTATGCGGGTGTGCAACCGCTGGATCCAGAAGTCATCAACTCGCGACGGAGTTTGTCCGTCCCGGATCAGACGGCGAAAGAATTCGAAGTCATGAAGGCCATCATCGGCCAAATGATGGCCGCAGGATTAATTGAGATCCGGGAAGGGATCCCAATCCTAAGAATCCAGGAAGTCATACATGCTCATCTGCAGGATGCTCAAAAATCACTTCCGGATCCAAAAAAGATCGAAGAGCAGCTGGATCAAAAGGTGAACGATCTCAGGGAAAAGCTCGATGAGAAACTGAATCAGGATCGCCTACAAGCGCGCCAGGAAAGGTTAAACAGCATCTTGACCACAAACAAGATCACGCGGCAGCTGGAGGATGAGGCAAGGGAGCTGTGGAGCAAAAAACCAGAAGAAGAACGGACCAAGAAGATAGGCTTGTTCAAACGAATTGAGGACGTGGAAGCAAAGCAGGAGTTTATCCGGAAATATGTTGCCGAACACTTTGATGAACGCTTGAGGAAAGAGTTTGAATAAAACACTCGCGGACTCTATTTAGTTTTGCATCACGGTATGTATCTTAGATGAACAATAAGTTCATTTTATGCGCCAAGAGAAAAGGACTCCACGTCCCGGCAAGGTTGAAGTCCTTTTCTCATTTGGTAGAAGTCCTTCTCATTTCAGGCAGGAGCGATTGCCCTCGTTTTTCTGCCAAACTCAATATACCATATTTCCATTTTCGCGCCATTGCTGGATGATATTCCGGATTGCTTCAGAAGGCGTCGGGGCGATCAGTTGCAGAAACGCCCAGTCTTCATCCGGGAGCGTGAGCTTGATCGTTCTCGTCGTGCCGATCCGCTTGCGGCCGGCGCCTGGCCGTGCGCCGCCGCGTCCCCTTTTGTTTTTGGTTACCTTTTTTGTGTCATGGGCTGCGGCCGTTGCCTCCACGTTCAGTTCAGGGATGCGTTGCATGCGGTTATGCCATTCGACCAGGCTGTTAAACTCATTCACCCGTTCCTCAAAGAACACTTCAAGCCAGGTCGATGTATCCGCTCGAACCCACATCCGTCTATACGCTTCGGTTTTGTACGGTACAAGGCTCACAAATTCTTTCGCCCGTTTTTTGAATTCCGGATCCTGGGCGTCCACTTCCGACTTCAGCATCCGGGAAACCACCGCCCGCATCCTGCGCAGCTCTTTTAACCGTTCGGGATCCAGCGTCTTCTTTTTCATAAAGGCATCCCTTTCGAATTTGGTTACCTTAATCTTATCACAACAATTTGATTAAGGGAACTTTTTTCATCACAGCAGCCATGCCATCTTTAACCAAAGCACGGGCAATCTGATTGCGCTCCGCAAGCTCCTGGATCTCCTGCTCAATCTCCGCAAGGGCCGACTGCGGATAAACTGATAACAGCTTTACCAGTTGATCGCGCTGCTCAAGCAGCTGCAGACAGCGGATCGCATCGGCAAAAAGCTGCGCAGCCTTTTTCTTGAGGGGATGCCTCTCATACTGGATCCGTCTTTGATAAGCCGAAACGACCAGGCGCCGCCAGATCAGAAAGAGCTTCTTTACGGCCTCCGCGGGCGCAAGCTCATACGCATACGGGATAAATTTTGTGTTGTGCAGCCACACCAGGTGATCGAAAATCGCAGATTCAAGCGAATCGACAGCCGGCGACTCCATCCACACAAACGGCCGGACCTCTCGCTTCAAAAACCGATCCCCGGCAACGTACACATACAAGCGCCCAACCCGATCGACCTGGTAAAAACGATTTTCCGTGCAGATCCAGTCCTGATAAAAGATCCCCTCCGGCCGCTCGAACGGCGAAACTGGAACAGGCAGCATTTCCCCCTCGGCCAAATACTCCCGTCCGAGTGAAACAAGCAGATCCGTTTCATACGTCTCCAACCCGAACTGCTTCATCAGCTCGGAGAACTGGCTGTACACCTTCCGGTATTCCTCGAGCGAAGACACATAACCGAAATAGCGAAACGCCAGCTCATATTCCGTCTTTCCAGCCCGTGACTCCTTCGCAGCCGCCATTGCATTAGCAACCAGGCGGCGAAATTCCGGATCGGTATCGAGCAGCCCGCGCAGCCGCTTCCGCTTTTCCTGCCTCGCCTCGATCTCCCGCCTGCGTTTGATCTCATCAATGCGCGTTTGGATGCGTTCGTTGAAGTCCGCCAGATGCCCGGATCTTCCAAACACGGAATACGGTTCAACATACGCATGACCGTTCAGCACCTTTTGCGCCTCGACCGCAAGACGGTATTCCCCTTCGGTCAGGTAAACATCCATTGGCGGCCGATTCCGATCAAAACGGTGCTTCGGGGCCTGCTTTTCCTCCCCTTTCTCAAACCGCAATACCGCCAGATTCTCAAGCTCCATCAGCAGCCGATAAGCATTTTCGCGGTCCTGAGCGGCGTAAAAAACATCTTCTGCCTCATACGCATCGCGCAGCACCGTAAAATGGGTCCAGAAAGCGTCAAGCACATCCGCGCTGGGTGTGTAGCCAACATAATCTTTAATACGCCGTTTCATCATTTCGATATCTTCGCACCCTCGCATAAAGATGCCGCCCGTCACGCCCCAAGGAGATGCCTTCGGGATCCGGAGCAAATTGGGTTTGAATTGAATCGACACCGTATAATGATGTCTGCATTCCGGAATGTAGCGGTTTCGGCAAACATGGCTGATCGTCCAGCTGCCCTTCGAATCGACTACCGTCCTTTCGCCAAGTTCAGCAAAACAGTTTTGATAAAATCCCATCGTAGATCCTCCTTTCATTGATTCGGCCGCAAGGCCGATACACGCGCCCCGGCCGGCGGCCGGGGCGCGGCGGCCGCCGCCCCAGGGGGGCGGTCAGCCGACCGCCTTTTCCGATTCCTCTTCTGCTTCATCCTCAGCCCCGACTCCGAGGATGAAGTCAGCTGCTTTCTGCGCCTGGCTTGCCGCCCGGATGATCATCGTCTTGTCGTTCCGAAATTTCCTCAGCCATCCGGCAATGTAGGCGCTGCTGTTTTCGATCGTCGAGTTGTCGATGCCGGCCTCGGCGCACAGATACGCCGCGCCGAGCTCGGCGATCAATTCTTCAAAGCTGTATTTTTCATTGCCAAAACCGTCGCTGTTTGTGACGCCCTCCCGGTCAAGTCGGGAAGCATGGCCCGTCGAGTGGACCATTTCGTGGAAGAGCGTGCTATAAAATTCTTCCGCTTTCGGGAAGTCCTTCAACGGCGGCATCTGAATCAGATCCATCGAGGGACGATAGAACGCTTGCCCCGGAGCATATCGAATCTTTGGTGCGCTTTTGTATCCGGCGACGATGCGTTCGGCTTCCTCAATCGGATCATGATCGAATTCCAGAAGTTTCGGACGCCGACTTTCAAGCCCGACGCATTGCGTGTTGATCTCAAAAACGGTGTAGTATTTAAGGAAAAGCCTCGTCTGTTTGATCGTCTCGCCGTCTTTCTCTTCCTCCACTTCGTAGGGCTTCCAAAGCACGACGATGTAACCTTTCTCGCCCTTCTTCACCCGACCGCCAGCCTTCTGGATTTGCAGAAACGTTGCATATTCACCGCCAGGCGGCAGCAAAAACCGGTTAATGCCGCGATACAGCCGCTGAGTCGCCCAATTCACCGGAGCGTTCCCGCGTACAAGCCACGGCATTCGCCACGGCACAACCCCCTGATCCAGCTGCTCAATGATCCGGTCAGTAACCAGCTGATAAACATCCACCCTTGCCATCCTCGATTCCTCCCGATGATGATTGATTGCGGCCCGGTGTGGCTGCCGCCGTGGCTCAGACGTACCACAGGGAAAACACATCTCTGGAATTGCTTCGCCCGATCGCCATCTCGGGACCCGGCGCGCCGCTTGTCGGCGTGCTCGGGGGTAGATGGCTCGGCCAGGCAAGGGCGCGAGGATATACCGGACCGGCAAAGCCGGGAGGATATGCCGCAGCGGCCGCAAGGCTTTACCCTTGCCTGGCCGGAGGGCTGTGGTACGCTGAGACGCAAGGCGGCTGAGACAAAAA
>Ga0310840_100561_pt1 | contig 25683 bp, 22 predicted proteins | sample SM_ome_8_FD_201304 | JGI IMG/M metagenome (GOLD analysis project Ga0310840, IMG submission 201304) | Sorghum-adapted microbial communities enriched on stacked mutant (SM) sorghum from Joint BioEnergy Institute, Emeryville, California... ...
GCACCTGCCCGGACGACGGATCGTCTCGACGAAAGCCCCGCACACCACCGGGACGGTGTGGGGCCACCGCGGGCCCGGCGCGGGCCTCAGGCTCGGGTGAAGACCAGGACCACGTTGTGGCCGCCGAAGCCGAAGGCGTTGTTCAACGCCGCCGGGATCTCCATGTGCCGCGGCTTGTGCGCCGCGACGTCCAGGTCGAGCGCGTCGTCGGGGTCGTCGAGGTTGATGGTCGGCGGGACCACACCGTCACGGATGGCCAGGACGGTGGCGATCGACTCCAGCGCGCCGGCGGCTCCGAGCAGGTGCCCGGTCATCGACTTGGTCGCGGTCACCACCGGGTGGTCGCCCAGCGCGGCCCGGAGCGCGACGATCTCCGCCATGTCGCCGACCGGGGTCGAGGTGGCGTGGGCGTTGACGTGCGTGACGTCGGACCGTGCGATGTCCGCGTCGGCGATCGCCATGTTGATCGCCCGGATCACGCCCCGGCCCTCCGGGTGCGGCTGCACGATGTCGTACCCGTCGGAGGTGAGCCCGGCGCCGGCCAGCCGGCAGTAGACGCGGGCACCCCGCGCGGCGGCGTGGTCGGCCCGTTCCAGGATCAGCGCGCCGGCTCCCTCGCCGAGGACGAACCCGTCGCGTGCCTTGTCCCAGGGACGGGAGGCCCGCTCCGGCTCGTCGTTGCGGGTGGACATCGCCCGCATCGAGGCGAACCCGGCGATCGGCAGCGGGTGGATGACGGCCTCGGTGCCGCCGGCCACCACCACGTCGGCCCGGCCGGAGCGGATCAGGTCGAGACCGAGCGCGATCGCCTCGGCGCCGGTGGCGCAGGCGCTCGCCATCGAGTGCACCCCGGCCTGGGCGCCCAGGTCGATTCCGATCCAGGCGGCCGGCCCGTTGGGCATGAGCATCGGCACGGTGTGCGGAGAGACCCGCCGCGGGCCCGACCTCTCCATGAGGTCGTCCTGGGCGAGCAGGGTGGTGGCGCCGCCGATGCCGGTGCCGAAGCTGACCCCGAGCCGTTCCGGCTCGGGCGGGGCCTCGGCGAGGCCGGCGTCCGCCCACGCCTCGCGGGCGGCGATCAGCGCGATCGCCTCCGAGCGGTCCAGGCGGCGGAGCTTGACGCGGTCCAGTTTCTCGGCGGGCTCGACCACGAGCTCGGCGGCGATCCGGACCGGCAGTTCGGCGGCCCACTCGTGGGTGAGCGCCCGGACCCCGGAGCGGCCTGCCAGCATTGCCTCCCAGGTCGACGCGACGTCCCCGCCGAGCGGGGTCGTCGCGCCGAGCCCGGTGACGACGACGTCGGGACGACTCATGATCAGGAGTGGGCCTCGATGTAGGAAACCGCGTCGCCGACGGTCTTGAGGTTCTGCACGTCGTTGTCCGGGATCTTGACCCCGAACTTCTCCTCGGCGGCGACCACGACCTCCACCATGGAGAGCGAGTCGACGTCGAGGTCGTCGGTGAACGACTTCTCCTCGGACACGTCGTCCGGGCTCACCCCGGCGACCTCTTCGAGGATCTCGGCGAGGCCAGCGGTGATCTCGTCACGGGTCATTGCGGTTGTTTCCTCTCCATCGTGGATGGTGACGGCGGGGTTGTCCGCCGGGATGGCCGACGGGCCGGGGTACGTCCCCGGGCCGGCGGAGGGTTCAGGGGCAGCGAATGACCTGGCCCGCGTAGGTGAGGCCGCCGCCGAAGCCGAAGAGCAGCACGGGGGCGCCGGAGGGCACCTCCCGCCGCTCGACCAGCTTCGACAGGGCCAGCGGCATGCTCGCCGCGGAGGTGTTGCCGGACTCGACGATGTCCCTGGCGATCACCGCGTTCGGCATGTTGAGCCGCTTGGCGATTCCCTCGATGATCCGCAGGTTGGCCTGGTGCGGCACGAACGCCGCGATCTCCTCCGGCGCGACGCCGGCCCGCTCACAGGCCTGGAGGGCGAGCGGGGCGAGGGCGGTGGTGGCCCAGCGGAAGACCGCCTGCCCCTCCTGCTGGATGTACGGGCGCCAGCCCTCGATCCGAACCGCGTCACCGCGCTCCGGGACCGAACCCCAGACCACCGGCCCGATCCCGGTCGGCTCGTCCGGGCCGGTGGCGGTGACCACCGCCGCTCCGGCGGCGTCACCGAAGAGGATGCAGGTCGACCGGTCGGTCCAGTCGGTGAAGTCGGAGAGCTTCTCCGCGCCGATCACGATGGCGTTGCGGGCCGCGCCGGCCTGCAGGGCGTGGTCGACCGTGCCGAGGGCGTACGAGAAACCCGAGCAGGCGGTGTTGATGTCGTACGCGCCCGGGGCGTTGATCCCGAGCTTGGCGGCGACCCGGCAGGCGACGTTGGGGCTGCGGTCCACCGAGCTGCAGGTGGCGACGACCACGAGGTCGATGTCGGCGGCGGTCAGGCCCGAGTTGGCCAGGGCCTTGTCGGCCGCGGCGGCGGCCATGTCGGCGACGGTCTCGGTGTCGGCGATCCGGCGGGTGACGATGCCGACCCGCTCCCGGATCCAGGTGTCACTGGTGTCCACCATCTGGGCCAGATCGTCGTTGGTGAGCACCCGGGATGGCTGGTAGTGCCCGAGGGCGATGATCCGGCTCACTGGCGCACCGTCCGGTTGTTCGAGGGCTGACCGGTCATGAGAGTTGTCCTCCGATGCGGGCGACGGGCTGGCCCGGGGCGACCGGGTCATCCTGGCGGGCGAGCCACTCGGTGAGCACGCCGGCGGCGTGCGCGGTGACCTCGACGACGCCGTGGCGGGTGGTGAGGCGTCCGACGACCTGGCCGGCGGCGACGGTGTCGCCCTCGCGGAGGCCCTCGGGAGTGAAGGTACCAGCGGCGCCGGCGACCACCGTCCGGAGCGGGGCCGTGGCCGGTGCGGGACCGGCCGGGCCGCCGTGCCGGGCGATCAGGTCGCGGGCGGCGGCGAGGTCGTCCGGGGTGTTCAGGGTCACGATCTCCGGGACGGCGCCGGTGGCCTTGAGCTCGCGCTTGATCAGCCCGGCGAGGGTGCCCGCCGGGGGGAGCTCGATCACGGCGGTGACGCCGAGGTCGACCAGGGATCGCATGCACAGGTCCCAGCGGACCGGGGCGGTCACCTGACGTACCAGTCGCCGCAGCATCTCCCGTCCGTGGTTCACCGCCGCCCCGTCGGCGTTGGACAGGAGGATCCGGGTCGGGTCGGCCGGGGTGATCCCGGCGGCGACCGCCGCCAGCGCCCCCTCGGCGGGAGCCATGTACGGGGTGTGGAAGGCGCCGGCCACCTGCAGCGCCCTGACCCGGCTCTGGGCGGGAGGCTCGGCGGCGAGCGCGGACAGCCGGTCGACGGAACCGGCGACCACGATCTGGCCGGCGCCGTTGAAGTTCGCCGCGTGCAGGCCGTGGGACTCGACCGCGGCGAGCACCTCGGCCGGGTCGCCACCGAGGACCGCCGACATGCCGGTCGGTTCGAGCGTGCAGGCGGCGGCCATCTCGCGTCCGCGGACACCGGCGAGGGTGACCGCGCTCTCCGGGCTCAGCACGCCGGCCAGCGCGGCTGCGGCCAGCTCACCGACGCTGTGGCCGGCGGTGACCGCCACCTCGTGCATCGGGAGGTGTTCGGCGGCCAGGAGCGCGGCGGCGACCAGCAGCGGCTGGGTCCGGGCGGTGTCCCGGATCTCGTCGGCGTCTCCCTCGGTGCCGAGCCGGACAAGGTCGACCCCGGCGAGAACCGACCACCACCGCAGGCGCGCCTCGGCGCCGGGCAGGCTGAGCCACGGGGTCAGGAAGCCAGGCTTCTGTGAGCCCTGGCCAGGGGAGAGTACGGCGAGCACGATTATGACTCTGCGGGATCACCGGGGTCGGCGTGCTTGCCGTGATGCACCAATCCGTACTACCAGCTTTGTCGTGACCCTACAAAGATCAGTGTATGTCACTGCCTTGGCGGTGGGCTCTGCCCCGAAGGTGACCAATGTCCGTGTGCGTGCCCGACCGGCGCGGAGGGGTCGAGCCGTCCGACGATGAGGGCCATCCGCAGGGCGAAGGCATCCCGGGCGGTGAACGGCGAGAAGCCGGTCACGTCGGCCACCCGGCGCAGGCGGTACCGGACGGTGTTCGGATGCACGAACAGCGACCGGGCCGCGCTCTCCAGGACGCCGCCGGCGGCGAAGAAGGCGTCCAGGGTCTCCAACAGTTCGCCGCCGGCGCGGACCAGGGCGGCGTAGACGTCCTGACGCAGCATCCGACGCGCCTCGGCGTCGCCGGCCAGGGTCCGTTCCGGCAGCAGGTCGGCGGCGGCCACCGGGCGGGGGGCGCCCGGCCAGGCGGGGGCCGCCCGGAAGCCGGCCAGCGCGGCCCGCGCCGAGTCGGTCGCGGCGTCCAGGCTCGGCACCGCCGGTCCCACCACCACCGGGCCGGAGCCGAAGCCGGCGAGGAGCTTCTCGGTCGCGGCCAGCGGATCGGCGGCACCGCCCAGCACCACCACCAGCCGGTCGCCGTGCACCCCGCCGATCATCTCCAGCCCGAGCCGCCGGGTGACCCGGTAGATGGTGTGCAGCACGGCGGTGACCTCACCGCCCGGGGACCGGCCCACCGCCACCGCCACCGGCGGCGCGTCCGACCAGCCCAGCGCCGCGGCACGGCTGGCCAGCACGTCCGGGGAGTCGCCGCGCAGCAGCGCGTCCACCAGCAGCGCCTGCAACCGGGCGTCCCAGGAGCCGCGCGACTCGGCGGCCCGGGCGTACGCCCGGGCCGCGGCGAAGGCGATCTCCCGGGAGAACCTCAGCACCGCCTCGTGCAGCATCCGCTCCTCGCCGGGCGCGGCCAGGTGCGGGACCTGCTCCTCGACCACGTCGATGGTGACCTTGATCAGCGCCACCGTCTGCTGGAGGCTGATCGACCGGGCCAGCGCCCGGGGCGCCGCGGCGAAGACCTCGTCGGAGACCTCCTGCGGGTTGTCGGCCCCACCGATGCCGGTGGCGTCGGCGCCCGCCGGCCGGGACCGCAGCCACTCGACCAGTGAGCGGACCCCGGACTGGGCGACCAGCATCACCCAGGAACGCTGCTCGGCCGGCAGTTCCCGGAACCACGGCAGCGTCTCGTCCATCCGGGCCACACTCGCCGTGGCGAGCGCCCCCGCCGCCCGCTCGATCTGGCGCAGCGTCGCCGCCAGCGGGCCTTCCCCCGTCTCGTTGACCACCGACCCAGCCTGCCACGTGGCGGCCCGGACAACGAATCAGCCGACGTGACATCATGCGGCGATGGTGGCCCGTCCCTCCCCGGTCCTGCCGGCGTTCGCCGCCGCCGGATTCCTGGTCCTGTTGGTGCTCACCGTCGCCGACTGGGCGCCGCTGCACCGCGCCGACGTCGCGGTCAGCGAGTTCTTCCGGGCGTACGGCGACCGCGGTCCCGTCCTCGTCGCGCTGGTCCGGGTGGTGACCGACGTCGCCGCCACCGTGCCGTTCACGGTCGCCGGTCTGGTGGTCAGCGCCGCCCTGGCCGCCCGGGGTGCGCGCCGCCCCGCCGCGCTCTGCGCCGTGGCGACGGTGCTGGTGCCGCTGCTCTGGGGGCTGTCGCAGTGGCTGGTGCACCACCCCCGGCCCGAGGACAACCACGTGCTGGTGACCGGCAACGGGTTCCCGAGCGGGCACACCAGCCAGGCGACCGCGGCCGCCCTGGTCGCCGTACACCTGCTCTGGCCGCGCGTGACACCCCGGGTCCGGCTCGTGGTGCTCGGGCTCGCGGCGGGCTTCGCGGTTCTGATCGGGCTGACCCGGGTGTTTCTGTTGGCCCACTGGCCGACCGACGTCCTCGGCGGCTGGCTGCTGGCGCTCGCCGTCGTCCCGGCGGCGGCCCGGACGGTCGCCGGGCGCCGGCCCGGGGAACGCGCGGTCCGTCCCCGATCCGGGCCAAAGGGCTGACACGCCGGCCCCGGCACGGTCACGACCGCCGCCTCACGGTGTGGGCAGGCCCAGCTCCTGGGCGAGGATGGCCGCCTGGACGCGGCTGCGTAGGCCGAGCTTGCCGAGGATGCGGCTGACGTGGGTCTTCGTGGTGCTCTCCGCCATCCCCAGCCGCTCGGCGATCTCCTGGTTGCTCAGGCCGAGCCCGAGGCAGGCCAGGACGTCCCGCTCCCGACGGGTCAGCTCGGCCACGGCCGCCCGGGTCGCGGCCGTGGCGCCCGGTGCGGTGGCGGCGAAGGCCGTGATCAGCCGCCGCGTCACCGCCGGGGCGATGATTCCCTCGCCCCGGGCAACGGTACGTACCGCCTCGACCAGCCCTTCGGCGTCGGTGTCCTTGAGCAGGAACCCGGCGGCACCGGCCCGCAGCGCGCCGAAGACGTACTCGTCGAGGTCGAAGGTGGTCAACACCAGGACGTCGGCGAGGCCGTCGGCGACGATCTCCCGGGTCGCGGAGACCCCGTCGAGCCGGGGCATCCGGACGTCGAGTACGGCGACGTCGGGCCGGAGCCGCCGGCACAACGCCACCGCCTCCTCACCGTCGGCGGCCTGCCCGACCACCTCGATCCCGGGTGCCCCGTCCAGGATCAGGACGAGACCGGCCCGCACCGCCTCCTGGTCGTCGGCGACCACCACCCGTACGGGCGGGTCTGGCAGGTCGTGGTGGGTACTGATGAGGTCCTCCGTTGCTGCCGTTCAGTGCTGTGGGACCGACCGGGCCGTCGGTCTCGCCGGTCTGGTGCGTATCCAGGACACCGGTGACGACCGCCCCGACGGCGGCGGCCTGACCGGGGCCGGCTGCTGCGTGTTCTCGGCCGCGGCCGAGGCACGGTCGGCCGTGTCGCGTTCGGCCGTCTCGCGTTCGCTCGTCTCCGCCTCGGACGTGGCCGCCTCGGACGTGGCCGCCTCCGCCTCGGTCGGCAGGTCCGCCTCCACCCGCCACCGCGATCCACACGGCCCCGCGGTGAACCGACCGTGCAACAGGGCGGCCCGTTCCCGCATGCCGATCAGGCCGGCCTTCGCGCCGGGCAACCCGGCCCCGGCAGGCGGGCGGAGGCGGGCCGCGGCTCCGGCCTCCTCGCCGCCGGGGGCGGGCAGCGGGTTGTCGACGGTGAGCCGGACCGCCCGGGGCCGGTAGTCGACGGTCACCGTCGCCGAACCGGCACCGTGCTTGAGCGCGTTGGTCAGCGCCTCCTGGACGATGCGGTACGCGGCCAGGTCCACCGCGACGGGCAGCGGCCGGGCCTCGCCGAGGGTCTCGAACCGTACGGTCAGGCCGGCGGCTCGGGCCTGCTCGACCAGCCGGTCCACCTCGGCCAGCCGGGCCCGGATCGGCCCCTCGCCGTCGCCGAGGCCGGGAGCCCTCTCGGCACCCCCGGCATCGACCTCGGCCGGCTCCCGGAGCAGGCCGATCATCCGGCGCATCTCGGCGAGCCCCTGCACGCTGTTCTCCCGTATCACCCGCAGCGCCTGCTCCACCTGTTCCCGGTCCAGTCCCGGCACCGAGAGCACGGCGCTGGCGTGGATGGCGACCGCGCTCAGGTGGTTGGCGACGACGTCGTGCAGTTCACGGGCCATCCGGCTCCGCTCCGCCGCCACCGCCTGCCGGCGGTCGAGTTCGGCCAGCCGGGCCGTCTGCTCGGCCCGGGCTCGTTCGGCCGCGGCCTGGTCGCGGTACTGCCGGACGCTGATGCCGCTGACCACCGGCAGGACACCCACCAGCACCACCGGGACGGCCAGTGCGACACCGTGCCAGGACCAGGGCGTCACGAGCACCACGCCGAGCAGCGCGGCCGCCCCGGTGAGGGCGAGGTTGATCTGCAGGAGCCGGCGCCACAACCGCGGTGGGCCGTACACGCAGGAGTCGAAGAGCACCTGGGTGTAGGCCAGGATGGTGGCCAGCGACGAGCCGCAGGCCAGATCGGCCACGAGCGCGACGGTGCCGAGGGCCAGGCCGGTCCGGGTCGCCACCCGGCGCAGCGCGATCGCCGCGCAGGTGGCGGCGAGCGTGCCGACGAAGACGGCCGAGGGAGCGCGTGGGAAACCGAAGTTGAGCGGCCGGTAGTGGTCGAGGGCGACCATCAGCAACCCGCCGAGGAAGGTGGCGGAGGCGAGCAGCAGGTCCCGCGACAGGGTGCCGCGCCTGAGGATTCGCCGCCACGTCGTCACGCCCTGATCCCATCACACCGTCCGGGCCGCGCCCTCGGTCCCGACGACGATGCTGACCCGTACCGGGTCCGTCGAAGGATGTATCGGGGCCGCCCGCCGGGCTACGGCCGTCGGCGCCAGGTGGGAATCCGAGCGACATTCACCTCAATGCGGGCTAGATTCCGCTGCTGTGTTCACGGTGACGTCGAGTCCGTCGTCCCGGACCAGTACGGTGACAGGGTCCCGGCGACGCGAGCGCCCGGTCCGGCCCGGTGCCGGCGGCGCTGGCGCCACCACTGCCCGGGGCGAGAACCGTCCGAGCGGCGATCGTGAGGAGGCCTGGATGGCGCAGGACGCCGAGTACGGCTGTGCCGAGGACGAGTGGCACCCGCTGCTCGGCGGCCAGGAGTCCTCGCACCCGTTCGGACCGGCCAACCGGCTCCGCTGGGTGTGCGGTGCCAGCCCGTCCTTCCCGGACGGCGTGCCGGTCCGGCGTCCTCGGGAGGTGGGGGAGCCCGGAGGCGGGCCGGGGGAGGCGGACGGGCAGCCGACACCGGCCGGCCCGGTGACCCCGGCGTGGGTCCCGGAACGGTCCCGGGTGGTTCCCCGGCCCCGTTCCGGACAGTGGTACCAGCGTGCCGAACCGGACCCGGGTGGCGGCCCGGAGGGCCACGGCGGTGGCCTGCCGGGGGCGGGCGGTCCGGAGCAGGGCGCCGCGGCGGACGAACGCCACCGATCCGGCTGCCGCGCCGACCGGCCGGGGTGGGCCGGCGGCCACCGGCACGGGGCGGTCCGTCCACCCCGCCGGATCATCCGTCGCGACCGTCCGGCCCGACGCTGGTGTTGAGTCGGCGACCACGACGGGACCCGCCTCGGCGGTCCTCCCTGCACCGGCCGGGCCCTGCCGGCGGGTGAGGCCCTGCCCGGGACGGCCCGGACCCCGTCGGCCCGGCGGGTTGGGTGGCTCAGCGGGTACGCCGCCGGACCAGGAGCGCGATGCCGGCCAGTCCGATCGTGATCGACACCAGCACCGCCCCGTTGAGCAGCATCAGCCGTTGCAGCTCGTCGAGCAGGCGGTCGACGTCCTCCTCCGTGCCGATCGCCTCCTCCGGGATCACCCGCTCGCCGCCTCCGATCCCGCCGCCGTGCAGCGTGACGGACTGCTCGGGCAGCGGTGCGCCGGCCGCGCGCAGCACCTCACCCATGGTCAACCGCCCGAAGAACCAGGCCGCACCGGGCTTGCTCCTGTCCGGCTGCCTCGCCGGGCGGAAGGCACGCGGGCCGCCCTTGGCGAGCGGATAGAGGTCGTACGTCCGCGTGGGCACCTCGTCGACGTGTACGACGACCGTGTACTTCGGGCCCAGGTCGGCGGCCTTCGGCGCGGTCGTCTGCCCGTCACCCTTCAGCCAACTGACCTGGTCGAAGACCGCGGCGAAGAGCTCGGGCTGGCTGTCCGCCCGGATGGTCACCGGGGCCGGCAGGTCGTCACCGGAGATGACGACCGAGGTGGGGTCGGTCGCGGCGTGGGCGGCGTTGGCGTTCCCGACGCCCAGCCACACGCTCACGACCGCCAGCAGCGCGACGACGCCGACGATCCGACGGGCCCACACACACGAGCCGAACCACCCGGTGGTGCGGTTTCCTCGTCCGGCCATCGCTGACCTCCTCGCCCCGTCTCGTGGTGGCCATGACGTGCAGGTCACGCGCTGGTCGGTCGACGGAGAGCACGGCGGTGTCCGATTGGACCGGCCACCTCGTGCATTCTTTATAGACTCCGCAGAACGCCGCTCGGTTGCACCTCAACGAGCAGAAGTGTGGAACCGTCTCCGATCCGGGGTCGACCAACGGAGACGAACCACTGATCAGTACGCCGAATCGTAGCGGACGGAGGAGATCATGCGCCCAGGGGTCACCCGTGTCGGGGCACTCGTGTCGAGCGTTCTCGCGGCTGTGCTCTGTGTTCTTCTCCCGGCCGCGCCGGTGGCCGCACACAACTCGCTGACCGGCAGCGACCCGCGCGACGGTGCCCGGCTCGACTCGGCACCGGAACAGGTTCGGCTGACCTTCCTGTCCCGGCTCGATCCCGACACGACCCGGGTCACGGTGACCGGTCCGGACGGTGCCTCCGTGACGCGGGGCGAGCCGACGTTCGCCGGATCCCGGGTCACGGTGCCGGTGCAGCCGGTCGCCGCCGGGCGTTACCGCGTCCGATACGAGGTCGCCTCGGGTGACGGGCATCCGGTCAGGGGGGAGATCGAGTTCACCCTCACCGTCGGCGCGACGCCGAGCGTTCCGCCCACGACCGAACCCGTGACCCCGGGCGTGGCGACCGCCGATCCGTCGCCCAGCGACTCGGCCGAGCCGGTGGTCGCGGCGGCACAGCCGATCGCCGAGAAGGACGGTGTGCCGTGGTGGCCCTGGGTGCTCGGCGCCGTGGTGGCAGCGGGCGCGCTGGCGGGCGGGCTGCTGTGGCGGTCCCGGGCGGCCCGCCGCGCGGGACCGGCCGCCCAGGATCCGGCGCGCTGAGCCTGGATCCGGCGCGCCGCCCGGTCGGTGACCGCCGGGCGGCGCGCGGCTCAGGCCAGTCGGGCCCGGGCGGCGCGGAGCCGGGCGAGGGTCCGATCCCGACCGAGTACGGCCAGCGACTCGAACAGCGGTAGCCCCACGCTCCGTCCGGTCACCGCCACCCGGACGGGCGCCTGGGCCTTGCCCAGTTTGAGCCCGCGCCGGTTACCGACCTCCTCCAGCGCGGCCTTGAGCGGCTCCGGGGCCCAGTCGGGAAGCGCCTCGTAGGCGGCGATGGCGTCGTCGAGCAGGTCGGCCGCGCCCTCCTTCATCGCCTTCGCCCAGGACGCCTCGTCGATCAGGGGTGACTCCAGGAAGAGGAAGTCCACGTTCGTCACGATCTCGCTGAGCACCGCGATCCGGGTCTGCGCCAGTGGCGCCACCGCGGCGAACGCCGCAGGGTCGAACTCCTCGGGACGCCAGGGCGGCGGGGGGATCGTCTCGGTGCCGGTCAGCCAGGGCTGGCAGGCGGCGATGAACTCCTCGGTCGACAGTGCGCGGATGTACTCACCGTTGAACGCCCGCAGCTTCTTCTCGTCGAAGAACGCCGGCGACGGGTTGACGTCGGTCAGTCGGAACTCCGACTCGATGACCGACCAGGGCACGATCTCCCGGTCGCCGGACGGGGCCCAGCCGAGCAACATCAGGTAGTTGCGCATCGCGTCCGCCAGGTAGCCCTCGTCGCGGTACGCCTCCAGCGCGACCTTGTCACGCCGCTTGGAGAGCTTCTGCCGCTTCTCGTTGACCACCACCGGCACGTGGGCCCAGACCGGCGGCTTCGCCCCGAGCGCCTCCCAGAGCAACTGCTGCTTGGGAGTGTTCGGCAGGTGCTCCTCGGCCCGGATGACGTGGGTGATCCCCATGGTGAGGTCGTCGACGACGTTGGCCAGCAGGAAGACCGGCGAGCCGTCGCTCCGGGCGATCACGAAGTCCTCGATCAGCTTGTTGTCGAAGGTCGGCTCGCCGCGGATCAGGTCGACCACGACGGTCTGGCCCTCGTCCGGGGTGCGGAACCTCAGCGCCCGGCCCTCTCCCGGCGCCAGCCCACGGTCCCGGCAGAAGCCGTCGTAGCCCCGGTGTGGCGATCCGGTCCGGGCCTGGATCGACTCCCGGGTGCAGTCGCAGTAGTACGCCCGACCCTCGGCGTGCAGCCGGGCGGCGGCCCTGCGGTGCTCGTCCGCGTTGGCGGACTGGAAGTACGGCCCCTCGTACGTTCCGCGCCGGATGCCGATCCAGTCCAGTGCGGAGAGGATCCCCTCGATCCACTCGGGCCGGTTGCGGGCCGCGTCGGTGTCCTCGATCCGCAGCACGAAGACACCACCGTGCTGCTTGGCGAAGATCCAGTTCTGCAGGGCCGAGCGGGCACCGCCGACGTGGAACATTCCCGTCGGGGAGGGGGCAAAGCGTACGCGTACCGTCACGGCCCAAGCCTACGCAGCGCCCCGGGGCGGCTCGCCACCAGGTTTCGGTTCGCTCCCGCGGACGTTCCGGCTCCCCCCCCGTGGACGTTCCGGATCCCCTCGGCGGACGTTCCGGATCCCCCCGGCGGACGTTCCGGCTCGCCGCCACCGAACCCGGCCGTGAGAGCCGGCCAGCCCGCCCCGGCCGGGCGGGTCGCGGTGTGCGGCGCCGAAACCACACCGGAGTAGTTTGCTCCGGCGTGTCATTGCTGAGTCGTCCGATTTTGCCCTAATTCGTGAATAAGCTGCCGATGGTTACCAGGTTGTCCGCAATGGAGGCGACGTAAGGATGATGCTCATCGAACGCAGCGCACGGGTGGCAGCCCCGATCGAAACGGTGTGGGACCTGGTCCAGCGGGCGGAGCACCTGCCGGACTGGCTGGCCGGGGTACAGCAGGCCGAGGTGCTCTCGGGCGAGGGCGTCGGACGGCGACAGCGGGTGCGCGCCAACAGACGGGCGCTGGACGCGGAGGTCATCGCCTACCAGGAGCCGACGTTGATCGCCTGGCGGGAACGGGCCGAGGGTGCGGGCGCCCGGGCCGAGGCGCGGACGGAGATGTACGTCGAACTCACGCCCGAGGAGGACGGCACCACGGTTCGGCTGATCATGGTGCGTTGGCCCGCGGGTCCGGTCAGCGGCGCCCTGCTGCGCTGGGGGATGCGTCGGGTCGGCGCCGCCCTGGAGGGCTCCCTTGCCCGGCTCACCGGCCTGGCCACCGTCGGCTGCTGAGGCCGGCCGACCGGGAGGCGGCGAGGCGGCGAGCCGACCCCGACCGCCCCGCTTCCCGCCGGTCCCCGGCAAGCACGGTCGGCAGCGGGACGCGAGGGCGGGGTGGGCCGGCCGTGCGGCCGGTCGCCATCCCGCCCTCGCGTCGTCGTCCGCCGTCGTCGCCGGCGGGCCTCAGGAGTCGCCGCCGGTCTCCCCGACCGGGGCCGCCGACACGTCGTCGAGCGCGTACTTCTTGGCCGCCTCGGCCGGCGCCGACGGCGGCACCGCGCCGCTGAGCGCCAGCTGCCGCAGCGTGGCCACGGTGATCGACTCCGCGTCCACGTGGAAGTGGCGGCGCAGGGCGTGCCGGGTGTCCGACAGGCCGAACCCGTCGGTGCCCAGCGAGGTGTAGCTGCCGGGAACCCAGCGCGCGATGAGGTCCGGCACCGCCCGCATCCAGTCGCTGACCGCGACCACCGGCCCCTCGGCCTCGGCCAGCTTGCGCTGGACGTACGGCACGCGGGGCTCCTCGCCCGGGTGCAGGAGGTTGTACTTCTCGCACTCCACCGCATCCCGCCGCAGCTCCGTCCAGGAGGTGACCGACCAGACGTCGGCCGCCACACCCCACTCCTCGGCCAGCAGGTGCTGCGCCCGCAGCGCCCACTGCATACCCGTCCCGGAGGCGAGGATGTTGGCCCGCGGGGCGGCGCCACCGTCCGCACCCGAGACGGCCGGGGCCGGCGCGTAGCGGTAGATCCCCTTCAGCAGCCCTTCGACGTCCAGCCCCTTCGGCTCGGCGGGCTGCACGATCGGCTCGTTGTAGACGGTGAGGTAGTAGAAGACGTTCTCCGGCTTCTCGCCGTACATCCGGTGCAGGCCGTCCTCGAAGATGTACGCGATCTCGTAGGCGAACGCCGGGTCGTACGCCACCACCGCCGGGTTCGTCGCGGCGATGAGGTGCGAGTGGCCGTCCTCGTGCTGGAGGCCCTCACCGTTGAGCGTGGTCCGGCCGGCGGTGGCGCCGAGGACGAAGCCCCGGGCCATCTGGTCGGCGGCGGCCCAGAACCCGTCGCCGGTGCGCTGGAAGCCGAACATCGAGTAGAAGATGTACAGCGGGATCATCGGCTCGCCGTGCGTGGCGTACGACGTACCGGCGGCGGTGAACGAGGCGACCGAGCCCGCCTCGTTGATCCCCTCGTGCAGGATCTGCCCGGTGACGGCTTCCTTGTACGACAGGAACAGCTCCCGGTCCACCGCGGTGTACCGCTGGCCGTGCGGCGAGTAGATCTTCTGGGTCGGGAAGAGCGAGTCCATCCCGAACGTGCGGGCCTCGTCCGGGATGATCGGCACGAAGCGCTTGCCGAACTCCCGGTCCTTCAGGATCTCCTTGAGCAGCCGGACGAAGGCCATCGTGGTCGCGACCTTCTGCTTGCCGGATCCCCGCTTGAGGTCCGCGAAGCGCTCCCGGCCGGGGATCTGCAGCGGGATGTGGGTGGTCCGGCGCGCCGGCAGGTAGCCGCCGAGCTGCCGGCGCCGCTCCCGCAGGTACTCCACCTCCTCGGACTTCTCACCCGGGTGGTAGTACGGCGGCAGGTAGGGGTCCCGCTCCAGCACCGAGTCCGGGATGTCGAGGTAGAGGCGGTCCCGGAAGTTCTTGAGGTCGTTGAGGGTCAGCTTCTTCATCTGGTGCGTGGCGTTGCGCGCCTCGAAGCTCGAACCCAGCGTCCAACCCTTGATCGTCTTGGCCAGGATGACCGTCGGCTGTCCGGTGTGCTCGATCGCCGCCTTGTAGGCCGCGTACAGCTTGCGGTAGTCGTGCCCGCCCCGCTTGAGGTTCCAGATCTCCTCGTCGGTCATGTGTTCGACGAGCTTGCGGGTGCGCGGGTCGCGGCCGAAGAAGTGCTCCCGGACGTACGCCCCGGACTCCGCCTTGTAGGTCTGGAAGTCGCCGTCCGGGGTCGTGTTCATCAGGTTGACCAGCGCGCCGTCGGTGTCCGCGGCGAGCAGCGGATCCCACTCGCGACCCCAGATCACCTTGATCACGTTCCAGCCGGCACCCCGGAAGAACGCCTCCAGCTCCTGGATCACCTTGCCGTTGCCCCGGACCGGTCCGTCCAGGCGCTGCAGGTTGCAGTTGATCACGAAGGTGAGGTTGTCCAGCTCCTCGCGGGCCGCGACGCCGATCGCGCCGAGGGTCTCCGGCTCGTCCATCTCGCCGTCGCCGAGGAACGCCCACACGTGCTGGTCGGAGGTGTCCTTGATGCCCCGGTGGTGCAGGTAGCGGTTGAACCGGGCCTGGTAGATGGCGTTCAGCCCGCCCAGCCCCATGGAGACGGTGGGGAACTCCCAGAAGTCCGGCATCAGCCGCGGGTGCGGGTACGAGGGCAGGCCGCCACCGGGCCGGGAGAGTTCCTGCCGGAAGCCGTCGAGCTGGCTCTCGGTCAACCGCCCCTCCAGGAAGGCGCGGGCGTACATCCCGGGTGAGGCGTGTCCCTGGTAGAAGATCTGGTCACCGCCGCCGGGATGGTCCTTGCCCCGGAAGAAGTGGTTGAAGCCCACCTCGTACAGCGAGGCGGAGCTGGCGAACGTCGAGATGTGACCGCCGACACCGATGTCCGGCCGCTGTGCCCGGTGCACGAGTATCGCCGCGTTCCACCGGATGTAGGCCCGGATCCGCCGCTCGATGTGCTCGTCCCCGGGGAACCACGGTTCCCGTTCCGGCGGAATGGTGTTGATGTAGTCGGTGGTGGTCAGCGGGGGCACGCCGACCTGGCGCTCTCTGGCCCGCTCTAGCAGGCGCAGCATGACGTACCGTGCGCGTTTGGCGCCGCGTGCGTCGATGACACCGTCGAGTGACTCGACCCATTCGCTGGTCTCCTCAGGGTCGATGTCCGGAAGCTGGCTCGGCAGGCCGTCGCTTATCACCGGGCGCTTGCGTTCCGTGGCCACAGGCGTTCCCTAGGTTGTGTGTGGGATAGGTCTCTAGCGTCATCCTGCCCCCTGAAGCCGGTGTCCGTCACGCCCGGACCGGGCAGAGGCGACGCTTGACACAGGTACCAGGCGGTAACTTCCTGGCAACACGATGTTGGCTCACCCCTCCCGTCCGCGGGCGTGCCACCACCCCGCCGGTGACCGCGGTCACCGGCGACCGGCCGGCCGGCCGCCGGGGGCGGCTGCGGCGGCGCCGCCGGCTGGGGCAGACTGTGCTCATGCACAGTGAGGTGATCACGATCCGGACCGGCTCCCGCCCGGTGGTCCGGGACATCACCCACGAGGCGGAGCGCTTCCTGGCCGGCCGGGGCGACGGACTGCTGCACGTCTTCGTCCCGCACGCCACCGCCGGCGTGGCGATCATCGAGACCGGCGCCGGCTCCGACGACGACCTGCTGACCGCCCTCGACGACCTGCTCCCGCCCGACGACCGCTGGCGGCACCGGCACGGGTCGCCGGGGCACGGGCGTGACCACGTGCTGCCGGCCTTCGTGGCGCCGTACGCCACGCTGCCGGTGCTCGGTGGGCGGCTGGCGCTCGGCACCTGGCAGTCGATCTGCCTGGTCGACCCGAACGGGGACAACAGCACCCGCCAGGTCCGTTTCTCGTTCCTTCCCGGCTGAGGGCGTCGCCTCCTGCCGGAGGGCGACCTCCCGAAAGGGGGACGTCGCCTCGGGTCTGTGACGTCGAACGGCACGCCAGGGGCGCCGTCCGCCCGTCTCCGCCCAACCGGGCGCCCGGGCCGGTCCCGCCGCCGGCGGGGCGGGCCACCCTCGCGTCGCGCCCACACCCGGGCGACATTCGGTAGCCTCGCGCGGCGTGACATCAACTCACGTTGACGCGCCGATCGTCGCGGTGACCGTCTATCCCGACCGGGCCCGGGTGACCCGCCGGGCCGAGCTGCGCCTGGCCCCCGGGGAGCACCGGCTGCGGTTCGGGGCACTGCCGCTGGACCTGCACCGGGACTCGGTACGGGTCAGTGGCGGAGGGCCGGCGAGCGTGCTCGGGGTGGACGTCGTGACACAGGTGCAGCCGCGTACCTCCGACCCGGGCGCCGCCGAGCTGGAACAGCGGCGCCGCGACCTGGTCGCCGAACTGGCCGAGCTGGCCGACGCGGAGGCGGTCGAGACACAGCGGGCCGAGTTCCTGGCGCTGCTCGCCCAGCGGGCCGGCGGCACCTACGCGCGGGCGCTGGCCGTCGGGGAGGCGACGCCGGCCGGGGTCACCACCTTCCTCGACTCGGTCACCGACCAGACCAGCACGAGCCAGGCCCGGCGGCGCGAGCTGAACCGGCGCCGCGACGAGGTCCAGGAGCTGCTCGCCGCCGTCGAACGCGAACTCGCGGACCTGCCGGGCAAGCAGCGACCGGACCGACTGGCCGTCGAGGTGGTCGTCCGGATCGATCCCGACGACGTGACGGAGCCGGCAGGTGACGACGAGGCGGCCGGTCCCGCGGGTGCCGGGCCGGTTGCCGAGGTCCGGCTCGACCTGTCCTACGTCGTCTCCGGGGCGGGCTGGACCTCCTCGTACGACCTGCGGCTGGTCGACGAGACGCTGACCGTCACCTGGTTCGGGCTGGTCAGCCAGCGGACCGGCGAGGACTGGCCGGAGTGCGAGCTGCAGCTGTCCACGGCCCGCCCGACCACCGGCACCGCCCTGCCGGAGCTCACACCCTGGTACCTCGACCAGGTCGACGGGCGGGCGAGGATGTCGACCCTCACCGGGGGAGGACCGGGCGGTCCCTTCGTCCCACCCGTTCCCGCGGCCCCCGCCGGTGCACCGCCCGCGGGGCCGGCCGGCGTCGGGGTGCGACGCGCGGCGCCGGTGGCGCAGCCCACCGCCACCCTGGAGCAGGGCGTGGTGGCGGCGACGTACCAGCCGGCCCGTCCGGTCGCGGTGCCGGCCGACGGCGCGGCCCACCGGGCCGTCGTCGCGGTGCTCGAACTGTCCGCGGTGCTCGACTACGTCACCGCGCCGGTCCGCAGCCCGGACGTCCACCTCCGGGCGACGGTGGTCAACAGCTCGCCGCACACCCTGCTGCCCGGTCCGGCCTCGGTCTTCCACGGCGGTGACTTCGTCGGCAGCACGCCGCTGCCGGTGTGGGCCCCGGGTGAGGAGGTCGAGCTGGCGCTCGGTCTCGACGACCGGATCCGGGTGCGGCGCGAGCTGGTGCGACGCGCCGACACGAAGGCGACGCTGGGCTCGACCCGGCGCCGGGAGGTGGAGTACCGGACCACCGTGGCCAACCACACCCCGCGGCCGGCCCGGGTCACCGTGCTGGACCAGCTACCCGTCTCGCGTGGCGAGGGGATCACCGTACGGGAGCTGCGTCTCGACCCGGCACCGGACGAGCGGGCCGCGCTGGGCGAGCTGATCTGGCGGCTGGAGCTGCCGCCAGGGGCGAGTCAGGAGATCGCCTTCGGACTGCGCGTGGAACTGGCCAAGGGCATCGAGTTGGTCGGCTGGCGCGAGTAGCCCCGCCGGCACGGTCACCCCACGGACGCCACTGTGGAGGTGACCTCTGGTCAGGGCCGTGTCTGAGTGGTCAGGGGTGGCCGTGGTCGGTAATGCTGTGCGTCGTGACCACCCCCCAAGATCTCGACGAACGGTTCCGGGAGGCGGTCGGCGCCCTCACGGCGTCGACCGTCCGTCGCGCGCCGGAGGAACCGGTGCGCGACGGTGGCACCCTCGACGGTGAGCGGGCGCAGGCGCTGTTCAACGCCCAACTGGTCAGCCGGCACCTGGATCTCGCCGCGCGGTGGCTGCGCAGTTTCGGGGAGGGGTACTACACGATCGGCTCGGCCGGGCACGAGGGGAACGCCGCGGTGGCGCTCGCCGTCCGGCCGACCGACCCGGCACTGTTGCACTACCGTTCCGGCGGGTTCTACTGCGCGCGTGCCGCCCAGGCGGCCGCACCGGGGGCCGGTGGCGGGCCGGACGGCGGGCGTCTCAGCCACCAGGTCGGGATCGCCGAACGGGTCGCCCAGGCGCTGAGCGGGCAGGACGGCGCCGGCGCGACCGGACCGCACCCGACCACCGGTGTGGGTGACCCGGAGGGAGCCTCCGACGCGCTGCTGAGCGCCGCCCGGGACGTGCTGCGCGGCGTGGTGGCCTCCGCCGACGAACCGGTGGCGGGCGGCCGGCACAAGGTCTTCGGCAACTCGGCGCTCGCGATCGTGCCGACCACCTCGACCATCGGCTCGCACCTGCCCCGCGCGGTGGGGCTCGGCTTCGCCATCGAGCGGCAGCGCCGCCGCTCCGACGCCCGGACGCCGGGCGCACGCCGTCCCGCGGTCGGGCTGGCCCGGTCGCGCGCCGACACCGGGTCGCCGTGGCCGGTGGACGCGATCGTGATCTGTTCGTTCGGGGACGCGTCGGTGAACCACGCCACGGCGGTGGCCGCGTTCAACACCGCCGGCTGGTGCGACCACAGCGGACTGCGGATCCCGGTGCTCTTCGTCTGCGAGGACAACGGCCTGGGGATCAGCGTCCGGTCACCGGAGGGCTGGGTGGCGAACACGCTGCGCGCCAAGCCGGGAATCCGCTACTTCGCCGCCGACGGGTGCGACGTGGTCGAGACGTACGACGTGGCGGTCGAGGCGGCGGCGTGGGTGCGCCGGCACCGTCGACCCGCCGTGCTGCACCTGTCCACCGTACGGCTGATGGGGCACGCCGGCGCCGACGCCGAGGTGGCGTACCGGACCTCCGCGGAGATCGCCCGGGACCTCGCACGCGACCCGGTGGTGGCGACCGCCCGGCTGCTCGTCGAGGCGGGACTGGCCACCCCGGAGGAGGTGATCGCCCGGTACGACGAGATCGGCTGGCAGGTCCGCAAGGTCGCCGAGGAGGTGATCGGCGAGCCGAAGCTGGACAGCGCCGCCGACATCGTCGCGCCGCTCGCCCCCCGGCGCCCGGTCCGGGTCGCCCGGGCCATCACCGAGGCCGCCAACCGGGCCGCCGGTCCGGGGGCGGCCGCCCGCGCCGCCGCCTTCGACGGCAGGCTGCCCGAAGACGCCGGGCCGCTCACCCTCGCCCAGACGATCAACGCCGCACTCGCCGACGGGCTGGTCGAGTACCCCCAGATGACGATCTTCGGCGAGGACGTGGCGGTCAAGGGCGGGGTGTACGGGGTGACCAAGGGGCTGCGGGAGCGGTTCGGCGCCACCCGGGTCTTCGACACGCTGCTGGACGAGACCTCGATCCTCGGCCTCGGCCTGGGCGCCGGGCTCGGCGGGATGCTGCCGGTGCCGGAGATCCAGTACCTGGCGTACCTGCACAACGCCGAGGACCAGCTGCGGGGCGAGGCGGCCACGATGCAGTTCTTCTCCCGGGGCGCCTACCGCAACCCGATGGTGGTGCGGATCCCCGGGCTGGCGTACCAGGAGGGCTTCGGCGGCCACTTCCACAACGACAACTCCCTGGCGGTGCTGCGGGACATCCCCGGGCTGGTGATCGCGGTGCCGGCCCGGCCCGACGACGCGGCGCCGATGCTCCGCTCGTGCCTGGCCAGCGCCGTCGTCGACGGCAGCGTCTGTGTCTTCCTGGAGCCGATCGCCCTCTACCACACCCGCGACCTGTACGTCGAGGGCGACGGCGAGTGGCTCGCGCCGTACGTCGGGCCGGGTGGCTGGTCGGCCAGCCACGTGCCGATCGGCCGCGCCCGGGTGTACGGGGTCGGCTCGGCCGAGGACGTCACCATCATCACGTTCGGTAACGGTGTTCGGATGTCGCTGCGGGCCGCCGCGACGCTCGCCAAGGAGGGGATCGGTACCCGGGTGCTGGACCTGCGGTGGCTGGCGCCGCTGCCTGTGGCGGACATCATCCGGGAGGCCTCGGCGACCGGCCGGGTGCTGGTGGTGGACGAGACGCGCCGGTCCGGCGGGGTCGGGGAGGGGGTGGTGGCGGCACTGGTGGATGCCGGATTTGTGGGATCTGCTCGCAGGATCGCCGCTATCGACACTTTCATCCCGTTAGGTCCGGCAGCCCAACGGGTCCTCGTCTCCGAGGAAGCCATTACCCAGGGTGCCCGCACGCTGCTGGCACGGTAAATTCCCTTCGACCCGGTGCGCCACTTGCGCGCGGCCGGACAACTGTGTGGACTTTGCGTCATCGGCGTCGCGAGGATGCCGTGGCAGGCAGATGAGGAGGCACGTGACAGTGAGCGCGACCGCTGGTCAGGCCGCCGACGGTGTACGGAGTCTGGCGGACCGGTTCGGCATCGAGCCGGGGATGGTCGTCATGGAGATGGGTTACGACGACGACGTCGACCACGACCTCCGCGACGCCCTGACCGATCGCTGCGGGGAGCTGGTGGACGAGGACACCGACGAGGTCGTCGACGCCGTGCTGCTCTGGTACCGGGACGGCGACGGCGACCTGTTCGAGCTGCTCACCGACGCCCTCGGTCCGCTGGCCGACAACGGGGTGGTGTGGCTGCTGACCCCGAAGGCCGGTCGGGAGGGCCACGTCGAACCGAGCGAGATCAGCGAGTCGGCCCCCACGGCTGGCCTGCAGCAGACGTCGACGGTCAACGCCGGTCGGGACTGGAGCGCCGCGCGACTGGTCCTCCGCCGCGGCGGCAAGTCCAAGAAGTAGCGCCGTTCACGGGTAGAGTGCCGTCCTCCCCACCGGTCGTGCCGGTGACGGCTCCTGGGGAGGCGGTACGCCGCGGTGCGGCCACATCACGGCCTTCATATATGATCAATACGCTGGGCCACGACTGGCAGCCGGTGGGCTGCGGCCGGAAGGAGGCGGACAGTGCCGATCGAGGTGGGCGCCGAGGCGCCTGACTTCGTGTTGAAGGACCAGAACAACCAGGAGGTCCGGCTCGCCGACTTCCGGGGTCGACGTGTCGTCCTGCTCGTCTTCTACCCGCTGGCCTTCACCGGGCTCTGCCAGGGGGAGCTGACCGAGGTGCGGGACAACCTCGACGCGTACCAGAACGACGACGTGCAGGTGCTGACGGTCAGCGTCGACTCGGTCTTCGCGCACAAGGTGTGGGCCGAGCGGGAGGGCTTCCAGTTCCCGCTCCTGGCCGACTTCTGGCCGCACGGGGCGGTCGCCCGGGCCTACGGTGTCTTCGACGAGAACACCGGCGTCGCCAACCGCGGCACCTTCGTCATTGACAAGGCCGGCATCGTCCGGTTCGCCGAGATGAACCAGCCCGGCGAGCGACGTGACCAGGAGGGCTGGCGCAAGGCGTTGGCCGCCGCGCTGGGCTAGGGCACCGGCCGGCTGGCCGACCTGATCAACTCCTTGGGACAGCGGACCACCACAGCAGGGTAAGCTAGCCGCGCCGGTGGTCCGTACGGGTGTTTCCGGGCGCGTAGCTCAGCGGGAGAGCACTCGCCTTACAAGCGAGGGGTCGCAGGTTCGAACCCTGCCGCGCCCACTAGGTACCACCAGCGCCGACCCGATCCCGATGATCGGGAATCCGGCCGCTGACAGCAACGGTGACAGCAGCGAGGCTCACGACAGTCGCCCGTCGAGCTTGCCGAGCGCTTGACGCATCACGTCAAGATTCGCATGCGAGTAGATCTTAAGAGTGATCTTGACATCGGCGTGGCGGGCGATGGCTTGGACGACGTGCGGCGGTACGCCAAGCTCCATCAGCAGGGACACGACGGTGTGCCGCAGGTCGTGTAGCCGCACGTCGGGGCAACCGGCCCGCTCCCGCAGCGCCGCGAAGTGCCGGTTGAGGTTACGCGGCTCCATCGGCGTACCGACCTCGGAGGGGAAGACCAGGCCGTGATCCTGCCAGATCTGGGCGAGCCGGTCGCGTTCCTGGCGCTGGCGCTCCCGGTGTTCGAGCAGGACAAGCCAGGTCCAGTCCGGCAAGGGTAGGACACTCTCAGAGTCCTCCGTCTTCGTGTCCTGGAGGTGAAGCTTCCCGCCGGCCCGCTGGACGGTCTGGGTGATAGTGACCGTCCCGTTGTCGAGATCCAGGTCTGCCCAGCGCAAGCCGAGAAGTTCACCCCGCCGCAGTCCGAGGGTGGCTGCCACGACGTAGAGCGCGTAGAGGCGGTGGCCCTCGGCGGCCGCGAGCAGCCGGCGGACCTGATCGACGGAGAGACCCTTACCGACCCGGTAGCGCGGTGACGGCACCCGGACCAGTTTGGCGACGTTGCGGGACACCAGCTCCTCTCGCATGGCGTGTTGAAGGGCGTTGCGGAGCACCGCATGTACGAACTGAACCTGTCGAGTGCTGGGGTACCGCTGGCAGCAGTTGCCGGCCGAGCAGCACCGCCGGTCAGGACGCCGGTTCTTGTCAAGACCCGCGACGCAGCACAGGCACCTGCGCCGGAAGTCGTCCATGAACGCCTTGACGTGCTGGACCTGCAACGTGTCGAGTCGCTTGCTGCCGAGCGCCGGCACCAGGTGCAGCCGTACGGCGCTCTCGTACCCGCGCGCGGTGGTCGGCTTGAGGTCGGTCACGTATGTGGCGAGCCAGTACGACAGGTAGTCGCCGAGCTTCCAGGTTCGATCGGGGACCGGCACCCCGCTTTGCGATTTCGCCTTCAGCCCGATCAGCTTTCTATGGGCTTCTTCCCAGGTCCTGCCGTAGACGGCCTTGCGCTTACGGGTTCCGTCGGTGGTCAGCACATACGCTTGTCCGACCCAGCGACCGTCGCTGGCACGCTGATAGATCGAGCCTTCACCGTTCGGGTTCTTCCGGACGTGCCGACCCTGCTTCGGCGGGTTGGTCATTAAGCGGCTTCCTCCATAAACGCGGCGATTGCTTCGTCAATTGCCGAGACGGGGATCAGGCGGCGGCTTCCGACCTTGAAGGAGCGGAGCCGGCCGGAGCGGATCAGGTCGTAGACCAGCGAGCGCCCGATGCCCAGAGCGCGGGCGGCTTCCTCGACGCGCAACACGCGAGGGCCGAACGGAGAGGTGGGGGTAGGGGTGCTGCTCACGCTGGCTCCTTTCTCGTCTGTCGTGTTGCCCGGATTCGCTCGCCAATCGCGGCGGCGAGTTCGAGTTGATCGGGGGTGTCGTATCCGATGCCGAGGATGTGCCAGTTGTTGATGACGATCACCTCGGTGTCGTCGGATATGCCGGCGTCGGTGAGCGCGGCCTGGAGCTGATAGGCACGCCGTTCGGCCCGGAGTTGCTTGAAGGTCGTGGAGTAGGTTCGTGATTTGGTGAGGAAATGACCCCGGAAGCCGAGCATGTGCGCCCAGTGGCGGAGTTTGAGATCGGCGTATTGGTCGAGGCCGCCGAGGTCCCAGGCGGTTTGGATCATGGCCCGGTGGTGGTCGGACACCTGTAGGTGGTCGATGTCCACCTGTGAGCGGATGCGCCGGTCACCGGTGTCGGTGGCTCCGGTGCCTTTGGTGGCGTACTTGGCGATGTAGGCGGCGAGCCTGGTGTCGGTCACCGCCTGGTCCCCGTCGCCGAGGTCGATGTCGGTGGTGGTGATGTCCTTGACGTCCACCTGGGTGCCCCATCGCAGGGCCAGCGGGGTTCCGTCAGGCCGCGTGGTCTCCAGTTGCACCGAGGCAGCCGCGGAGCGGACCGCGTCGCCCAGGACGTCAGGGGTGAGCCAGGCCGGGGGTGGCGAGTCTGGACCGCCGTCGGCGCGGATCACCGCGTGGAAGTGCACGAGCCCTCGGGCCTGGTACTCGGCGACTTTGGCGTACGAGATCCGCACGTGTGTGCCGGACTCCCGTACGGTGAGCCCGCCGGCGGCGGCGACCGCGCGGCGGAGGGCGATGGTGAACCGGTGCCAGAGATGGCCGCTGTGTGCCTGCCACAGCACCGCGCCCACGTAGTCGTACGAGGCCGGGTCGACCGGGCTACCCAGCAGCCGATGTCCCTCAGGGTGCCAGCGGCCGCAGGGGCAGGGCCGCCGGCCGGGCCGGGAGTGCACCGGGCCGAAGCTGGGGGCGGTGAGGGTGACGAACAGGCGGGGAGACCGGGCCACGGTGTCGGGGACGCCCTTGCCGCCGGACAGGCCGGCGTGGATGAGGTGCCAGGCGTCGGCGGCGTACCGGTCGGCGCAGGTGGGGCAGACGGCCGCTCGGCGGGTGCCGCAGGCCGCCCACACCCGGCCTTGTCGGGACGCGACCAGGGCGCCGGTCGCGGCGTGGCGGACCTCCCATCTACCGGAGAGGCGGACGGGCTGGAGGCAGCCTTTGACGCTCTCGACGCCGGCCCTCCACTCTTTGTAGGCCGGTGAGCGCATCCATCGGGCCAACGCCGCTTCGTTGTCGGCCCGGGTCTGCAGTGCCAGGGTCATGGGCAGTCTCCGAGACAGGGCCTGCCGCGCCCCGCAGACGGGGGCACGGCAGGAGCGAGAACGTGCGAGAGGACCAGGACGTGCGGGTCAGTGCGCGTAGCCGTTGACGGTGGCCGGGGTGAGCCGGTCAGCCACCCGTGAGGCGATCGACAGCGGCAACCGGGTAGCGCGTTGGATGTCAGCGGCGGTCACCGGAGCAGGAGAGGTCGCGACGAGGTGCCGGATCTGGGCCTGCATGGCGGCCGGGATGCCCAACCCATCCAACTCCACAGCGGCCGGGACCGGAGCCGCAGTTTCCGCCGGGCGGGCCGGAGCGGCGGGCGGTACGGTGGCCGGTATCGCCGGAACCGTCGGGACCGGAGCCGGCGGCGCAGCCGGGGCCGGGGACGCGGCCGGGGAGGCCGCCGGGGAGGCCGCCGGGGAGGCCGCCGGTTCGGCACTGGCCGTGGCCGGTGGGGCGGGTTGCGGCCCCGTGGTCTCCGGTTCCGGCGTGAGGGTGACCGCTCGACGTGCTTGGGTGCAGCGTGCCTGCACCACCGGCATGACCTCGGCCAGCATGGCGACCAGGATGGGGACCATGATGTGCGCGGCGACCATCCCCGCGCTGATCCCGCCCTCACGAGGCCACAAGGCCGGCACGACGTTCA
>Ga0310840_100564_pt1 | contig 25549 bp, 18 predicted proteins | sample SM_ome_8_FD_201304 | JGI IMG/M metagenome (GOLD analysis project Ga0310840, IMG submission 201304) | Sorghum-adapted microbial communities enriched on stacked mutant (SM) sorghum from Joint BioEnergy Institute, Emeryville, California... ...
TTTGCCTTAGGCTTCCTTCAGATTCGGCCTCGCGACCGACACCCTTGCCCTCGGCTAATGGTAGGCGCTCGCCAGCCCCCATTCCGGACTTTCACCGTAGAGATGACGCCCATGCCGGGCGTACATCTGAGGGAACCCGGTTGCCGGGTTCCCTTTCTCGTGAATAAGGCTTGAACACCGGGAATATCCGGATGATAATGGTTTCAAATGCGAAGTTGGCTTCGGAGGTTTCAGGGACATGATCGATCTTGAACGACTAAAAGAAGCGCTTGATGCCTACAAGCGGGATTTTGCCTATCATTGGAAGAACGAACGTTACAAATGGGAAGCGGTCAAACATTTCCAGGAACATTGGGATATCAACGCGCCTGATTTTGCGGGGATGTTCTACGAGGCGACGGCAAAGACCGGGAATTTGCTCGCTTCGGCTCATTTTTTTCCGAGGGGAATGATACGGGATTTTGCCGTCGCGGATCCCGAAGCGACGCGGGCCATGTTCTTTCGCTTGTTTGATGAAACGCGGGATCTCGTCGACCGGGTGGAGCGCTTCCTCAAGGACGCGGATGCCATGCGCCGGAAATACGGAGAAGGCGTCTGGAAAAATCATTTTCAAAATATCAACGCCGTCAGCACCTATCTGTGGCTTCGTTATCCGGACAGGTACTATATTTACAAATACTCCGAATGCCGCGCCGTGGCGGAAGCCCTTCGCAGCGATTTCAGGCCGGGGAGGGGAGATGCCGAGAATGTGGCCGGCGCCTTTCGGCTCTACGATGAAATCTGCGCAAATCTGGCGGCGGATCGGGAATTGCTCGAGATGTTCCGGTCCGCATTGACCGATGAGTGCCATCCGGATCCGGAACTGAAAACGCTGACCGTCGACGTGGTGTACTATATCAGCAGATTTTTCGCCCAAAGTGCCGGGGAACAAGGAGAAGAGTGGTTCCCGCAGGATTACGATCCCGGCATTTCCACGGATGCCTGGCTTGCTTTGCTCGCGGATGAGACGGTATTCACCAGAGAAAGCCTGCAAATCATGAAGCGGATCAAAGCTTTCGGGGGAATGGCGACCTGCAAGCAATTGGCCGACCGGTATGGCGAGACGCCGAATTTTTACAACAGGGGTTCCTCAGCCCTTGCCATGAGAGTTGCCAGGGCTACCGGTTGCCCCGTATATGACCAGGAAAACACAAAGTGGTGGCCGATTCTGTATGTTGGCAAATATGCGGAATCATCGACAGAAGGCGTATACATATGGAAACTTCGGGAAGAGTTAAGCCGTGCATTGGATCAGTTCGATTTGTCCGGCATTCCCCTTCGGGCTGAAGAAGCTCCTTTTGCGGAGGGGGAGGACCACCGTGAATATGAAACCGGGCACGAACCTTACACGAGGGAAGATTTCCTCAGCGAAGTCTTCATGACCGGAAGTCAGTTGGAAACGCTGATTGCGTTGTTGAAGCGCAAGAAAAACCTGATTCTTCAGGGGCCCCCGGGCGTGGGCAAGACGTTTGCCGCCAGGCGGCTGGCCTATGTGATGATGGGGGAAAAGGACGACGGCAGGATCGAATTCGTGCAGTTTCATCCCAATTACACCTATGAAGACTTTGTGATGGGGTACAGACCGGGCGGCGAAGGGTTCGAGCTGAAGCACGGGATCTTTTATCGATTCTGTCAACAAGCCGCCCGTCATCCCGACAAAGCCTTCTTCTTCATCATCGACGAAATCAATCGCGGCAACCTGGGCAAAATTTTCGGCGAATTACTGATGCTGATCGAGAAGGATTACCGCGGGACGACCGTGGCGCTCGCCTATGACGGACAGCCTTTTTCGGTCCCTCACAATCTGCATATCATCGGCATGATGAATACGGCCGACCGCAGCCTTGCCCTGATGGACTATGCGCTGAGGAGAAGGTTCAGCTTCTTCGAAATGGAGCCCGGATTCCGGACGGAGGGGTTTCGGGCCTACCAGGCGTCCCTGAACGACGGGCTGTTCGACTCGCTGATCGAGCAAATTGCGGCCCTGAACCGGGAGATTGCGGAAGACCGGTCATTGGGCAGGGGCTTTCGCATCGGCCACAGTTATTTTTGCGGGCAGACGGCATACACGGAAGCTTGGCTGAGGGAAATCGTCGAGTACGACATTCTCCCCATGCTGGGCGAATATTGGTTCGACGATCCGGACACCTTGCGGCGGTGGGAGAACCGGCTCCGGGGTGTCTTCGATGAGCAATGATCACCGGATCCTCATCAAGAATATATATTACATGCTGGCCTACGCCTTTCGGGCTGTGAAGCTGTCCGCAATGGAGAAACTTGCGGCGGAAGAATTCGGACACCTCCATGATTTGATGGCGGAGATTCTCGCGCAGGGCGTTGCCGGGCAGCTGAAACGCGGTTTGTACCGGGAATATGTCACCGAACGTGAACATCTCGGGATGCTTCGCGGAAAACTCGAGCTTCGCGAAACCGTGCAAAACCGGCTGCGATGCAGGCGGTATCTGGTTTGTGAATACGACGAATTGTCGGAGAAACATCTGTTCCATCAAATTCTGAAGACGGCCATGCTCATGCTGCTGAAGCATTCCGATGTAAGCCCGGAGCGCGGCAAGGAACTGAAAAAATTGATCTTGCGGTTTGACCGGGTCGATGCGCTGGACCCGTTCCGCATCCCGTGGAACCGGCTCCACTATCACCGGTACAATGCCAACTATGAATTTCTGATGAACATCTGCCGTTTCATTTTCCGCGGACTGTTGCCGACGACGGAGAAGGGGAACCACAAGATGGCGTCATTCCCGGATGATCGGGATATGTCCGCGCTGTATGAGAAATTCGTGCTTGAATATTTCCGGTTCCACCATTCCGATCTTCGGCCGGCGGCTTCCCGGGTGGCATGGAATGTTGATGGCGAAGGGAGCGATTTTCTTCCGGTCATGCAGACGGACGTGACCCTGAGGCATGGCGGCCACACCCTGATTGTCGATACCAAATACTATTCCCGCATCATGCAGGAGCGGTATGATCGCAGGACGTTTCATTCCGGCAATCTGTATCAGATCTTCACCTATGTCAAGAATCAGGACAGGCACGGGACGGGCAATGCGGCGGGGCTGCTGCTCTACGCCAGAACGGATGAAGCGATCGTCCCCGATAGTGAATTCACGATAAGCGGCAACAAGTTCATGGTCAAAACGTTGGATTTGAATCAGGATTTCCGGCGTATTGCCGCACAATTGGACGGAATTGCGGAGTCGGTCCGCCGCTCATCCTGACCGGAAATTCAACCGCATTCGGACGAATCCAGTCTATATCCATGGACACATTCAGGGGACGGAATTTCGGGAGGGAAGAGGTCGTGAACAAGAAAACGGGGAAGAAGCTCCTGCTGTCGATCGCGGGAATCCTGGCGTTCGCCGTCTTCACGTGTGCGGCGATCCCGGCGGCCGTCGCCGAAGATCCGGTTCGGCTCATCGTGAACGGGAAGACGGTTCAGCCGGACGTATCGCCTCAAATCATGGAAGGAAGGGTCATGGTCCCCGTCCGTTGGATCGCGGAGGCGTTGGGGGCGGAAGTGAAATGGGACAAGGAAAACCGCGCCGTCGTGGTGAACGCGAAAACGCCGGGCGGCCGTTATGAGAATCCGTACTATTACCCCCGGTTGCCGCGGGAAATCACTTCGCCCGAAATGCTGCTGCAGGCTTATTTCGCCTCATTGGCTTACGCCAACAACCTGTCGCCCGAACAGGCGGACGCGGCGGGAGGCACCCTGGGCATGGGGCAGGAACCTTATCGTGCGGCTTACGGGTATTGGAGCGAGGATTGGCGGGCGGAACATTCCTTCGAGGAGTTTCTGGATTCCTGGTCCGGGACGGCCCATGTGGAGCTGTTGAAACTGTACGAAGCCGGAATGCAGGACGATCACGCCCGCTTTTTTGTCGAGACGAAGCATCTGGAGTCCGCGGCGGACAAACGCCGGTTGGGCGCTTACTATTACGCGGGGTTCTTCTCCGTTGCGCTGACCGGGGAAGGATGGAGGATCACGGAAGGGAATCTGGAGCCCCAGAATTTGGCCTGGGCGTTGGGCGGGCATCAGCCGTGGCTGGGGAATCCGGTTGATGTCGCCATCGTTCAGGGGCTGGGAAGAACGATCGATGACGGGAGTTCGCTGCACCCCCGTCTGGAATGGCATGCGGACGATCATGTCACGGTGGTTTTTCCCGACGGCGCCGGGAGCGGGACAGCCGTGGAAGCGGTGCGCCTGACGGAGGGAACCTGGCAGGTGATCGCGGTGGAGGAAAGCATTCCATGATCCCGTCAGGCGGGGACGTTGCCCATGATGTCTTAGGGAGTTGCAGCGGCCAGGTGCCGTTTGCGTGCCTTGCTGACGCTCCTGGTGACGGTTCCGGCATGGCTTTGGTTGCAGGTTCGTTTTCACGGAGCGGCCGATTTTTCCGCAATCCACCAGACCGTCATCGTCGCGATCGGGTATTACGTCGTGCAGTTTGAAAGGAATCCGTATGCCCAATATGTTGCCATCCTGATGGCTTCCTTCGCCGCGTCATGGTCGTTGTACGAGGAGGTCATCAGGCGGATCGCCGTGCTGAGATGGCTGTTCGGCATCAAGCCTTCGCGCCGTTGACAGGCGGACCCGACATGCACCCGCGGGAATTGACCATCTTGACAATTGCAAGATGATTCAACGGAAGAACCGGGATGTGACATGATGAAGCTGGACCTGATGCGAATATTCGACGGTTACGTTCGCAATTACCACACCCTTAACTTGACCGTCCATCACGGCAAGCACTCGTTCACCATGACCGAGATCGAGTATTTCTCCCGGCTCGGCTCCATGCTGGGGTATTATCCTTTTACCGAAGATACCTGCAACGGATCCGTCAGACCAATGGACCTGTCCTGGTGGGGCAGCTTTGACGGGGAATATTGGCATGATCTGGTCCTTCATCTTGAGCGGGAGAATTTGTTCAAGAAAGACGAAGAAACGCTGGACAAGCTCTTTTGCGAGCGGGAGTGCATGCCGGCAAATGTCATCGGCATCATGAACGTACAGAACCAGGACCGTATTGCCGAGTTAATTGCCATGGCCCGGAGGACTTGCAAAATCACCAACGCCCTGCTGGTATTCAGAACATCATCTTCCGGCAAAAGTCCGGGTTATTTCGATGAAGTCCATGCTTACCTGCTTGACAAATCAAAGGTTGTGGCAAAAAAACTGGCCTATGTCTCGGAAATCAACGGGACGTTGTTTATGCATTACAACAATCCATTGGCCCGTTAAGTTTTCCCCGCTTGCCCATTAAGAACAGGAAAACGCATCACCGCAAGAACGCGGACATCCTCGCGGCCAGATTCGACGCAATCACGGCCATGCCCTCCGTCGACGGATGCAGCATGTCAATGCTCAGCGCGGTGAATTCGGGCAGCAGCTCCCGGCCGGAGAGATGCACCAGCCGGGAGGCATTCAGGCTGTTCGCCTTCTCCCGCACAATTTCCCGAAAACGCCGGATCTTGCCGCCGTTGTCGCCATCGCGATCCTCGTGGAACGTGAACATGTCGATGCAGAACACCCATTTGTCCCGGTGTTGCCCGGCCATCCGCTCCAGCAGGTACCCGACCCTGCGCTCGAATTCGTCCTCCTCCATGAAGCCGACGACATTGATGCCGAGCTCCAGAATGGCAAAATCCCAATCCGTCCGCTCCGCGATATAATCGGCCATCTCCGGCTCAAGATGACAGCCGCCCGCCATGCCGAGGTTGATCAGATCGGCGCCCAGCAATTTCGCCGTCCGCGCCGCGTAGCCGCCGGGCGGGATGGCGGAATCGCCGCCGAACGTAATCGAGCCAGACATCCCGTTGCAGATCGTCTTGAATCAGCAGCAGCATCCAGACGGAGTGGACGGCGGCATATTCGTAATAGGATCGGATAAAGCCGGGCGGTTCTTCCCAACCAAGACGGCGCCTTGATGCGATGTAGGCGTTCAGCGCGGATTGTCTGAGCGCGTCGCTCGTTTGTCTGCGAAAGACCGGATGGGTCAAATCGAGCAGATTGTACAGGTCCCAAAACGGCGAATTTCGATGGGCGTGTTCCCAGTCCAAAATGACAATTTCGCCGCCGGCAACGGCGATGTTCCCGCGATGGAAATCGCCGTGCGAGACGACCGTTTCGGAATCAACCGTCTGTTCCGCTCCAAGAATGATCTGATGCAGCGGGCTGATCCATTTTGGCGGCATGCCGAGGCGAAGCAAAAGGCTCTCCGCCTGTTCCCGGTTCCGGTGAACATGGCGCAAAATATCGCGGTACAGCGGTTTGTTTCCTGTCAAACTGCGGGGAATGAGGGACAGCGGCAGCTGATGCCAGCAAGGAATGAGCGAGGCAGCCTGCACCACTTCATTTTCGGACAATTGATGCTCGAGCGGCCCCAAATCTTCGAAAATGGTCCAATAGCGGTCAGGATCATGGTGAGGGGCTGAGGCGAGCAGTTTCGGCACGGCAATCCGCGGCAAATGCGGCAGAAGGCTGCGGTGCACCCACGCTTCCCGGCCGACCGCTTCCCGGTTGTTCAACGGCTTGAAAATATAGGATGCGACGCCCTTATCGGTGCGGATTGTAAACCGTTCAACCGTCTTTCCGCCCATGCCTTTGTAAAGGGCTTCCCACTCCGGCACTTTTGTTTTGTCCAGCAATCCATCGCCGGTAACGAGATCGGAAAACATGCAAACTTCTCCTTCTATGATCGGGGCTTCGTCGTGCATTAAGAATACGCGCAACAGGACCGCTGTATCAAGCGGCCCGGCAGGAATTGAATCGCAACAATCCGCGATGATTTCCGGTTCGCCAACCGGTAAAATTGTTTGGCAGACGCGCGTCCATCAACCAGTTTTGCGGTCTGAAGGAGGCCATCTGCCATGAACGCACAGATCACCCTGCCGCAGGCGATCGCGCTGTACATCGCGGCCATTCTCGGGTCGGGCATTCTGTTTGTGTCTTCCGGCGCGGCAACCGTCGCCGGTCCCGCCTCGCTCCTCTCCTGGATCATCATGATCCTGTTCAGTTTTCCGCTTGCGTACACCTTCGCTTCGCTGTCCCGCGCCTTTCCCGATGCCGGCGGAGCCGCCACCTTCGTCCGGATCGCTTTCGGCGAACATCCGGGCAATCTGGTCGGCTGGTTTTATTTTCTGACCGCATCGGTCGGACAGATGATCGTGGCCCAGACGGGAGCTTACTATACGGCTTCCGCCTTCGGGCTGTCCGCAGGAGAAACTTCGCTGCTTGCCTGTTTGATCCTGCTTCTCGGCGGCGTATCCAACCATTTCGGCATCCGGATCAGCGGGAAGGTGTCCCTGCTCTTCAGCTCGCTGCTTCTGGGCATCCTGCTCATCGCCGTCGTAACGACGATCCCCCACGTTCGGCCGGACCAGTTCAGTCCGTTCTTTGCAAATGGGCGGCAGGCGGTCGGCGAGGCGATTGTCCTCATTTTCTGGTCTTTTTTCGGCTGGGAGGCGATCTGCAGCCTGGCGGACCGATTCGCTCGCCCGGAGAAGGACATGGTCCGGAGCGCCATGATCAGCGCGGCGATCACGGGAGCGGTATTCCTGGCACTGAGCTTCGTGACCATCGGCAGCGGAACCTACGGAAGTCCGGAAACCGATTCCGCGCCCCTCGGCATCATGCTGGGCCGCTCTCTCGGTCTCGCCGCGCAATACGCCACGACCGTTCTGGCGTTCATCATCTGCACGGGCACCGTGAACGCGTATGTCGCCAGTCTGGCGCAGCTCGGGTATGCCTTGAGCCGGGATCAGGCTTTTCCCGCCTGGCTTCAATATCAACATCCGCGCACCGGGACGCCGACCCGGGTGGTCTGGCTGGTCATTCTCTTTGCGTGCGCCGGCATTGCGGTTTCCATGCTGTTTCATGTTCATTTCACGCAATTGTTGTTTATTCCGAACGCGCTGGGGATGGTCGTCTATGTGTTGTCGATGGCCGCGGCTGTGAAAATCTACAGAAGATTATCGCTGCCTTGGCTGAGCGGACTGGTTTCCCTTGTCATGCTGTGTGCATTCATCCCTTTTCTGGGCATTCACGTGATGCTGCCCATCCTGGTTTCAATCTTGTATATTTTGTATAAGAGAAAAAGCATGACACGAACAATCGCAATCCGGCGCAACGGGACGAGGAGAGGCGACGGGCATGCGGATGCAACCTGAAAATCTGTGGGACGCGGTGATCGCGTGCCGCGCGGAATATGACGGGATCTTCTGCTACGGCGTGAAGACAACGAGGATTTTCTGCCGTCCATCCTGCAAATCGAAAACACCGAAACGGGAAAATGTGGATTTCTTCATCAATGCCCGGGAAGCGATGGAGAAAGGATACCGCCCGTGCAAACGATGCCGCCCCGACCTGCTGGAAGCGGTGTACGATCCCCATGAACCATGGGTTCGGGAGGTCCGTGAACTGCTGGAAAAGGAGTACCACATCATGTGGACGCTCGACAGGCTGTCCAGACGCGTGGGCATGAGCGCCTTTCATCTGCAGCGGATGTTCAAGAAATACACGGGAATGAGTCCGAAACAGTATCTGAACCGGATTCGCGTGGAAGAGGCGAAGCGTCTGCTGGCGGACAGCGGTCAGACGATTACCGAAATCTGTTTCGCCGTCGGCTTTCCCGGACTTACTCCGTTTAACCGGGTATTCCGCCGGTTCACGGGCCGGTCCCCGCGGGCGTATCGGAAGCTTTGCTGCCGCAAGTAAGCGGACGAAGACCCGCCTGCGGTTATTGCCGCGGGGCGGGCCTTCGCGCCTTCAGCTCCAGTTCTGGATTTCGATGAAATTGCCTTCCGGATCGGCCGCGTACACGACGGTCAACGTCCCGATCCCTTCGTATTTCCGGGTGACGACTTCCCCGAGCGGCTTCCCGCCGTGCTCGATCAGTCGGTTCAACACGTCTTCCACCGAATCCGCGTGGAAGGCGATGTGCCCGAACCCCTGATGGTTGATCTTGTTCGGCAGATCTCTGAGGCTGTCCGGTTCATATTCGAAAATTTCGAGCGTCGGCCCGCCTTCTTCGTACCCGGGCAGCGCCAAATGCATCCCGCGGATTCTCACGTTTTCGATGCCGGTGACCTTGTCGATCCATGCCCCGTACAGATCCCTCTCCGGATACAGGGGCTTGCACCCGAAAACGTTGATATAGAAGTCCGCCAGCTTCCTCCAATCTTTCGCGACCAGGTTGGTGTGAACGTACTTGATTTGACCGCTCGTCATCTGCGCACCCGCCTTAAGAAATTTGACCGCAAATTATCATGATTATGCCATACGAGGAAAAAAGCGTCTACTGTGAAAACCAACGCCCAAAAATTTGTCTACTTTCTATTTCGTGTGAATTGATATAATGTTATCGATTCCTATCCATAATCCGATATAAAATTAGACAGCAATGGAGAACGCCAGACATCCAGGATCATGAATACGCTGTGGGAGGGGTGAACCTGCGGATTCGAACCGATTGAAGACACGCCGGCCATCCGGCATGGTTGTAAAATGGACGTTTGTGAATGGATGAGCATGAAAGGAGTGATCCGAACTTGTGGAGAAGGATGATCCACGTATTCACCGCATTGCTGCTAATCGCCGCGATCGCGAATCCGATTGCGGGCCACGCGGCGGACACGAGCGCCGAGGAAAAATACAATAAGCTGGTTGAGGCGGGCGTCTTCGACGGATTTCCGGACGGCCAGGCTCACCTCGATCAAAATATGACGCGGGCTCAGGCCGCCAAGATCATTGCGTTGATTTTGGGTTTGGACGAAAATGCCGGCGCAGCCGACATTTACAAGGATCTCGCCGAAGCGAAATGGGCCGAGGGCTTCATCGGCGCGGCGACCGAGGCGGGCATTCTGGAAGGACGGGGCGGCGGCATTTTCGACCCGTCGGCAGACGTCACCATCCAGGAACTGGCAAAGATCATGGTGGAGGCGCTGGGAATCGAAGTCAGCGAGGACGCCACGGTGGAAGGCGCCGACGAATGGGCCGGTTCGTATGTCGCGGCCGCCGTGGCGGCCGGGCTGATTCCGGAGCAGTCGGATTACACCATATCCGCATCCCGGCAACTGCTGGTCGAGGTCTCGTTCGCCGCATATGAAATTGTCAAGAGCGACGGATGGATCAAGTCCGCGAAACAGACCGGTGTTCGCACGGTGAGCATCGATCTCCAGGGATCATTCGATCCGGACGCGACGTCCGTCGCGATCGAACGGATCGGCGAAGTCGGCGATCGAACGGCCGTCGGCATCGAATCGCTGGAATGGGACGGCGGCAGCGCGGTCACGGTCGTCCTGAGCGATGTTGCCGAAGCCGGCAAATATGAAGCCAAGCTCACCGTCGAGCAGGACGGAGAAACAGCCGTCTATACGTTTAGCTACACGGTAGAGCCCGAACAAGTGTCCCGGGTCGAGCTCGGCGGGGCCGATCAGCTTCCCCGCGCGGACAACGTCGAAGTGCCGTACATCCTGTACAACCAATACGGCGAACCGATGTCCGAACCGCCCGCAGACCTGAAGGTAGATGTCGCGTCGTCCGCCGATGTCAAGCCGCACCCCGACCGCCAAGCCTTGCTGGTGAATCTGGCCGGCTGGAACGAGAACCGGGTCGATATCCACCTTCTGGTGAATGAAAAAAATTACACGAACCGCACCTACCAGGTCGGCGACAAACCGGTTATCGAGTCCGTCGAGACGGACGGTTTTGTCAACGAAGCAGGATCGCCCGTCGACCGTCTGAAAAAAGGCGAATCCGCTTGGCTGCTGCTGCGGCCTTATGATCAATACGGCAATCTCATCACGGATGTCGATTGGCTGAACGAGAATCTGAAGGCGGAAGAGTCGGTGAGCGGTCGGCAGTCGGCGAAGGAACTGGCGCCGGGACCGGGCGGCGCAGCCGCCGTCCGCGTAACGGCAGGCTCGCATCTGGCGAACACGACGCTCACCGTCACCATTCGCTCGCTGTCGGATGAAGTACTGGCGCAAGCCTCGATTGCGGTGGAATCCGATCCGGAGTTCTACGTGCCGCCGGCACCGACACCGGCGCCGACGCCGACACCTGAGCCTGAGCCGGAGCCGGAGCCGACACCGGAAGCGACCATATCCGTTGATCCGGACTCGATTGTCACATTGGATAAAGATTACTTCAATGTGACCACCTCCGTGTACGTCACATCCACCAATGTGACCACGCTGTACTATGCGCTGGTCATCGAATCCGACCCGGAAGTCCCGACCGCGGACGACTTGATTCATGACCGGCTTCCCAGCGGTACCATGGATTCCGGCAAAGTCTCGACCGACGGCAAGGTGAAGCTGGAATTCGAGACGCCTGTGGATCTGAAATTCAACCTTTACATCGTCGGCACCGACGACAGCGGTTCGCTGGTGTCCAATCTGTTGACCGTAGAGATTGATACGGACATTTCCAAAGTGTTCAGGCTGGATGCGGTCGTCGACGCGACCAATCCGGACGATGATTATTGGAGGATCTGCCTGTCCCATACGCCGATCGACGCCGAGGGAACGGTGTATTACATCATCAGCGACAATCCGATCCACGACGCTTCGGAGGACGATCTTGTCCGGATCGCAACGGAACCGGACGTTCCCGATGATGTTCCGGCTCAAGTGATAGCTAGAGGCACGAAACACTGGAGCGGCACTTCCGATCAGATTCGGGTGGATAAGAAAGGTTGGACACCGGGCACCTACCATGTCTACGTCGTGCTCGAATACCGGGGCGTTCGTCTGAAGGCGGAAGGCGCTTTGGGCTTGACCAACTGAAGTGATGAAAGGGTTGTTCCCCCTCAAGTCTCATCGGGGAACAACCTTTTTTTGCCGTTTGTCCATAACCTCCCTTCCGGGCAGTCGACGCCAAAACGGATGCACCTTCCATCAGCGGAGGTTGCATCCGTTTTTGCGTTGTCACGCGGACTTTCGGTCAGAAGCGAACATTTTTTTGAACACGAGCGTCTGCAGAATGATGTAGATGCCGCCGACCGCCCAGTATAAAGGCAGCGCCGCGGGCATCGCAAACGAAAATATCCCCATCATGATCGGCGACAGAAGCCCGAGCACGGCAAATGGCTTGTTCTCTCCCTGCTGCGCCGACATGCTGAACGATTGAGACACGCGGAACTGGACATAATACACGGCAGCGGCAATCACCGGCAGGATCATGTCGGGTTTCCCCAGGCTGAACCACAGAAAATCATGATCGGCGATTTCCGGCGTGCGGCGGATCGCGTAATAAAAGCCGAGCGTAATGGGCAACTGCAAGAGCAGCGGCAGGCAGCCGATGTTGAGCGGATTGAACTGGTGCTTCTGATAAATCTGCATCGTTTCCAGCTGCATCTTTTTCGCTGCCTCGGGGCTCTTGTCGTTCTTGTACTTGTCCTTCAGCGCCTGCAGCTCCGGCTGGATGGCCTCCATCTTCTTGCGCATCGCGAGCTGCTTCTTCGTCTGGTTCAGCATCAGGGGCATGATCGCCGTGCGGATGATGAACGTCATCAAGATGATCGACAGCCCGTAATCGCCGTTGAACAGGTTGGCGAAATAGATGATCAGGAACGAGAAGGGATAGACGAAATAATGGTTCCACACGCCCGGGGTATTCGCGTCAATCGGCGCGTTGTATCCCGACGCCGAACACCCGCCGAGCGCAAAGGGCAGCACTGCGGCAAAGAGCGCGATGACGGCCGGCTTGAGCCAAGGATGCTTCGATTTTTTTTTCACGGTTGCCCTCCCGAATTCGTTTCTTGGTGATGTGCAGGAGCGGACAACCCGTGTCTTCTTCATCACCCGGCGCTTCCTTCCGCTGCGCTTTACCCGCAATCCACCGCCGGATCGGGTTGATCGCGGTGTTGCGGCAGACGGACAACAGGGTTGCACCGGCGTCAGCCTCACGGCGGCAGGCGTACAGCTCCGGAACGGAATGCGGCCTTGCGAATGTCAGCATCACAATGGAACAGAAGATGCAGACCGACATGACAAACGGTGTCGCCAGTTCAACCAGGTTGTCCATCCGCCTTCACCTCCGTCGGGCAGCTTAATGTTTCTTGGAGAACACCGGCAGCAGCACCTCATCCACCAGACGGGTCAAATACGCCGCAGTGACTCTCTCGTGGCGGATCACATTTTCAATACGCAAAAGATCGAAGGGGAGACGCATTTGCATCTCGGTAAAATCATGGGTAATTTCTCCGCGCCGCTTGGCATTTGCTTCCACGATCTTCATCATCCTCACATTGCTGTCGAGCGCCCGTTCGAACCAGTCCCGGAACCGTTCATAATTTCGGCTGAATTCGGTCATCACGGCGCTCATCAGCTTCTGCCCGACCGCGTCGAAAAACCGTTGGTAAATGCCGACGACCTCAAGCAAATCGGCGCGAAGACTTCCCTGGTCCCGGAACAAATCGATCATTCTGCCGCCCATCGCCCGGGTGGACCTGTACAGAACCAGGGCATGCAGCAAATCAACGGGTGTTTCGTACCGGCGGTAAATGACCGTTCGGCTGGTTTGCGCCTGTCGGGCAACGCGTTGAAAGGTCATTTCCTCGTACCCCGATGTTTCGATGATTTCGTACGCAGCGTCCAGAATCGCCTTTTCCAGTTCCTCTCCCCGCCTGCGTTCCGATTTCAAAGGCTTTTCCTCCCGAAAGATGCTGCAATCATTATACAACATATAAGATACATGTTGCACCTTATTCGCAAAGCGTGTATACTTCATTCCGGAAATAAGATACATCATGTACCTTAATTGAGGAGTGGACGCAAGTGAAGCAAACCGACGGAACACTGCCGAAAGAACTGGTCCGCGTCGCGCTGGTGCTGGTGTTTGGAGCGGTCGCCCCCATGCTGGACACCACCATGGTGAAACATCGCGGTGAATCATTTCAGCCGGGATTTTCATGCTTCGCTGGAGACGGTGCAATGGGTCATGACCGGCTATGTGCTGGCCCTGGCCATCGCCGTCCCTTTCTCCGGCTGGCTGGTCCAGCGGTTTGAGGGCAAAGCCGTATATTTCATCGCGGAGCTGCTGTTCCTGCTCAGTTCCCTGCTGGCGGGGTTGGCCTGGAACATCGAAAGCCTGATTGCGTTCCGCATTGTGCAAGGGTTCGCCGCGGGGCTGATCATCCCTCTGCTGACCACACTGCTTGTTCAAGCCGCGGGACAGGATCAAATGGGGCGTTTGATGGCCATTGTGGGCCTGCCCATCATTCTCGGTCCCATCCTCGGTCCGGTCGCCGGCGGTCTGCTCGTGGAGTATGTCTCGTGGCGCTGGATTTTCTACATCAATGTCCCGATCGGAATCATCGCCCTGGCTTTGATTTACATGAAAATGCCGCGATTTCCCGCCACCAACAGACGCGCTGCGCTGGATTGGATCGGCATTCTGCTGCTGGGCGGACTTTCCGCCAGTTTCGTCTACGGGATCTCGCGGGGGACGGAAGGCGACGGTTTTGGCGGCGGAGCTTCGATCGGCTTTATCGCGCTGGGCGTTATCTTGACGATCGCCTATGTCGTCTACGCCCAAGTCCGTTCCTCGGCCGTCATCGTGCCCCTCGGCCTGTTCCGATACAGAAGCTTCACCGGGTCCGTCATCGCCTTGTTCCTGGCCGGCTTCGGGACGAACGGCGCCATGCTGCTGCTGCCTTTGTACTTTCAAAATGTACGGCATGACTCCGTCATTCTCGCCGCGCTATCGCTCATTCCGCAAGGCGCGGGCATGCTGCTCGCAAGACCCGTGATCGGGACGCTCACCGACAGAATCGGAGCCCGGATTATCGTCCTGGCCGCCACGGCGATTACGGTCGCGGGAACCGTTCCGTTCATTCTTTTCCCGCCGGACGTTCCTTATTGGCAGATCGGCCTTGCGCTGTTCATTCGGGGAATCGGCGTCGGCGGCATCACGATTCCGGTGATGACGGATTCCTATACGGGGCTCGCCGGCCATCAGGTCCCGCAAGCGAGCGTCGCCACACGCATTATCCAGAATATCGGCGGCGCCTTCGGTTCCGCCGTACTGGCAACGGTCGTGGCGCTGCAGTTGCGGCAAGCCGTTCCCGATCTCCCGCATGAAGCCGCCGCCTATCACACCGGCTTTCTTGTCGCCACCGTGCTGACCGCGGCGATGGCCGTACCCGCCTTGCTCTTGACGAACAAAGCGAAGGCAATGGCCCGGGCGTGACCAGGTGCTCTTGACGAAACTTGAGCCTGTTTGTAAGATAAAGGAAAATTGCGGCGAAGCACGCCCCGAACTCCCCTGCCGATCAGGGAGTTCGGGGTTTTGCTTTTTGCAAGCCGCGGTGACGGGGGAGTCTGGATGGGATTCGAAGACATGCATGCGCAATGGTTGAATGCTCATTTGAAACGGAGAACCGGGGAGAGAAGAAGCCGCCTGCAGCGGGGGCATGGCCACGGCGAACGTCTGTTTCTGGAACGCGTATGTTGGCCGCTTTTCGACATTTCGACGATCTGCATCCTGAATATGAGGTCATCGATTGGAGAGGACATCCCTATTTCGTCGACTTTGTCCGGATTCGGGGACAGCTGCGATTCGCCTTCGAGATCAAAGGGTACGGCCCCCATGTGCAGCATGCCGACCGGACCCTATGTGGTGCATTTATGCACCACAGCCCCCGCAGCCGCCCCGGCGGCCGGAGGAAGCGCGCCGGACCCGCCGTTACGGGACGCTGCTTGCGCGGCCCGGGTTACGGACGGAGCCGCGGCGCGCATTCGTCCATCCGGGTGAGCATCGCTTCGGCTTCCCGGGACAGATCCTGCGGCGCCGGAATCGGCGGCAGGCCGAGCCGGTCGCAAAGGTTCTGCGCCATCAGCAGGTTGCCCAGCGGGTTCAGATGGAGCCAGTCGCGCATAAGCTTCGCGTAATCGTCCGGATACCGGCGGTACAGCGGTTCGAACCGGCGGTACTGGTCGATCAGCACGAGCCCCAGTTCTTCCGCAATCTCGCGCTTCGCCTGCATATTCGCCTCGAACAGGGCGGCGTAGCCGTCGCCGGCTTCGTGATACAGCGGGCAGTAATAGGTTTGCAATATCGGCACCGCCCCGCTTGCCTGCAAGATCCGGCAAATCTCGCGAATTTGGCCGGCATAGACCGCAGGCGGCACGCCTTGACCCGCGTCGTTGCCGCCGATCGTGACGATGACGGCATCGGGCCGGTACAAGACGACGTCCCGGTCGATCCGCGCAAGCAGCATCGCCGCCGTGTCGCCGCTGATGCCCTGGTTGATCACATGCACGTGCCGGCCGACATGCAGCCGCAGTTGAATGCTCAGCCAGTCGACCCAATTGTGCCGGCCCGCGTTCTCCAGGGTCACCTCCGTGTTGCTGGAGCCGAAAGCGATGACCCGGACGGCGCCGTCCGCCTTCGCTTTCCATTGTTCGATCAAGTGCATGCCCCGCCTCTCTCCTTCAACAGTCGTCATGGGAAAAGGGAACCCGCAACCGAACAAGCGAGTTCCCTCATTATAGCACAGCTTCAGGTCTTTACGGACGAAGTCCGTACGCTTTCCGGATCAGCTCGAAATATTGATCGGCCCGCACGGTTTCGAATTCCGGCCCGAGCGAACGGTTCAGCTCGAGTATATCCGTCGGCGTCATGCTCCACGCCAGAATGCCGAGCGACACGAACAGCGGGGACTGTCCGTCCCAGTTCGCCTTGGCCGCTTCCAGCACGTTCTTGCCGTCCTGCACCGTGCTGATGCCGTGAACGATCGATACCGGCATGCCGTTATCGAGTACTTCCACGCCGTGCCGGCCTTCCCAGCTGAGGAACAGCCCCGGGACATGATACTTCTCCTTGTAGGCGTCCGCTTTCCGATCGCTGAGCGGGACGTTGTCGCCGCTGATGCGGTTCAGCACGTACGGAATCGTCATCCCCGTCTTCTGCAGGTACGGGTACGTTTCTCTCAGGAACGTCGGGAACGAGTTGTCCGGCCATACGTTGGGATAGAAGTATCCCGCACCGGACGGCCCGGCGATGATCTGGTCGTTCGGCGTCGCCGTGCGGAAATAGTAGTCCAGAAATGCCGGCGCCGCGTCGTACAGCAGCGGATTCGACGTCCAGTTGATCGGCACTTTGCCGCGGTTCGGATCGTCCCACAGGACGCGCATCCGGTGCTGGTTGTACTGCAGGTTGTCGCCTTCGCTGTACACGTAGGTCACATAGATTTTGTTTTCCAGCTCGGGCGCCTTCGCTTTTTGCTTCGGCGCGGGCGCGGTGAGCTTCGTGCCGGAGAACACCGTCATGTTGCTGAACCAGTCGGCGGCCAGCACATACACGCCGTAGCTGGACGTAATCTCGACGCCGGTAAATTCCCCGGCCACGTCATTGCTGAACCACCCAAGGTAAGGCGTTCCCGGTTCGACCGCGGCCAGAATCCTCTCGAACAGCGCCCGCTCTTCCGTTACGTTCGATTCGAGCCAGAAGACCATCGCCCGGTTCGCCACCGCGTAGTCGCGCAGGAAGCCGTACGGCTCTTTCTGCTCCGAATTCAGCGGCTGCTTGTTGCCGGCGGACACTTTGAACTGGTTCCACATGTCCACATGGGCGACCAGCTGCTGCGTGCCTTCCGGCGGCGTGAACCGGTAGACGAAGTAGCGGCCGTTGTCGGCGAACCGGTGACCGCCGGAGCCGGGCGAAAGCTGGGAGTTGTTGCGGTCGTACAGGAACAGCTCTTCTTCCGGCGTGCCGGCGATGAAATGGGCGATCACCTGCCCGTCCGCTTCCACCCTCACTTCATGGACGGCGGGGCCCCAACCGTCCTGCGGGAACGCGTCGTCAAAGCGAAGGTAGACGGATTCTTCTCCCAGAAACTCGGTCAGGTCGAGCGCGTACACCTGGCGGTTGGCAGCGCCGCGCTCCTGCGTCGGCTCTTCGGCGATGACCCGGAAGCCTTCCGGCAGCCCCGGCGGAATCCGGATCTGTTTGTCGGGGCTCAGACCGATGAGCATGCGGTGCGTCGTCTGGCTCCACAGATTTTCAAACTGCCAGGTGTAAGCGTCGAGGCGATTCGCGAATCTTCCCCGCAAGTCTTCCAGCACCGGCAGATTGTAGGGCGCGGCGGCCAGCATCTCGGCATAATCCGGGCTTGCCGCCACCGCGTCCCGGATCCCCGCCAGCGTCGTCGCGACGTTGATCGAATCCGGCACGGCGGGATCGTACACGATGACGCCTTTCACTTCGTTCTTGTACATTTTGACGATCTCCCAATAGTCTTCATGCACGGTGTAGGGCACGTTCAGATCGTTCAACCAGGTGTATTTGCCTTCCTCTTCGCTTTCAATCAAATAAATGCGCGGCTGCTTGCGGTTGACGATCCCTTGCAGCGTGGACAGGACCAGCTTGGCGTCGCCCGGTGCATCGAAGACGTCCGCCACGTCGAGCCGCTTCACTTTCGCAAAGCTCGGAAGCGCCTGCGATTTCGGCCAGACGATGGAGCCCGGCATGGCATCCGGACCGTTCGGCGCGCCGGCAGCCGCTGCCGGACCTCCGACGGCAAGCGTCAGCACCAGAACGGTTGCCAACAGGACGGAAGCGAGTCTGCGATACATCACGCCATCCCCTTTCCCCATGAAATCGGTTGGAGCCGTCGCGGTGCGCCCTGTTCCCGTGTCACCTCCCGCTCGGGCTTACGTTCGGAAGCGGTTACAACCATTCCGTTCCCTCACCGCAGCATATTGCCCCTATTTGTTATATTGATAATATCAATTATATTTTTCAAGGCGTTCGACAGTTTTAGCCAAAAAAATGATGCTTTCGGAGCAGCCGATCCGCCAACGGTCTTCCCCGCCGAAAAAAATCCCCCGCCTCCTCGGCAGGGGATCCCCCATGTGTTCGGTCCGTTCGTTACCCGAGCCCTTTGGCCTTGAGCAGCTGAATGAAGATGCCGCCGACGACGCTGCGGTGCTGGAAGCCGACCTGACGCGCCGTCACCGTGTCGTACCAGTCCGTGAACGGGACGCGGTCGGGCGTCTCGTGCAGCATATGCCACAGCGGTTCGATCAACCGGGCGAACACCGAAGGGTCGGACGACAGGGACGCCGCCCACACCAGCCAGTCGGCCTTCGTATACGTTGCCCGGTTGTCGAGCGGCGTGCCGTACCGGTTGCGCCGGGCTTCATACCAAGCGGTCTCCGTCCGCGGCAATTCATCGCCGAACAGGCGGGTGCCGAAGATCTGGTCCCACACCAGATTGTATTTCAGGCTCCAGGTGTTGTCCGCCCCGAACGCCAGCCGGGTGTGGTCGTCTTCGACCGCCATTTGCTTCCAACGTTCAACCATGCTGCCGGCCGCCAGGCGCCAGCGCTCCGCGTCAATGGCGCGGCCCATCCGCTCCAGCATCAGCGCGTAGCCGGCGAGCCCCATGATCGCCTTGACCGACAGATTGGCGTTGCGCGCGAGGTGCCCCGCGAAATCGTCCGTGCACAATTGGTTTTCGGGGTCCAGACCGTGCTTGAGCAAATATTCCGCCCACTTCGACAGCAGCCCCCAGTGCTCCTCGGCGAAGCGCGCATCCCCTTCCGCCAGCGTAACCGCCGCGGCCATGATCAGCATGTTGCCGCATTCCTCCACCGGCATCTGCCCTTCGAGCTTGTTGTCCCCGTACACCTGCCCGCCCGCGAGCGGATATTGCCCGACGTCATGCGGCGCGAAATCGAACGGCCACGCCTCGCTTGCCGCGTACTTGAAGATCGGCCGCATCATCCCTTTGACCAGTTCGGGGTTGTACAGCAGGAACAGCGGCGTGGACGGATAGCTCACGTCCACCGTGGCGATGCAGCCGTTGCTGAAGCATTCCTTGGACATGAACAGGACGCGGCCTTCCGGGTCCAGCACCAGCTTGTGCGCGGCAATCGCCTGCCGGTAGGCCAGGGCGAGCAGGTCGGCGTACTTGCCGCCCCCCGCCCGGGCGCCGTCTTCCAGCAGCCGCCGGTCGAACGCGTCGCACCGCGCCATAATGCCTTCGTATTGGTCGAAGGCGGCGGCGATCATCTCGAACGCGCTCATCCCGTTCCGCTTCCAGTAAGCCTTGAGCTTCTCGCCGAAATATTCGATCGCATAGATGTCGTCGTACGCCAGCACCGCCGTGTTCGACACGGCCTCCGCTCCGACCTCGCCGCAATCCCACGTGAAGGCGAGCACCGGCTGCCGGTCCCGCACCGCCTGCGGCATCTCCATCCGGCAGGGTGCGCCGTCGATTTCCCCGCTGCGCACGAACTGCTTCCGGATGTCGGCCGGGCCGATATACGTTCGGACAGCCGGCGACTTGCCCACCGCCAGATAGAACTGCCCCCAGTCGATCCGATGGTCATCTCCCGACCGGTTCAGCACCGTCTGCTCATGATGGCTGAACTGCAGAATATGCCGCCCGGCTGCCTCGTCCTCGCGCCAGACGACCTGCTGGCCGCTGTTGTCCACGCACCATTCCGCGCTGACATCGTAGTAGAGCTGCACGCGGTGCGGCTTCCCGTCTGCCGAGCCGACCGTGAACGCCACATAGGACGCCGGCCGCGACAGCAGGTCGAGGTCGTCGAGCAGAAGCGGCGTCGTGAACCGCACTTGCAGCCGTACGCCCGCCTCCTCGAACTCGTAGATGCTGCTGAGCGGCGTCACCTGCACCCGCTTCTGGGTCATCGGCTGCGGTTCCGTGTAGTAGTTTTCCGCGTTCGGTTCCACCTTGCCGGCGAACCTGAACGGCCTTCCGTCGATGCGGATCAGGCCGGTCATGGCGTTGCGCTTGCCCGTCCAATGCCGGGTGAAATCGTCGGTCAGCCGGTCCGCCATGGACCAGACGCTGAAATACGGGTCCACCGTGACCAGCGGCACGGCAGGCGCGCGAAGCATCGTCTCCATATTGCTCCTCCATTCGCTTAAATGTAGATGGCAATGCGTACGCCCGCCGGGCGGTTGTCGTACCGGATCAGCACCGTCTTCGTCGCTTCGTCCCAGTCGAAGGGCAGCGCCTCGCCGCCTTCTCCGGCGTCAAGCACAACGTGCGACGGCCTGTGCGGACAGCGGATGCGCGCCGCCGCCCGCACCCCCAGCGGCCCCTTCGCGGTGAAAGCTAACGACCGGTCGTCCTCGTCGATTCTCTCGATCCGCGAAGACGCGGCGATGATCCTGCCGTCCGCCGCCCGGTACTCCAGATCATACAGGAGCGCCTGCCGGCCCGGCGCGACGGCGACATCCCGCACGACGGGCAGATCGGGTTCGAACAGATCGACGTACGTGCCGCCGATCCGCAGCGGACGGTCATGGGCGGACTCCTCCATCACCGACGCGATGACGTACGGGCCGCGGCGGATCATGAACGCGTTGTCCGGCGTCCAGCGGACCTGCGGGTCACCCAGCGCTTCCATCGCTTCCCGCACCGCGTCGCGCAGCTTCCGCGCCGACGCCGCGCTTTCCGCGAAACGCGCCGGATGCGCGCGCACGAATTGCACAAGCCCGCGGCCCGCCCGCGCGATCCCTTCCGGACCTTGCGGGTCCAGCCCGAGGCAGGCGAACAGGTGCTCACGCGGCGAGCGCCAGACGCGCTTCCCGGTGTTCCACCATTCCCGGACCCGGTGATAAGGGTCGCTGTCGTCGCCGACGTACACGAGCGCGCCGCCGTCCCGGACCCATTGCGCGATGGCGGGATGCAGGTCCGGATGTTCGGGTTTCATGAACTCGTAGCTCAGAATCAGGACGCGGTAATCGTCCAGATAGCCGGGGAAACGCCGCACATTGTCGAGCTGCACCGGCCGGACCGGCAGCCCGTGCTTCACGAGCGGCAGCGCGAGTCCGTAGAACGGCGAAAAATGCAGCAGCTCCAGCGCGTATTCGTCCGTCAGCTCCACGGCGTTCGTGCCGTCATACTTCATCATGAAGCCGGACGTGTCGGCCCCCGGGCGCAGCCGCTGGTACATCGCCGAATCGGCGTACAGCAGGCCGACCGGCGCGCTGTTTCCGAACCATTCCACATCCGGCTGGTCCATGTTGCCGAGCGTGTGCATGATCGTAAGCAGCACCGTCGCGTAGTCCGCCGGAATGCCTTCCTTGCCGCTGCCGTCCTCGCGGGGATATTTCCCTTCGAAAATTCTCCTCGGCCACGGCGCCACTTCGTAATGCGAAACACCAGGATGCAGGAGCGACGCGGTCAGCGTTTTGAAATAATTATCCCGGTAGTCCGCCCACGTCCGCTTCGGATCGTCCTCGATCGGATCGTGCAGGAACCACATGCGGCGGCTGGTGCCGCGCACAAGCTCCTGCATGATCCCGTATTCGAGAAACGCCGTCTCGAACGTCCGCTCCGCCCGCCGGCCTTCATACACGTTCGCGGTCCGGGACGTGCCCGTCCAGATCTGCGCGATGTACCCGTCGATCGATGGCAGATCGAGCAGCTTCGACTCCGGGCTGACGATGCGCCACTGCGTGTAGTTGATCAGGCTGTGGGTCGGCACGTAGAACCGGAGCGGCCGGTTGTACCGGACCATCGCGTACGCTTTGAGCGCCGAACAGAGCCGGTCGAGGCAGCGCGTGTACAGATACGCCTTCAGCTTCGAGGCGCGGTATTGCGCGTCCTCCGACTGGTGGGGCGGAACCCACGGCTCGCCGTAGTAATTGCGCCATTCCCGCTTGAACGCCTCCGAGTATCCGCCTTCGACCCAGAACTCCGGCTCTTCCAGATGGATCGCGTCCACGCCCGCGTCCACGGCGGGGCGGATGCGCGCAAGCAGAAAGTCGGAATAGGCGATCGTCGGCACCATATAGGGGATGTCCTCCGACGTGCCGTGGATGATGCGCTCTCCGGAACGGTACGTCTGCGCTTCGTCCCAGTGATCCCGGCCGTCGAATTGGCCGTTCAGATAATCCTGATAGCCGCCCCAGGAGACGCCGGTCATCAGATGCACCCGGTAGCCCCGCTCCTTCCACTGGCGGATGCGCTCGGGCATCGATTCATTAATGCCGTACACCATGACAAAATCGGTCTGCAGATCGTACGTTTCCCCGTACGCGCCGCCTTCCTGGAAGCCGGTGCGCTCCTCTTCGCGGCTTCGCTCGATCATGATCCACCTCCGAAAATGCGGCGGGGCGGACGGCCTCGCCTGAAGGCCTCGCCAGAAGGCCGCGCACCCCCGTCATTATCTGCGAATGTCCGCCCGGATCGTCTTGACCTCGAACGGCGCGAAGGACAGCTCAATCTCCTGGCCGTTCTCGCGCAGAACGGCGAGCGGATTTTCCATCAGGTCCGCCTCTTCGATCGAAACGCACGGCAGCCCGAACCGGACCTTCGCGCGGGCGGCGGCGCCGGCCGTCTCATACAGCCGGACGATGAGATGGTCGCTGTCCTCCGCCTTCTTCACGGCTTCCACCATCACGTTCGGATGGTCGACGAGGACGAGCTGCACCGGTTCGCGCTTGCCGGCAGCCGGCGGATCCTGCGGGTCCTGCGGTTCCACCAGCGTCAGCGGCACGTTCAGCTCGTAGCCCCGGCGCCAGACGCCGGCCTGAACCAGATCGCCCTCGTGGGGGTACAGCGCATAGGTGAACCGGTGCACGGCCCGGTCCGCCTCCGGATCGGGATACGACGGGCTGCGGAGCAGATTCAGGTCCAGGATATGGCCGAGCGCGCTGTGCCCGTATTTGCAGTCGTTGAGCAGCGCCACGCCGTAATCCGGCCGGGACAGATCGATGTAATGATGCGCGCAGATTTCATCCCTTGCATATTCCAGCATCGTATTGCGGGTCGTGGGCCGCTTCAGGTAGCCGAACTGGATCTCGCAGTTCGCATGATCGGTGTGGATGCCGGTCGGGAACGACACCCGCAGCATTTTCCCAGACTCCTTCCAGTCCGCCTCCGTCTCGAAGACGATGAGGGGCGAGCCCGCCGTCAGCACGATGTTCTGGGTGAGCCGGGTTTCGCCGTACGCGTATTCCTGCCGGACGATCGCCCTCGGGCCGTCCACCTCATAGCCCATGCTTCGCAGCTCCATCGTGCCGGCCGGATGCTCGCGGTAGTCCCGCGGGAAATCCCAGGCGTCGCCGTCGTCGTGGTAGAGGCGCAAGACGTTCGCTTTTTCCCCGGACTTGAGCGCCTCCCGGCCGGTCCGCTTGTCAACCACCGAGACGATGCTGCCGTCCGCGTCGAACCGGACCGCGAGCAGCTCGTTCTCCAGCACGCCGTCCGCGGCCGCCAGCCCTCGGGTGTCCCCCGGCTGCGCCGCTTCCTTCAGCGTCCGGCTGCCCATCGCCGGCACGTGGACATGATGCCACTCGCCGTTCCACCGCACCCATTCCTTCCGGTCCCAGGGAAGGGAGTTGAACAGCACCGGCTCGCCCGACCGGCCCGTCAGGGCGGCCAGCCGCGCGTACGTGTCCCGGATCATGCCGTGAACCTTGCCGTACAGCTGTTCATACCGCTCCAGCGATTCCGCGTACACCCTGGTAATCGAAGAGCCGGGCAAAATATCGTGGAACTGGTACAGCAGCACTTCTTTCCAGACGGTCTCCAGTTCCCCGCGGGGATACGCCTCGCCGCCGAGCGCCCAGAGCAGCGATTCGGCGAATTCCAGTTCGCGCAGCGCCTTCTCCATCTTCCGGTTGTACCATTTGTTCCGCCCCTGCGTCGTCAGCGTGCCCTGATGCCGCTCCAGGTACAGCTCGCCGCGGAACGACGGGAAGCGGTCCGCCTCGGCCTCGAGCTTCCGGAAGAACGCGGTCGACGGCTCCTGGACGACCGGCGGCAGGCCGGCCAGATTCCGCTCCCGGGCGAGCCGCTCCAGATGCTCCTCGCCGGGACCGCCGCCGCCGTCGCCGATGCCGAACAGCATGAGCGCGTGCTTCGACACGTTCTTGTCCGCGTAGTTCCGCTCGATCTTGACGAGCGAGCGCGGCGCGGCCGGGCTGTTGTACGTGTCTTCCGGCGGAAGATGGGCGAGCACCCGGCTGCCGTCGAGCCCTTCCCAGTGGAAGCTGTGGTGCGGATGCGTGTTGTACACGTTCCAGGACAGCTTCTGGGTGACCAGGTAGTCGACCCCGGACTTCTTCATGAGCTGCGGCAGGCTGGCCGTGTACCCGAACGCGTCCGGCAGCCAGAGCACCCGGACGTCCACGCCGAATTCGTCCCTGAAGAACCGCTTGCCGTACAGAATCTGCCGGACAAGCGCCTCCCCGCCGGACAGGTTCGTGTCCGGTTCCACCCACATCGCGCCCTGGGGCTCCCAGCGGCCTTCCTTGACGCGCCGCTTCACCTGGTCGTACAGCTTCGGATGGCGCTCCTTGATCCACTGGTACAGCTGCGGCTGGCTGGCGCCGAACAGGTAATCGGGGTACTTCTCCATGTTGCGCAACGCCGTGGCGAACGTCCGCGCGCCCTTGCGGATCGTCTCGCGGATCGGCCACAGCCAGGCGAGGTCGATGTGCGCGTGTCCGATCGCGCTGACCGTAAGCGCCGGGTCGCCGCCGCGGCCGGCCAGT
>Ga0310840_100585_pt1 | contig 24675 bp, 20 predicted proteins | sample SM_ome_8_FD_201304 | JGI IMG/M metagenome (GOLD analysis project Ga0310840, IMG submission 201304) | Sorghum-adapted microbial communities enriched on stacked mutant (SM) sorghum from Joint BioEnergy Institute, Emeryville, California... ...
AGTCGGACGACGACACCGACGCCATCGACGAGACCGACGAGACCGGTGTCGAGGCCACCGAAGTTTCCGACAGCCCGAAGTCTGACGGCTAGACACCGCATCGGAGCACGTACTCTTTGCGGTGCCGACTGAACTGATCTCGAGGAGACCCTAGAAACGTGGCATCGTCTTCGACGCCGGTGCGCCCAGGCCGCTATCTGTCGTTGTTCCTGGTGTTGCTGGTCGGCGCCTATCTGCTGGTGTTTCTCACCGGAGACAAGAAGCCCGAACCCAAGCTGGGCATCGACCTGCAGGGCGGCACCCGGGTCACGCTGACCGCCCGCACCCCGGACGGGTCTCGCCCCACCCGGGAATCGCTCGACCTGGCCAAGCGGATCATCGAGAACCGCGTCGACGGGCTGGGGGTGTCCGGCGCCGAGGTGATCATCGACGGCGACAACCTGGTGATCACCGTTCCCGGGAACGACGGCGGCGAGGTCCGCAACGTCGGGCAGACCGCGCGGCTGTACATCCGGCCGGTCAAGTTCGCGATGCCCGCGCTCACACCCGAACAGGTCACCGAGCTCGAGGAGCTGCAGAAGCAGCTGTCCGGCGGGCTGCCGGGCGGCCCCGGAGCGCCTGCGGGCGCTCCCGCCGACCGGGCGCCGGCGCAACCCCCCGGCGGGGAGAATCCGCCCGAGACCCCGGCGGACCAGGCGCCGCCGCAGCCGCGGCCGTTCCCGGACGAACCGCCCGCGCAGCCGGCCCCGGCGCCGAACCCGTCGCCGACACCGGCCCCGAGTCCGTCGCCGGAGCCCGGTGCGTCCCCGTCCCCGGCGCCCGGTGGCCCGCAGCAGCCCGCCGACCCGAAGGCGCAGCGGGCCGAGCGGATCGCCGTGGAGAAGCAGAAGCGCCAGAGCACCAACCAGCTGGTGCAGGCCATGGCCGTCGACGAGATGGCCCAGCGCTGCGGCAAGGACGAAGAGGATGTGCTGGTCGGCAACGACGACCCGTCCCTGCCGCTGGTCACCTGCTCGGCCGACCGCACCGAGGTGTTCCTGCTCGAACCGGCGATCATCAAGGGCGAGCAGATCAAGAACGCCACGTCGGGGCTGGACCAGCAGCGCGCCCAGTGGGTGGTCAACGTGGAGTTCGACTCCGAGGCCGGCCGCACCTGGGCCGACTTCACCCGCGACCACGTCGGTGACCGGACCGCGTTCGTGCTCGACACCGAGGTGATCAGCGCTCCGGAGATTCAGGAGCCGATTCTGGGCGGCAACACCCAGGTCACCGGACAGTTCACCGAAGCCAGTGCCCGCGAACTGGCCAACCAGCTCAAGTACGGGTCACTGCCGCTGTCGTTCGAGTCCTCCGAGGCCGAGACCGTCTCGGCGACCCTGGGGCTGTCGTCGCTGAAGGCCGGGCTCATCGCCGGCGCCGTCGGCTTCGCGCTGGTGCTGCTGTACTCGCTGCTGTATTACCGGGTGCTGGGCCTGCTGACCGCGCTGTCGCTGGTCGCGTCGGGGGCCATGGTCTACGCGGTGCTGGTGCTGCTCGGCCGCTGGATCGGCTACACCCTCGACCTCGCCGGCGTCGCCGGCCTGATCATCGGCATCGGCACCACCGCCGACTCGTTCGTGGTGTTCTTCGAACGGATCAAGGATGAGATCCGGGAGGGACGCTCGTTCCGCTCCGCGGTCCCGCGTGGTTGGGCCCGCGCCCGCAAGACCATCCTGTCCGGCAACGCGGTGACCTTCCTGGCCGCCGCGGTGCTCTACGTGCTGGCCGTCGGCCAGGTGAAGGGCTTCGCGTTCACCCTCGGCCTGACCACCATCTTCGACGTCCTGGTCGTGTTCCTGGTGACCTGGCCGCTGGTGTACCTGGCATCGAAGTCCCCGACGATGGCCAAACCCGCGCTGAACGGTCTCGGTGCGGTTCAGCAAATCGCCCGGGAACGACGGGCGGCTGCCCAGGCGACGAGAGGGAAGTAGCGAGATGGCCCGCCACGAGAAGACGGACACCTCGGCCGCGGCCGAGACCACCTCCACCGCGGTGGAGGCCCCCGCCCTCAAGACGCAGTCCGGTGACACGGCCCCGCAGCACGGCTTCTTCGTCCGGCTCTACACCGGCACCGGCGCGTTCGAGGTGGTCGGCAGGCGCAAGCTGTGGTTCACGGTCAGCGGGCTGATCGTCGCGGTCTGCGTCGCCAGCATGATCTTCCGCGGTTTCACCTTCGGCATCGACTTCGAGGGCGGCACCAGGGTCTCGATGCCGGCGGTCACCGCGACCGGACCGGTCAGCGTCGAGCGCGTCGAGGAGGTGTTCAGCGACACCCTGGGCACCGCGCCCGACTCGGTGGTCGTCGTCGGCAGCGGCGACTCCGCGACCGTGCAGATCCGCTCCGAACACCTCACCAACGACCAGATCGAGGAACTGCGCACCGCGCTGTTCGACGAGTTCCAGCCGCGCGCCCCGGACGGCCAGCCCAGCCGGCAGGCGATCAGCGATTCGGCGGTCTCCGAGACCTGGGGCGGCGAGATCACCAAGAAGGCCCTGATCGCTCTGGTGGTGTTTTTGGTGATCGCCACCGCCTACATCACGGTGCGCTACGAGCGCTACATGGCCGCAGCGGCGATGGCCGCCCTGGGGTTCGACCTCGTGGTCACCGCGGGCGTGTACTCGATCGTCGGTTTCGAGGTCACCCCCGCGACGGTGATCGGCCTGCTGACGATCCTGGGTTTCTCGCTGTACGACACCGTGATCGTGTTCGACAAGGTCGAGGAGAACACCCACGGGTTCGAGCACACCACCCGGCGCACCTTCGCCGAACACGCCAACCTCGCGGTCAACCAGACCTTCATGCGCTCGATCAACACCAGCCTCATCTCGGTGCTGCCGATCGCCGCGCTCATGGTCGTCGCGGTGTGGCTGCTCGGCGTCGGCACGCTGATGGACCTGGCGCTGGTGCAGCTGGTCGGCGTGGTGGTCGGCACCTACTCGTCGATCTTCTTCGCCACCCCGCTGCTGGTGAGCCTGCGGGAACGCACCGAGGTGGTGCGCAACCACACCAAGCGGGTGCTCCGCCGCCGTGAGGGCGCGGCCGCCAAGGCCGATGCGGCGGACGACGAGGACGCGGATGACACGGCCGAGTCCACCGCGGTCGCGTCCACCGGGCCGGCCGGGCCGGCCGCCGTCGCGGCCCCCGCTCCCGACAAACCCGCCCCCGGTGCCCGTCCGGTGCGACCCGAGCGCAGCCGGACCGGACGTCCGTCGGGCAAACGCGACACCCGTCGGCGGTAGCACATGGGGTGGCGTGAGCGGCTGGATCATCGGCCCGCCGGGTCGGCCCCGGTGCGGAGGCGGTGGACAGCGCTGCTGGCGGCGCTGCTGCTGGTCGCGGCCGCGGGCCTGGTGTCGTGCTCGCGCAACCCGGCCGACCGCATCGCCTACGCCGTCGACGGCGCCCTGACCACCTACAACACCAACACCGTCGCCGGCGCCGCCTCCGGCGGACCGCAGGCCTTCGCCCGGGTGTTAACCGGGTTCACCTACCACGGGCCCAACGGCCAGGTGATCGCCGACCATGATTTCGGCAAGGTGTCGGTCGTCGGCCGGGCCCCGCTGCTGCTGGACTACGAGATCAACGCCGACGCGGTGTACTCCGACGGCAAACCGGTCACCTGTGACGACATGGTGCTGGCCTGGGCGGCACAATCCGGGCGGTACCCGGGTTTCGACGCCGCCAGCCGCGCCGGCTACAGCGATATCGCCGCCATCGACTGCGTGCCGGGCCAGAAGAAGGCCCGGGTGTCGTTTCTGCCGGACCGCGCCCCGATCGACTACAACCACCTGTTCGGTGCGACGTCGATGATGCCGGCGCACGTCATCGCCGAGGTGCTCGGCCTCGGCGAGGGCGGGGTCGCGCGGGCCATCGCCGACAACGACGGCCCGGTGATCGAGCGCATCGCGCAGGTCTGGAACAACGGCTGGACCCTCAAGCCCGATCTCGATCTGAAGAAGTTCCCGTCGTCGGGTCCCTACAAGCTGCAGTCGGTGACCGAGGACGGCGCGGTCGTGCTGGTCGCCAACGACAAATGGTGGGGTGAGCCCCCGGTGGCCAAGCGGGTCACCGTGTATCCGCGCGGCGCCGACATCCAGGACCGGGTGAACGAGGGCGCCTACGACGTCGTCGACATCGCCGCCGGGTCGTCGGGCCCGCTGAACCTGCCCGACGAGTACCAGCGTTCCGACGAGCCGTCGGGCGGCATCGTGCAGATGATCTTCGCCCCGCAGGGCCCGGCATCCGAGGTGCCCGTGCGGCGGGCGCTGGCGCACTGCACCCCGCGCGACGTGATCGCCCGCAACGCCGAGATGCCGATCGCCAACGCGCGACTGCACCCGGTCTCCGACGACGCCTACAGCGCCGCCGAGGGTGCGGCCGAGGCGGGTCAGTTCGTCGCCGCCAACCCGGAGGCGGCCCGGGCCGCGCTCGGCGACCGCCCACCGCTGACCCTGCGCATCGGCTACCAGAAGCCCAACGCCCGGCTCGCCGCGATCGTCGGTGTCATCGCGAAATCCTGTGCCGCGGCAGGGATCACCGTCGAGGACGCCGGAACCACCGACACCAGCCCGGTGGCGTTGCGCGACAACAAGATCGACGTGCTGCTGGCCAGCACGGGCGGGGCCACCGGCAGCGGATCGACCGGATCGGACACGCTGGACGCCTACACCCTGCACTCGGCCAACGGCGACAACCTGCCGCGCTACCACAACGGCCGCATCGACGAGATCATCGCGACGCTGGCGAGCGCCACCGATCCCAAGGAGATCGTCCGGCTGCTCGGTGAGGGCGGGCAGATCCTGTGGGCCGACATGCCGACCCTGCCGCTGTACCGGCAGCAGCGAACCCTGATCACCTCGACGAAAATGTATGGGGTGCAGAGCAGTCCGACACGGTGGGGCGCGGGGTGGAACATGGACCGCTGGGTGCTGTCCCGATGACCACCACTGACATCGCGACGCTGATCGCCTCCCATATGCGCGAGGTGTCGGACTTCCCCGAACCCGGTATCCAGTTCAAGGACCTGACCCCGCTGTTCGCCGATGCGGCCGGGCTGGCCGCGGTGACCGACGCGCTGGTCGAGGCGGCCCGGGGCGCCGATCTGGTGGCCGGTATCGACGCGCGCGGGTTTCTGCTGGGCGCGGCGGTCGCGATCCGGCTGGGCACCGGGGTGCTGGCGGTCCGCAAAGGGGGCAAACTGCCGCCGCCGGTGCGCAGCGAGACCTATCAGCTCGAGTACGGCACCGCGACGCTGGAGATCCCGGCCGATGGGGTGGAACTGTCCGGCCGCCGGGTCGTGATCATCGACGATGTGCTCGCGACCGGGGGCACGCTGGCCGCCGCCGCCAGGCTGCTGGGCCACTGCGGGGCGACGGCGACCCACGCCGCGGTGGTGCTGGAGTTGGCGGCGCTGGGTGGGCGCGACGCGTTGGCGCCGCTTACGGTGACCTCACTGCTTGCGATATGAGCGATATCCTCGAAATCTAGGGTGATTTCTTCCGGGAGGTGAGCATGGCTGACGATCCCATCGCGGGCCGGGCCGTGCAATCGCCGCGGGGTCGAGCGGTCACCGAGGCGTCGGAGCCGCCGAACAAGACCCTGCCGAAGTCCTCATCGGAGGTCCAGAGGAGCACCACCAGCGCGTCGCGGCGGGTGCGGGCCCGGTTGGCCCGGCGCATGACCGCCCAGCGCAGTTCGATCAACCCGGTGCTCGAGCCGCTGGTCGCGGTGCACAAGCAGTTCTACCCGAAGGCCAATCTGCAGTTGCTGCAGCGCGCCTACGAGGTGGCCGAGCAACGCCACGCCGACCAGATGCGCAAGTCCGGTGATCCCTACATCACCCATCCGCTGGCGGTGGCGAACATCCTCGCCGAGCTCGAGATGGACACCACCACGCTGGTCGCGGCGCTGCTGCACGACACCGTCGAGGACACCGGTTACACCCTCGAGGAGATCACCGCCGAGTTCGGCGAGGAGGTGGCCCACCTCGTCGACGGGGTGACCAAGCTGGACAAGGTCGCGCTGGGCACCGCCGCGGAGGCGGAGACCATCCGCAAGATGATCCTGGCGATGGCGCGCGACCCACGGGTGCTGGTCATCAAGGTGGCCGACCGGCTGCACAACATGCGCACCATGCGCTTCCTGCCGCCCGAGAAGCAGGCCCGCAAGGCCCGCGAGACGCTGGAAGTCATTGCCCCGCTTGCCCATCGACTGGGCATGGCGACGGTCAAGTGGGAGCTGGAGGACCTCGCGTTCGCGATCCTGCACCCGAAGAAGTACGAGGAGATCGTGCGGCTGGTCGCCGACCGGGCGCCGTCTCGCGACATCTACCTGGCGAAGGTCCGTGCCGAGATCTCCGCGACGCTGGCGAAGTCGAAGATCAACGCGGTCGTGGAGGGACGGCCCAAGCACTACTGGTCGATCTACCAGAAGATGATCGTCAAGGGCCGCGACTTCGACGACATCCACGACCTGGTCGGGGTGCGGATCCTGTGCGACGAGATCCGCGACTGCTACGCCGCGGTGGGTGTGGTGCACTCGCTGTGGCAGCCGATCGCCGGGCGGTTCAAGGACTACATCGCCCAGCCGCGCTACGGGGTGTACCAGTCGCTGCACACCACCGTCGTCGGCCCGGAGGGTAAGCCGCTGGAGGTGCAGATCCGCACCTTCGACATGCACAAGACGGCCGAGTACGGCATCGCGGCGCACTGGCGGTACAAGGAGTCCAAGGGCCGCAACGGGGTTCCGCATCCGCAGCAGGCGGCCGAGATCGACGACATGGCCTGGATGCGCCAATTGCTGGACTGGCAGCGGGAGGCGGCGGACCCGGGTGAGTTCCTGGAGTCGCTGCGCTACGACCTTGCCAGCCAGGAGATCTTCGTGTTCACCCCGAAAGGCGACGTGGTCACCCTGCCCGCTGGGTCCACGCCGGTGGACTTCGCCTACGCGGTGCACACCGAGGTGGGACACCGCTGCATCGGGGCGCGGGTCAACGGCCGGCTGGTCGCGCTCGAGCGCAAGCTGGAAAACGGCGACCAGGTGGAGATCTTCACCTCGAAGGCGCCGAACGCCGGCCCGTCGCGGGACTGGCTGAACTTCGTCGCGTCGGGCCGGGCCAAGGCCAAGATCCGGCAGTGGTTCGCCAAGGAGCGCCGGGAGGAGGCGCTGGAGGCGGGCAAGGACGCCATCGCCCGCGAGGTGCGCCGCGGCGGACTGCCGCTGCAGCGGGTGGTGAACGCCGAGCGGATGGCGGCGCTGGCCAAGGAGCTGCGCTACGCGGACGTGTCGGCGCTCTACACCGCGGTGGGGGAGGGCCACGTGTCGGCCCGCCATGTGGTGCAGCGGCTGATGGCCCAGTTGGAGCGCGACGAGGAGGCCGCCGACGAGCTCGCCGAGCGCTCCACCCCGGCGACCATGCCGGTGCGCCAGCGCAGCAACGACGACAACGGGGTGGAGGTCCCGGGTGCGCCGGGTGTGCTCACGAAGCTGGCCAAGTGCTGCACGCCGGTGCCGGGGGACGTGATCATGGGTTTCGTGACCCGCGGCGGCGGGGTGAGCGTGCACCGCACCGACTGCACCAACGCCGCGTCGCTGCGTGAGCACCCGGAGCGGATCATCGAGGTGAAGTGGGCGCCGTCGCCGTCATCGGTGTTCCTGGTGGCCATCCAGGTCGAGGCGCTCGACCGGCACCGGTTGCTGTCGGATGTGACCCGGGTGCTGGCCGACGAGAAGGTCAACATCCTGTCCGCGTCGGTGACGACGTCCGACGACCGGGTGGCGATCAGCCGGTTCACCTTCGAGATGGGTGATCCGAAGCACCTGGGTCATCTGCTCAACGTGGTCCGCAACGTGGAGGGCGTCTACGACGTCTACCGGGTGACCTCCGCTGCGTAGCAGCGAATCGAACTCCCGCTGCGTAGCAGCGAATCGAACTCCCGCGGCCCGGCACCTGCTGACGACGGTGTTAGGTCTTCTTAAGGCTGGCAAACTTTTCTTCTCGCGGACAAAGTTTGCTGTCATAATGCGCCGGTGCGATGGTCAGCGCTGGCCCTCACCGCCTCGGCCATGCTCGTCGTCGGGTGTCAGGCCACGATCGAACCCGACCGGGCGGCGGCCCTGGTCGCCGACTTCATCAGGAGTCGGAGCGGGTACGAGGTCACCGATCTGACCTGCCCCGACAACATCGAGGCGTCCGTCGGTACCACCTTCGAGTGCCGGTTCACCGGCCCGGACGGCGCCCCGCACGTGGCGCGGGTGCGGGTCGCCGAGGTCAGCGGCGGCGACGTGAACTTCTACATCGAGACCCACCCCACCTGAACCGGGGCGGCGGGTGCGCATTTGGTTGCGGTGCGTCACTCGGCCCGCCCCACGGCACACGAGGCGCCTAGTCCAGGCGGATGCTGGTGATCTCGACGTCGAGGTTCGGTTTGCCGTCGAAACCGCCGCCGGCGACACCCTCGGCGGCGATCTTGTCCAGCGTGGCCAGGCCGGTCTCGTCGATTGTGCCGAACGCCGTGTAGTCCGGCGGCAGCTGGGAGTCCCGATACACCAGGAAGAACTGGCTGCCGTTGTTGTGCTGCCCCGGGCTGTGCGCCATGGCGACGGTGCCGCGCGGATAGGTCACCCGCTCACCCAGCTTCGGGTCGCCGGGCTTGTACTGGTTGGTCGGGTACTCGTTGCCGAACTGATAGCCCGGCCCGCCCGCGCCGGTGCCGGTCGGATCGCCGCACTGCAGCACCGACAGTTCCGGTGCGGTGGTCAATCGGTGGCACTTGGTGTTGTCGAAGTAGGCCTGGCTGGACAGGCTGGCGAAGTTGTTGACCGTGCACGGCGCCTTGCCGTTGTCGAGCATCAGGCCGATGTTGCCCTGGTTGGTGGACATGCTGGCGCTGACCAGCGCGGGCTCGGTCGGCACCTTGCCCGAGCGCGGCGGGTTGACCGGCTTGGCGGCCTTCTCGGCCGTCGCCGGGTACTGGCAGTTCGCCCCCAGGTCGGGCGGTGCCACGTACTCGGGCACCCCCTCGATCTCGACGGCCTTGGCCGTCGAGGCGGCGGGGCCGGCGGTCTCGGTCGGCTCGGAGTCGCGGTTGGCGAACACCAGGTAGGCGACCACCGCGACGGCCACCACGACCGCGACGACGGATCCGGCGATCGTGATCAGGCGCTGCCTGCGGGCCCGCTGCTCCTGCCGCTGGAGCTGCTGCTCGAGTTTGCGCTTCGCTGCCGCACGCCGCTCTTCGTTGGTCGGCACCGTGGGTGTCCTCCTCGTATCACGTCGGTCGCAACGAGTGTGCCAGGCGTTGCTGAGCGCGGCATTGCGACCCGCACCGCCGACAGTGCGAAACTGGTCTGGTGTTGGTGACCGGATTCCCGGCCGGCCTGGCGGCGTGCAACTGCTATGTGCTGGCCCCGCGGCCCGGCGCGGATGCGATCGTCATCGACCCGGGCCAGCGGGCCATGGGACCGCTGCGGCGCATCCTCGACGAGAACCGGCTGACCCCGGCCGCGGTGCTGTTGACCCACGGCCATATCGACCACATCTGGTCGGCGCAGAAGGTCGCCGACACCTACGGCTGCCCGGCCTACATCCACCCCGAGGACCGGTTCATGCTGACCGACCCGGTCAAGGACTTCGCGCCCCGGCTGGCGCGGCTGGCCCTCGGCGTGCTGTTCCGCGAACCACGGCAGCTGATCGAGCTGGACCGCGACGGGGACAAGCTCGACTTCGGCGGCATCACCGTCACCGTCGACCACACCCCGGGCCACACCCGCGGATCGGTGGTGTTCCGGGTCGACGCCCCGATCGGGGCGGGGCCGGGCGGGCTGGTGTTCACCGGCGATACCCTGTTTCGTCGGTCGGTGGGCCGCACCGACCTGCCCGGCGGGAGCGGACGCGATCTGCTGGGCTCGATCGTCGATAAGTTGTTGGTGCTCGACGACGACACCGTGGTGCTTCCGGGGCACGGCCCGAAGACCACGATCGGTGACGAGCGACGCACCAACCCGTTCCTCGAAGGCTTGAGCTAGTGACTGACTTTCAGGCGCCCAAGGGCGTGCCGGATTATCTGCCCCCGGACTCGGCGCAGTTCGTCGCGGTGCGCGACGGCCTGCTCGAACAGGCCCGCCGCGCCGGTTACGGCCACATCGAGCTGCCGATCTTCGAGGACACCGGGCTGTTCGCCCGCGGCGTCGGCGAATCGACCGACGTGGTGTCCAAGGAGATGTACACCTTCGCCGACCGCGGCAACCGATCGGTGACCCTGCGGCCGGAGGGCACCGCCGGGGTGATGCGGGCGGTCATCGAGCACGGGCTCGACCGCGGCCCGCTGCCGGTGAAGCTGTGCTACGCTGGGCCGTTCTTCCGTTACGAGCGTCCCCAGGCCGGACGCTACCGGCAGCTGCAGCAGGTCGGGGTGGAGGCCATCGGCGTCGACGACCCGGCGCTGGACGCCGAGGTGATCGCGGTCGCCGACGCCGGGTTCCGCTCGCTGGGGCTCGAGGGTTTCCGGCTGGAGATCACCTCGCTGGGCGACGAGACTTGCCGGCCGCAGTACCGGGAGTTGTTGCAGGACTTCCTGTTCAAACTCGATCTGGACGAGGAGACCCGCCGTCGCGCGGAACTGAACCCGCTGCGGGTGCTCGACGACAAGCGCCCACACATTCGGGAGATGACCGCCGACGCGCCGGTGATGCTCGACCACCTCTCCGACGTCGCCAAACAACACTTCGACGCGGTGCTGGCGCATCTGGACGCGTTGGGGGTGCCCTACGAGATCAACCCGCGGCTGGTGCGCGGCCTGGACTACTACACCAAGACCACCTTCGAGTTCGTGCACGACGGGCTCGGGGCCCAGTCGGGCATCGGCGGCGGCGGCCGCTACGACGGGTTGATGCGTCAACTCGGCGGAAAAGACCTCTCCGGCATCGGCTTCGGGCTCGGCGTCGACCGCACGCTGCTGGCGCTCAAGGCCGAGGGCAAGACGGTCGGCGACACCCGGCGCGTCGACGTGTTCTGCGTGCCGCTCGGCGAGCAGGCCAAGGCGCAGCTGGTGGTGGTGGCGGCGCGGCTGCGGGCCGCCGGGGTGCGGGTGGACATGGCCTACGGCGATCGCGGGGTCAAGGGAGCGATGCGCGCCGCGGACCGTTCCGGTGCGGCGATCGCGTTGGTGGTCGGCGACGGCGAGATCGAGGCCGGCACCGTCAAGGTGAAGGACCTGGCGACCGGCGAACAGGTCGACGTCGCCGCCGACGACATCCAGACCGCGGTCCTGACCCGCCTGGGCTGACTCCACCTCCGGCACGGGGGTGTATCCGTACCCGACACGGCGCGAAAGTTCCGCGTTTGCGCGTGTTCGCGGCGCGGTGAGTGGCAGGCTGCTGGCGTGGAGGCAGCGCAATCACGGGTGATCGCCGACACCGGCGGACTGGTCGTCACCGACGACGGCCGGCGGGTCAACGTCCTCGACCGCCGCACCGGCGGGTTGGCGGTCGCCGCCGTCGTCCTCGGGGTGCTGACGCTGGTGGTCGGCGGGTTCGGAGTCGTCGCGCTGGTGGGCGGTGTGACGTCGACGCCGCTCGCCGTGCTGTCGGTCGGTCTCGGCGTGCTGTCACTGGTGACGCTGATCGTGGTGCTGGGGGCGATCCGCCGGCGGCGCCGCCGGCCGCTGCACACCTGCCGGTCGGTCGCGGTGCTCGACCGCAAGCTCGGGGTGTTCAGCTGCGGTGGCGGTGCGATCGTCGGGCTCGATCAGGTGCGGTTCGTGCGGCGGTTCCAGATCGCGTCGGCATCGCCGAAACTGGTGGCGATCATCCCGGGCGGCAAACGAGTTCTCAAGCGCGGCAACCCGTTCGACGGTGGTATCGGCAACGTCGACGAGGTGCTCACCGCGGTGGTGCGGGAGTCGGCGGGAGCGGCCGACCGGTCCCCGTGACGTCGGCCCCGTGACGCGCCCCGGAGCGCGCCGAAACCACGGTTGTTCACCGATTTTCGCGATTTCTCGTCAACAACCGTGGTCTGGGCGAGCGGCTAGATCGCCATGGCGGCGCGGACGTCGGCCTCGGAGGCCGAGCCGCCCTCACCGCTGGCGGTGACGCGCCCCGACTCCAGCACGTAGTAGCGCTGCGAGGCCTCCAGCGCGAACCCGATGTGCTGTTCGACCAGCAGCACGCCGAGGTCGCCCCGGCGGGTCAGCTCGGTGATCGCGGCCTCGATCTCGGCGACCACCGACGGCTGGATGCCCTCCGTCGGCTCGTCGAGGATCAGGCACTTCGGCTCGGTGATCAGCGCTCGCGCGATGGCCAGCTGCTGGCGCTGACCGCCCGACAGCAGGCCGGCGCGCCGGGACAGCAGATCCCGCAGCGCCGGGAACAGGTCCAGCTGTTCGTCGATCAGCTGTCTGCCGTTGCGGCGGCCGTCGGCGACCACCTGCAGGTTCTCCATCGTGGTCAGCTGCGGAAAACACTGCTGGCCCTGCGGGACATAGCCCAGCCCGCGCGCCACCCGGGCGCTCGGCCGCAGCCGGGTGATGTCCTCACCGTCGAAGATCACCTTGCCCGAGGTGCACTTCAGCAGGCCGACCGCGGCCCGCAGCAGTGTGGTCTTGCCCGCCCCGTTGTGGCCCATCACGGCCGCCACCCCGTCGGACGGCACCTCGATGCTGACCCCGTGGATGACCTCGGTGCGCCCGTAGCCGGTGCGCACGTCCAGCAGCTGCAACATCTACGCGATCCCTTCCACAGCGGCGGCGGTGCCCAGATAGACCTCCTGCACTTTCGGGTTCGCCTGCACCTCGGCGACCGTCCCCTCGGCGATCACCTTGCCGCGGGCCAGCACCGTCACCGAGGTCGCGAACGCCCGCATGAAGTCCATATCGTGTTCGACGACCACCACGGTGCGCTGAGCGCCGATGCGGCGCAACAGTTTTCCGGTCTCCTCGCGCTCCTCGGCGCTCATCCCGGCGACCGGCTCGTCCAGCAGCAGCACATCGGCGTTCTGCACCAGCAGCATCCCGATCTCCAGCCACTGCTTCTGCCCGTGCGCCAGCACCCCGGCGGGTTTGTCGGCGAACTCGGTCAGCCCGATGGTCTCCAGCGTCTCCTCGATCACCGGCAGCACCTCGCGGCGGCGGCGCAGCAGCGTCCACACCGAACGGCCGGCCCCGGCCGCGATGTCGAGGTTCTGCAGCACCGACAGCTGCTCGAACACGGTGGCGGTCTGGAAGGTACGCCCGACACCCAGGCGGGCGATCTGATGCACCTTCTTGCCGAGCAGCTCCACACCGGACTTGTTCACCGACCCGGTGGCGGGCACCAGACCGGTGATCGCGTCGATGACCGTGGTCTTGCCGGCCCCGTTCGGGCCGATCAGGAACCGCAGATCGCCCTGGAACAGGGTCAGGTCGACGCCGTCGACGGCCTTGAAGCCGTCGAAATCCACGGTGAGACCGCGCACTTCGAGGTACTCGGTGTTCATGCCGGCATTGCCGCCGGCAACCGGTTCCAGATCCTCGGAGACGGTCATGTCGGCACCCCCACTTTCTCCTCGGTCGTGCCCTGCGGCTCCGGTTCGGCCACCGACGCCGGCGAGTCGCTGCACCGGCGCCGGTTCAGCAGGCTGCGCACACCCGCCAGCCCGGCCAGCCCCGCCGGGAAGAACCCGACCACGACGATGAACAGCAGCCCCTGCGCATAGGTCCACTCCGACGGAAACCGTTCGGAGAACACGGTTTGCGCCCACGCCACCCCGATCGCGCCGAGCACCGGGCCGAGCAGGGTGGTGCGTCCGCCGATCGCCACGCCGATCAGGAACGCGATCGACGGCAGAATGCCGACCTGCGACGGCGCGATGAACCCGACGATCGGGGTGAACAATGCCCCGGCGATGCTGGCGAACAGGGCGGCGACGGCGTAGGCGGCCACCTTGATGTTGGCCGGGTCGTAGCCGAGGAACCGCACACGTTCCTCGCTGTCGCGCACCGCCACCAGCAGCTCGCCGTAGCGGCTGTACATCAGCTGACGCGCCACCGCCACCACGAGCAGCAGCGTCGCCGCGGCGATGAAGTACAGCATCCGCCGGTTGACCGGGTCGTTGAGGGTGAACCCGAAGAACGTGCGGAACCTGTTGAGCCCGTTGCTGCCGCCCAGGCTGGTCTGCCCAACCAGCAGGATCGCCATGGCCGCGGCCAGCGCCTGCGACAGGATCGCGAAGTAGGCGCCCTTGACCCGTCGTTTGAACACCCCGTAGCCCAGAGCCACCGCGATCGCGGTCGGCGCCACCAGGATCGCGGTGAGCGTGAACGCGGGGGAGGCGAACGGCTCCCAGTAGCCGGGCAGTTCCCGCACGCCGGCGATCTGCATGAAGTCCGGCACCGCTTCGCCGCGCAGCTGGGCGTCGGCGATCTTCAGATGCATGCCCATCATGTAGCCGCCGAGGCCGAAGAACACGCCCTGGCCCAGCACCAGCATGCCGCCGCGGCCCCACGCCAGGCCGATGCCCACCGCGACGATCGCGAAGCACAGGAACTTGCCGAGCAGGCTGAGCCGGAAATCCGACAGCACCGCCGGGGCGACCGCGAACAACAGCACCGCGGCCACCCCGAAGCCGGCCCAGGTCTGCCAGCGGCCGAGAACGCCGGACGACACAAGGTTTTTCATGCCAGGCTCCTCGATCTGACGGTGAACAGGCCCTGCGGGCGGACCTGCAGGAAGACCACGATGATCACGAAAAGGATCACCTTGGCCAGCGACGCGGTGGTGTTGTACTCGATGAACGAGTTGAGGAATCCCAGCGCGAACGCCGCGATCACGGTGCCCTTGATCTGGCCCAGCCCGCCGACCACGACCACCAGGAAGGCGTCGATCAGATAGCTCTGCCCGATGGTCGGGCTGGTCGACCCGATCAGCGTCAGCGCCACCCCGGCGACCGCGGCCAGCCCGGAGCCGATGAAGAACGTGGTGATGTCGGTCCGGCGCGACGAGATCCCGCTGGTCTCGGCCAGATCCCGGTTCTGCACCACCGCGCGGATGCGTCGGCCCATCGGGCTGACCTTGAGCATGGTCGCCAGCGCGGCGACGCATGCTACGGCCAGCACCAGGATGAAGATCCGGGTCTTGGGCACCACCGCGCCCAAGATCTCCACCCCGCCGGCCAGCCACGGCGGGGCGACGATGTTGACGGCGGGCGCGCCGAAGATGTCGCGGGCCACCTGCTGCAGGATCAGCCCGACACCGAAGGTCACCAGCAGGGTGTCCAGCGGACGGTGATACATCCGCTGGATCAGCGTGACCTCCAGCAGCGCGCCCATCGCCCCGCCGACCAGGAAACCGACCAGCAGCGAAATCAACAGGGAAACACCGGCGCTCGCGATCACCCGCTGCACCACGTAGGCGGTGTAACAGCCGACCATGATGAACTCGCCGTGCGCCATGTTGATGACGCCCATCTGGCCGAACGTCAGCGCGAGACCCAACGCGGCCAACAACAGGATCGAGCCGAGGCTCAATCCCGTTGTCAGCTGCCCGATCAGGACATCCATGTCAGTTCGACAGACCCGCCGCCCACGGATACGACTTCAGGTAGGGATCCGGTTCGATCGGCCCCGGCGACTCCCAGATGGTGTAGATCAGGCCGTCGGGACGGATCTGGCCGATCCGCGCGGTCTTGGTGATGTGATGGTTCTCGCCGTCGAGGGTGACCAGTCCCTCGGGTGCATCGAAGGTGACGCCGTCGGCGGCCTCCTTGACCTTGTCGACGTCGAACGAGCCGGCCTTCTCGACGGTGTTCTTCCACAGGTACACCGAGGTGTAGGCGGCCTCCATCGGGTCGGAGGTCGGCTTGTTCCGGCCGTACTTCTCCTTGTAGGCCTCGACGAACTTCTTGTTCTCCGGCGTATCGACGGTCTCGTAGTAGTTCCACGCGGTGAGCTGCCCGGCGATGTTCTCCACCCCGATGCCGCCGATCTCCTCCTCGGCGATCGACACCGAGATCACCGGCATCTGCTCCGGGGTCAGGCCGACGTTGCGGTACTCGCGGAAGAACGCGACGTTGGAGTCGCCGTTGAGGGTGTTGAACACGGCGTCGGCACTGGAGTTGCGGACCTTGTTGACGATCGTGGAGAAGTCCGTGCTGCCCAGCGGCGTGTAGTCCTCACCCTTGATCTCGATGCCGTTGGCCTCGGCGTAGGCCTTGATGATGCGGTTGGCGGTCTGCGGGAACACGTAGTCGCTGCCCACCAGGTACAGCGACTTGACGCCCTGCTCCTTCAGATAGTCGAGCGCCGGGACGATCTGCTGGTTGGTGGTGGCACCGGTGTAGAAGATGTTCGGCGAGCTCTCCAGTCCCTCGTACTGCACCGGGTAGTACAACAGCGCGTTGTTCGACTCGAACACCGGCAGCATCGCCTTGCGGCTCGACGACGTCCAGCCGCCGAACACCGCGGCCACGCAGTCGCTGCTGATCAGCTTCTCGGCTTTCTCGGCGAACACCGTCGGCTCGGACGCGCCGTCCTCACCGATGAGCTCGATCTGTTTGCCCAGCACCCCGCCGTCGGCGTTGATCTCCTCGACGGCCAGCGCGATCGCGTCGCGCACCGTCACCTCGGAGATGGCCATGGTGCCCGACAACGAGTTCAGCGACCCCACCTTGATGGTCGGTCCGGAGGTGTCGACGCACGACTCGGCGGTCGCCGAATCGGTCTCCGAGGCCTTCGTGCCGCAGCCCGCGAGCATCAGGCTGGTGGCGGCGACGACGGCGCCCGCGGCGATCACCGGACGCCGCCTGGCCGGCGTCGGTGCAGAGCTAGGGGCGGATCTGGTTGGCGAGAAGCGGAGTGGGAGTCGCATGCACAGCCTTTCCGTGATTCAACAGCGCCCATCGGGTCGACGAGCTCGAAGGCGGGGATGTTGTGCACCCGGGGGTGTCGAATCGGGACGTTAGAGTGGCCGTGTTTCTGTGAAATGACTGTGTGTGACGAACAAATTAACCCCAGTCTCGTGGCGCCGCGGTGCGCGTGGGGCGGGGGCCGCGGCCGGCGCTGTAACGTTCCGGTACGGTGCGGCGATGTGAGGGACATGCGAACAGCGACAACAAGGGTCGGGGCCGCCTTGATGCTGGCGGCCGCAGCGGTGGCGGTGTCCTCGGCGCCGGCGAGCGCCGAGCCGGGCGACGGGCATCTGGTCCGTTACACGCTCAGGACCGCCGCGCCCGCTGACTTCAAGCTGAACTATGTGATCGCGTCGCCGCCCAGCAAGCAGGCCTACAACGCCGATCCGTACACCTACCTCAAGAGCGAGGTCGTGGTGATCGGTCCGGAGCAGCCGTGGGTGTTCGAGGTGACCCTGGACGACCCGGAGTGGGCGATCCTCACCGCGAGCACCGGCGTGCACGCCATGCAGGCCTCGCCCAACCCGGTCTGCGAGATCGAGGTCGACGGCGAGGTCCGGGTCCACCAGGAGGGCCCGTACACCGCCCACTGCCAGCTCGGCGCCTGGTAGGCACAACCAAGACCGGCCCCGGGGGAGGGGAGAGGTCCCAGGCCAGCGCTCAACTGGCCTGGGACTGTGCCTGTCCGGGAGCCTGTTCGGGGTTCCGGCCGGTGATGTCGGTCAGTCCGGACAGCGCGGGCGGCAACGGGTTGCGGTGCAGCACGCCGAGTCGCTGGGTGGCGCGGGTGAGCGCCACGTACAGGTCGGCGGCGCCGCGCGGGCCCTCGGCGATGATCAGGTCCGGATCGACCACCAGCACGGCGTCGAACTCCAGGCCCTTGATCGCCGACGGCGGCACCGTGCCCGGCACGCCGGCCGGGCCGATAACCACGCTGGTGCCCTCGCGTTCGGCCTCGGTGCGGACGAATTCCTCGATGGCGGAAGGTAGTTCGTCGTCGGTGACGCGCCGCGACCACGGCGCGACCCCGCTGGCCCGCACCGACCGGGGTGGCTGCACGTCCGGGGCGAACTCGGCGAGCAGGTTGGCCCCGACCGCCATCACCTCCGCGGGGGTGCGGTAGTTGACGGTCAGCTTCCGGTACAGCCAGCGGCCCGGGACGTAGGGCTCGAGCACCTCCTCCCAGGAGGTGGCACCGGCCGCGGACCGGCGCTGGGCCAGGTCCCCGACGATCGTGAACGACCGGCCGGGACAGCGTCGCATCAGCACCCGCCAGTCCATCTCGGAGAGCTCCTGAGCCTCGTCGACGACGACATGGCGGTAGGTCCAGTCGCGGTCGGCCGCCGCGCGCTCGGCCAGGTCGCGGGTGTCGCGCTCGGCGAACCGCTCGGCCAGCTCCTCGGCGCCGACCACGTCGGTGGCCAGCAGCCGGTCCTCGTCGTCCATCAGATCCTCGCGGGCCACCATGAGGTCGAGCACCCCGGCGGCGTACTCCTGTTCGGCCCGGCGCCGGCGTTCGGCCTCGCCGTCGGACCCGTCGCTGCCCAGCAGGTCGACCAGCTCGTCGAGCAGCGGCACATCGGAGACCGTCCAGGCCTCGCCGTCGGCGCGGTACAGCGCCGGGTCGGCGCCGGCCGCCCGCAGCCGCTCCGGCGACGAATACAGCGAGGCCAGCAGCGACTGCGGGGTGAGGATCGGCCACAGCTCGTCGAGCGCGGAGCGGAACCGTTCGTTGTCGCGCAGCTCGTCGGTCAGGTCCGCGCGCAGGCTCTCCCAGGCCTCGCGGTCGTCGCGGGTCAGCCAGCCCTTGCCGATCCGGCCGATCGCCCGCTCGGTCAGCACATAGGTCACGATCTCCTCGAACACCTTGCGGGCCGGGTTGTGCGGCAGTCCGCTGGCGCGGGCCTCCTCGATCGCCCACTGGGCGGTCTCGGCGTCGATGCGCACGGTCACATCGGCCAGTTCGATGTAGATCGGCTCCTCGGGCACCCGCTCGCGGTCGGCGACCGCCGCCGCCAGCACGTCGAGCATCTTGCGCGAGCCCTTCAGCCGGGCCACGTGCGGGGGATCCTCGGCGGTCACGTGCAGACCGCAGAACAGGTCGCCGATGGTCATGAACACCACCGTGGTCTCACCCAGCGACGGCAGCACCGCGGCGATGTGGTCGAGGAACTGCGAGTTCGGCCCGATCACCAGAACCCCGTGCCGTTCGATGCGTTCGCGCTGGGTGTAGAGCAGATACGCGACCCGGTGCAGCGCCACCGCGGTCTTGCCGGTGCCGGGGCCGCCCTCGATCACCAGCACCCCGGGATGGTCGAGCCGGATGATCTCGTCCTGTTCGGCCTGGATGGTGGCGACGATGTCGCGCATGCGTTCACCGCGCGGTGCGGTGATCGCCGCCAGCAGCGCGGCGTCGGCGGGATCGCCCGCGACGTCGCCCTTCTCGCCGAACGTCTCGTCGATGAAGCCGAGCACCTGCCGGCCCCGGGTGCGGAACTGACGGCGCCGGGTCAGGTCCTCGGGGTTGGCCGCGGTCGCGGTGTAGAACGGGCGCGCGGCCGGTGCCCGCCAGTCGAGCAGCAGCGGTTCGTAGTCGTTGTCCTCGTCGAACAGCCCGATCCGGCCGATGTAGAGCCGCTCACCGCTGCGGGTGTCGAGTCGGCCGAAGCACAGGCCCTCGTCGGCGATGTCGAGCCGGCTGATCCGGCGCGCCGCCGTGCGCACCTCGGCGTCGCGGTCGACCAGTGACGAGCCGTCCTGCAGGTCGACCGGTGCGCCCAGCGCGGCCCGGTAGCGCTCGGCGGCCCGGGCCCGTTCGTCGTCGAGCCGCTGGTACAGCCCGGCGATGTACTCGCGTTCGGCGTGCAGCTCCTTCTCGTGGTCCTGGTCGTGGGTCTTGGTGTTGTCGATCGGTCTCATCTGCTCCGCTGTCGGCACGTCTGCTCGCACGTTTGGCTCAACGAGTGTGAGCCATCGCCCGTTCCGGGCCGGCTCCGGGGGAGCGGCGGTTCTTGACATCGCTTCGAACTATTGTTCGAATAGCGGTATGCGGTGGGACGGTCAGGGGGTCGGCGTCGACGACGGCGCCCTGCCCGGTCTGGCCCGCATCGGCCTGGTGCGGTCGGTGCGCACTCCGCAGTTCGAGGGCATCACCTTTCACGAGGTGCTGTGCAAGTCGGCGCTCAACAAGGTGCCCAACGCGGCGATGCTGCCGTTCCGCTACACGGTCAACGGCTACCGCGGCTGTTCGCATGCCTGCCGGTACTGCTTCGCCCGGCCCACCCACGAGTACCTCGACCTGGACTGCGGTGCGGACTTCGACACCCAGGTCGTGGTGAAGATCAATGTGGCCGACGTGCTGCGCCGCGAACTGCGCCGGCCGTCGTGGACCCGGGAGACGGTGGCGCTGGGCACCAACACCGACCCGTACCAGCGCGCCGAGGGCCGTTACGCGCTGATGCCGGGAATCATCGGCGCCCTTGCCGATTCGGGCACACCGTTCTCGATCCTGACCAAGGGCACGCTGCTGCGCCGCGACCTTCCGCTGATCGCCGAGGCGTCGCGCCGGGTCGAGGTCAGCGTGGCGATCAGCCTCGCGGTCGGCGATCCGGCACTGCACCGCGACGTCGAGCCGGGCACCCCGAGCCCGCAGGCGCGGCTGGCGCTGATCACCGCGGTGCGCGAGGCGGGGCTGGACTGTCACGTCATGGTCGCGCCGATCCTGCCGTACCTCACCGACTCGGCCGACCACCTCGACGCGCTGCTCGGCCGGATCGCCGCCGCCGGAGCCACCGGGGTCACGGCGTTCGGGCTGCACCTGCGCGGCTCGACCCGGGGCTGGTTCCTGGACTGGCTGGCCCGCTCGCATCCGGAGCTGGTCGAGCGTTATCGCCAGCTGTACCGGCGCGGCGCCTACCTACCGCCCGAGTACCGCACGATGCTGCACGAGCGGGTGACGCCGCTGATCGCCAAACACGGACTGGGCCCGGATCGCCGCACCTTCCGCAGCAGCGCTCCCGCCCCCGAACCCCCCGGACCCGTGGCACCGGTTGCGCACGCGCCCGCGGTGCTGCAGCCCACATTGTTCTAATGGCCGGCGGGTTCTAATGGCCGGCCCGCCGGCGTGTTCTAATGGCCGGCGGGTTCTGTTGGCGCGTCAGCTCCGGCCGCGTTTGACGTCCTTGAACGGGATTCCCTTGTCCGCGGCGTGCTCCCGGGGGAAGCCGAGGATGCGTTCGCTGATCACGTTGCGGGCGATCTCGGTCGTGCCGCCGCCCAGCGACGCCGTCTGCCGCGACAGGTAGCGCTCGCCGTGGCGGATCAGATCGTCGTCGCCGTCGACCACCCCGGAGGCGCCGGTGATGGCCAGCGCGGTGTCGAACTCCAGCTGGTGCGTCTCGGCGTGCGCGATGCGGATGATCGATCCGGACGCCGGATGCAGTGACCCGTCGAGCACCCCGTGGTACACGTGGTCGATGAGCTGCTCACGCACCATCCGGTGGGCCAGCGCGCGCCCGGCGAGCTGCTGGGCCCACGGGTTGTCGGCCTGGCCGGTCTTCTCCAGCAGCGCGACGTAATCGATCGGCCGGTCCGTCTTGCCCTCGGCCCCGATGCCACTGGCGTACTCCGAGCCGCCGCCGACGGCGCGGCGTTCGTGGTAGAGCTGGCGGGAGGCAACCTCCCAACCCTTGTCGACCTCGCCGACGACGGCGTCGTCACCGAGCTCGAGGTTGTCGAAGAACTCCTCGCAGAACTCGACCGAGCCGTTGACCTGTTTGATGCGCCGCATGGTGATGCCCGGCGAGTTCAGCGGCACCAGGAACATCGTCAGGCCCTCGTGTTTGGGCACATCCCAGTTGGTGCGGGCCAGCATCAGCCCGTAGTCGGCGGCGAACGCACTGGTGCTCCAGGTCTTCGCGCCGTTGATCACCCACTTGTCGCCCCGGCGGTCGGCGCGGGTGATCACCCCGGCCAGATCCGATCCGCCGCTGGGCTCACTGAGCAGCTGCACCAGCACCTCATCCCCGCGCAGCGCCGCGGGGATGTGCTTTCTCTTCTGCTCCTCCGAGGCGGTGTCGAGAATCGTTGCCGCGCAGATGGTGAACGTCGGCGTGTTGAGGATCATCGGCAGCTCGTAGCCGCGCGACACCTCGTTGAACGCCTTCTGATACTCGTACGGCAGTCCCAGACCGCCGTACTCGCGCGGGAAACAGATCCCGGCGAAACCGCCGTCCCACAGCCGGCGCTGCAGCTCCCGGGCCCGCCGCCACGGCTCCTCCGCGCCCCGGTCGGTGTCCGGCGGGTTGTCCGGGTCGATGCGCGGCATGTTCTCGGCCAGCCAGGCCTTGGCGCGGGCGGCGAACTCCTCGACCGACTCGGTCGTGTTGTGCACCGGTGCCGATGCCGTTTCGGTCATGACGCGTGCTCCAGGGATCGGTTGAGCTCCTTGTCGAGCGCGTAGACGCGCAGCTGATGCTCCTCGGGGGTGCCGAACAGCGAGCGGTACAGCGTGGTGCGCCGCAGGTACAGGTGCAGGTCGTGCTCCCAGGTGACGCCGATGCCGCCGTGCAGCTGGATGCAGCTCTGCACCACGCCCGGCGCGTATTCGCCCACATAGGATTTCGCGACGCTGACCAGCAGATCGGCCTTATCCGAGCGTGACGCCACCGCACCCACCGCGGCCTTGGTGGTGGCGCGGCACGCCTCCAGCCAGATCTTCAGGTCGGCGTACTTGTGTTTGAGCGCCTGGTAGGAGCCGATCGGCCGGCCGAACGAATAACGGTCGAATCCCCACTGAATCGTGAAGTCCAGCACCGTGTTCAGGATGCCGACGATCTCGGCGCACTGCAGGATCGCGGCGATCTGGCTCTGCCGCGCGATGATCGCCGGGGTCTGCTCGGCAGAGCCCACCACCGCGCCGGCATCGAGTTCCACGCCGTCGAACCGGACCCGCGCGTAGCTCTTGACCAGATCGATCGAACTCTGCCGCTCGACGGTCACGCCCGGCGCATCGGTAGGCACCAGGAACTGGCGCACCGCGCCGTCGCAGCGCGCGGTCACCAGCAGCAGCCCGGCGTCGGCGCCGGCCTCGACGCGGTCCTTGACCCCGTCGATGCGGAAGCCCGACCCGGTGGGCACCGCGGTGACCTTCGGCTGCAGCGGTGCCCATGGCCGGCCCGGTTCGTAGACCGCCCAGGAGGCCACCGTCTCGCCGACGATCACCGCCTCGATGGTGTCCCGCTGGCCCTCAGGCGCCTCGACCAGCCCGGCCAGCACCGTGCTGACCGGGTGCAGCGGCCCGGGCGCGACCACCTTGCCGGCCAGTTCGGCGACCAGGGCCAGATCGGACACCCCGTCGCCGGAGACGCTGCCGCCGCCGAGCTCTTCGGGCACCAGCAGGCTGGTCCAGCCGAGCTCGGCGGCGCGGCGCCACCAGTCGTGTTCGAAAGATGTTCCGGCTTCGTGCAATTCACGAACCCGGCTTAGCGACGCCTCTTTCTCCAGAAACGACTGGGTGGTCGAGGCGAACAGCATGACCTCTGGATTGGCGGTCTGGTTCATGGATCGGGGTCAGCCTCCGCGGGGGTCGGGGTTGCCGCTCAGGCGGGAATGACGAGAGGCGGCGCGTCCGCGTTGTGCACGATCTCGTTGGGCACCTTGAACAGGTCGATCATGTTGCCGCCCATGACCTTTCGCTGACCTTCCGGATCGAGGCCCTGCAGGTCGTCGATCAGCTTGGTCGGCTCGGCCAGCCCCTCCGGGTGCGGCCAGTCGGATCCGAAGATCACCCGGTCGATGCCGATCAGGTCGGCCATGGCGGCGAAGTCGTCCTCCCAGAACGGTGCGACGTACACGCAGCGCTTGAACGCCTCGATCGGATGCTCGGCGAACTCCTGCGGCATCTTCTTGTAGGTGCTCTCGAACTGCTTGAACAGGTAGGGCACCCAGTCCGCGCCGTTCTCGATCGACAGGATGCGCAGATCGGGGTTGCGCGACAGCGCGCCGTGGCAGACCAGCGCGGCCATCGAATCCTCGATCGGGCGCTTGCCCATCGCCACCATCCGGAACGCGGTGGGCCGGAACGGCAGGAACTCGTCGGCCGGTTCCCAGTCGTTGAGGTACTGCGCGTAGCCGGAGTCGGAGGCGTGCATCGACACCGGGATGCCGGCCTTGACGCAGGCCTGCCAGAACGGGTCGAACTCGGGCAGCCCGAACGAGCGGGTGCCGCGCAGGCCGGGCACCGGTGCCGGCCGCACCAGCACGGTCTTGGCGCCGCGCTCCAGGCACCATTCCAGCTCCTCGAGCGCGCGGTCCATGATGCCGAGGTTGATGACCGGGGTGGAGAAGATCCGGTTCTCGTAGTTGAACTGCCAGGTCTCGTACATCCACTCGTTGAGCGCGTGGATGACGTCGGCGATCAACTCCGGATCGTCCTTCATCCGCTCCTCGACCAGGCTGGCCAGCGTCGGGAACATCAGCGAGTAGTCCAGGCCGAGGGCGTCCATGACCTCGATGCGGGCACCGGGCTCCCGGAAGGCCGGGATCGACTTCATCGGCTTGCCCATCACCTCACGGAAGCTCTTGCCGCCGCTGCCGTGCTTGAAGTACTCCTCCTGGGCGCCGGGGCGGGCGACGACCTCGAAGGTCGGGTTCGGGATGTAGTCGCTGACCTGGTTGCGCACCATGATCTTGGTGCGGCCCCGGACCTCGATGTAGTCGATGACGTGTTTGCGGTGGTCCGGCAGGAACTTCGTCA
>Ga0310840_100624_pt1 | contig 23146 bp, 23 predicted proteins | sample SM_ome_8_FD_201304 | JGI IMG/M metagenome (GOLD analysis project Ga0310840, IMG submission 201304) | Sorghum-adapted microbial communities enriched on stacked mutant (SM) sorghum from Joint BioEnergy Institute, Emeryville, California... ...
AACTTCTGCTAATGACGTATTCAACACACCCCCTATTTATCCCTTTTCTTTCCCTCAATTTAGGAGTGATGCCCTAGCCAAGCCATGATATAATGAGCTTGCAGGCGTTTCCTCCCCGAATTCCACACCTTGTCCTCCTCACGTTTCATGGTCGAAACGCCCCAAGTGAATCCCATCTTTAATAATGTAAGGAGGTTTCTTCATGGAAGAGCTGTTGCGGCAGTTAACGACGCTTGTCCAAGGGCTTGTCGATGACATGTCCGTCCTGAAACAAGACATGCAAACGGTGAAGCAAAAATTAGGCCAACTTGAACAACGAGTGGACAAACAGGAAGAAAAGCTGCGCTGGCTGAAGGAGCAGATGAAAGAAAACACGGAAATGATCAAAGCGATCCGCGACAATCAACTCGAACAGCGCAGCATTCAAGACGGCATGCGCCATGAAATCGCCAGCCTCCGCGGAGAAATGGCCGGCATTCGCGAGCAGATGGCAACAAAAGACCAGCTCTCCCGACTTCGCGAGCAAATGGCGACAAAAGAAGACATCTCCCTCATTCATCAGCGGCTTGATTATCAACTTGGCCGCATCGCGAGAGTGGAGGAGGAGATGTATTTGCTGAAGAAAGTAGATTGACACTCCACACGCTTAAAGGCATGGGATTCTTGGATCATTTGCGTCCTCATCCATTTCTGGTTCGGACAACGCCCAAGTTTAGGGGGGTGTCATCACCCCGTCCCATCGGGTTAGGATGTACCCCCATGAGCGGCGCACCTGTGACCAGTGCGCCTGCTAGTACGACATAGACTCCTGCAGCAAACGTGATTCCTTGCATAAGAGAGAAGACAAGAAAATTGACACCGCCGCTTAACTCCTTCTCGATAAACGATTTTCCGGCAAACGGAGCAACGACAAAAAATAACAGCACCATTGTCAACGACATAGCCACCGGTGTATCACGAAGAAAACTCTATGATTTTGGCGCTTTAATATCTTCAATATCTTCCCTAAATCCGTGACAAAACATCTTTACAATAGTCGCAAACTGTTGATACGATAAAAGAAGACGACGTTAACGACTTTTCATCAAGGAAACATTTCTAGAGGGAGGATTTCATTGTTTAGGGATATAAAGATAAAATTGATATCAGGGATACTAACTTCAATTAATTCAGGTTTTTTATATTATCTAATTGAATCCAAAGGTGTCACTGTATCAAAGGAATTAAATATTTTAGAGGGACTATTAGAAGTTCTTGTCAAGTCCTTACTCTACTCTATAATATGTGTACTTCCGCTAGTTATTTTGTTCGGTATACCAATCTCCTTATTGATAGACTACGTATTACAAAGAATAAATCAAATGAATCCTCCTATATCATTTCTCCTGCATGCTATAGCCTATTTTATTATCGTAATAATATATTGGGCGATCAATTTTGGAGTAGATAAAATAATATATATAGGGGAGCCTGAAATAGCCTATAATGTATTTTTATTTGTGTATACCCCTTGTGTTTTTTGGATTATAACATACTCAATAAAAAAGCAATATTTAAGAAAATAAAATCGATACAACTTACATTTCGCACCCTACAGTTTGGAAAAAATTATTTATTTGATTTTTTAGAATAACTTTCCGATCAACACGATTAGCGATGGCAATCTTTTTTGCCATCGCTAATCGTTCTGTATGACATTACACGTAAATGCCCTTGTCCATGCCTGGTCCTTGCAGAACCCTTCACTGATTAAGGAGATCGGTTTCCCGAACGAGCATTGGATTTGCCTATCCGGCAGCTCCACCTGGACGCTTGTCCGGTTGGTCAGGTCAGTTTCCGGCCTCCTGCAACACCCGATTTGTCTCTTCCGCCGCCTGATCGAGCGCGTTTTGCGGATCGATTCCTTCGTACAACCGTTCCATCGCTTTCACGACATGTTGCCGAGATTCAGGGAAGACGGTGATGAGCGCCCCTTGGGTAGCAGGGGTTGATTTTGTTTCATGCAGCTGATCCACCGTCACTTTTAATTGTGGGTATTTCGCCCACTCCTCTTTGACGAGCGGCTCATCGTACGCAGCCGGGTTAATGGCAAAATACCCTGTGCGCACATGCCACTCAGCTTGGACAGGAGCGGTTGTCAAGTATTTCATGAACTCCCACGCCGCTTTTTGCTCCTTTTCGCTGCTTCCTTTCATCATCCAGAGCGAAGCGCCGCCAATTACGACGCCTTGACGTTCCACGCCATCCGGGACAGGCAAATACGAAACGCCAACGTCAAATGGCGAGTTATCGATCAACGTTTTTACACCAGCGGACGAATCCAAATACATGGCGATTTTTCCTGCTTGGAAGGCGGCGCGCATGTCGTCCCAGTTTTGACCGGCGTTGTAAAACGTGCCGTCTCGGTACATGTCGCTGATCAGCTCAAATACGCGCTTCCCCTCATCTCCATTGAATACCGCTTTTGTCGCATCACTGCTCCGTCCATTGTTGTTGTTCACATACAGTCCGCCTTGTACGGCCACCATTTCTTCAAAAAACCAGCCGTAGTTCAAAATCGAGAATCCGTACCGTTCGGTTTCTTTTCCTTTTTTCTTTGTCAGCTTTTTCGCCGCTTCCTTCAACTCGCTATAGGTGAGAGGCGGTTTTTCCGGATCAAGCCCGGCTTCGCGGAACGCATCTTTGTTATAAATGAGTACAGGGGTGGATGAGTTAAATGGCATCGAGTAAATCCGCCCGTTCACGGTATAATAATTGACAATGTTTTTCTCCCATTGTGAGACATCATACTTGTCTTTATCGATCCACGTTTGCACTGGAACAATCTTTCCACTGTCGATCATATGCTTTGTTCCGACTTCAAACGTCTGCATGATCGTCGGGGCGTCTTTTGTCCCTGCTGCCGCATTCCATTTCGTCAGCGCCTCCTCATAGGTGCCTTGAAATACTGGCTTCACCTCAATCTCTGGATGGGTTTGGTTAAAATCAGCGACAATGTCATTTAAGACCGGCTCCAAATCCCCGCTCATCGAATGCCAAAACACCACTTCTGTTTTGCCTCCCGCCGCTTCGCCCGCATCTTCGCTTGAGCATCCCGCGGCAAATCCAATAAACATTAAAGCTAAGAAACTGGCTAAAACCTTTCTCATCTTGTTTCTCCTCCTCGCTATTGAATCGCTCCTTGCATAAGCCCTTTTCGCAATTGCTTCTGTCCAGCAAACAACAGCAACAAAGTTGGAAGCATCGCGATAACCGCCGCTGCCATAACGACGCCCCAGCTGCTGGCGATCTCTTGCGTCTGCAGCTGCTTGAGCCCGATCTGCACGGTGCGGACACGGTCATCGTTTGTAACGAGCAGCGGCCATAAATACATATTCCAAGCGTCCAAAAAACTATAAACAGCCAGCGTCACCAAACTCGTTTTTGAAAGCGGCAGCACGACGCGGCAAAAAAAGCGGAAATTCCCCATCCCAGATAACTGCGCCGCCTCATACAGCTCGTGCGGAATTTGCTTAAACTGTTGCCGCAATAAAAAGATGCCAAACGCCATCGCCCAAAACGGCACGATGAGTCCTGCGTAATGGTTTGTCCAGCCAAGCGCTTGGATGGTCAAAAAATTTGGGATCACAGTCGCTTCCCACGGAACGAGCATCGTGGCAATGCACACGTAAAACCACCGATCCCGACCGGGAAAGCGGAGAAACACAAAAGCGAAAGCGGCGAGACTTGACACGATGAGGCGCCCCACTGTAATCATGAAAGCCACAAAAAAGCTGTTCCATAAATATCTCCCAAGCGGAGCCTGTTGAAACGCGGCCTCATAATTGACCAATGTCCCCTTCTCAGGCCATAGGCGTCCTGACAAAATAGCGGCTCCATCCATCAAACTCATCAGAAGAGCATAAGCCACTGGAAACAAGATGACAACCGAGCATAGGCATAACAACACATAGTGAGCCGTTGCCCGCGCTATTTTCATTGGTAGTGCACCTTCCTCTCAGCAAACCGAAACTGCAAAAACGTGACGATGGCGATGATGAGAAAAAGGACAAGGGCTTGCGCGCTCGCGGAACCAAACTGATAGTTGACGAACGCTTCCCGGTAAATCGCGTAAACGAACACATTCGTAGCCTCCACCGGCCCGCCTTTCGTTAAAAAGTCAATTTGTCCAAACGTTTGCAGCGCTTGAATAAGCGAGACCGTCGTGACAAAAAACAACGTTGGCGACAACAGCGGCACAGTCACTGTCCACAGCTGCCGCCAATAGCTCATTCCAGCGATGCGGGCGCTTTCGTACAAGGATGGATCGATGTTTTGCAGACCGGCCAGCAACAATAAAAAGGTCAGTCCGATATTCATCCAGATCGTCGCCGCCGCCACCGCATACAATGCCGTGTCCTGGTCAAGAAGCCATGAAACAGGAGTCCCGCCGATCGCGGACACCAAACGATTGATGATCCCGATCGCCGGATTGTACATAAACATCCAAATCACCGAAGCGACTCCCACGCTCATCCCCATCGTAGAGGCAAAAATCGTCCGAAAGATCCCGATTCCTTTCCGTGTTTCATGAGCGAGCAACGCTAAACCGAACGAAACGGCGACCGTCGTCGGGACAGTGAGCGCCGCAAATAGAACCGTCGCCTTCAAACTATGCCAAAACGATGCATCTTGAAGAAGAGCAACAAAATGCGCCAAACCGACAAATTCCGTCGGGTGCCCTTGATAATCGGTGTGAAACACGCTTAAATACATCGTTCTCCCCAACGGGTAAAAGAGAAACACGCCAAACAGTAGGAGCGAAGGACAAAGATACACCATCCCTTCCAACCACGATTTTATTGCGGCCTGCCGCGCCTCCCGCTTCGTCCGGACCGACCATGGCGCTGGGGAGGGAACCGTTGAAACACGCTCATTCATTGGTGAACCCACACCTCCTCCCGCTTGATGGACGGGGCTCCAATTCGCTTTCCAGACGCATCGAAAAACAGGAAATCCTGCTCATCAAACGTCAATGGCACCACTTCTCCCAAACGGATGCGCCATTGTCCATTCCATCGTGCTGTCCAATAAAGATTTTTTGCCAACTCAAACGTCACTAACGTTTCATTGCCGAGCCACTCGACATGGCTGACTTTGACGGCCATAGATTCTTCTCCTGATTCCGCCGGCTCAATATGTTCCGGCCGCAGTCCGACGATCACCCGTTCAGCCTTCGGCAAAGAACGACGCCGAAGACGGATGGGCCGCTCGTTTTGCAATAAGAGGGAATGGTTCAGCACATGCGCTTCCGCCAAATTCATCGGCGGTGTTCCGATAAATGAAGCGACAAACGTGTTATCTGGGCTATTGTATACATCAAGCGGACTGCCGATTTGTTGCGGACGGCCGTCATGCAAAATCATCATCCGGTCAGCCATGGTCATCGCTTCCGTCTGATCGTGCGTGACATAAATCACAGTCATGCCGAGCTGACGTTGCAAACGTCGAAGCTCGCTCCTCATTTTCGCACGCAGCTTGGCATCTAAATTGGAGAGCGGTTCATCCATCAAACAAAGCGGAGTCTGCGCGACAATCGCTCGCCCTAAGGCAACGCGTTGACGCTGCCCCCCTGACAATTCCCGCGGCTTCCTATGCAGCACATCGGTCAATCCAAGCAATTCCGCCGCTTCCATGCAACGTTTCACTTGTTCTTCTTTCGGCACCTTTTGCGCCTGCAAGACAATCCGCATATTTTGCTCCACCGTCAAATGGGGATATAGCGCATAATTTTGAAAGACCATCGATAACCGGCGGGCGTGAGGGGGCCAATCATTCGCCACTTGTCCATCGATCAATACATATCCTGATGTCAGCGGCTCAAGGCCAGCGATCAGCCGCAAAATCGTGCTTTTGCCGCATCCCGATGGGCCGACAAGAACAAAAAACTCCCCTGATTCAATCGCGACATTCACATTCTCGACCGCGCTCTTTTTGCCTCCATACGATTTCGTCACCTCAACCAGCTCAAGAAACGCCATCCGCTTTTCTCCCCTTTCCTCTTTTTCTATTCCATCGTAATCCATTTTTGTAAACACCATCTGAACTTATTTTTTGATTTATGTAAATATTTTTTGAATAAAAAAAGAAGCTCTGCCAACGCAGAGCATCCTGTCACAGATTTGTAATCTTTTGGATCATCTGTTTTCCCTGTTGATACAAACATCAGCGTGATATTAACGAACGCCCTTCATGAGCCGCTGAATGCTCGGGGCGAGCAAAAACAAGATGACGCTTAACACAACCGCCGCCCCGCCGATCGTGCCGAAATACGCCGTTTCGTTTTCCGGCGTGTAAAAACGGACGAGTTGGGCGTTGATCGCTTGCGCTGCAGCGTTCGATAAAAACCAAAGGCTCATTGTTTGCGCCGAAAACGCCGCAGGGGCGAGTTTCGTCGTTGCCGACAGGCCGACTGGCGACAGACAAAGCTCACCGAGCACGACGATGAAATAGCTCAACACAAGCCAAATCGGATGGACGAGTTCTCCGGCGCTGAAATAACCTGGTACAAGGATGACGATAAACGACAGGCCAGCAAGCAAAAGACCAAGAGCAAATTTTTGCGGAATCGTCGGCTGCCGTTTACCAAGTTTCACCCACATCCAAGCGAATACTGGTGCTAAGGTGATAATAAACAACGGGTTCAGCGATTGGAACCAAGCCGGTGAAAGATGAATGCCAGCAACATCCAACTGTGTCCGTTTATCGGCATAATTCGCCAAAATGGTCGAACCTTGTTCTTGGATGGCCCAAAACATCGCCGAAGCGACAAACAGCGGTATGTAAGCAATGACGCGCGACCGCTCTTCGTCCGTCGTCTTCGGGCTGCGGTACATCACGACAAAATAAATAGTTGGAATGATGATACCTAAAATACCAACAAGCGAAATAAACGTTTCAATGGTAAACCAACCGTTTGGAATCAAGATAGCAAGCAATACAGCAATGACAATCGCTGCAACCGCAACGATCACAGTCGTTTTTTTCTTTTCAGCTGGCGTCAGCGGGTTCGGTACATACGTCCCAGCCAACCCGAGATTTTTCTTTCTTGTCGCCACAAATACAATAAGCCCAAGAAACATTCCAACAGCTGCGAGCCCGAAACCAAGATGGAAGTTGTATTTCATGCCGGCCGTGCCGACGACAAGCGGAGCCAAAAACGCCCCGAGGTTAATGCCCATGTAAAAAATGCTGAATCCAGCGTCGCGGCGGTCATCGCCCGGTTGATACATATCGCCAACAATGCTGGAGACGTTCGGTTTTAATAACCCTGTGCCAAGGACGATGAGCGCCATCGACACAAACAGCGCCGCCACCCCACCCGGGATCGCTAACGCAATATGACCGGCCATAATGAGAATGCCGCCATAAAAGACTGCCTTTGATGTTCCGAACACCCGGTCGGCAAGCCAGCCGCCGATAATGCCCGACATGTACACAAGCGCACCATAAATCGACGTAATCGCAAGCGCCAAATGCTCGTCGAGTCCTAATCCACCTTTCGATACTTCATAATACATGTAATACACTAAAATGGCCTTCATGCCATAGTACGAGAAGCGCTCCCAAAATTCTGTAAAAAAGAGCGTGAACAGCCCTTTCGGATGGCCGAAAAAGCCTCGCTGGGGAACGCTGGCAGCGATTTCTCGCTTATCGATTGGTGACATCAAAACCCCTCCTTCAATTCTTTTACTATAATAATTTATTATGTTTATATTGTCAAAAAACTTTTTGTAAAAAACTATAATTTATTTAACAAAAATGAGATTCTATCTTTTTATCTGAATAATACTATTTTGACAAAAATAATGAATGGTCGGAATATAATTTTCATCCCCGCCTACGCTCATGTTGAAGAAAGTGCCACATCGAGGCTGTCATCCCTCCAATACCTTTGCCGGCCAGCAGCAAGCCGCTGTTCGCCTTCTCATTTCTTCATCCGTTCACACTTTGTCCACACCGATAAATGACGATCGCGTCTCCATCAAAGCTTAGATCCTTGAAACAAGCATGAAACGCCCGCACTTCACACGCGGGCGTTTAGTTACGACAGACGACTTTTTGGGAGCGATGGAACAGGAAGAACAACAATGAAAAAGGACGTTTTCCGTTTGCATCATCCCCCCTTTATACAAAACAACGAGTTGAAGGGGGATGCTCTCCGTGCAACGGAAAACGTCCGAAGACTACTCCTTCATAAAATCTGTACAAAAGCTGATTGGATGAAAGCACGTTGCTGAGAGCCGTCTCTAGTCTGCTCGGGCATTACTTTCTGTCTGTCATGACGTTTCATTATTCGTCAACCTTTAAGAGTCATTCATGACTTTTTCTATTGCATGCAAAACACGCGCCGGCGTTGGCAAATAGTCATCTTCATGAGCGAAGAACGGCACGGGGACATCAAATCCAGTCACCCTTTCGGCCGGTGCTTTTTGATAGAAAAACGATGTATCGTTGATGACAGCCAAAATATCATTGGCCAATCCACCTGTAGCGTGCGCTTCTTGAACAATCACTGTTCTTCCTGTCTTTTGCACTGACTCGGCGATCATATCTTTGTCAAGAGGATAAAGTGTACGAAGATCAATGACATCAGCATCAATTCCCTTTTTCGCTGCGGCTTCTGCCGCCTTCATAGCGACCGGCACCATCGCTCCCCACGCGATGACCGTCACGTCCTCCCCTTCGCGCAGTTTTTTTCCTTTGCCGATGTCAACCGTATACTTTCCTTCAGGAACGTCTTCGCGGAACGCCCGATAGTTGCGCATCGGCTCTAAAAACAGCACAGGGTCTGGATCTTCAATCGCAGCGATCAACAGCCCTTTGGCGTCATACGGCGACGACGGGCAAACGACTTTCACCCCTGGCATATGGGTAAACAGCGCTTCCGTGCTGTCTGAATGAATTTCCGGAGCTCGCACGCCTGCGCCATATGGAGCACGAATCACCAATGGAACCGTAAAATGCCCCCTCGTCCGCGAGCGCATACGCGCCGCGTGGGTCATGATTTGTTCATAGGCTGGATAAATAAAACCTAAAAATTGAATTTCGACAACAGGACGAAAGCCATTTAGCGCCATTCCAATCGCTGCACCTGTAAACCCCGCCTCGCTTAACGGAGTGTCAATCACCCTCTCCTCACCAAACTCCTGAAGCAGTCCGTCGGTGGCACGAAACACACCGCCGTTTCTTCCTACGTCTTCTCCGAGCAAAACGACATCGTCGCGCTCTTTTAACATGATGCGAAGCGCATCATTGACCGCCTGCACGAGTGTGAGCGATTTTGTGCTTACTTTTACACTCATCCTTCCATCACCCGTTTCCAATGAAGATAAGCCTCTTTCTGCTCAGCAATCGTCCACGTCGGTTCAGCGAATACGTAATCAAACATGTCAGACGCGTTGGCTTTTGGATAGCGCTCCATCTCAGCCACCGCCTGCTCGATCTCCGCGTTGACTTCTTCCTGTACTTGATTTGCCCATTGTTCATTCCACCAGCCTTCCCTTTGCATCAATCGCACCACCCGCTTGATGGGGTCAGTGGTTTCACGCCGTTTCTTGCTCTCTTCTTGGTCACGATATCTTGACGGATCGTCGGATGTCGTATGAGCGCCATAGCGCCATGTTACCGCTTCGATTAACGTCGGTCCTCCTCCGTGTCTCGCTCGTTCGAGCGCCTCAGCTGTTTGAAAATACACGGCAAACACGTCATTTCCATCGATGCGGACACCAGGGATGTCGTATGCCAGCGCTTTTTGTGCAATCGTCTTTGACCTCATCTGGCGGGTGATCGGAACGGAAATCGCATATTGGTTGTTTTGATTGAAAAAGACGACAGGGGCATTGAAAACGCTCGCAAAATTCAATCCCTCATGAAAATCTCCTTCCGATGTCGCTCCATCCCCGAAGTACACAATGACGGCATTTTTCGTTCCCTTCCATTTCTCAGCACACGCTGCTCCCGCCGCATGGGGAAGCTGCGTGGCAATCGGAACGCTCGGCGGAACGATTTTTTTCCCTTCAGGCGGAACACACCCTTCTGTCCGTCCCTTCCAATACAAAAGTGTGTTCACTAAAGACCGGCCAAACGTCATCATCGCCCCGTGATCGCGGTAAGTCGGAAACATCCAATCCTCATCGTTGAGCGCTAGCGCACTTCCAACTTGACATGCCTCTTGCCCTTCGTACGGCACATAAGTGCCGATGCGCCCTTGCCGTTGAAGACTGACACATTTTCTATCAAACGTTCTCGTACGAATCAGATGGCGATACATCACCATCGTCAATTCTTTTGTTATTCGTTCGCGATACTCGGGCTGCACTACTGTTCCTTCTTCATTCAATACTTGCCAAATCGGAAAGTCCCGTTCCATAACATTCCTCCTCTCCATGATTGGCTCATTGTATAAGCATCTGACCGCTCGATTAGCTCAATACCGCCCGATCACTCGCTAGTTGTTCCCCACGGATGCGTCGGAATTCCGCCAATAGTTTTTCTACTGTTAAGCTTTTCTTTTCATGTTCATCTACCTCTAAAATGATCTGTCCTTTATCCATCATGATGAGACGGTTTCCTAAATCAATGGCTTGTTGCATATGATGAGTAACCATCAATGTGGTTAATTGATAGCGCGCAACAATCTCTTTAGTTAAGTGAGTCACCAGCTCCGCCCTTGCTGGGTCAAGTGCTGCTGTATGTTCATCAAGCAACAAAATGTCCGGTTCAGTAAATGTCGCCATCAGCAACGACAACGCCTGTCGCTCGCCGCCTGAAAGCAAGCCGACTTTCGTTTGAAGACGGTTTTCTAAACCAAGGTGGAGCGTAGAGAGCGCCTCTCGAAAGTCATCGCGCCGCTTTTTCGTCACTCCGCGGCGAAGTGTGCGCTTTTGACGACGCGCATACGCCATCGCCAAATTCTCCTCAATCGTCATGTTCGGCGCTGTTCCCGCCATCGGATCTTGAAACACCCTTCCGATATAGCGGGAACGAACATATTCTGGCATCATGGTGACATCTTGACCGTTAATAGAAATCGTTCCTTCATCAGGAAACAGCACTCCGGAAATCAAATTCATCAACGTCGACTTGCCCGCTCCGTTGCTGCCGATAATGGTGACAAAATCGCCCTTTTGCAGCGTTAAGTTAATATTTTGAAGCGCTATTTTTTCATCCGGAGTTCCTTCATGAAATATCTTATAAATTCCTTTTAACTGCAACATCCCCTTCACCCCTTTCGGCAGCAGCAGCCACAAAGGCTTGTGCCCGCTCTCGCCTTTTTTCCTCTTTGTACTTTTTCTCCCGTTGGTGCCGCACCATTTGCGGAACAACAAGGGCCAAAATAACGATGCATGCCGTAATGAGCTTCACATCTCCCGTTTCTAAAAATTGCGCACGCAATGCAAGGCTCACTACAATCCGGTAAATGATCGCCCCGCCGATCACAGCGAATGTGGCGCGCGCGATCGTTTTTGTTCCAAATATCGCTTCACCGATAATGACGGAAGCAAGGCCAATAATAATCATGCCGATCCCCATGCCGACATCGGCAAAAGCGCCGTATTGGGCAATGAGCGCACCTGAGAACGCCACCATGGCATTGGAAAGGCCTAATCCCAACACAATAAGCAAATTCGTATTTGCCGAAAAGCTGCGAATCATGCGTGGGTTATCGCCAGTGGCCCGAATGGCGAGCCCAATTTCTGTCTGCAAAAACCAATCGGTGAACCATTTAAACAGCAGCACAAGCAATGTCATCGACAGAAGAATTCCCCATGTTTTCGCCACAGCCGGTTCAAGGCCGATTTTCGTCCCCCATTCTTGAACGTTCGTAAAGATCGTTTCTTGATTGAGAAGCGGTACATTCGAACGTCCCATGATGCGAAGATTGATCGAATACAGCGCGATCATCATTAAAATTCCCGATAAAAGTGAGTTGATTTTCCCCATCGTATGAAGAAGCCCGGTCATGCATCCGGCAATGAATCCTACGAAAAGGGCCAGACATGTTGCCACCAACGGATGAACACCGCTGACAATCAGCGTTGCCGCCACCGCCGCACCTGTCACAAAGCTACCATCCACTGTTAAATCGGGAAAATCCAAAATACGGAACGACAAATACACCCCTAACGCCATAATGGCATAAATAATTCCTGATTCGATCGCACCAGTAATTGCTGTCAACAAGAGCGGTCATCCTTTCGAATTGGTTTATTCGATGTATTCGGCCATTTGATCCCATTCGGGCTTCAGTTTGATCCCTTGTTTTTCCGCCGCTTGCTTATTGATTACAAGTTTTAATTTTTTTGGATATTCCGGTTTGATTTCCGCTGGTTTTGCTTCCCCTTTTAAAATCGCTACCGCCATTTCACCAGCTTGATAGCCGATATCATAGTAGTCAAACCCGTACGCCGCAAAGCAGCCTCGTTTTAATGAATCAAGCTCCCCGGTAAAAACAGGGATTTTTTTCTCATTGGCAACGCTTACAACTGACTCAATGGCAGATACAACCGTATTATCTGTTACGATATAGAACACATCTGCTTTGCCTACTAACGACTCGGCTGCCTGCTTCACCTCTGCTGTTGTCGAAACAGACGCTTCTACCAGCTTCAAATCCGTTTGTTTTGCAGCCTCTTTCACTTTTTCAATTTGGGCCAAAGAGTTTTGTTCGCCTGCGTTATAAATGAGTCCCACTGTTTTAGCGTCCGTTTGCTCATCAATAAATTGAATTGTTTTTCGAATCGCATCGGGATGACTATCGGTTGTTCCGGTAATGTTGTCCCCCGCTTGATCCATTGATGGGACTAGACTGGCACCGACCGGATCTGTAACAGATGTAAACACGATCGGAATGTCCTTTGTTGCATTGAGCGCACTTTGGGCACTCGGAGTCGAATTGGCGAAAATCAAGTCAACCCCATCCGATACAAAATTATTGGCGATCGTTTGACTATTGTTCATGTCTCCTTGGGCATTTTGGATATTGTACTGAACATTTTCTCCCTCTTTAAATCCCCCGTCTTCTAACGCCTTCTTAAATCCGTCGAAGGCAGCATCCAATGATGGATGTTGAATAATTTGCGTGACACCAATAGTAACTGTTTTCTCCCCCTTTCCGTTCTCTTTCGTGCCACTTGTTGCACTCTGTTCTTCTCCTTTACACCCCGAGAGTACCAATATGCTGAAAAGGATCGGTACACCGAAACGTTTGATCGTCTGTTTCATCCATATTCCCCCTTCTCCTTGAATAGCCATTGGCTAGATTGGTAGCTTTTTATTACTGAATTTTCTGCAAAAGACCTCTGTAAAAAGTGGGCATACCCCCGGTGTATCCGCATGAAAATTCGTTCATTTTTAGGTATGAAAGCGACTCTTTCCGATCCGTTTTCTCCTCTCCTAACGACGGATATCCCACTTCGGCCGTTTTTGATGCGCAAAGAAATGATTGCGTTGTTTGCGCTTTTCGAGCCGCTCTTCACAAAATTGATCGGCGGCGTCCATCGTCGTTATCCCTTCCGATTCAGCTCGTGTATAAATGGCGAGCAGTGTATCATAAATCGCTTTCGTTTTCGCCAACACTCGCTCTTTGTTCGCTCCGTACAGTTCATCGGCCACCTGAATCAGCCCGCCGGCGTTGACAATGTAATCGGGAGCATATACAATGCCTCTTTCTTTCAACATACGGGCATGGCGTTTGTCGACCAGCTGATTGTTCGCTGACCCGACGACCGCTTTTACCCGCAGGCTGGCGGCTGTTTCATCGTTTATGACACCGCCAAATGCACACGGGACAAACACATCAGCATTGACGCGATAAATCTCCGTCCCATTGACAGGTTTTACTAACGCTCCGATTTGTTTCCCATACGCCACCACCTCTTCAACCGCCGCTTCGTTCAAATCGCATACATACAGATCAGCCCCTTCTTCAAGTAAGCGAAACGCCACTTTTTTTCCTACTTTCCCAAGCCCTTGCACCGCGTATGTTTTTCCATGCAAATTTTTGTTGCCAAACGCAACATAGTTCGTCGCCTGGATACCGTAAATGACACCGGCGGCAGTCGGCACCGATGAGTCGCCGCTTCCTCCATACGCTTCGGGGACGCCAACAATGCAGTTTGTCTCCTTCAGCGCATGCACGAAATCATCCGGTGTCGTCCCCATATCAGTGCCGGTGTAAAAGCGCCCACCTAGCGACTCAACGAACTGACCGAAAGCCCGAAACAATTCCGGTGATTTGTCTTTGCGCGGATCACCGATGATCACCGCTTTGCCGCCGCCAAAGTCGACATCGGCAGCCAAGCATTTATACGTCATCCCTTTGGATAGTCGAAGCACATCCGCTAACGCCTCTTCCGTTGTCGCATACGGATGCATCCGACAGCCGCCAAGCGCCGGTCCAAGCGCCGTGCTATGAATGGCGATGATCGCGTTCAGCCCGGTCGCTTCATCATGGCAAAACACAATTTGTTCATGCTCACGCATTTGTTCAAATAAGTCGAAGCTCTGTGCCCTTTCTGATGACAACATGACATTCATCGCTTCCTCTCCCCTTTGCTTTACCGCTTGAAAGCGTTTTCAAGTTAATATAACAAAAAATATGCAAACGTTAAAAAATCGTTATACTATTTCAATAGTAACTATGGTGGTTATAAGTGTCAACCCCCTTCCCAACCATTTTCTTTCGTCAAAAAAAGACGCCGTTTGACAGGCGTCTTTTTAATATCAGGAAAATATAGCGGATAATGAGCGCCATTGTGCTTTTGCTTCGGTCATCATTTGTTCAAACAACTCAGCGACGGTTGGCACATCATCGATGAGGCCGGCGATTTGTCCAGCATTGATAAACCCTTCCTGAAAATCCCCAGAGAGCGCGCCACGGCGATGGCGTTCTTCAGACGTATATTCTTGGAATTGCTCAGGCAGCATGCCTTGCCGCTCATATTCAAGCAGCTTCTCAGCATACGGCGTGCGCATAATGCGGCGGACGCGCCCGACCGAACGACCGACGATGACCGTTTCGTTGTCTTTCGCTTTGATAAGTTCCTGTTTATACGCTTCATGAAACGGAGCTTCTTTCGTTGCTACAAGCCTTGTGCCTAGCTGCACCCCTTGGGCGCCGAGAGCCATCGCAGCGAGCAAACCACGCCCATCACCAATGCCGCCGGCGGCGATGACAGGAATGCGAACAGCACTTACAATTTGTGGAATAAGCGTCATCGTTGTCAACTCGAGCGGTGAGTTGATCCCTGCCGCTTCATACCCTTCGGCAACGACGATATCCGCTCCAGCTGCCTCCGCCTTTTTCGCTTGGTTGACCGATGCAGTAACAACCATAACTTTGATGCCGTGTGCGGCAAACTGTGGAATCCATGGTGCAGGGTTACCGGCAGAAAGGGAAACAACAGGCACTTGATGTTTGATGACAAGCTCGGCCATTTCGGCAGCGTGCGGTGTTACTTGCAACGGAATGTTCACCGCAAACGGTCGGCTTGTCCGATGTTTCGTTTCGACAATCAGCGTCTCCACCTCATCGGGTGGCATCGTTCCGACCCCAATCGTTCCTAGTCCCCCCGCCTCGGACACGGCGCTTGCCAGCTCAGCATTGCTGATGTTGCCCATCCCCCCTTGGATGATCGGATAACGAAGACCGAGCAGTCGACAAACATCATTCATAACATTCCCACCTCGTAAAAAATATGTTATACTAATCATAACGATACCATATTTTTGGGGGGATGGGAATGCTTTATCCGTATAACGGAAAAAAACCGAACGTTCACGAAAGCGTCTTTATTGCACCTGGAGCTCGAGTCATTGGCGATGTCACCGTCGGAGAAGAATCGACGATTTGGTTTAATGCCGTGTTGCGCGGCGATGAAGGGCCGATTACAATCGGTGCGCGAACGAGCATTCAAGACAACACGACATGTCATTTGTACGAAGGCTCTCCGCTTGTTATCGAAGATGAAGTGACCGTGGGGCATAATGTCGTACTCCATGGCTGCACAATCCGGCGCCGCTCAATCATTGGCATGGGATCAACTATTTTGGATGGAGCTGAAATCGGAGAGGAATGCATTATTGGCGCCAACACCCTCATCCCGTCCGGCAAAAAAATTCCGCCACGTTCGCTTGTGGTCGGCTCTCCAGGCCAAGTTGTGCGTGAATTAACGGACAAAGACTTGGCGCTTATTCAGCTGTCGATCGATACATACGTCCAAAAAGGGAAAGAGTACCGAAAACAACTGACAGCTGCTGAGTCAACTGACAAAGAAACAAGCAAACAAGTTTAAAGCGGTTTCAAAATCGTTGCGGCGCGTGTAGGGAAAGTTGGGAATCATCTCGCAGGTAAAGCCGCGTACCAATCCCTCTTTCCCACCGCTCTATTCCGTTTTCTGTCTCGGGCATCGTGGTCATTGGCAAAATGTTCATCATTACACAAAACGAGATGCATAGCTTGGCTTGAGCCATGCACCACGAATTCACTCAAACGACACCTTTTCTTTCTCCTGTTCTCCCTTTTTGCCAAGCTCCGCTCCTTCTCGAAATACCGCCTCAAAAAAGCGGCTGGCCGGCGCGGCAAGCTGTTGGTAGTAGTCATTGAACAAGGCAGCGGCATGGCTTCCCATCCACTCGTCTGGCAGCAATTCCTCAGGTAACCCCGGATCGATAAATAAAAACTTCCGATATTCATGAACGAGCTTCGTCCGTTCAACGAAACATTCCGCATCCGACATTTCGCCACGTTCGATTTTATGTTTATCAATCACGTATTTTTGACTATAAGTGACGATAAACTGCTCATATTTTTGATTGATTTCTTCTAAGTTCCAACACTTTTCGACGAGCTGTTTGTTCATGTGCGGCCCGTCATACTCAGCAAGGAAAAAGTCAACGTACGGGTGAATATGATACTTGTCAATTAAGTCATACACTTGCTGCTCCAAATTATTCGGCGAGATCCAACAGCTGTTCGAAATCGTGCCAAACCCGCTCCAAACAAGCTCCTTCCGCAATTCGTCGCGCAAATGCCGCTTGTCTTCAGGAATCGTATAAATGAGAATGCGCCATTTGCCGTCCCAATGCTCGGGCCGCGTTTTATAAATGCGGCGCGCCGCCTCTTCCATCCGCTTCACACCGCGCTCAGTGAGTGAGTAATAGCTTTTATTGCCGCGTTTTTCAGCCCGAATCCAACCTTGTTTGCTCATGCGCGACACCGCTGCCCGCACCGCTTGGTCATTGTGGCCAAACTCGCGAAGGAGGCGGATTAAGCTCCCGATCCAAATTTCACCGCCGTAATGGCGGATGTAGTCGCCGTAAATCGTGAAAATCATCGAGCGTGTATTCATCTGGACGGACTCCCTTTACCTTGTTTTCGAAATATAATCGTAACAAACTTTTATAACGGTGGCAAGTCGGGCGAGAAAAAAGCGGAATAAAAAGAGCCGCACCGCTGAAGGCAGGCGGCTCCCGACGGTTGCGAACAGGCGGCATTGGACGGAATGATCGAATGGCCGGTATTGAGGAAACAGCGGCACACTCAAGTATCCCTCCATCATGACTAGGTATCTCTCAACCCCTAGCCGAACGCTCTCACTGTTCGTCCGCATTTTTGACAATCGTTGCGATCCCTTGGCCGACGCCGATGCACATCGTCGCCAAGCCGTAGGTGACGCCTCGTTTTTGCATTTCATAAATCAACGTCGTCAATATGCGGGCACCACTCGCCCCAAGCGGATGGCCAAGGGCAATCGCTCCGCCGTTGACGTTGACTTTCTCTCGGTCAAGCTCAAGCTGACGAATGCACTCGAGCGCTTGCGAAGCGAACGCTTCGTTCAGCTCGACAAGCCCGATGTCATCAACGGACAGGCCGGCGCGGCGCAGCGCTTTGCGCGTCGCAAAAATCGGACCGATTCCCATTACGGCTGGTTCAACGCCGGCGACGGCTGACGTCACATATTTGGCTAACGGCTTCAAGCCGAGCGCTTTCGCTTTATCGGCACTCATCAACAACAGCGCCGCCGCCCCGTCGTTCACTCCAGAAGCATTGCCGGCTGTCACCGTGCCGTTTTCAAACAGCGGCGGCAGTTTTGCCAGCTTCTCAAGCGTCGTATCCGGACGCGGATGCTCATCCTTGTCGACAACAATCTGGTTGCCTTTCCGATCATAGTACACAACTGGCACCAATTCATCCGCAAACCGGTTCGTTTCCATCGCCCGTTTCGCTTTCATTTGGCTCTCATAGGCAAACTCGTCCTGCGCCTCGCGCGTAATGCCAAACCGCTTCGCTACGTTTTCCGCCGTTTGTGGCATGCTGTCGGTGCCGTACATTTCCTGCATTTTCGGATTGATAAAGCGCCAGCCGATCGTTGTATCATACATTTCGATATTGCCGCGTGGAAAATCACTTGACGGCTTCGCCATCACAAACGGAGCGCGCGTCATGCTTTCCACGCCGCCGGCGATCATAATATCCGCCTCATCGGCGAAAATGGCCCGCGCTGCATAATTAACAGCATCGAGCCCGGAACCGCACAACCGATTGATCGTTACCCCCGCTACTTCCTTCGGCAATCCGGCTAAAAGTGCGGCCATGCGGGCAACGTTCCGGTTGTCTTCACCGGCTTGATTCGCATTACCGAAGACGACGTCATCAATTTGTTCCACCGGCAAGTTCGGATTCCGCTCGATCAGCGCGCGAATAACGACGGCGGCCAAATCGTCCGGCCGCACCTCTTTTAATGCCCCTTTGTAGCGGCCGATCGGTGTGCGCACAGCATCAACAATGACAACCTCTCTTCCCATCTTTTCTCCCCCTTGCCAACCGTAGCCGAGCGATCGGCTTGTCAGTCGTTTTCTCGATTCGTATAATCATAGACACCACGGCCAGTTTTGCGGCCAAGACGGCCGGCCTTCACGTATTGTTCAAGCAGCGGCGCTGGGCGATACTTTTCACCTAATTTTTCATGCAAATATTTTAAGTTGTTCAACCGTGTATCAAGCCCGACTAAATCAGCCAGCTCAAACGGGCCCATCGGAAAATTCAGGCCAAGTTTAATGGCTTTATCGATTTCTTCCGGCGTACCCACTCCTTCTTGAAGCATATAGAACGCTTCATTACCGACAAGCGCGCTGATTCGGCTTGTCACAAACCCCGGAAACTCATTGACAACAACGGTCTCTTTCCCCATTCGCTCAGCGACTTCTTTCACGACTTGCGCCGTCTCATCACTCGTCTCCAAGCCGCGGATAATTTCAACGAGCTTCATTTTATGCACCGGGTTGAAAAAGTGCATGGCGATCACTCGATCCGGCCGCTTCGTAAACGAGCCGATCTCCGTCGGGCTCATCGTGGACGTATTGGTGGCCAAATAACAAGATGCCGGCGCATGAGCATCGATTGTCTCAAATACTTGTTTTTTCAACTCTAGCTTTTCCGGTACTGCCTCAATAACCAAATCAGCTCCCTGTACCGCAGCAACTAGATCAAGCGAATACGAAAGGCGCGTCTCCGCTTCTTGGCGCGCGCCAGGCGTCAATTTTCCTCGAGCGACCGCTTGTTCAAAAATGGAAGTGATTTCGTTCCGAGCACTGTCTAGTTGTTCTTGCTTCACATCAACCAACGTCGTCTGAAACCCTCCGACAGCGCCAACGTAAGCAATTCCTCTCCCCATCACGCCGCTGCCGACAACAACAAGACGTTCGATCATCGTCTTCCCCCTCTCCTATTTCACGTGTATAGCGGTGAACACTGCAAGTCGTCGGATGCTCGTCGCCAAACGGCGGAACCGTTTCCAACAACAACGATGGGGCACGGCCAACGGCCAAACACACCCCATCGCCGGTTGTCGCACACTCTATAAACTAAGACGTCATCCAAATGACAGTGTTGGCAGTCGTCTTAGACGCCAAACGGGTTGAGCGGACGCGGCCCGTAATACGACAGCACGCTCTTCGTCTCAGTATACAAATCAAGCGCTTCGACAGACAGCTCACGCCCAAATCCGGACTGTTTGTAACCACCAAATGGCGTACCCGGGAAAGCGGAGAACGGACTGTTCACCATCACAATGCCGGAGCGCAGCTGTTTGGCGACGCGAACAGCACGCCCATGATCCTTTGTCCAGATAGCGGCAGCGAGCCCATAATCGCTGTCATTCGCCAGTTCAACCGCCTCGGCCTCATCGCGAAACTTCATCACAACAACAACTGGCCCAAAAATTTCTTCGCGAACCGCTTTCATTTGGTGATTTACGTTCGTCAAAATCGTCGGCTCATACCAATAACCATTTTCAAAGCCGGCGACCACCGCTTCTTTCCCACCGGCAGCGATCGTCGCCCCGTCGGCAACCGCCGATTGTACATATTCGTCAATCACCTCAAGCTGTCCACGGCTGATAATCGCCCCCACATGCGTGCTGGCATCAAACGGATTGCCGAGTTTCAACTGCTTCGTTTTAGCGACAAACGCTTCCATAAATTCATCATAGATGTCTTCGTGCACATACAAGCGGGACCGCGCCTCACAAGACTGACCGCTGTTATAGAAAATTCCGAACAACGAACCAGCGACAGCAGCCTCCAAATCAGCGTCCGCAAACACTAGGCTTGGCGACTTACCGCCCAACTCGAGTGTCACCCGTTTTAGGGTTTTCGACGCCTTCTCCATAATTTCCTTCCCAACCGGCGTCGATCCGGTAAACGCTACTTTGTCGACAAGCGGATGTTCAACTAAATAGTCTCCAACTTCCGCCCCAGCGCCAGTCACCACATTGACGACACCTTCCGGCACCCCAGCTTCATAACAAATTTCCGCCAGCACAAGGCAAGTGAGTGGCGTCAACGAAGCTGGTTTGACGACGACAGAACATCCGGCAGCAAGCGCTGGAGCAATTTTCCATGCTGCCATCATAAGCGGATAGTTCCATGGAATAATTTGCGCGCATACGCCAACCGGCTCTTTTTCCGTATAGTTGTGAAACGCCCCAGGCATCGGATTGACCGCTCCGCGATGGCCGATGATCGCCCCTGCGAAAAACTCGAAGTCTTCAATCGCTTGCATCACTTGACCTTGGGCAGCCGACAACGCTTTTCCCGTATTTAAAATCTCCAACTCTACTAATTCATTGAATCGTTCACGCATGAGCGCAGCGATTTGATACAAAATGCGCGCCCGTTTTTGTACCGGGAAATGGCGCCATTTCCCGCGGTCAAACGCTTGCCGCGCTGCCTGTACCGCCCGCTCAGCATCCTCACGCGTTCCTTTAGCGACGCGGGCGACCGGTTCGCCCGTCGCCGGATTGGTGACGACAAACGTTTCTCCTGAAGCACTTTCCACCCGCTCGCCGTTAATAATCAGCTGATAAACATCGCGTTTCGTCGGCATTCGCTCCATTTTCTTTTGTTTGACAGTTGCCATCATTTCTTCCCCCTTGCTTAGTTTCCCTGGAATATTGGTTTCCGTTTCTCAAAAAACGCCTTGACGCCTTCGCGGTGGTCTGCCGTCAATCCAGCAATGCGTTGGCATTCTGCTTCTCGTTCGAGGTAACGGTCAAACGTCGCTTCTTGACTTTCGTGAAGCAACCGTTTCACAAGTCCAATCGCCTTCGTCGGCATAGCAGCCAATCGCTCGGCAAACTGCCTCACTTCCTCTTCCCAACGATCTTGCGGAATGACGGTTGTCGCTAGTCCGAGCGCGACGGCTTCCGTAGCCGCTACTTTTTCCCCAAGCACAGCAAGTTCAAGCGCCTTTGCCGTCCCAATGAGGCGCGGCAAATAATACAGGTGACCAGCATCCGGTACAAGTCCTACATGGATAAATGCCGGGGCGAAACTCGCTTTTTCCGAGAGAAGACGGAAATCACACGCGAGCGCTAAGCTCATGCCCGCACCGGCCGCTACCCCATTCACCGCGGCGACAACCGGTTTTTCTAGGCTGTGGAGCGCTTTCATCATCGGTGCGTATCGAGTGCGCAGCACTTCCCCATGATCCATCTCTTCCGTTACGCCGCTCAAATCTTCCCCAGCACAAAACGCCCGTCCTGCGCCTGTGATGACCACACAACGGACATCACGATCTGCTCCGGCCTGTTTTAGCGCCTTTGTCATTTCCTTGTTCATTTGTTCCGTAAAAGAGTTGAGCTGCTCCGGGCGGTTGAGCGTCAGCCAAGCAACTTGGCCATCCACTTCATATCGAATTGTCTCGTACATGAGGCGCCCCCCTTATTTCCCACGGAATTGCGGCTTTCGTTTTTCAAGAAACGCCGCCATTCCTTCTTTTTGGTCTTCTGAAGCAAACAAAAGGTAGAAGTTTTTCCGCTCAAACTGCATGCCTTCATAGAGCGGATAGTCTACTGCTTTTTGCACTGCTTCTTTGATAAGGCGAAGGGCTAGCGGCGGCTGTTCGGCAAGGCGCCGGGCAAGCCGCATCGTCTCTTCCATTAACAGTTCCGGACTCACAACGCGGGTGACGACACCCAATGCATGCGCCTCTTTCGCCGATAAGCGCTCCCCCGTCCATAACCACGCGAGCGCCTGTTTCGGTCCGATGAGCTTCGTCAACCGCTGCGTACCTCCCGCCCCTGGCATAACGCCAAGGTTAACCTCTGGAAAACCGAATTCCGCCGCGGCGGAGGCAATGATCAAATCACAGGACAACGCCAGCTCGAATCCGCCGCCGAGCGCTAAGCCGTTGACGGCAGCGATCATCGGCGTTTTTACAAGCGAAAGGCGATCCCAATCCGCAAATTGGTTCAACCACTCGAGCCGAACCGGATCATCGTTGGCCATCTCTTGAATATCCGCCCCAGCAGCGAACGCCCGCCCGCGCCCGGTGAGCACGATGACGCGCACTTCTTCATCCCGGTCGAACGATTCAACCGCCGCAACAATTTCTGACACCATTTGGCGACTGAGCGCATTCAATACATTCGGACGGGCGAGTTCAATGACGCCAACCGGCCCCTCTTGGCGCACAGCGATCGAAACGAACTCACTCATGTTCCACTTCCTCACCAACCATAAAGGTGACAAGATCCCCGGCAAATGACATGACATCTTTTGCTGATGCTTTCGCTTCTTTTGTTTTCATCGCCTCTTGGAA
>Ga0310840_100630_pt1 | contig 23069 bp, 20 predicted proteins | sample SM_ome_8_FD_201304 | JGI IMG/M metagenome (GOLD analysis project Ga0310840, IMG submission 201304) | Sorghum-adapted microbial communities enriched on stacked mutant (SM) sorghum from Joint BioEnergy Institute, Emeryville, California... ...
TTCTACAATCGCAAACGAGTCCATTCGGCGATCGGGTATCTCACACCCATTCAATGCGAACAAATGTACGATTATGTTGCGTAATTTTCTCGATTCCATGTGTCCAATCTATTGACAGAGGTCCAGTACGATCCAAACGGCGTCCTTGTTTTTCGTTAAAACACGAACATTACGGGGTTTCAATTCCTCATAGGTACGATCCAAACGAGACGTGTACGGCTTCATACTCGAAGACCCGGACAAGTTTCAATTCCTCATAGGTACGATCCAAACGTCGTTTGGCAATTGCCTGTAAAGCACAACAATTTCAGTTTCAATTCCTCATAGGTACGATCCAAACGGATCTTTTTCACAATGACGACTTCCGGGGGCGTACAGGTTTCAATTCCTCATAGGTACGATCCAAACAGTTCCTTGTGCTGCTCGGCCCACTCCCAAAAATCGTGTTTCAATTCCTCATAGGTACGATCCAAACGGATTGGTCTACGTCATATATTCGGCTAAAGAAGTGTTTCAATTCCTCATAGGTACGATCCAAACGCTTGAAGAGGAAAACCGGAAGTTGCGGCAGGAAAAAGAGTTTCAATTCCTCATAGGTACGATCCAAACAAAATGAGGCGGACGCTTGGGCCGTTCGTGCCGCGTGGGTTTCAATTCCTCATAGGTACGATCCAAACGTCGAGAGGGTGATGGATGAATGAACGGCTTAAAAGTTTCAATTCCTCATAGGTACGATCCAAACTGAAAATAAGTATTGTTAATACCTGAGTTAGGTGTTGAGTTTCAATTCCTCATAGGTACGATCCAAACTTTGTGCCGCCGTCGCCACCAACTGTCCGCGCCGTTGTTGTTTCAATTCCTCATAGGTACGATCCAAACGATGTGACTATGGCGGTTGCCTACCTGTCCCGCTCCGAGGAGTTTCAATTCCTCATAGGTACGATCCAAACGCAGGCGCACGTGAGGAATGCGGGTGGGATCGAGGGAGGTTTCAATTCCTCATAGGTACGATCCAAACAAGCACTGGCGAGCGCTCCTGCGTTTCTTGCGTTTGTTAGTTTCAATTCCTCATAGGTACGATCCAAACGCTGCCGGCGGATGATCGCGATGCTCATTGATAACGGTTTCAATTCCTCATAGGTACGATCCAAACGTAAAGAATCTGCGAGAAGAACGGAATCAAGATCGTGTTTCAATTCCTCATAGGTACGATCCAAACATCAGGAATCGCCATGATAGCCGGGTTGCCGTTTAAGTTTCAATTCCTCATAGGTACGATCCAAACCAGAACGGACATTTGCGCTTGAGATAGCCGTGTTCGGTTTCAATTCCTCATAGGTACGATCCAAACGCGCTGGAGGCCGCACAGAATCGCCAGCAGCAGCCGGTTTCAATTCCTCATAGGTACGATCCAAACATATACTCGGCCGTTTTTCGCCATGCCACGCAGTTGAGTTTCAATTCCTCATAGGTACGATCCAAACCTCCTTTCAGCAGTTCGGGGTTTTCGCGGTAAATTCCGAGTTTCAATTCCTCATAGGTACGATCCAAACTGCGGGGCGGCGTCCGGGGCATATTGGAGCATATGCTCTTGTTTCAATTCCTCATAGGTACGATCCAAACCCGTGTTGGTTGGATATCGAAATGGACCGAATTAAAGTTTGTTTCAATTCCTCATAGGTACGATCCAAACTTCATGGGGACAGTTCCGAGCACATCTGTAGCTATCCGGTTTCAATTCCTCATAGGTACGATCCAAACGAACTACCCGGAAGCCGATTACGAGGGCGTCATCAGCGTGTTTCAATTCCTCATAGGTACGATCCAAACGCACAAGAAGACATTTAAGCTAGCGGAATTATTGGAGATGTTTCAATTCCTCATAGGTACGATCCAAACGAACGAGGTCACGATGAAAATCAGCCCGAGGCTGTACGAAGTTTCAATTCCTCATAGGTACGATCCAAACAGGGCGTTGAGTGCGAGGACCCAACACCCACCCCAAGTTTCAATTCCTCATAGGTACGATCCAAACAGCATCGCCCGCCGCTCTACCGGCGGAGCTTGCCGGTTTCAATTCCTCATAGGTACGATCCAAACCAACGCATGGGTATCCGACAACGCACAGGTGTATGGGTTTCAATTCCTCATAGGTACGATCCAAACGGTATTCACAACCTTGTTGTACAGATCAACATCACCCGGTTTCAATTCCTCATAGGTACGATCCAAACTTCCACCCGGAAGCGCTTGTTCAGGGAGGTTGTGGGGTTTCAATTCCTCATAGGTACGATCCAAACTGTTCCGCCAACCGTCTGAAATGCGATTCCCAGTCATGTTTCAATTCCTCATAGGTACGATCCAAACTTCGCATAGAGGAGCGGGAGCGAATGTCTTATAGTAGGTTTCAATTCCTCATAGGTACGATCCAAACTCACATTTCTTGATGATCTCTTCCAGCATTACTCACACCTCAGTTTCAATTCCTCATAGGTACGATCCAAACCGTATTCCGTGACGTGTGCAGGCTTCGACAGCTTTGGAAGTTTCAATTCCTCATAGGTACGATCCAAACACGGCAAAGCAGCGCGGGGCAATATCAAAGGCGGTCTATGTTTCAATTCCTCATAGGTACGATCCAAACGTATTCATAGGTCAGCGGATGCTCATTCCCTGTGTCTGGTTTCAATTCCTCATAGGTACGATCCAAACCGTGAATCCGTCGATCGGTCACACCATCTCGGAGGAGTTTCAATTCCTCATAGGTACGATCCAAACGTAATTCTAAACACCGCAGTATTCGTGCCGTTACCAGGTTTCAATTCCTCATAGGTACGATCCAAACTTTTGAAAGAAGTCGACGATTCCGTCATCGTCCGGGTTTCAATTCCTCATAGGTACGATCCAAACGTGGGACGTCATGACGTTCGGGGCCGGTGCAGCCCGGTTTCAATTCCTCATAGGTACGATCCAAACATTTTTGTGCCTGTTCGCGTGCATCGTCTCTTTCTTTCCGGTTTCAATTCCTCATAGGTACGATCCAAACCCACATACTGATTCACAATTTCCCGACCGATCATGAGAGTTTCAATTCCTCATAGGTACGATCCAAACTTTGCAAAACGCTGTACCGAACGAAGTCACATCATATATGTTTCAATTCCTCATAGGTACGATCCAAACTCGCCATTGTCAAAGGCTATGTGGGCCCGACTCTCTACGTTTCAATTCCTCATAGGTACGATCCAAACTTGCGGACGCGGCGATTGGAGGGCGAACGGATGACCGAGGTTTCAATTCCTCATAGGTACGATCCAAACCTGACGATCGGGGACAAGGAAATTCCGTTTGAAAAGTTTCAATTCCTCATAGGTACGATCCAAACGCTGTCACAATTCGACAGCATGGGAGGTTTTTCCTTGGTTTCAATTCCTCATAGGTACGATCCAAACGCACTTGTTGCAACGTTTGCCCCGTCACATAATCGTGTTTCAATTCCTCATAGGTACGATCCAAACGGAGCAAAAACGCAAAGCTTTCACGGTCTTCATCGGTGTTTCAATTCCTCATAGGTACGATCCAAACGGAAGCCTTCGAGGCCGGATGCTTGGCGAAGTTCGCGGAGTTTCAATTCCTCATAGGTACGATCCAAACTCGCTCATCGTTCCTCCCCTTCTGCCGGTTCGTCGGCGAAGGTTTCAATTCCTCATAGGTACGATCCAAACACGGAAGCGGGACCATAAAGACGAGCGGCCTCGGGAGTTTCAATTCCTCATAGGTACGATCCAAACGCCACATGCGATCGTTCCCAGCACAGGAATTCGGGGTTTCAATTCCTCATAGGTACGATCCAAACCCCAAAATCCTCGCAAAATCAAGGTATTCCAATTGCCGGCATCCTGCCCAAAACCACCATTGTCAATCTCAGTATACCACACATCCCTTATTGCATCAGTATTTTCCAATCCAAGCAAATGTCGTCGACCCCCCGGGGTTTTTGCGCTACCGGGGGTCGACGACAAAATCAGACGCTGAATAACATCTAACCATGCTTCACTATAGCTCTTACTAAAGTATACCTTCACCGCGCAGCAAGGGGAGCACCGCCTTTCACCAACTCCCTACTCCCCCACAACCTCCCGATTCACCAAACACCGCGGCACGCGGCCGGCCAGCGCGTCGAGCAGATTCTCCGCGGCGAGCTCGGCCATCCGGGTCCGCGTCCGGATCGAGGCGCTGCCGATGTGGGGCAGGGCGGTCACGTTAGGGAGCGACAGGAGCGGATGGTCCGTCGGAACCGGTTCCCGCTCGAACACGTCCAGCCCGGCCGCCCAGATGACGCCGTTCTTGAGCGCGTCGTAGAGCGCCTGCTCGTCGACGATGCCGCCCCGCGCCGCGTTGATCAGCACCGCGGTCGGCTTCATCAGCTCGAGCTCCCGCGCGCCGATCAGGTTCCGGGTCTGCGGGGTGAGCGGCGCCATGATCACGACGTAGTCCGACCGGGCGAGCAGGTCGTCGAGCCCGGCATATTCCGCGCCGAGTTCCCGCTCCGCCTGCTCGTTCGGGCGGGTCGAGTGGTACACCACCCGCATGTTGAACCCGCGCGCCCGCCGGGCCACGGCCTGTCCGATCCGGCCCAGGCCGATGATCCCCATCGTCGCGCCGTACACGTCCTGCCCCGTCAGCAGCATCGGCGACCAGGTGCGCCACTCGCCGGCCCGCAGGAACCGCTCCGCCTCCACGATCCGCCGCGCCGTCGCCATCAGCAGGGCGAACGTCAGATCCGCGGTCGTCTCGGTCAGGACGTCCGGCGTGTTCGTGACCATGATGTTCCGGCGCGTCGCTTCCGCGACATCGATGTTGTTGTAGCCGACCGCCATGTTGCTGATCACGCGGAGCCGGGGCGCCTGCTCGAGGAGCTCCCGGTCGATCGTCTCCGTCAGGAGGCAGTACAGGCCGTCCGCGTCGCGGATCTTCCGCTCCAGCGCCTCCCGGGGAATCGGCTCGTCTTCTTCCTCCCACACGTCCAGCTCGCAATGCGGCGCGAGCAGCTCGATCGCCCGTTCCGGCACCCGGCGGGTGACCACGACCTTCGGTTTCATCAACCGTTCATCCTCCCCACGACCTGAATGAGGCGCATGACGCGCGCCATCGTGTCGCGCGCCAGCTCGCCGGTCCGCGCCATCGCTTCCTCCAGCGTGCACGGGCCGTTCACGACGCTGAATGCCGCCGCCAGCCCGAGCTCTTCCATCTGCCGCGCGTCCACCGACAGGCTGCCGCACAGCCCGATGACCGGCACCCGCATCCCCCGCGCTCTCCGGCACACGCCGGACACGACCTTGCCGGACAGCGTCTGCCCGTCCAGCCGGCCTTCGCCCGTGACGATCCAGTCCGCTCCGCGGATCTTCCCGTCGAAATCCACCGCTTCCATCACGATGTCGATGCCGCTGTTGAATTTCGCGCCGAGCACGGCCAGAAAACCGGCTCCGGCGCCGCCCGCCGCGCCGCTGCCCGGGAGCGCGGCGACATCCCGGCCGACCGCCTCGCGCAAAACTTCGCCGTACCGCACCAAAGCCGCATCAAGCCACGCGACCATCTCCGGGTCGGCGCCCTTCTGCGGCCCGAACACGGCCGACGCGCCGCTCGGACCGCACAGCGGATTCGTCACGTCGGACGCCAGGATGAACTCCGTTTCGCGCACGGTCTCATCCAGCCCGGACAGATCGATCCGGGCCAGACGGAGCAGCGCTTCGCCGCCCGGCGGCAGCTCCGCTCCGTCTTCGTCCAGGAACCGCGCCCCGAGCGCCCGCAGCGCGCCCGCTGCGCCGTCGTTCGTCGCGCTGCCGCCCAGGCCGATGATCAATCGGCGATAACCGGCGCGCAGCGCTTCCCGGATCAGCTGCCCCGTGCCGAAGCTGTCGGCGATCAGCGGATTGCGCTCATGCGGGGCAAGCAGCGGCAGCCCCGACGCCTGCGCCATCTCGACGACCGCGGTTCGCCCGTCGCCGAGCGCCCCGTACGCCGCCCGCACCGGCCGGCCCAGCGGATCGAGCGCCTCGCACTCGACCATCCGTCCGCCGGTCGCGTGCGCAAGCGCTTCCGTCGTGCCCTCTCCTCCGTCCGCAAGCGGCAGCTCCGTCACTTGCGCCTCCGGGAACACCTCGAGCACGCCCTCCCGCAGGAAGGCGCACAAGTCGCGGGCGGAGATCGACCCTTTGAAGGAATCCGGCGCCAGCACGACCTTCACGCCGCATCACCGCCCCATCTGTCAGTATTGCACATACACCACTTTCATCTCCGTGAAGAACTCGAGATTCGACCGCCCGATCGAGTACGGACCGTAGCCGGACATCTTCACGCCGCCGAACGGCGCGTGCACCGCGCTCGCCGTTCCGTGGTTGATGTGAACCATCCCGCTCTCCAGCCGTTCGGCAAAATCCACCGCGTCCGCGAGACGGTCGGTGAACACCGCGGCTGCCAATCCGTATTCCGAATCGTTCGCGATCCGGAGCGCGCTCTCGGCGTCCTCCGCCTCCAGCACGCTGAGCACCGGTCCGAAAATCTCTTCCCGCGCGATCCGCATCTCCGGCGTTACCCGGTCGAACAGCGCCGGCGTCACGTAGCACCCGTTCGCATACTCGCCGTCGCGGAGCACCTCTCCGCCCGCAAGCAGCCGCGCGCCCTCCGCCTGTCCGACGCGGATGTACTCCAGCACGGTGTCAAGCTGCGCCTGGTTGATCAGCGGACCCATGTTCGCTTCCGGATCCCAAGCCGGTCCTACTTTGATCTTCGACATTTCGACAAGCAACTCCTGCTTGAGCGCCTCGGCGAGATGGCGCAGCACGATGACCCGGCTGATCGCCGTGCAGCGCTGCCCGCTGCAGGTGAACGCGGCGGAGACGATCTGCCGCGCCGCGCCGGCCAGATCGCCGTAGTCGAGCACGATGGCCGGGTTCTTGCCGCCGAGCTCGAGCTGCGTCCGCGCCAGCCGGGCCGAAGCCATCCGCTGGATGCGCAGCCCCTGCGCCGTCGAGCCGGTGAAGCTGATGCCCTTCACGAGCGGATGGCTGACAAGCGCGTCGCCGATCTTCGAGCCGCTGCCGATGACCAGGTTGACGACGCCCGCCGGCACGCCCGCTTCCGCGTACAGCTCCATCAGCTTCACCGTCGCCCAGGGCGTGGCGGTCGCCGGCTTGAACACGACGGTGCAGCCGTAGGCGAGCGCCGGCGAGATCTTCCGCACCGGCGTCACGACCGGGAAGTTCCACGGCGCGATGGCCGCGACGACGCCGATCGGCTGGCGCACCGTCCGCGTCTCCACCCGGGCGCGCTCGCCGGGCAGCGTGTCGCCCGCCATCCGCAGGGCTTCGCCCGCGGCGTACCGGGTCTCCCGGGCCGCGCGCAGCACCTCGCCCCGCGCCTCGGACAGCGTCTTGCCCTGCTCGGCCGACAGCCGGTACGCCAGCTCCTCCTGATCCCGCTCGAGCAGATCGGCGAATTTCAGCAAGATCGCGGCCCGGTCCGGCGCCGGCGTCGCGGCCCAGCCGCGGAAGGCGGCATGCGCCGCCTCCACCGCCCGGTTCACGTCCGCTTCGGTCGAATCCGGGAAGTACCCGAGCACCTGCCCACGCCGCGCGGCGTGATGGATCGGCGCCGTTCCGCCGCTCTCGCTCGCGGTCCATTCGCCGCCAATGAAGTTGCCGTACGTCTTGCCGCAATTCTGTTCCAGCCAGGTCAGCATGGAACCCATCCCTCCTCAGTCGCCGAGCAGACGCCGGCAGATCCCGATCAGATCCTTCGCCGTCGCCCGCACGGGGTTCACCGGAACGTTGCCGGACTCCATCGCCTCGTTCGCGATCAGCTCCAGATGCTCTTCCCGCACGCCGAAATCGCCGAGCGTCTGGGTGATGCCGATGTCCCGGTTCAGCCGGCGCACCGCCTCGACCGACCGCTCCGCGGCCTCGCGCACCGACAGATGCTCCGTCCGCTCGCCGAAGATGGCGGCGATCTCCGCGAACTTCGCCGTGTTGCCGATCAGGTTGTACCGCATCACTTCGGGCAGCAGGATCGCGTTGACGAGCCCGTGCGGAATGTGGAAGTGCGCCCCGAGCGGCAGCGCGAGCGCGTGCGCCAGCCCGAGCCGGGTCGAGTTGAACGCCATCGCCGCGATCGTGCTGGCGAGCAGCATGTTCGCGCGCGCCTCCAGGTTGTTGCCGTTCGCGACGGCAAGCCGCAGGTTGGCCGCGATCATCTTCATCGCCTGCACGCTCATCCCTTCCGAGATCGGCTGCGTGTTCAGGTTGACGTACGATTCCAGCGCGTGGGTCAGCGCGTCCATGCCGGTGAACGCGGTCACGTGCGGCGGCAGCGGCACCGTCAGCTCCGGATCGAGCAAGGCCAGCGTCGGGCAGTTGTAGACGCTGCCGACGCTCAGCTTCACTTGCCGCTCCTTGTCGGACAGCACCGACCAGATCGTCATCTCGCTGCCCGTTCCCGCCGTCGTCGGAACGGCGATGACCGGAGCGGGGCGCCGCTTCACTTTCCCCAGACCCACGTAATCGCGGATATGACCGTCGTTCGTGAGCATGATGCCGATCGCCTTGGCCGTATCCAGCGAGCTGCCTCCGCCGACGCCCACGATCAGGTCGCAGCCGCCGGCGCGGGCCGCTTCGGTCCCCTTCTCGACCGATGCGATATCGGGATCGGACTCGATGTCCGAGAAGATTTCATAACCCATGCCGGCCGTGCGCAGCGGCTCGGTGACGCGGTCGACCACGCCGGCCTTCACCACGCCGGGGTCGCCGACGACCAGCACCCGGCTGCCTCCCAGCGCCTTCACATGATCGGCCAGCGTCCCGATGGAGCCGCAGCCGAATTCGATGGCGGTTGGAATCTCGTAACGGAACCTTTTTCTGATGTCCATGCTCCTTGAGCGCCTTCCTTTCCCTTAGGTACTCCCGTCAAAAAGCCGCGTCTGCCAGTCGGAGTCCGTACTCCCGGCCGATGGCGTCCAGCTCCTCCGCCAGCTTCCCGGGCAGCACGATGCCTTCCCGCTTGAGCTCCAGCGTGCGCCGGTGCTCGATCTCGCCCGGAATCAGGATTTCCTCCACGCCGGGCGCCTTCGGTTCCTGCTTGATCTCCCGGATATACTGTTCCATGCGCGCTTCGAACCGCTCCAGCGGCATGAAGCGCGAAATGTCGATCGCGACGAACACGTGGCCGACATTCTGCGGCTCTTCCCAGTTCTCGTACATATTATTGACATAACGCCCGTAGCCCGCGCCCGTCAGCACGCCGCACAGGATGTCGATCATCAGCGAGATGCCGTATCCCTTCGCGCCGCCGACGGGCAGCACCGCGCCTTCCAGCGCCGCTTCCGCGTCGGTGGTCGGATTGCCGTGCTTGTCGACCGCCCAGCCGAGCGGAATCGGCTGGCCCTTCTGCGCCGCCACGATGATCTTGCCCCGGGCCACGACGCTGGTGGCCATGTCGAGCAGGAACGGCGTCGCCTTCCCGGCGGGGACGCCGACGGCCAGCGGGTTCGTGCCGATGAACGGCCGCACGCCGCCGGTCGGCGGCATCGTCTGCGACGCGTTCGACATGATCATCAGGATCATGTTCCGCTCGATCGCTTTCAGCGCGTAGTACGCGCCCGTGCCGAAGTGGTTGGACCGCTTCACGCCGACGAACGCGGCCCCGGCCTTCTTCGCCATGTCCAGCGCGATCTCCGTCGCGCGGACGCCGACCACCGCGCCGAAGTTGTTGCCCCCGTCCACCAGCGCCGCGCTCTCGCTCTGCATGGCGACGGCGATCTCGGCGCGCGGGTCCACCATCTCCCGCCGGATGCGTTCCAGATAGATCGGCGTCCGGACGACGCCGTGCGAGTCCACGCCCCGCAGGTTGGCCTGCACGAGGGATTCCGCCACGACGAGCGCGTTCTGTTCGGGAACTCCTGCTTCCATGAATAGTCGCTGAATGAACTGCTGCAGCTTCAGCCAGTCAAATCTTGTCGGAACCCCCAACCCATTCACATCCCTTCGAGATGAGCGCGGCATCGATCCAGCTCCTGTCGATCGTGCCGTCCTCGATGGCCGCGAACGTCGCTTCCTCCCGCAACTTCTGGGCGTAAGCCCGCTCGTAGATCGTCTCGGCCATGTCGGCCGGAATCACGGCCACGCCGTCGCAGTCGCCCACGACGATGTCGCCGGGGCGCACAACCATGCCGCCCGCGGAGACCGGCACGTTGATCTCGCCGGGACCGTCCTTGTACGGCCCGCGATGCGTCGCGCCCTTCGCGAACACGGGAAAATCGCCCCCGCGGATCGCCTCGGTGTCGCGCACGCAGCCGTCGATGACGAACCCCGCGAGCCCTTTTTTCATCGCCAGCCGGACCATGATCTCGCCGATGATCGCATGGGTCGTCTCGCCCCCGGCGTCCACCACGATGACATCCCCCGGCTCGGCCATGTCGATCGCCTTGTGCACCATCAGATTGTCGCCCGGCCTCGTCTTCACCGTGAGCGCCGTGCCGACCATTCTGCCCCCTCCGTGGAACGCCCGCAGCTCGCAGGAGGCCGCGTGCATGCGGTTCATGTTGTCGCTGATCAGGGACGTTCCGATGTCACGGAATTTCATCACCAGCGACCGGTCGGGCCTCCGCCCCATGGGCAGTATGCGAAAACCCAGTGTTGACACTCCTATCCCTCCATCTCGTTTATCCTTTTAGACTGCCGGTCGCAATTCCTTCAATCAGGTAGCGTTGGAAAAAGACAAAGACGACGAACAACGGAATCAGGGACAGCGTCGACATCGCGAACATGGCGCCCCATTGGTTCTGGCCCATCGCGTCCAGGAACATCCGCAGTCCGAGAGACACCGTGTACAGTTTGAGCTCGCTGATGTACAGCATCTGCGCGAAGAAATCATTCCACGTCCAGATGAAGGTGAAGATCGTCGTGGTGATGATCGCGGGCAGCGCCAGCGGCATGATCAGATAGCCGTAGAGCTTGAAGGGACCGCCGCCGTCAATCTTGACCGCCTCGTCCAGCTCGCGCGGAATGGAACGGATGAACTGCACCATCAGGAAGACGAAAAACCCTTCCACGGCGAAGAACTTCGGCAGCATCAGCGGCCAGTACGTGTTGACCATGTCCAGCTGGTTGAACATGATATATTGCGGAATGATCGTCACATGGAACGGCAGCATCATCGTGACCAGCATGAGGGCGAACCAGACTTTCCGCAGCGCGAACTCGAGCCGGGCGAAGGCGAACGCCGCCAGCGAGCAGGAAATGATGTTGCCGACGATGCAGACGGCGACCAGCATGAACGTGTTCAGGAAGAAGTGGCCGAACGTCACGCCGGACAGGCCTTGCCATCCGTAGCGATAGTTCTCCAGCGTGAACGTCGCCGGAATGAACGAGCCGCTCTTGAAAATTTCCGTGTTCGGTTTGAACGATGCGCTGACCAGCCACAGCAGCGGGTAGATCATGATGAAGCCGCCCGCGATGATCAGCAGGTGCGTCAGCCATTTGCCGTGTTTCCATGTGTGCAGGATCCGTTGCATCGCTCACCACCTCACTCCTGGTAGTAGACCCATCTGCGCGCCGACAGGAACAGCATCGCGGTCACGAAAGCGATCACGATCAGCAGCAGCCAGGCCATGGACGCGGCGTACCCCATCTGGAAGTGGGTGAATCCCTTCTGGTAGAGGTACAGGGTGTAGAACAGCGTCGAATCGAGCGGACCGCCCGTACCCCGGCTGACGATGTAAGCCGGCGTGAACGCCTGGAACGCCTGGATCGTCTGCATGACCACATTGAAAAAGACAATCGGCGTAATCAAGGGCAGCGTGATGCGCCAAAACTGCTTCCATCGGCCCGCTCCGTCGATCCGCGACGCTTCGTACAGCTCCGCCGGGACCTGCTTCAGCGCGGCCAGGAAGATCACCATCGGCGCCCCGAACTGCCAGACCTTGAGCACGATCAGCGTGTACAGCGCCGTGTCGGGGCTGGCGATCCAGTTGTAGCCCGGCAGGCCGATCTGCCGCAGCAGCAGGTTGACGAGCCCTTCCCCGCCGAACAGCTGCCGCCACAGCAGCGCCACCGCGACGCTGCCGCCGAACAGCGAGGGCACGTAATAGATGGCGCGGTAGATGCGGAGCCCGCGGATGCCCCGGTTGAGCATCATCGCGACGGACAACGCGAAGATCAGTTGCAGGGGGACGCCCAGGAACACGTAGATGAGCGTCACCTTCATGCTGTTCCGCCACTTCTGGTCCCCGAACATCGCCCTGTAGTTTTCGAGACCGATCCAGTCCGGCGCGGTCAGCATGTCGTACCGGGTGAACGAGAAGTACAGGGACGCCAGGATCGGAAGCGCGCTCAGCCCGATGAGACCCAGCAGCCACGGAGACAGGAAAAGATAGCCGACCGCGTTGCGCTTCAATGCGTTTTTCAGTTTCGGGTTCATGATCGATTCAAGCCCCTTTAAGGTTGAAAGGAAGAAGAACGGGCGTCTTCTTCCTTTCAACGGCAATGGAATCACCGATGGATCCGCTGCTTATTGCTGCAGGATTCGGTTCGCGGCCGCGATGAAGTCGTCGGCCGCCTGCTCAACCGTTTTCTGGCCGAACGCGATGGCCGTGGCGTTGTCCTTGAACGCGGCCTCGACCTCGGTCGCGCCGGCCGGCGCGTATACCGCGCTGGACGCGTACGGAATGACGGTCTGGATGAAGTCGACCGCCCGCGCCTGCGGCGCAGCCAGAAGCGGCTTGACGAATTCGGCCATCTCCGTGTTCGCCGGAGAGCCCTGCTCCACTTTGAACAGCTCCAGCGAACGCTGGTTGTTGACGAAGAAGTTGATGAACAGCGCCGCTTCCTTCGGATGCTTGGATTGCGCGGTGATGCTCAGGTATGCGCCTTCGAGATACTCGCCGTTCTGTCCGTCGGGCAGCGTCGGCATCCGGACCATGTGGATCTCGCCTTCCTGGAACTGCTGCTCGTACAGATAGATTTGGTTGGCCGGAATCTGGAACAGCGCGACCTTGCCGGTGACGAACAGGTTCTGCTCGAGCGGCACGCCGTCATATTCGGCCGTCGTCGCCGCGTCCGGGATGAGCTTCTCGTCGCGCATCTGCTTCCACATCGACCACCACTTCACGAGCGTGTCGCGCGAGAAGCCGAGCTTGCCGTCTTCCGTGTACAGGTCTTCGCCGTTCTGCCGCACGAAATAGCGGAAGTTCGGCTGCAGCTGTCCGCCGCCCATGTCGGGTGTTCCCCACATCGTGCCGCCCGATTTCTCCACGACCTGCCGCGAAATGTTGATCAGGTCGTCATACGTCCAGTTGATGTCCGGATAGGCGATGCCGAGTTTGTCGAGCGTGGCGGTGTTGTAGACCCAGCCCGGCATCGTGACGCCCTTCGGAATCATGACGAGCGTGCCGTTTACGGTGCCGCTGTCAAGCGTGGATTGCGGGAACAGCGAGACGTCCAGCTCGCCGGAATCGATGACCGTCCGCAGATCGAGCAGCGCGCCCCGCGCGGCGTAATCCGCCACGTAGAACTGGTGCATGCTCACGACGTCCGGCGCGTTGCCGCCGGCCGACTGCGTGGCCAGACGGTCCCAATAGTCGGCCCAGCCGCCGAATTCCCGCTTGACCTTGATGTGCGGGTATTCTTCCTCGAACCGGTCGACGATCGCGTTGTACAGATCGTTGCGCGCCGTGTCGCCCCACCAGGTGAAGCGGATTTCGACGGTCTCCTGGGACCCGCCGGACGACTGCCCGCCGGAGTTGGAACCGGTCTGCGCCGAGCCGCCGGAGTCGCCGGAGCCGCCCGTCGACCCGCCGCTGTTCTTGCCGCCGCCGCACGCGGCGACGCCCAGCGCGAATACAATGGATAATACCAGCATTGCAAACGCTTTTGCGCGTGTTTTCATGTCAATCCTCCTTGATTCGTTTGCTGATGGCCGAAAAATCAAGCTCGCCGTACCGGACGGCTGCCTGCCCGTAGGCGTCCAGCACGAACCTTGCCAGTCCGAGACGGAGGTCGTCTCCCGCCTCGCTGACGGCTATCCGGATATCCTTGTGCATCAGGGCCAGCTTGAAGCCCGGTTCGAATTGCCCGGAGATCAAGCCGTCCAGCTTGTTCGCCATCATCCAGGACGCGCCGGAGCTGGCGCCAATCACTTCCTTGAGGATGCCGGGATCGATGCCGAGCTTCTCCGCCAGCGCCGCCGCTTCCGCTGCGGCCATCATATGGATGGCGGCCAGCATCTGGTTGATGGCCTTGATCGCCTTGCCGGCGCCGATGCCGCCCACCCGGTAGATCTTCCGGGCCATCGCCTCCAGCACCGGCCGTACGCTCTCCAGCACGTCGGGTTCGCCGCCGGCCATGACCGTGAGCGTCCCCTGCTCGGCGCCGACCGTGCCGCCGCTGACCGGCGCGTCGAGCACCCGCGCGCCCCGCGCCTGCCAGGCGTCGGCCACGCGCCCCATCATCGAGGGCGTGCCCGAGGTCATCTCGATCAGCGCCTGGCCCGGCCGGATTGCGGCCAGTGCCCCGTCCGAGAGCAGGACGGTTTCCATCTCGGCGTCTGCGGGCAGAATCGCGACAATGCAATCGCTGCGGGCGATCACCTCGTCGGTCGAGGAGAGCTCGCGAGCGCCAAGCCCGACGAGCTCATCGACCGGTTTCCGGTTGCGGTTGACCGCCACGTTCAGCGAATAGCCATGCTTCAGCAGATTCCGCGCCATCGGCAAACCCATGGCGCCAAGCCCGATGAATCCGATGCGTGTGTCTGTCATGGCTTCCTCCGCCCGGTTTTGGTTTGCCTCAACGCTTTCCGCGTTTTGTCATTGATTTGGACGCTAGGCAATGGTAATGTTAAAATGCAAAATTTTTCTTTTTCCTTGTCAGGACGGACGCGCGCATGCCGCACGTTGTCTGTTCCTGACCTTTTTTATTTGACCGTGTCGTCCAGTTCCCAGCCGAGCTGCTCGTAGTACCGTCTGCGGCCCGCCTTGTCCGCGTTGAGCTCCTGGTGCGCGTACTTCGCGACTTCGAAAGCGATCTTGCGCGGAACGACGATGACGCCGTCGCCGTCCGCCACCACCACGTCGCCGGGATAGACGGCCACGCCGCCGATGGCGACCGGAATATCTTTCTCATGGTAGCGGATGCGCGTCTGATCCATGCCCTGCGAGACGAACTTCGACCATACCGGAATGCGCTGCATGATCACTTCGTCCGTGTCCCGGATGCCGCCGCCGTTCGTCAGGAAGCCCCGCGCGCCCTTGATCTTGAAGGCCAGCGTGTTGTTGGAGCCGAGCAGCCCGACGTCGAGACCGGCGATGTCCAGCACGACGAAGTCGCCGTCCACGATGTCCTCGCCCCAGGGATCGTTGCACACTTCCTTGTAGTACCATCTTGCCCATTCCGTGTACTCGTCCCCGGTCACATTCGGCACCGGACCTTCAAAGGGCAGATAGCGGGCCGTTCTTGCGATGCCGACCGCGCGGGTCCGCCACAGCGGCTTGATGCTGTGGTGCACGGTGCCGTAGCCGTGATACCCGACCCAGTCCATGCCGTCCCGAACGTCCGTCACCCGCAGCGGTTCATACAGTTTCAGCAGTTCCTGTCTTTCCTTGTCGTCCATGTCTCGCTTCTCCTCCCGTGATGTGTGTTTTTTAACCCCTGTCACGCCATCGAAGCAGCCACCGTGTTTGCCGACGCATCCCCCCTTGACGAGATCTCGCGGATCGTTCTATCGGAAAAAGGATATCAGCGTATTTCGAACGACATCGCTCCGCACGAGGCGCGAACGATCAGTTCCGGCTCCAGCATGACGACGGAAGGTTCCAGACTGCCGTCCGACTTGATCCGGTCGATCAGCGTCTGCACCGCCGTCTGCCCCAGCTTGTAGCCGGGCTGCCGGATCGTCGTCACCGGCGGATCGAGATACCGAGCCCAGACCGTGTCGTCGTAGCTGACGAGCGCCAGCCGCTCGGGCATGGCCAGCCCGAGCTCCCGCGCGGCGCCGATCACTTCGAGGGTAATCATGTTGTTCGTCGAGAAGATCGCGTCGATCTCCGGCCGCTTCTTGAGCTGGCGCATGATCGCTTCCTGCTGGTTGTCCGCGTGCTGCTCGAGCTCGATGATGATGAAGTCGTCCTCCGTCATCCCGTTGGCGAGCATCGCTTTCTTGTACCCTTCCATCCGTTCCTTCCACGTGCTGACATATTCGTTGCGGTACACGCAGATGGCGACTTTCCGGCGGCCGTACCGGATGAGGTGGTTGACCGCGATGTAGCCGCCCTTGACGTTGTCGACCACGACGCTGCTTGCCCGGATGCCCGGAATTCTCCGGTTGATGAAGACGAACGGATAGTTCTGCTCCGCGAGCCTCTCGTAGAGCTGCGGGTTCTTGCAGGTCGGGTTGACGATGACGCCGTCCACCTGCCGTTCGCGGAGATCCTTCAGATATTTCTCCTCCATCTCCGGGTCCTCGTTCGAGTTGCAGATCATCAGATGGTAGCCGAGGTCGCGGCAGGTGTCTTCCAGCCCTTCCAGCACCGCCGTCCAGAACGGGTTCTTCAGATTGGACAGCACGAGCCCGATCACCTGGGTCCGCATCGATTTAAGCCCTTTGGCGAGCGCGTTCGGCGAATAGTCGAGCTCCTCGACCGCCTTCAGCACCTTCCGAATCGTCTCTTCGGAGGCGTGGGCGTAATTGCCGTTCAGGATGCGGGAGACCGTCGTCTTGGACACCTGGGCCCGCTTCGCCACATCGGCAATGGTTACCTTCATCGTGCGATTCCCCTTCAGAGACCATGGTTTTGATGCAACAACAGGACATGGTTTAGAAACCGATTAACCAATTTTCATTCCAATAAAAGCTTACTTGTGCGGATGATGTTCAGGTTTCCTTAATATTCTTCAAATCCGGTTCGGTTTTTGCGTTTTGTTTGGAAACCGTTACACCGTTGTGTATACCATACACTGCTTAACACGCGTTTGTCAACGGTTACAAAAAAAAATTCAGTCAATTGTTTCCCGATTCCGGTTTTTCAGTGCAAACAGATTGGTTTACCGGTTTCCAAAAGGCAACAAAAAAGCGGCGCCGGTCCAGCGCCGCTTCCGCTTGTGCTTCGATTATTCCCCGCCCATGAAGATGTACCGCGCCAGAATGAGGACCGCCAGCACCCACATGAGCCAATGGATTTTGTACTCGCCGCCGTCCTCCGCCTTCTTGCCGGTCAGCTTGGCGGTCAGGGCCAGGATGACGTAGGAGACGATGCCGAAGGAAATACCGTTGGCGATGTTGTACGTGAACGGCATGATGACGATCATCAGGAATGCCGGAATCGCGTACACGTAGTCGGTGAAATTAATATTCCGGATCGACTGCATCATCAGCGCGCCGACGATGACGAGCGCCGCGCTGGTGGCCGCGCCCGGCACGAGCCCGACGATCGGCGAGATGAACAGCGAGAGCAGGAAGAGCACGCCGACCGTGACGGCCGTCAGGCCCGAGCGTCCGCCCTGCGCGATGCCGGACGAGCTCTCGATGTAGGCCGTGACCGTGCTCGTGCCGAGCACGGCGCCGCCGCTGACGGAAACGGCGTCAACCAGCATCGCCTTGCCGATCTTCTTCTTGCCTTCCCCGCTGTTCGTGTCGACGCCCGCCCGGGTCGCCGTGCCGACCAGCGTGCCGAACGTGTCGAACAGCTCGACGAACGTGAACGTCAGGACGACCGTGATCAGACCGACTTCAAACACGCCCTGGAAGTCGAAATGCCAGAAGTTCAGCTGGCTGAAGTCCGGCACCCACATCGCGTCGGAACCGATCGAGCCGACGTTGCCCGTGAGCGCCGCGACGATCGTCGTCAGGATGATGCCGAGCAGAATGGCGCCCGGAACGCGAAGCACCATCAGGATCGCGATCAGGAAGATGCCGACGATCGTCAGCCAGACGTTCGGATCCGTGATCGAGCCGAGGGCGATGACGTCGCCGTCCAGAATCGTCATGATGCCGGAGTTCTTCAGGCCGATGATCGTGATGAACAGGCCGATACCGGCCGTGATCGCGAACTTCAGGCTGTCCGGCACGGCTGTCACGAGCATCTGCCGGATCTGCGTCAGCGTCAGGATGATGAAGATGATACCGGAGATGAACACCGCCGTCAGCGCGACCTCAGGCGTGATGCCTTCGCCGCTTGCCACCACCGTGGCGAAGTAGGCGTTCAGCCCCATCCCCGGCGCGAGCGCCACCGGGAGGTTGACATAGAGCCCCATGATGATCGTGAAGATGCCCGCGGCCAGCGCCGTGGCAAGGAAGACCGCGTTGAACTCGAGACCCGCGCCTCCCAGAATGATCGGATTGACCACCAGGATGTACGCCATCGTCATGAACGTCGTCAGCCCGGCGACCAGTTCCGTGCGAATGTTCGTGCCAAGCTCCTTCAGCCGGAAAAACCGTTCCATTGTCCCTTAAGAGCCCCCCACTTCAAGATTGGTGAAACAGAAAAGAACCTGCGGAGGTTTGTCTCTCCATAGGTTCTGCGAAAGCAGGAGAATTATGCCTGCCGGACCGGAAGCAGACGTTTTTCCCCCGCTTTTCGTAGCCAGATCATTTACGGTGACCTTGTAGAGACTCCCAAGCCGTATTCCCGGGATTATACGAAAAGCGTTTGCCTGTTCACAATTCTCCCTCATTCTACTGATCTTCTTCGCCGGCTGTCAATGGGGTTCACGAATATTTTGTCCGGTTTCGTCGATTTTGTTCGGTTTGAAATCGCTTCCTTTTCAATGTAAGCGTTATTGGCCCAAGATTTATTAATGAAAAAAGCTTCCGCCTTTCGGCCGAAAGCTTGTCAGTTTTCCTCCTCCAGCCGCTTCACGAGCAAATCGGGATTGGGAAGGAGGATCATTTTCTGCCGGATGACGATCAACCCCTCATCCTGCAGCTCCGCGAACACCTTCGTCACCGTCTCGCGCACCGCGCCGACCATCTCCGCCATCTGCTGATGCGTCACCTTGAGGCCGATCAGCAGCCCTTCCGACGTCTCCGTCCCGTGCTCCTGCGCCAGCCTGAGCAGCCGCTTCATGATCCGGGTCCGCACGTTCAGGAACGTCAGGTCGTAGATCTGCTGATTCGCCTTGCGCAGCCGCTCCATCGTGTCGTCCAGCAGATAGAAAGCGAGACGAGGATGATCCAGGATGAGCCGTTCGAACGCGCTCCGTCGGAGACTGAACACCTTCGTCAGCTGCGCCGCCTCCGCGGACGCGGAACGCCGGGCCCCCGGCTTGATCATCGCCATCTCGCCGAAATATTCGCCGTCGCGCAGATAGGCCAGTATCACTTTCTTCGTGCCGTCGAACGTATAGATCTGGACGGCACCGGAGCGAATGAAGTAGACGTCTTCTCCTTCGTCTCCCTCGAAGAAAATGACGGTCCCCTTCTTGAACGTCCGCTCCGTCAGCATCGGAATGATATTTTCCAGCGTCGCGTCGTCCACTTCGCTGAAAAACGGAATCGTGGCTCTGAGACGTGCCGCTTCAATTGACACCTTTCACACTCCTTTCCGGCACCGTATCCATCAGACCCGGCTTGCCGTCAAGCGCTGATCCAGAATCACTTCTTCAATGAATTCCGTCGGGAAATGCATCAGGTCGATTCTCAGGCCGTGATCCTTCGTCAGGATGACCGGACGGGAAGGATGGCCTTTGTGCATTTCGACAACGGTGCCGACCATCCCGTTCGACAGCCGGACCATGGTGCCGACGGGGTACGGCGTGACGCTCTTGACAAAAGCCCGGACCACGGAAATGTCGTAATGTGTGTCTACTTTCGACATGATATATTCAATTCCTTCATGGGGCAGACGATTCTGGCCGATCTCGTTCACGAAATGGTCAAATTCGTTCGCGATCGCCACGATCTGCGACGCCTGCCGGAACTGTTCGCCCCGGACCCCGAACGGAAATCCGGTGCCGTTCACCTTCTCGTGGTGCTGCAGCACCACGTGGGCCGACAGGAGCGGCAGCTCGGGATACCGGCGCATCAGGTCGAAGCCGACGCGCGGGTGATCGACCGCGGGATTGACCGCGCGCCTCGAGACGCGTCCGATGTCATGCAGGAGCGCGCCGATCGCCAGCGTCTTGAGCTGCAGCTCGCTGTACCGCAGCTCCTGGCCCGTCCGGACGGCCAGCAGGCACACATTGACGCTGTGCGCATACAGGTAAGCGGCTTCGGTCCGGAATTCCTTGAGCTGGAAGCCTTCATCTTCCTCGATGACGTGCCGGACGATATCGTTCGCCAGCCGCATGACCGGCCGCGGCTCCAGCCGTTCCTCCTCCGCCACGCACGTGAAGATCTTCTTCACCGACTCGAACGCCTCGGCCCGCAGCGTCTCCAGATGGTTGACGCTTCCCTTCGAAACCATTTCATTTGGCCGGCGATTGTCAATAAACACGCCGTCGACATTGAGGCGGACCAGACCGTCGATCATTCTCCGGGTCAGCACCTGTCCGCTCGAAAGGATCAAGCGCCCGTTCGCCGTATAGAGGGAACGGCCCAGTCTGTCCCCTTCTTCTAGTTCCGAAGTCGGCACCCATTGCATGCAATATCCACTCCGATATATCTATTTCGACGTTTTTCACCAGTAAAATCATATCACAAGCCGTCCCGGCAAATCTGTAACAGCGGCTACAAATTGGAAGCACGAACAGAAAAATTGTCGAATCCTCCCTCAGCGCACAAAATAAGACGACAGTCCCACACGATCGGAACTGTCGTCCTTGTTGAAATCGTCCCGCCATTGTCCGCCATTCGGAACTGTCGTCCTTGTTGCAATGCGTTCCGCAATTGCCCGCCATTCGGAACTGTCGTCCTTGTTGCAATGCGTTCCGCAAATGTCCGCCATTCGGAACTGTCGTCCTTGTTGCAATGCGTTCCGCAAATGTCCGCCATTCGGAACTGTCGCCGCTTTTGTCGAAATACGCGCCTTTTTTCATGCGCTCGGCGCTGTCCGCAAGTTTACTCCCACTCGATCGTCGCCGGCGGTTTCGACGTGATGTCGTACACGACCCGGTTGACGTTGTCCACCTCGTTCACGATCCGGACCGAAATGCGCTCGAGCACGTCCCACGGAATCCGCGCCCAGTCGGCCGTCATGCCGTCGATGGAGGTGACGGCGCGGATGCCGACCGTGTACGAATACGTGCGGGCGTCGCCCATGACGCCGACGCTCTTCATGTTCGGCAGCGCGGTGAAGTATTGCCAGATCTCGCGGTGCAGGCCCGCGTTGGCGATCTCCTCGCGCAGGATCGCGTCGGACTCGCGCACGATGCGCAGCTTCTCCTCCGTCACTTCGCCGAGCACGCGAATCGCAAGGCCCGGCCCCGGGAACGGCTGGCGCCACACGATTTCTTCGGGCAGACCGAGCGCCTCGCCGACCTTGCGCACCTCGTCCTTGAACAGCGTCTTGAGCGGCTCGACGAGCCGGAAGCGCATGTTTTCCGGCAGCCCGCCGACGTTGTGATGCGATTTGATCGTCTGCGCCGTGGCGGTGCCGCTTTCGATGATGTCGGTGTAAAGTGTGCCCTGGGCGAGGAATTCGAATTCGCCCAGCTTCGCCGATTCTTCCTGGAACACGTAGATGAACTCGTTGCCGATGATCTTCCGCTTCTTCTCGGGATCCTCGACGCCCTTCAGCTTGTCCAGGAACCGGCGGCTCGCGTCGATCTTCACGACGTTCATGTCGAACTTGCCGGCGAACGTCTCCATGACGCTCTCGGCTTCGCCCTTTCGCAGCAGGCCGTGGTCGATGAACATGCACGTCAGTTGGTCGCCAATCGCCTTGTGGATCAGCACGGCGACGACGGACGAATCGACGCCGCCGGAGAGGGCGCAGAGCACCTTTTTGTCCCCGACCTGCTCCCGGATCTCCCGGACCGTGTCCTCGATGAACGTCGTCATCGACCAGTTGCCTTCGCAGCCGCAGATGTCGAACAGGAAGTTGCGGATCATGTCGTTGCCGTACACGGTGTGGCGTACTTCCGGATGGAACTGGACGGCGTAGTACCTTTTCTCCGGATGGCTCATCGCGGCGACGGGCGCGCCCGGCGTGCTGGCGTCAACGCGGAAGCCCGGCGGCAACTCGACGACCTTGTCGCTGTGGCTCATCCACACCGTCTGCCGACGCTCGAGGCCGGCTGCCAGGCGGCAATCCGTCTGGAATTCGATTTCCGCCTTGCCATATTCGCGCTTGCCCGCCCGCTCGACCCGGCCGTTGAGCTGGTGCGACATCATCTGCATGCCGTAGCAGATGCCGAGGATCGGCACGCCGAGCTCGTACACCTCCGGGTCGGCCAACGGCGCGTTCTCTTCATATACGCTGTTCGGTCCGCCGGAGAAGACGATTCCCTTCGGATTCAGCTCCCGCAGCTTCGCGGCCGGCGTGTTGTAAGGCAGGAGCTCGCTGTACACGCCCAGATCGCGGATGCGCCGGGCGATCAATTGGTTGTATTGGCCCCCGAAATCGAGCACCACGATGAGTTCATTCGGCTTGTCCATGGTACGCCTCCCTCAATTCATACCGCTAATTATACTGAACCGTTTTTCGGGGCGTCAACGTGGCCGGGAGGCGCCGCGAAGCAGGATCGTCGTCCGTCTCTGAAACCCCCGCGCCCGGCAGTTCCGTCCGTGTTCGCTCCCCGCGGCCCGCTAACGGTCCCTCGGACCGTTGGACGCTTCCCGGCACAGCCACCGGCCGCCCTAACGGTCCCACAGTCCGTTAATGCCCGGAACCCTCGTCCGCTCCCGCACTCTGCAGCCCGTTAACGGTCCCTCGGACCGTTGGACGCTTCCCGGCACCGCCGCCGGCCGCTCTAACGGTCCCACAGTCCGTTAACGCCCGGAACCCCTCGTCCGCTCCCGCACTCTGCAGCCCGCTAACGGTCCCTCGGACCGTTGGACGCTTCCCGGCACCGCCGCCGGCCGCCCTAACGGTCCCACAGTCCGTTAACGCCCGGAACCCTCGTCCGCTCCCGCACTCTGCAGCCCGC